>Ga0114922_10001012_pt1 | contig 26863 bp, 16 predicted proteins | sample AartaG_FD_100975 | JGI IMG/M metagenome (GOLD analysis project Ga0114922, IMG submission 100975) | Deep subsurface microbial communities from Aarhus Bay to uncover new lineages of life (NeLLi) - Aarhus_00045 metaG | ecosystem: Environmental > Aquatic > Marine > Oceanic > Sediment | place... | reverse complement strand
TGGACGGGTAATAGATCCTGCAAACGGTATCGATAAAAAATGCGATGTGCTTATAGTCGATGAAAAGATTGCAGAGGTCGGTACAGTCGAAAAACCTGTACAGACGATTATCGATGCGGCCGGCAAATTAGTTGTGCCGGGTCTGATTGATATCCACGTTCATTTTCGTGAGCCGGGTGATGAAGAGGAAGAAACTATAGCGAGCGGCTCGGCAGCGGCTGTTGCAGCAGGTTTCACTTCGGTTGTCTGTATGCCGAACACCAATCCTGTCATCGAAAATGAAACCGATGTCGAATACATCCATCGAAAGGGCAGACAGACCAGGAAAACTCATGTCTATACAATGGGGGCTATCACAAAAGGACTGCAAGGTATTGAACTTGCGGAGATGGGATTTATGGCTGAGGCCGGAGCGGTTGGATTTACCGATGACGGCAGGGGGGTGCAGGACCCAGCTGTTATGCTGAGGGCTTTGAAATATGCTGCTATGTTCGATGTATTTGTGGCTCAGCATTGTCAGGATGAAAGTTTTACCAGTAATGGTGTGATGAATGCTGGTTACTATTCCACTATACTAGGCTTGCCGGGTATAGACCCGTTAGCGGAAGAGGCGATACTCTGGCGCGATATTCAGCTTATTAAGAAGGCGGAAGTTTGTTACCACGCCCAGCACATATCGACAGCCGGGTCGGTCGAGCTGATAAGGGCTGCCAAAAAAGATTCTCTGCCGATTACCTGTGAAGTAGCACCGCATCATTTGCTTTTAACCGAGCAATGTTGTGCCGAGTATGATACCAACTATAAGGTCAACCCGCCTCTACGGGCAGAGAAAGATGTTGATGCCCTGAAGCAGGCTATAGCCGAAGGGCTTATAGATGCACTGGCAACCGACCATGCTCCGCACCTGCAAAGTGAAAAGGAGCTGGAATTTTTAACTGCTCCTTTCGGTATAACGTCTCTGGAATGTGCATTAGGTCTTTATGTTAAAGCGCTAATTGAGCCGGGAGTTCTGGACTGGCCCGGATTGGTTCGTTTGATGGCTGAAAGGCCGGCTAAGATAATCGGTGTAGATAAGGGTACGCTCGGTAAAGGCAAACAGGCGGATATAACTATTATCGACCCGAATGCCGAGTATGAAATTGACGTAAACACATTCCGTTCCAAGAGCAGGAACTGCCCGTATCACGGCTGGAAAGTCAAAGGCAAGGTTGAGAAAACAATAGTCGGCGGCGAAATAAGATTTGAAGCGGAGAGCGGATAGTTCATAGTCGAGAATTCATAAACTGCACACTTTAAATCATGATTTTTATTGATGGTCATAATCTGTTGCACTCAATTAATAAAGCGGATGAAGGCTCCGGTTCAATCAGCGATGTTCAATTATGCCATATTATCGGCAGTTATTTGAAACTTACAGGCCAAAGCGGTGAAATTATTTTTGACGGTACCGGCCCCCCGGATAAAAGCGGATTCGATGGTATAAGCAATCTGGAGGTCTTTTTTGCTGGCTTAGGTACCGATACTGATACTGTAATCGAGGACAAAATAATCGCAAACTCTGCACCAAGAAGGTTAAAAATTGTCAGCAGCGACCGAAGATTGCGAAAAGCGGCCCGGGCCAGAAAAGCAATATCTGTAAAGTCGGAGGTTTTCTGGAGTAATATGCAGAAACAGTTGAGTCGGAAAAAAGCGGCAAAAGAGCCGACAGCAAAACGCCGAGGATTAAGCGAGAGCGAAACCAGACAATGGCTTGAAATTTTTGGTATTGAGCAATAACGTTTTTACCGATATATGCCGATAAACATTGTGATAGTGTATTATTAGCCTTTTTGGGAGGATAAATGATTATGAACTGTCCTGCGTGCGGAAATATATTACAGGAGAAGACCGTAGGGGATGTGGTGGTCGATGTATGCCAGGGCGGCTGTGGCGGCATCTGGTTTGATAATTTCGAGATCCAGAAATTCGATGAACCACACGAGTCCGCGGGCGAGGCTCTATTAGACATAGAGCGGGATGAAAGTATTGTTATCGACCATACAAAGAGATTGAAGTGTCCGACCTGTGACGATATTGTAATGATGAGGCACTTCTTTAGTGTTAAAAAGGAAGTAGAGTTGGATGAATGTCCTGGTTGTGGAGGTTTTTGGCTGGATGCAGGTGAGCTAAGCAAAATTCGCAGTCTTTTCAATACGGAAGAGGAAAGACACAAAGCGGCAGAAGAGTATTTCTCGGAAGTCTTTGGTGGTGAATTGGCCGCGATGGAAGCAGAAGACCAAGCTAAACTTAATAAAGTGCTGAAGATTTCAAATATGTTCCGCTTTATTTGTCCGAGCTATTACGTTCCGGGAAAGCAGGATTGGGGAGCTTTTTAGTTTTTTGTCTCTAAAATAATCTGTTTGTTCTATACTTATTGCGAAAGCGGGAATCCGGATTAGATATGTGATTGGATTCCATATTTAGTTCGAAATGCAGATATTCGCCACAGGCGTAGTGCCGACAGGTGTAAAGGTTCTTGAGAGTACACCTGACAGCACCGTATAAAATAAAATCCCTCGATAAACCGGCGTTTTCTTGCCGGTATCGAGGGATTTTGTTATCAAGGTCTTGTGTCTTTCTAAATTCCTATTGAAGGACTTGTTGTTCCGGCAAAGTCGTACTCTTTACTGCCAATAATCACTTTATTGACTGTGAATGTAACCGTACTGCCTCCACCTACCCACTCCGTGCCGAAGCTGATTCCGCCGCTTGCATTTGTCACACCGGAGACAGTTCCACCATAACCTCCGCTCCAGGTTCCCTCTACGGTCGCTCCGGCTATATGCAGTCCTGTCGGGTCATTCTGTGTAACTGCAAGACTTGCGGTTACTGTGTACCATGTCCGGAAGACCGCTCTCTTGGACAGGCTGACATTGACCCGTATGGGCGGGGTATTCAGGTGGATATAATTCGTCTTGGTTTCAGTGTCCGTACCACCCATGCCTGTTACTCTTAAGCTGACTGTGAAATCACCGGTATTATTAAATTTGTACGTGTGAATCGGATTTTGCTCCGTTGATGTTTTTCCATCGCCGAAGTTCCACCGCCGGCTGGAGACATGCCCTGTTGAAGTGTCGGTGAATTGTACGACCAGAGGGCCGTTGCCGCTTCTTGGTTTTGCGGTAAAGTTTGCAACGGGAACTGAGGGCATCGTTAGTTGAATATAGCCTTTCTTTGTTTCGGTATCTGAACCTTTTGGTCCAACTACAGTTAAACTCACTGTATAAGAACCGGTTTCCTGGTACGTATGAGCCGGGTTTCGCTTGTTTGATGTTGTTCCGTCACCGAAGTCCCACGTCCAGGTTGTAATACCTCCATAAGATGCGGATTCTATAGAAGTGGTGTAAATGGTTCCGTTTACATGATTAACAAGAGTAGCCGTGCAAGTGGATGTATCGGTAAATTGCACGGTCATAGGTGAATTAATGCTTATCGGCTCTCTCGTAAAGTCCGCTACAGGAAATGAAGGTTCGAACAGCTTGACAAACCTGTTTTTAGTTATGGTATCCGAACCGTCCGGGCCAGTTACCGTCAAGCTGACTGTGTAAGTACGTGCGTTTTTATATGTATGGGACGGATTCGGATCGATTGATGTTGCTCCATCACCGAAATCCCATAGCCAACTATTAATACTTCCTGTGGATTGACTTATGAATTGTACTGTCGTGTTCTTGGGGGCAATTGTTGGTTCGCCTGCAAACTCTGCTTTAAGGGGTTGAGGTCCTGGCGCCGGCCCAGGTCCTGGCGCCGGCCCAGGTCCTGGTTTCGGTCCCGGTCCCGGTCCTGGTACAGAAGATGTCCATTGAAGGGCGGCAAAAGCATCTACTATCCCCCAGCCGTATCTTATATCCCAGCCTGCTGTCCCCTTATCTTCCGCGGTAAACTCTAAAGCCTCTCTGACTTCTGCAGGCGAAGTGGCATTTCCGTTGGCTATGAGCAGGGCAGCGACACCGGAGACGTGCGCAGCAGCCATCGAAGTGCCTTCCATAAAGCTGTAGCCCCACGATATTGTTCCGTATCCACTTGTCTTATACGTCTGCTGTAAAATTCCGTCCCCGTAGTCATCTCCATTCTGGTCAACATTAAGGTCACCGCCGGGAGCCACCAAATCCAGACTGAGTCCGAAGTTGGAGTAATAAGCCAAACTTTCATTGTAACGAGTGGCCCCGACAGCAATAACATAATCATCGTAAGCAGCCGGATAGCACACACCACCTGTGCCGTCATTACCGGCGGCGGCTATCAGTGTTACCCCACGGTTATAAGAGTAAGCTATCGCCTGCTCTAAAGCTATTGAAGGCTCACTTCCCCCAAATCCCAGGTTAATCACATGAGCCCCGTTCTCCGCTGCCCAGATAATACCTTCGGCTATATCGGCATAAGTTCCGGCCCCGCAACTGTCCAACACCTTCACAGGCATCAGATAGGTATTGAAGGCCACTCCGGCCGTTCCGATACCGTTATGAGTATTTTGAGCGACGGTTCCGGCTATGTGGGTTCCGTGTGCGGAGACCGAATCATCATTGGGGTGTTCATCGCGATTAACAAAGTCATAACCGGCTACAAAGAAAGTGCCGGCCAAATCCGGGGCCTGCTGATAGCTGGTGTTGGAGCCTGCGGGATTTTTTTCGCTGTAATCTTCGTAGGCGATACCCGTATCAAGAATTGCAACAACCGCCCCTGAGCCGGTGGAAATAGCCCAGGCCGATTCTACGTTAATGCCGCCATAGCTGGTATTGTATAGATGCCATTGACGGAAATACAATTCATCGTTTGGCGCCTTCATGGCATAAGCGATATAGTTCGCCTCGGCATACTCGACATTTAGATTTGCCTGATAAATTTCGACCATGTCGGCCACTGTCTTGCCCTCCGGTGTTCTGAGCCTCCTGAAGCCGGTGTATGGGCTCGTGTAGATAGTGGAGACACCATGGCTCGAATTTAAGGTCTCTATTGTTTGTTCCGAAACGGTGGGCTTGAATTTAACAAGAAACTCACCCGGAACGTACAATTGGCCCACACGAGGCAGACCCTGCTCGAAGATTTGGTTCCCGGATATACTCCCCTGGATTAGGACTGAACCAAGTACAAAAAAGACCAGCGCACCTGAATACAGTTTTTTCATGACCCGCTCCTCCCAAAAGCATTTTAAATTAATAGAGTATTAGAATTTCATAAAATTTCTTATACTACATTATATAAAAATATACCGGTTAAATCAAGAGAAATCTGCAAAAAACCGGCGGTTTGAGTAGTTTTCGAAGGTGTTTATGAATCCTCCTTTTTCAATAAATTGCAAAACGGACCTTCTGTATGCGATTAAGAAAACAGTTTAATCCTGACATAATTTTATATTGCTTAATTCGCTGAAAAAGTGTATAAAGGCGATTTTCCGGCGTACCGGGTAGAGACCGATATTAATTGTTTTCTTTACCTTTGCATGGCAGTTAATGGGCTTTGTGGGAAGTTCCATAGAGTTCTGGATGGCTGACTGATAGTATGAATTTGGGCAAGCTTGTTGATAGATATAATTTTACAGAAATGGAGAAAATATGAAGAAACGCAAAATGGTTACGATTGACGGTAATACAGCGGCAGCATATGTAGCCCACGCTACGAATGAAGTTATTGCAATATATCCAATTACTCCAAGCTCATCTATGGGCGAAATGGCTGATGCCAAGACGGCCAAAGGTCAGGCTAATATATGGGGAACAATTCCGTCGGTTACTGAGATGCAGTCGGAAGCAGGTGCGGCTGGGGCTGTGCATGGGGCATTGGCAACCGGTGCTTTGACCACGACTTTCACAGCCTCACAGGGGCTTTTACTGATGATTCCCAATATGTACAAGATTGCAGGCGAGCTGCTTCCTACCGTTTTTCACATCTCAGCCCGTTCATTGGCTTGTCAGGCGCTTTCGATATTCGGCGACCATTCTGATGTGATGACCTGTCGGGAGACCGGCTTTGCAATGCTCTGTTCAGGCAGTATTCAGGAGATAATGGATTTAGCGCTTATTGCTCAACAGGCTTCGCTGGCCTCTCAGATACCTTTCCTGCATTTCTTTGATGGTTTTAGGAACAGCCATGAGGTTCAGAAGGTTGAGGAATTGACATTTGATGATATGCGAGCGATGATTGATGATGAATTAGTTGCTTGGCATAAGGCGAGGGCGCTGTCACCAGACCGTCCCATGATTTCCGGCACAGCGCAAAATCCGGATGTGTACTTCCAGGGCAGAGAGACGGTGAACAAATATTATTTTGCTGCGCCGAAGATTATTCAGGATACGATGGATAAGTTCGCTAAGCTGATAGGAAGGCAATATAATTTGTTCGATTATGTCGGAGCGGCTGATGCTGAAAAGGTTATTATTATAATGGGCTCAGGTGCCGAAACCGCTCATGAGACGGCTGACTTCCTGGCCTCAAAAGGAGAAAAAGTAGGGATTTTAAAGGTACGACTCTACAGGCCGTTCAGCACCGAGCATTTTATAGCAGCCTTGCCGAAAACCATCAAAAAAATAGCAGTATTGGACAGAACGAAAGAGCCTGGTTCTTTGGGTGAGCCGTTGTATCTGGACGTTCGCACAGCTCTTGGCGAGGCCATGTATGCTGGTAAGACGGCTTTCAAGAAATATCCACTTGTTGTAGGCGGACGATATGGACTTGGCTCAAAGGACTTCACGCCTGCTATGGTGAAGGCCGTTTTTGATAATCTCGATGCAACGAAACCCAAAAATGGTTTTACGGTAGGCATAATTGACGATGTAACCAATACCAGCCTGGATGTTGATGAATCTTTTGAGATTGCCGGTAAAAAACTTTTATCCGGCATGTTTTTTGGGCTTGGCGCCGATGGCACAGTTGGTGCGAATAAAAACTCGATAAAAATTATCGGTGAGCTAACGGACAATTACGCCCAGGCTTACTTTGTGTACGATTCCAGGAAGGCTGGTGCAATGACGACGTCACATTTACGGTTTGGCGAACAGCCTATCCAAAGGCCTTACCTTGTGAGCAAAGCTGATTTTGTTGCGTGTCATAATCCAAGTTTCCTGGAAAAATATGATATGCTTTCCGCTGCGCGTCAAGGGGGTACCTTCCTTCTGACCAGCAGCCACGATAAGGATGAGGTGTGGGACACTTTACCGCAGGAGGTGCAGAAGCAAATAATCGATAAGAAGCTGAAGTTCTACGTTATTGATGCGATCGCGCTTGCCGCCGAGCTTGGTTTAGGTGCGCGAATCAACGTAATTATGCAAACCGCCTTTTTCAAAATAAGCAATATTATTCCAATTGATACGGCTGTCGAAGCTATCAAAGATGCTATCCAAAAGACTTACGGGAAGAAGGGCCAGAAGGTTGTTGAAATGAACTATGCAGCCGTGGATGGCGCACTTGATAAAATCTATGAGGTTACCGTTCCGGGCAAGGTAACCAGCAAGATACGGATGCGGCCGCCTATTCCGGAGAGTGCTCCTGATTTTGTCAGGGATGTTACCGGGGAGCTTATAGCACTTCGTGGTGATAAGCTGCCTGTGAGCAAGATGCCGGCGGACGGCAAATTCCCAACTGGCACGACAAAATTTGAAAAACGCAACATCGCCGTCAATATTCCGCAGTGGGAGCCTGATGTTTGCATTCAGTGCGGTACGTGTTCTTTTGTTTGTCCACACGCGGCTATAAGAATAAAGGCTTATGACCAGAAGTATCTAAAAGATGCCCCGACATCATTCAAAAGTGCTGATGCCAAAGGTAAAGACTTTAAAGGTATGAAATTCACCGTTCAAACTGCTCCTGAAGACTGTACCGGCTGTGGTGCCTGTGTCCTGGCCTGTCCTGCGCAGGAAAAGGATGATAATAAGCAGCCAACAGGTCGAAAGGCAATCAATATGGTACCGCAGGAGCCAGTTCGGGATACTGAACGGGAAAATTATTCATATTTCCTGGCGATTCCGAATACCGATCGGAAGCTCTTCAAAACGGGTAGTGTAAAAGGCAGTCAATTGATTGAGCCGTTGTTTGAATATTCCGGTGCCTGTGCCGGCTGCGGAGAGACGGCTTACATAAAACTAATGACACAGTTGTTCGGAGACAGGGCGTTGATTGGAAACGCGACCGGCTGTTCATCGATTTACGGCGGGAATCTGCCCACGACGCCTTATACGAAAAGGTCGGACGGCAGGGGGCCGGCATGGAGTAATAGTCTGTTCGAGGACACTGCTGAGTTTGCGATGGGTATGCGATTGACTGTTGACAAATTTAAAGAACGTGCCCTTCTGCTGTTGGATAAAGTGGCGGATAAAGGCTGTGTCGATGTAAAACTGGCGGGAGAAATACGAACGGTCACATTGGCGGATGACCCGGCCCAGGATGCTATTGAACAGCAGCGAGTTCGGGTGGATAAACTTAAAGAGCAATGCAAAAAGAGCGACTGCGCAGATTGTAAGCAGATAGTGGACATTGCCGATTACCTTGTGCGCAAATCCGTTTGGGGTCTTGGAGGTGATGGATGGGCTTATGACATTGGATATGGCGGACTGGACCACGTGCTGGCCAGCGGGGCCAATGTGAATCTGCTTGTTTTGGATACGGAAGTATATTCAAATACCGGTGGTCAAATGTCCAAATCTACACCGAGGGCCGCAGTTGCCAAATTTGCCGCCGGTGGAAAATTGATGCCTAAGAAAGACCTCGGGCTTCTATCTATGACCTATGGAAACATTTATGTGGCCAAGGTGGCGATGGGTGCAAATACCAACCAGACAGTAAAGGCCTTTGTCGAGGCCGAAGCTTACCCCGGACCTTCGCTGATAATTGCTTATGCCCACTGTATTGCCCACGGCATTAATATGACGGCGGGCTATCTGGAGCAAAAAAAGGCAGTGGCGTGTGGTCATTGGCCGTTATATAGATTCGACCCGCGACTTAAAGAGCAGGGCAAAAATCCTCTACAACTCGACTCGAAGGCTCCCACGGGGGACTTCGAAGAATATGCATACGGTGAAAATCGTTATCGAACGCTGAAACAATCCAAACCCGAAGTAGCGGCGGAGTTAATCAAGCTTGCCGGTTGTGACGCTGCCCAAAGGTATGCTCTGATGGAGCAGCTTGCAAATTTGGCGTGCGATGGTAATAGTGAGGCGTCAGACAAAAAGATAAAATTAGAAATAGGAGGCTAAGGGAAATCCAATGGGCAATAATTTCTCAAAGACAATTTGGTTGTTTCTTATAGGCGCTTTCATCCTCACAGGGTGTCAGCGGAAAAATGAGGAAAATGTAGTAGATACGTTAGACACCGGGCCGGATATTCAAATGACTTCCGTTCCGCCTGATTATGTGGTTAAAGCGATTGAAGCGGTCGGGGGCTGGAACGCCTGGACCCGAACAAAAGAGCTGCAGCTTGATTGTGTAGTTACTTTTTATCAACCTGATGGCAGTTTTCACCTGACTGAGCAGCATCAAGTGGTTTATCCCTGGTCGAATTCTATTCAGATTTCAGGAAGTGAGCCACAGGGCAGGTTTGTCTGGCGGTTATCGAAAGGCGAGTTCGATGTATTGCAGGAAGGCGGGCAAAGTGATGCACTGCCGGTCGTTATAGGCAGTAATCATTTTGCTGAAATGATATTGAGTATTATGACAATACCTGCACGTTTTTTAGATGAATCTGCTGAGTTTTCCAAAGAAACCACAGGGCTCAAAATCCAGGGACAATGGTATTACCCTATTACCAGACTAAGCAGACCGGTTGTCGGGGCCGAGTTCGAGTCCGAACCTGCATTTGTTTTATCTAAGGCGGTTTTCTATCAGGACAGGGATAGCTCTTTAATAGACATGCTTGTATTTGACTTTATGAGCGGAGATAGTAATTTATCGGTTTGCGGTTATGACTATACCGAAGTAGAAAAAGACGGTGTTCGAGTTCCTGCCAGGATAGAGATATTTACAGCCGATACGCAGGGCAATTTGCAGGAACGACTTGTTAAAATAGATAATCACACTTTCAAACGCTCAAAGTAGAATCAAAAAAGGCCAGGCTGTCTGGCCCGATCTTTTTTTTCGTTTAGACCATTTTTAAACTTTGTCTTTTCGGTGCGTTTTCAGGTTCTAATTCATTTTATTGCCAGAGGTGTTAGAATTCTGCTGCATCATCATCTTCATTTGCTGCTGCATCATTTGAACGGCTGTCATCATTTCAGTGAGATGCTCTTTTGGCAGAGCGATATCGACAACCATTTTGCCATTTCCGGCTTTACCAGCCAATACAATATTGCTTTTGGTTGGAATATCCATCTGCAGCATCGGCATTGGTATCGGCATAACCGTCATTGAACCGACTATCTTTAACCAGCGCAGCGCATTATATGTCACCACAAAGTCGGCTTTCTCAGCCTCAGGAAGAAGTGCCAGAGCAGCCTTCATCTCAGAGCCCATTTGTGTTCTGCGGGTTTTTACCTGGTCAATCAGCTCACGTATCGACGAATCCGCATTACCGCCGATAGTTAAAACACAAAGCCTGTCAACAATACCCCATCTGTAATCAAATCCTCCGCCGTACATAGCATTTATCATTTGTCCCTGTGGAGAGGTGGTATCTGTTGATTTCATCGTGAGTTTGGCCGAATCTATCGAGACGTTTTTATAGCTGTCAACACCACGTTGTATCTTAAAGCTGGTTTCTATTCCCATGTCCTTATAAAAATCCAAAATACCGCTGGTGTTAAATAGCTGCATCGATTCTTCGATTAACTGGTCGAACTTGTTCTTATCCCTGACTGATATGACATATTTTCCTATGAAGGGCGGTTTGTTTTTTGTGTCTATCGATACTGAACATGCCATCGGCCCGCCGAGACAGTTAATTCCATCTGTCATAAGAGCTTTCATCTTTTCAATATCCTCGGCGTTCATACTATCACCGGCCATAACAGTAAGCAAATCGATACTCTTGAGGTTGAATTCTTTCCAGAAAGCCTTATTTATTTTGACTCCAAAATTCATCATCGCCCCGTCTTGAAGGTAATTAAGAAGATTGTTCTTACGGTTCGCTGAGGCATCTGAGACGAGCATATTTGCCATATCCGTTCCGGGAACGGCGGAGATGGTCTTTGTGATATTCAAGACATTGGGCTTAGGATTGATAGCTATGCTGAAGTACCGGGCTTCCTTCATTAGCTTCTTCAAGATGTCTGCATACATATTCATTATATTCTGGGCAAACTTCTGCGTGTTTTTCGGCGGTGCACCCGGGCGGTCAGGTCCGGTGCTTTTCATTATTGTTTTTATTTCTTCAATTTTGCCAAGCACCAAAGGTCCAAAAGTCCCGGATGCCTGCTGGATATTACCATAGGCCCACACCGGTTCGAGCATAGCCAGTTTCGCCTCGGCGGCATCAATGGAGCTTGCAAGTTTCACTGTCCTGGCAGTTGAAATCACTTTTGCCATTCTGAAAAGCTTGTCATAATCATTCGCCCGGCTTATAAGTGCATAGTTGCCAATCTTTGCAGTCAGTATTATGGGGGTCCCGTTGCTGGTGATTTTAGAAATGCCTTTATTGTCCGGCCGGCTGCAGTTGGGATTGCTGCTGATAAACTGTCTATAATCTGTAACAGGAACAAATCCGCCGATGAATATGTTTGAAACCGGATTATTTGATGTTTGTTCTCCGGGCAGAATTGCGCCAAATATCGCAAGGCTGCCATTCATATTAACACCGTTCAGCTCCGGGCTGCCCAGCACCTTTGCTAACTGCATACGCACCAGCATCGAGAGTCCCATAGGCATAGGTGAGACGCCGGCTAAAAACTGGTCTATTTGATTTAGTGTGTATTCAAAATGATTTACCCGTATGCAAAACAGGCTCTTGGCCGGGAGCAATTTAAGTAGTGGATCATCTGCTGGTTTTACTACGCTTACCGCCTGAAGTCCTGTAGCAAGGGTGAGCATTACCAGTAATCCTGCCACAAACGTACTTCTGACACATTTCGATTTCAACATTCTTTGTACCTCCATAAATTAAGACCTGCAAATATGTTTCTTAACAATCTTAGACTGAATCTTACTATATAAAACGTTTTGTCCACAGGAAAGTTTCAAAAAATCTGTAGAAAAATCTTAAAATCCGAAAACGTCTTTCTTGACAATACAAACAACTCATCGGCGCTAAATGCTCTTATACTTAAGAACCCAAGCTGAAAAACTCACATCCTGTGCTTGTGTGACATTTTTCTCCTTGCGATTCATTATTTTTTATCGGTTTAAAAAAAATATTCCCATCAAAACGGACTTTATGTCTATATTGGTATTGCAGTCATTATCGGCCCCGGATTAAGAGATGGCTCAGGGAAAACTATGAGTTCCCGGGATATGAATGAACTGATGAAGATTTTGTAGCATGCGAGTAGCTCGTTTGGGATTATGCCATAGAACCATATGGCTTCATAAGTGCTTTCTGAGAAGATAGTTGTAGTAAGTGTAAGACTGAAATCACTTTTCAGCGTTTCTTTTTTTTTTCATGCTTGTACGAAAAGAAAATAACATTTTTTGAGATATATGAAGATAGCTTGTAATTTTCTTTTTCGACCTTGTTAGATTGCCTTTATGAGAGTCAAAAAAAGTTAAGCGAGGTAAGCATTAAACCGATAAATTTCATCGAGTTAAGGTGTATTTTTTTTAACGATTCGGGAGATTTTGATAGAGTAAAGCTCGGTGTTTTTGGAAGTTTATTGCTATGGACGGGATACAAAAGGTAAGTGAAAGCAAAAGTCGCAGACCGGGCTTTCGACGTGAAAAATCACGTTTGAGAATCGATATAACCGGCAAAGCCGGACGGCTTTTGTTTGTTGCTTCCTTTTTACTGTTTTTTACCCTTTCATCTGGTTGCGGCGATAAGTTTTTTGACCCTACACAGGTAGGAAGATTTCGGCCTGTTCCAGCGGTCAATGTTATATTAGATTCATTGGGTGTGGCCGAGGAGGAGCCGGTAGCATGGGAACAAGCCGAAGAGCCAATGCCTATAGATACTGTTGCGGTTGATTCTGATTACGTATTCAGGGCAGGTGATGTTATCAGTGTGGCTATCTTCGAGCTGCTTCAGGAGGGCATTCAATTTGTTAACAATTATGTCGTAACCGAAACCGGCAGAATATCCATACCGGAGGTTGGTGTTATTGAAGCGGCCGGATTAACTGAAACACAGCTTGAAGAACGGATAAAACAGATTCTTTCACCGGGCATATTGAAAAATCCGTCGGTTATTGTAACTTTGTCCGGTTCTCAGCAGCGCGCGTTTTCGATATTGGGTGACGGTGTGCCGCTCCCCGGAAGATACCCGATTCCACGATATAATTTCAGGCTGACCGATGCGCTTGCGACAGCGGGAGGGCCAAGACAATTTAACGTGAGCTATATTTTTGTTTCACGTTTTAGCGAGGGCAATAAGGAAACAGGGTACGAACCTCTTAAGCCGGGATATGATGGACTTGAGCTGAAGGTTATTGAGCCCGATACAGTAATGTCGTCTCGCAGGATGCAGCAGACAGACTCACCTCGTGCACAATATAGATATCAATGGCCTGAAAGTAAGGTAGTTATAGCTTCTTCTGAAATGGCAACAGATGATGATTGGCAGGCCGCTGGAATGCCGAAAGCCTTTGAAGGGCCGGGCAATAGCAACCCAAATCGGATAGATTCACAAACTCAATGGCAGTCGTCTGCACAAGAGCCGGTAGGTGTCAATGATATATTGAATACTTTGCAGGAGCGCTCTCTTCGTGAAAAAGTATGGTTAAGCGGGCAGGTTGATGTTGAAGATGCAATGGATTCGTTTCGATTGCTGGCTCGTTCTCAAAATGGTGCGGATGAGCGGGTAAATCGCCGGGATTCAATGGCATTCACCCCAGCGCAGGTTGCTCAGGAGGCAAGGGATGAGCCGGTAAGTGTTAGAGACATATTAAAAACACTGCAAGAGCGTTCTCGAAAACAACAAAAATGGCTGAATGATGGAGGGGATGTTGAAAATGCACAGGAGTCTTTTCGGGAACTGGCTCGTTCCGACAAGTGGACAAATCAGCGAATAAATCGTCCGCAGGCGCTGGCATCAGCGGCGCCGGTTGCTCCGAAAGTGATAAATGAGCAGTTGGATACGAAAGAACCCGGACGTATTAAATGGGTTTTTCAAAACGACAAATGGGTTCCCGTTCAAGCTGATTCACAGACCCCCCCCCCAACCCAAACTCCGGCTCCGACTGAAAAAGAAGAGCAACCCGGACATATAGAGTGGATTTTTAAGAACGGCAAATGGGTTCCGGTTCAAGTGGGTAAGCCGACTTCGCCGAAGCCGACCGAGCCTGTCAGGCCTGTTATTAAGATTGATCCCGGAGAAACACCGACCAGCCCATATGAGATATCGGGTGTTAAACGCAAAACCGGGACTCGCCTAATAAGAATTCCGGCTGAAAGGTTACTTGCCGGTGATTCCCGATATAATATCGTGATAAAGCCCGGCGATACTATTCATGTGCCGGTTGATATTGTTGGTGAGTTTTGCATAACGGGTCATGTCAACCGTCCGGGATATTTTAATATGACCGGGCGTCCGATGACTTTAAAAATGGCTATAGCTGCTGCGGGTGGTTTGGGACCTTTGGCCTGGCCGAAACGTGTTGAGGTGGTAAGAAGAATAGGCAGAAAGCATGAAGAAATAGTAATGCTGGATTTGGATAAGATTGCCAGCGGTGAGCAGCCGGACATCTTTATAAAGCCGAATGATTTAATCAATGTCGGAACACATGCAACCTCCAGATGGCGGGCAATCTTACGAAATGCCTTCAGGGCCACTTACGGATTCGGCTTTGTTTATGACCGTAATTTTGCAGATAGAGATTTTGGCACCCACAGACCTTTCCCGGGTTGGTTCTAAGAAAAGTATAGACTGGAAAGTACAGAACTGCCGAGACCGACAGTTCTGTTTTTTTATTATTAGCTGTTAGTTTTCACTATGGTGTACGATATCATCTCTTCTGTTGCAAATAGGCCTGATTATGCAAAGAATTGTAAAATGAATAATCGAATACAACAAACAAGTGCGCCACTTCAAAAACAGCACTGGAGCCGGCTCGGCCTGCATAATTACATTAAAATGCTGATAATAGGAACACTTTTCTGTTATCTTTTTCGCGTTGAGATTCGGACAATTATCAACAGATGGCTTACGGACAGCAGTTGGTCGCACGGTTTTCTAATCCCGATGTTCAGTTTATATTTCATTAATCAGCACAAGGAAGAGATTCTCCGCTCAGTTCAGAATAATGAGTTAAAACAAAATTATACAGGTCTGTTTTTCCTGATTTGCGGTGTTTTGTTTTATCCCTTCAATATCGTTCAACTTCAGTACGGATACCTGAGACCTATTGGTATGATAGCGACGCTTGGTGCGATTGTGTTGTTTTTGGGTGGGTGGCGCCTGGTTAAATATACGTGGCTGCCGATAGTTTTTTTGGTTTTTGCAGTGCCACTGCCTCGTAGATACTATATTAGCCTTACTATGCCAATGCGTCATCTTGCTGCTTCTGTAGCAACTGCTTTGCTGAATCTTCTCGGCGGGATGGAAGCCACTGTCAACGGTGTTGTGATAGATGTTATTTATAAGGGCCGGCAACTGGATCCTTCGCTTAATGTAGCTGAGGCCTGCAGCGGGATGCGTCTGTTAATGGCCTTTTTGGCTTTGGGCGTTGCTATGGCATATCTACACGAAAGACCTTTATGGCAGCGATTAGTTCTTTTAGCCGGCACTATTCCTATAGCGATATTTTGTAATATTGTGCGGGTTACAGCAACCGGCTTTATTTATGTGCTGATACATCCGAAATACACGCAGGGAATCTATCACGACGGTCTGGGATTAATGATGTTGCCTTTGGCATTTGGTTTATATGGTTTTCTGGCGTGGTTTATGTCGAGTTTGTTTATTGAAGATAGTGACATAGTTAACGAAGATATTGTGGTTCACAGGCAAAATACGTGATGCGGGATTTTAGAAACAATATAAGAGTATATTTTCAGCCGGCCTTTTTGATATGTGTCGCGGTGCTTACAACAGCCGGGGCCGGTATGTCGATAGCCATAAAAAGCTTCGGAGTGTACTTAAAAAAGGAACCGCTGCCGTTGAAAACATCTTTTGACCTTATCGATGAAAGTGATTTAACCTCTTACAAAGTAGTATCAAAACATAAAATAGAGAACGAGGAAATAATCACGGCATTAGGGACAGAAGATTATATTCAGTGGATTCTGGAAGACACCGAAGCGGCAGATAATAGTGCGGCTGAAAAATTTATGCTCTTTATTACTTATTATCAGCTTCCTGACAGGGTGCCGCATGTACCGGAAGAGTGCTATGCCGGCGGAGGCTTTCAAAGATTGGCGTCCGACAGTGTAACGCTGGACATAAACAATTATGCCGGTTTTAAGAGAAAATTGCGAGGAAAACACCTTGTTTTTGGCAGTACAAAAGCCGACCTCTGGCGGAAAGGTGAAAAATTCCCGGTTTTGTACTTATTTAAGGTCAATGGGGAATATGCAGCATCCCGAGAAGAGGCCCGAATAGCTTTGAATAAGAACCTTTTCCGAAAATCTTCGTATTTTTGCAAGGTTGAACTGGTTTTTAACCAGACGTTGATTCCACCCGACAAAGAGCAGGCAATTAAAGCAGGTGAAAAGCTTCTGGCTGTGATTTTGCCTGTTTTAGAAACAAAACACTGGCCTGACTGGGACAAGTAAATCGTGATAGTTGAAGGAAAAACCGAAATATCCAATACGAGGTTAATTTATGACAAACAGGAGGTTAAATAAAAAAGTTGCACTTATCGGCTCGGTGATTTTTGTTGTTCTTGCCTTGGGGGCCATTTTGGTAATTCTGCAGTTAAGCGGAGATCCGCAAGAATTTATCAAAGATGCCCAGGCCGCTCTAAAAGCGGCACGACAGGAAACCGATGAACAAATAAAACAACAAAACTATGACAGGGCTGAAAGCAGTTTTCGCGGGGCATATGCGAGGGCAAAAACCGATGCTCTCAGACAAGAGGTGCTTTTCAAAATGGTGGATATGTACCTCGAGGTTGAGGACAAGGAATGGCCTTATGTATTGGGATGTTGGGACGAAATAATAAAAATAAATCCCAATAATGCGAAAGCTCGATTTGGGCGGTTAAAATATTTTCATATATTGTCTGAAAGCAGTATCGGCGGTCCCTGGCAGGAGGTGCACAAGCAGGCGTCGGAATTTTTGAAAGTGGCGGAGGATGCAGACCTGCTTATGGAGGATACGGCCAAGTGGGATGTATTTGAAACAAAGCAACAAGATGCCGGCCGGCAGCGGCTGGGGACGTACTTGTATTTGCTCAGAGGCAGGGCCGCACTGGAAATGGCGTCTATGGGGGCGGTGACCAACAGGGACGAAACGATTACGCAGGCAGTCGATGATTTAAATAAAGTCCGGGAGTATGAGCCCAATAATATAGATGCCTATTGGTATTTGGCGATGGCAACAATCACAAAAGGGGAAATTTTAGCTTCACGAGGCGGCCCTGAAGAAAGAGACAAGGCTGTAAAACAGGCGATGGCAATTTTAGAGCAGGCAGTTCAGTTCGCGCAGACTGAACCTAAGGCGCATATTAATCTTTTGTCAATGAAGCTTATGCTTGATAAAAACGAAGATCCTGCAAAGCAAAAAGAGCAAATTGAAGCACTCGAACCGGAGTATTTGTTGCTTGTGCGCAACTTTGATTCCAGCGCAGAGGCATTTTCTGCAATGTCTCAATTTTATTCAGTTTATTCGGCCTATACAGGTCCGCGAATAGGACACGAAAAGCTTGATAAAGCCGTAGAAGCTATTGAACAGGCTATTGAATTGGATGAACAAAATGTTGTTTATTCGATAAATGCGGCCAATTTATACTATCGAAAATTTTCTTTTTATAGACAAAAGCCACAGATATACAAAGCAATAGAGACAGCAAAGAACGCACTGACTTTGCCGGATGCACAGGATACACCCGGTCCACGACATCGTGCTAATACAACGAACAGATTTATGCTGTATGCATTTCTCGCAAATTGCTATATCGAACAGATACTTGAGCCGGGTGAGCCGGAGACTCCATCGCAAACTGCTGTCTGGATGACAGGTGCTGAACAGGCCGTGCACGAAATCGAGCAGATTTTTGGCAGCGGCGAAGAGCCGCTCATTATCAAGTGGAAGGGAATGCTCGAGCTTGCAAAGGGAAATAAAGAAACCGCTGTCAAAGACTTATATACAGCTTACGAAAAATTTAAAGCACTTAAACCACCTGAACCGCCCTGGCCGAGAGACAACGAATTTTCACAACTTTCTTACACTCTGGCGAAAATTTTCCGGGATACTCCTGAGGTTGGTATGGTCGCTGAGTTTCTGGTAAGTGCGCTCTATTCGGGTATTGGTGAGATTAAACCTGAAGCGCGTTTGGATTATGTCGATGTTATTTTGAAGTTCGGCAACTGGTCGGACGCTGTACACAATATAAATGCTTTCGAAGACTATTTCGGTTCCAATGACAGAAGCCGGAGACTTCGTATCAGAAGTTATATCGGGGCAAAACAGTTTGACGAAGCTGAGAAAGAATTGGCGATTAGTGTGCAGGATGACCCCAATACGATTAAACTCAGGCTGGACCTTGTACAGACCATAATCAGACAAATTCAACTGAATATGGCACAAAAGGAAATGCGTGAAAGCTCGGACCTTATTTCCCTGCAAACAGAACCTGAAGAAGAAGAGCCTGTAGGATTGACGGCCGATATCGGTGTAATGACAGAAGACTTGAAAAACTACCGGCGGTTTGAGATGGAGCTGCTGGAAAAACTTCTGCAGGCTGAGCCGAATTTTGTTGGACAAAATTCTATTGTTGGTGTTTGCAGAAATTACATAGCTCAAGGCCAGGCAGGCCGGGCTGAAAGTTTAGTCGATAAGTTTTTAGAACATTTTCCGGATAATGCAGTAGTGTTGGTTTATAAGCAGATACTCTCCGAGCCTGACCCGGCAAATATTTCGCAGCAAAGGCTCAAAGAAATAGAAGAGCAGGTGCTTTCGAATATTGCTGACCCTGTTCGCCGCGCAGCACAGCTTGGAATATTTTATAGCAGGCACAACGAAACAGAAAAAGCAATAAGTAGTTTAAAAAGGGCTGTTGAAACAGGAACTTCTCAACAGAATATAACCAATGGGCTGGCTTTTGAGTATGTGCAAATTGCAGCGAGTCATCTTTTGGATATTGCGCTTTTCACAAAAGACTGGGAGCTGGCGGAGCAAATTACAAAGACAACGAGCCGTGAAAACCTCGATAATTGTCAGGGTCGGGTTTTTGCAACCCGCCTGGCGATGGCTAAAGGTAATTTCGAAGATGCTTTGGCAGCAATCAACGAATGTTTGAAACAAAAGCCTGTATTTTCATATGCTTATATGCTCAGGAGCGAAATAAATACTGCTCTTGGAAACGAGCATGCATCTATGGAGGACATTCGCAATGCCGCATCTTTAAATCCTCTGGATGGAATTATTGCAAAAGCGTCGGCCAACGTTTTATATCATCGAAATCAAAAGCTTGGTGACAGTGTCTCTTCTGCTCAGGTGGTTGAAGTCAGAACTGCTCTGGAAAGGGCAATCGCGCTGAATCCCGGCGATTTGTCTTTGTTGAGCCTGTATGCGGAGTATATAGCACCGACAGAGCCCATGAGAGCCATCGCAATTCGACAGGACCTCCAAAGTGCAGCTCCCAATATGGATAATTCTTTGATGCTCGGGCAGCTTGCCACGCAAGTGGCTGTTAAAGAAACCAATACGAAGCTCAAGGAAGCGATATTTGGTATTGCTGCTTCTGCTTTCGAGCAGGCCAAAAAAATAGATCCTCGGGACAAGCGGATGCTCTATTATTATGCTGAATATTTTCGGGCCAGGGGACAGGATGATAATGCTACGGCGATGCTGCGCGAATCTCAGGAGCAGAACTTACTTTGGGACCATTATTTTCAGCAGGGACGGTACGATGATGCCGGAAGGGTGCTTCAGCAGTTATACGAAGGCGGCACCAAAGATGCAGCAGTCCTAAGAGGTCTTTTACTTGTTGCCGAGAAAACCAGCGACAAAGAGGCCGTGAAGAAATATTCCGGTGAGCTTATAGCGTTCGAAGATACCGTAGAAAATAATCTTGTTCAAATTGAGGTTTTTCTTAGAGCCGGTCTTATCAGGGAGGCTGAATACAAATTACAGAGTTTTAAGGAAAAGTATCCCAATGAACGCAGAATACTCCTGCTTGAAGGCTGGCTGCTGATGAGACAGGGACAACTGCAAAAGGCGTTGGAGCTGACGAATAGAAATCTCCAGGCCAACAGGAACAACCCGGTGGCATGGCGGTTAAGAGGTGAAATTAATTTCTTCCTCGCAGATTATGATAAGGCAATCAGCGACCTTAGAGAAAGCAAATTATTGTCGGATGTGCCTCTTACTCGAATTTCTCTGGCTAAGGCTTATATGGGAGCCGAGCGTTATGAAGATGCCATAACCGAACTCCAGGTTACGATTAACACACCCGGTATTCATTCCGAAGCCAGATTCTTGCTTGAACACATTTATTCACGGCTTGACAGAAAACCGGCATTGAAGAAATTCTATGAAGAGACGCTTGAGAAATTTCCGGAAAGTGTACAGTGGCTTAATCGGGCAGGTGCATTTGCCGTTAAAACAGGTGACTTCGATAAAGCCGAACAATTATATCAGAAAGCTTATTTGCTCGGGAGCCAGGAAAATCTTGCCGGCAATGGCGGAAACCAGCTAAAGGATGCACTATACACTGCGGCGTTCGATGGATATATGAACGCCCTTATTCTCGGAGCGGGGCAGCAAGGTACGGGAAACTGGAATCCTCGGAAGCTGGACAAGGTTTTTGAAGAATGCAGAAAATATCTGGACGGCAGTTTAGTGCCCGTAGCATATTTGCGAATGGCCCAGGCGACGTTGAAGCTCGGCGATAAAACGACTGCAGTAGAATATTGTCACAAGGCTGTTGATAGAGCAGGGGAAGATGAGACCCTTGCCTCTGAAGTTTTGCTGAGAATGCTCTTAATGCTTGGGCCTGATGAAGTGTTGAAGTATTGCAGAGGAAAACTCGAAACCAGCCCGGATTCGATTGCTGCGAATTTTGCTATGTTTAATTTGGCGAAGATTAACAACGAACACGATAAAGCAATAGATTATATTCAAAAATGCATTAACCTGACTGACCCTGACAGCCAGCGCAGGCTTGAATACATAATGAAGAAAGCCGATGTTCTAACCCTCGCATACGAGAAAAGTTCCGATAAAAATTATCTCTCGGCGGCTATCACAGTTTACAAAAGTCTGCTAACTAAAATGCCGAATAATACCATTATTCTAAACGATTTAGCGTATTTTCTTGCTGAAAATAATGAATGGCTTCCGGAAGCTCTTCAATACGCCAAACGCGCGCTTGATGAACAGCCGAATAATCCCGGCTACCTGGATACTTATGCTTATGTGCTGCATAAAAGAGGTGAAAATTCGCAGGCTGTTGAATTTGTGGCGGCCTCGATGCAGCAATATCAGCAGAATAATGTTCTCGTGCCTGCAGTAGTGTACGAGCATAATGGTTTGATAAAGGAAGCACTTGGGGCAAAAGATGAGGCCCTCGCTGCTTATCGACAGGCGCTGGAAGCAGGAGAAGATGCATTGTCGCAGAAAACCAGGCAGCGAATAAATGAAGCTGTTAAGCGGCTTTCGCAGTAATGCTTTATTTTAAAAATTATTGTCGTGTGTAATACGTAAGTTGTTTTATTGGTTGGTTCCGAGTAGATAGCAGAATGGCCGAAGAAAGACCAATAGCACCAAATAGGATGACAAGACCGGTTGGACAGGGATTCCCGGCGACGGCCTCGATGACACCGAAAGAGGCTATGGGGATATTGCGCAGGCATATATTTCTGATAATTTTTCTGACAATGTTAGGCGTGGGTGCCGGGGGTACCGGCTGGTATATGTTACAGAAATATATTCCGAGATATACCGCCACAACTTATATTAAAATCCTTCCACCAGTAGAAACAGACCCTATGGACATCGTTGCGCCTCAGACACAGAAGGATATTATTTACGGCTACCGCCAGTCGATAGCTAATCTTATAAAACAGCAGAGCAGCCTGGAGGCTTTGCTTGAGAGCGACGTAGTTAAAAAGACCCGGTGGTATGAACGCAGAGGCAGGAGCATCAGAAAAGCCGTTAAGTATTTGAATAGATATTTTCGTGCCTACGCACACCGAGACGCTGAATTTGTTGAGGTCTCAATGACCTGCCGTGATGCAAGAGAAGCCGCGGACATAGTAAACGAAATGGTGCGTTTGTTTCTTGCCAGGCAGGGAAGCGTTGAAAGAGGAAAAGTGAGCGCCGAGCTGGTTATGCTTGAAGAGCGGCAGGCCAGAGTTAAAGCGGAGCTGGATGCAGCCGACAAGGGACTGGATGATGTCCGTCAGAGATGGGGTATAACAGACCTTGCCATGCCTGCGGGGCGTAATTTCCAGCATACAATCACTCTGAAGCTGAATGATTTGGAACTCGAGAAAAACAAGCTTGAGCTTGGAATAAGACAGCTTAGTGCAAACATAGCAAATCTTAAGGACCTGGCGACGGGCCCTATTACCGAGCAGATTGAATATGCGATAGAAAGAGACGCCGTTATGGTTACGCTTGCTCAGCAGCTTGCCTTTCAGGAGGCCCAGCTCTCCGCCAAGCTCACAAAGTTCGGTGAAAATCACAGGGATGTGCTTCAAATGAGGGAGCAGATAGATGAAATAAAGAAAAGAAGAGAATCAAGGAAGGAAGAGATCGGAAAAATGACCAGCAAGGCGAATCTCGAAAATGCGCGTGACGGATTACATGTATTGCAGGAAAGATTCGAACTGCTGGAACAACAGCGGCAGGAGGCGGAAGCGCAGAAAAAAGAGCTTGATTTGGCCCGTGTACAGTATGAGCAGCGGTTGAAGATAAGAGATGAGAGAATCGTAATGCTTGACTTAATCAAAGAGCAGGTCGAGAAATTGAAGATGCTGCATGATTCTCCGGAGACACCAAAAGTTCAGCGAATTGGAGATGCTCCGATACCGCTGGAAATGGCCTTCTCCCGCCAGTGGTATCTTTGGTTTCCCGGTGGAACAATGCTGGGCTTTATGCTTGGCGTAGGTCTTGCCTTTCTTGTTGAATTGGCCAATGATCTGGTGCGTACGCCCAGTGACATCGCCAAGTATTTACATATTCCCCTTTTGGGTATTATTCCCGATGCATCTGAAGATAGTCAGGTCCGACGCATTGAGCTTTGTCACGCTGTTCGACTTGCGCCTTATTCTGTTATAAGCGAGTCTTACAGGCGATGCAGGACGAACTTAAAGCTCTCCGGCACGGCCGAGTCCTTGAAGACTTTGCTCCTCAGCAGCGGCATGGCGGGGGACGGCAAGACTTCTGTAGCGGTAAATCTTGCAACGACTTTTGTTGCCGCGGATAAAAAAGTCCTGTTGATAGATGCCAATTTCAGACAACCCAATTTAGAAAGACTGTTTCCAAAGATACATACCGACCAGCTCGAAGATAAACTTGAAGCTGAGGGTTTTGATTTTGGATTGAGCAGCGTGCTGATGAAGCAGTGCGGTATCCAGGAAGCTATAAGGCCCGGCGGCATAGAGGGCCTTGACATAATCGATTGCGGCCCTTTGCCTGCTAATCCGGCTGAGCTGCTCGGCAGCCCGAGAATGGAAGAGCTGCTTGGCCGGCAGCGGAACAACTACGACCATATTATAATTGATGGGCCGCCTGTCCTGTTTCTGAGCGATGCAAAAGTGTTGGCTCGACTCGTTGATACCACAGTTCTGGTATTTAATGCCGCCGCTACGAGCAGAGGTGCGGCCCAGAGAACTATTCGTGAATTCAGGGAAGTAAATGCCAAAATCATAGGCTGTGTGCTTTTTGCCGCAAGGTCAATGAAGGGCGGGTACTTCAACGAGCAGTTCAAGTCGTACCATAAATATGAGAAAAAGGCCAAAAAAGCAAGAAAAGCCGCGATTGCTGCCGGTTTAACTTGAGTCTTAAAACCTGAAAATTCTGTTGCGGAGTGACAACTTTTGAGCTTTATGTTATCATACTGCAACCTAAGTGTCCTTAAACTGATATGCAGGATTTTTAAGAGGTTTATTTGATGACAAAATTCTTGGTAACCGGCGGAGCCGGTTTTATCGGTTCTAATATCTGCAGAGAGCTCATCTCGCAAGGCTGCTTTGTAAGAGTTGTTGACAATTTGCTCACGGGCAAAAAAAGCAACCTTGCTTCTATCATAGATAAAGTCGATTTTATCAAGGCCGATATGGGCGATGCGGAGGTTGCCCGGTCGGCCACCAAAGATATCGATGTCGTTTTGCACCAGGGCGCATTGCCTTCTGTCCCGCTCAGTGTTGATGATCCCGCCCCCACACACAGGCACTGTGTCGATGCGACCTTCACGCTTCTTTTAGCCGCCCGTGATGCCGGTGTAAAGCGGTTTGTCTATGCCGCAAGCTCCTCCGCTTACGGCGATACTCCGACTCTGCCGAAGGTCGAGACTATGACGCCTGTGCCGCTTTCACCTTATGCGGTTGCTAAGCTCGTTGGCGAATATTATTGCTCGGTCTTCTATCAGGTCTTCGGTCTTGAGACTATTTCACTTCGGTACTTCAATGTATTCGGCCCGCAGCAGGACCCAAAAAGCCAATATGCAGCCGCTATCCCGGCTTTTGTTACAGCAATATTGAAGGATAAACCGCCTGTGATTTATGGTGATGGCCGGCAGAGCCGCGATTTTACGTACGTTGAAAACGTTGTACAGGCCAACTTGCTCGCCGCAAGAGCTAAGCAAACTAAAGGTGAAGTCATTAATATCGCCTGTGGTTTGGCCGTAACGATTAATGAGATTATTGCTATGATTAATGATGCTGTCGGTAAGAATATTAAACCCAATTACGCCGACCCGCGCCCCGGCGACGTAAAACACTCGTTGGCTGATATTTCTCTGGCACAGAAACTAATTGGCTTCAAACCCAAAGTATCATTTGAACGGGGCCTGCAATTGGCTATAGATTGGTATCGAGAGAATCTTCTCTAATTTACTGATTATTTGTTCTCATTCAGGTATGTTTACAACTTGCCGGTAATTAACGTTTTTTGATACGCTTTTTCAATTTACGTAAGTATTTTAGATCTTCTACGTCTTTTGCACGCGAAGCAGCTTTTTTCATTGTTATAAGGTCGTCAAGGCAGGCAAACCAGACAAAAGTTTTTCCGAACTTTGCCTTTACTTTGTTTTTCCATACTTTCTCGAATGTTATCCCTTTTACAAGGGGGTGAATGTCAGTTTCTATCAGGTACTGGCGAATCAAGACTTTTTTTGTTGAAAGGTCGTCTATTGTTATATCTGTAGTGTCGTATCCGAATTCTTTCAGAGCTTTCAATGTTCTCTGAGCATTTCCCTTCTCCGGCCTGATAAAGATATCGATGTCTAATGTTGCGCGTGAGTAGCCATGAACAGGAAAAGCGGTGGCGCCGATTATGACAAATTTAACGTGGTTTTCTTTTAATAACTTCAGTAACTGTTCTGTGTCCATTTGTTTTTTTACGCAGACTCAACATTTCCCTGGTTTTTGTGAACATCATTTGGAATCTTTGACTGGTTGTTAAGGATGTAAGGTAATCTAATTCGAATTCGATTTCCTTATCCTCATCGTGTTTGTCTAACTTTAGAATAGTCATACAACCCCCTATTTGTTTTATAGTTTGATTTATGCATCAGCAGATAAGCAGGCCTCCACTGCTTCATAAATATTTTTCAAAAGCTCTTCGAATGAATCGCCCTGGGTAACGCAGCCGGGGATGGCAGGTATTTCCGCCCAATAGCCGCCTTCCTTTGCTTTATGTATGATTGTCTTTAATTTCATAACTATACCTTGCCGTTTTATCGTTAGGAGTCAAAAACTATACCCTTTTTTTCCAAATTGATTATACCTTTTAGCTGGTTAAAAAGCAAGTACTTAAGGCTTTAATTCAACATTTATCGATTTAATCTATATTTACCGTAGTTGTTTCTCCAGTTTCTCGGCGGCCTGGATTAGTTCTTCCCGGCTGATTTGCTTTTTGGTTTCGAGGGGGAACGTCCATTCGTAGGAATCGACGATTCTGTCAGGACTGATTATTTGTGCAAAGAAATCAAATGGAAAGTTATCGTACCAGGGCCCTTTTAAGGGGCGGTGGGTGTTGAGGTTTTCGTAACCGTCCTTGCTTATCCTGACCCAGTAATCGCCGTACCATTCGAATGAGACTGTAACAGGTGAAGTGCCGATTTCCTCATCGTTTAATAAAATTAATGCCCCTTGGGGCTCAGTGTTGATTGTCAGCTTGCGTTCCACACAGCCGGATAGTAATAAGCTGGCACTTAAGCCGAGAGCCAGTAACGCGAACAGACTGTTTTTTACCATAACAGGTATCCTTAAAAAATCTTTTAAGCTCCTTTAACAGGCCTATTATAATAGAAAATCAAAAAGATAAAAGCCCAAAGCTTACCGGTTTGTTTTTCAATCAGCCGGGACACATCTTCTCTCGGCCCATGTTCGCAGGCATTGGACTCTTTCGGCCAATGTTACGGTGAGCGGCGGTGAAGCCCTCAAAGCGGCGAGTATCCGGTCTGTATTTAGGCCGGTTCTGTCT
>Ga0114922_10001011_pt1 | contig 26875 bp, 16 predicted proteins | sample AartaG_FD_100975 | JGI IMG/M metagenome (GOLD analysis project Ga0114922, IMG submission 100975) | Deep subsurface microbial communities from Aarhus Bay to uncover new lineages of life (NeLLi) - Aarhus_00045 metaG | ecosystem: Environmental > Aquatic > Marine > Oceanic > Sediment | place... | reverse complement strand
AGGAAAGATAATATCTTCTCATCAAACGAAATTTCCGCTGAGACTACCTTCACCCCTTTTATTTTCTTGGCGATCATCATTTCATGAGAAATTATTAAAGCCTCCGCCGCTTTCGCGTCCAGAATTTCTTTCCTATTAAGGTCTTCTGGAGTTGCCAAACGATCCACTGGTTTATAGCGCATCTTTTTTCGCGCTTCTCTATCTTCCACTATTTGGACTAATTGCCCAAGCTGCCAACCCCTGCTTGTTTCTACAATTAAATTGTCTCCTAATTGCACGTCTTTGATCTTTGAAGCATCAAAATAATAACTTTTCCCAATTGGAGAAAACCTAATTCCTACAACTACAGGTAAATTTTCAGAGGTGTTTTCCATCTATTAATTATTTTGTAACCAGTTGTGAAATATAGGATGCAATCTTTCCTGCGATTCTATTGAAAATCATCGAAACTTTTGCATTTGATTTGCTTACAACAATTGGTGTTCCAGAATCCCCAGAAATTCTAACATCTGGATCAAGAGGGATTCTTCCGAGAAAGTTTAGATTGTATTTATTCGCCATATCTTCTCCCCCGCCACTACCAAACACATCTAAGATTGTTCCATCTGGTAACTCCAACCCTCCCATATTTTCGATAATACCAGCAATATTAATATTTAACTTCTGGAACATTTCAATTCCTCTACTAGCATCATCTACCGAGACTTGCTGTGGTGTTGTCACAACTACTCCACATGTAACAGGAATATGTTGTGAAAGACTAAGCTGAACATCACCAGTACCAGGCGGTAAATCTACGACCAAGTAATCCAAAGATCCCCATTCAACATCCGAAATAAACTGCTTAATTGTGCTGTGTAAGAGCGGTCCCCGCCAAATCAGTGGTTGGCCATCTTTCACCAGAAATCCGATCGATATGACTTTAACTCCAAATGCTTCAGCCGGGATCAGTTTCCCATCTTTAGGTTGCGGGAGTGCATCTAATCCCATCATCGTTGGTATATTTGGACCATATATATCTGCATCCATCAAACCTACTTTTGAGCCTGAATTCGATAACGCTACAGCAATATTGACAGCTACAGTTGATTTTCCAACCCCACCTTTACCTGAAGAAATTGCAATAATGTTTTTTATACTGAAATTTCCCTTATCTTTTATAGCTTTATCATTTGGGACATCAGCAGTCATGTTTATTCTTATATCCTTCACACCCTCTAATTGTGCGACGGTACTCCTCACATCATTTTGGATGTGATTTTTTAATGGGCAAGCGGGAGTAGTCAGTACAACAGATAAACTCACATTTCCATCTTCAACAATGACATCCTTAATCATATTTAAAGATACCAAATCTCGATTTAGCTCCGGATCAATTACGGTACGTAATTTTTCAATAACAGATTCTTTATTTAACTGATTGTGCATTGGATATTTTCTCTCTACTAATGATCTGATTTATTTTATTATGAACAAACTTCAATCGCGTGCAATTCTATCACAGTGGACACTAAAGAATTTTATTAATAAAGAAAGATTTTTTAAGCCATTCATAAAAATTAAGTTATTATTGAGATAGTCATTATGTCTGAAATTTACTAGGAGCTAATCTATGAAGAAAGTATTAATTGCATATTCTACATGGGCTGGAGCCACTCATGAAGTAGCTATCGAAATTGGTAAAGTATTTCAAGCTAATTTATTTGACGTTGAAGTTATTGCGGCAAAAGAATGTAAGAACATTGATGATTATGATGCAATATTATTAGGGACATCGATCCACGCTGGACAAACAGTTAAAAGTTTTCGTCAATTTATCAAACAAAATATTGACGTCTTAATCAAGAAGCCTACGGCATTGTTCGTAGTTTGCGCGACTATGAATGATGATTCTGAAGATAATAGGGAAGAGACTTTGGCTTGGCTGGATAGAGTCATAGGAAAATATGAAAAGTTCAAACCCCTTTCAATCGGTTTATTTGGTGGTGCTACGATTACAAATGGAGAAGATTTTAATAAATTAAACATATTAATTCGAAAAACGATCACTGCCATGAATAAAAAAATGATCGATGAATACGGAAGAAGTGATTTTAGAGATTGGGAATTTATCCATTCCTGGGCAGAAGATGTGATCAAGGAAATTGTAAAGTAAATTTCAGTTCACAAGATATTGCATATGAAAAAATAATCCAATAAAGGATGGACAAGAAAGTAATTATTTTTTTAAATAATAGAAAACGAATCAAACAAAAAACACTTTTTCTTTATAATACTTCTACTAATTTTCGGATATACGTTTTCCATTGGCTTTACGCATTCGATCGCTAAACCCTAAATTGATATCGTTGACCGCATGATGATACCAATATATCCACTTTGAATATTTATTATTTTCATATCACTAGATATTCTCATCAGAAAAATAAAAAATTTATGTTTTATAACAATTTTCATTATTACTTTGTCAATCATTGGTCTAAGATATAACACTTTGCGCACAAATACGTGTATGCAAACAATGAATGCTGATGGTTATGGCTATACTTCACACTCATATCAACAATCAGGAATGATTAATGAGTTCCGGAAAATCCCTAACGACCGTTAAATGATATCTAATCTATCTGGGTTCGTGCTTTCCTATACTAACCAATACCCAATACAAGTGAATGATTTTCCAAATTTCTCTTTTGGCTCAGGAAACTCGTATAGAGAAGTATCTTTTCGAGGGAATCATATTGCTTTGATAATATTATTTTCAGATTTCTCTAATTACTATGGAGGAGAATCAGAAAACTTTCTTTTAACGATAACAAACACCCTCAATGCCAAGTATGTTGACAATGAGAGCGGGATTTATTTTTATCAATAAATTATTTATTCCACCGTGACAGATTTTGCCAGGTTTCTTGGTTGATCTACATCAAGTCCCCGCAATGCTGCAATGTGATATGCTAGAATTTGCAGGGGAATTACGGCTAATATTGGGTTTACCATCCATGGTGCTTCTGGTATCCATAAGATTTCATCAGCAATACCTGCAACCTTATCATCCCCATCATTAGCAACAATGATCATTTTTCCACCACGAGCTTTTACCTGCTCCACCTGGCTAAGCATTTTTTCATACCATTTATCCTTTAGCATTATGGCTAAAACTGGCATTCTCTTATCAATCAATGCTATCGGTCCATGTTTCATTTCTCCAGCTGGATATGCCTCAGCATGCATATATGAAATCTCCTTTAATTTCAAAGCACCTTCATACGCAATCGGCATATTAATCCCTCTGCCTAAAAAGAGGATATGCTCGTAATCTTTTAAATCATTAGCTACTTGAAACACATCATCCTCCCTATTCAAGCAAGTTGAAACCAGATCGGGGACTCTACTAATATCACCAATCAAACTTCTCATTTGCTTTACGCTTAGCAAACCCTTCATGTCAGCGAGCATAACCGCTAAAAGATATAAATCAATCAAAGGGGCAGTAAATGCTTTTGTGGATGCCACACCAATTTCAGGACCAACCTGCATGGAAATATAGCCATCCGCTAGGCGCATAGCTTGAGATCCGATCGCATTAACAATGGACCACACAACCGCGCCTTTAATTCTTGCTTCTTCCATTGCGGCAAGAGTATCAGCGGTTTCCCCGGATTGGCTGATCACTAGCACAACGGTATTTTTGTTTATTATTGGATCTCTATACCGAAATTCGGAGGCAATATCAACCTCTACTGGTATCTTTGCGATTTCCTCGATCAGATATTTTCCTACCATGCCAGCATTATTTGCAGTACCACAAGCGATGATCTTTATGTTGTTGATCTTTTGTACAAAGCTCTTATCAATATTCAATTTTGGAAGAATAATCTTTTCATGATTGAAATCTATTCTCCCCGCTAAAGTGTCAGTTGTGGATCTTACTTGTTCGCGAATTTCTTTTTGCATGAAATGACGGTAATTACCTTTTACAGCTGAAACAGGATCCCAGTTTATTGTTTCAACCTTATGTGTTATGAATTCTCCATCCACTGAGGTGATATGCACATCATCCCTTGTTATTACAGCCATCTGCTCTGAATCAAGAAATACCATTTTATTTGTGTGAGATAGGATCGCTGGAATATCAGACGCAATAAAATTTTCTCCCTCACCTAACCCAATTACAACTCCCCCCGCATTACCTATTCTCGCCGCAATTATTTTTTCTGGATCACTTGTTGAAATAGCAACAATTCCATGGGCTCCTTTTATTCTTTCAAGCGTTTTACGTACTGATTCTTCAAAGGAATAGCCAGTATCTAAATGCTTCTCAATCAAATGAACAATTGTCTCTGTATCTGTATCTGAAATAAACTTTACTCCTTTATCCTGAAGTTCCTTTTTTATTTCAAGATAATTTTCAACAATACCGTTATGAACAAGCACAACTTTCCCGTTGTATCCAATATGCGGATGGGCATTTTTTTTGCTTGGTTCACCATGTGTCGCCCATCTAGTATGACCTATACCCGGACTGCCGATAATAGGTTGATCTTTGACAAGGTTTATTAATTGAGAAATTTTTCCTGAACCCCTCCTTATTTCAATTTTTTTATCCTGAATGACAGCGATTCCTGCGGAATCATAACCTCGATATTCTAATTTTTCTAGTCCCTCTAAAATGATTGGTGTTGCGTTTCGGTCACCAATATATCCTACTATGCCGCACATTTATACCTCCAAGTGTATTAATTCACAAGAAAACATAACCATCATAAAAAATGGCTTTATTTGCTTCTTGGGTTTATAGAAAAGGTCAGGAATTTTCACCTGGAGGGCATCCGCCGAACTCTCGATTTTCCTGATTAATTTCTGCAATCAGTTAACTCTGCTCTGCAGTAGAGAACCCTCTCCTCGTCATTTTGTATCTGTTATACAAAATCAGGCGCTACCTTTTCATAATTATTTTCATAATTATACAATGATTTTGTTGAACTTGACATAATACAAATTGCCCAATACAATTTATTTACAATTTATCATAAAAATAGAAAAAGATTTGACTAATCGGCATCGAATGTGCAAGTTCTCTGAAATTAAGAAAGAATCTCTCAGATAATATGGGCTTATTTTTTTTATTACCCTGGAAATGTCATTCGACACGACTCGAATGAGTAAATCTCTCAGGATAAAGACATGGCAGGATAATCAGTATATTTGTCTGCTAAAAATTATATAATCGAAAAAGGAGAAAAATGAATACACCTAAGGGCTTTAAATTTTATAAAACAGATGAATGGGTGAAAGTTGATGGAAATTCAGCAAAAATTGGGATATCAGATTTTGCTCAGAATCAGCTTTCTGATATCGTCTATATTGAATTCAACAAAGAAGCAGGGGAATCTGTTGAAAAAGGTCAAATTTTATCAACAATTGAATCAGTAAAAGCTGCTGCTGATGTAAATAGTCCGATCAGTGGTAAAGTTCTCGAAGTAAATGAATGTCTTTCAGATACACCTGAAGTATTGAATGAAGACCCCTACGAAAACGGATGGCTATATAAAGTTGAATTTAACAATCCTTCAGAATTAGATGATCTTTTCGATGCTAAAGGATATGATGAGTTTTGTGAAAGTAGGCATTAATGTTCATTCCGCATACTGACAAAGAACGTCAGGCAATGCTAAGAACGATTGGAAAAGATTCGATAAAAGATCTTTTCGTGGATATACCTGAATCGAAAAGATTTCCCGTCCTCAATTTGCCTGAAGGCATATCTGAAATGGAAGCTTACAAACAGATGAGCATGCTCGCATCCGCGAATAATTCCTGTGAGGAGATGATTAGCTTTCTGGGAGCCGGAGCGTATCATCATTACATCCCCGCCGCGGTGGATCTTTTACTCCAACGCGGTGATTTTTTTACGGCATATACACCCTACCAACCTGAAATTTCACAAGGAACGTTGCAAGCAATCTTTGAATTTCAATCTTTGATCGCAAATCTGACTGGCATGGAAGTCAGCAATGCCTCTCATTATGATGGAGCTACAGCAGCCGCTGAAACTTGTATTTCCTCATACTATCATTTTCGGAAAAAGCGTGCAAATATCATCATTTCCCCCTTCATTCACCCGCATTATATAGAAACCATAAAAACATATTTACAAGCAATAAAGGAAATTGAAATTCGTATACCTGACATTTCAAAACCTGTTGATTTTAAAGATGCAATTAGACAATTAGTAGATAAAAATACTGCGTTGGTTATGGTGCAATATCCTGATTTTTTAGGAAATATTTTGGACTACTCATCAGTTTCATCTTTTGTTCATGAAAACGGCGCCTTGTTTGCAACTGTTGTTTATCCAATGGCATTGGGTATCCTTAAGTCACCGGCAGACATGGATGCTGATTTCATCATTGGAGAAGGGCAATCTCTTGGTCTACCTTTAAATTTCGGCGGCCCATATTTGGGATTTTTCACTACGCGCAGAGAATTAATCCGAAAAATTTCTGGCAGAATTGTAGGGGAAACTGAGGATGAAGATGGAAAACGCGGTTATGTTCTAACCCTTACGGCAAGGGAACAACATATTCGGCGAGGAAAAGCCACATCCAATATTTGCACAAATCAAGGATTAAATGCACTTGCGGTTTCAATTTATCTTAGCTTGTTGGGAAAAAAGGGGTTGAAAGAAGTAGCATATCAATGCTACCAGAAAGCGCATTATACAGCTTCCCAAATAGAGAGGATAAATGGCTATAAAGTACTTAATGAACAACCTTTTTTCAATGAATTCGTAATTCAGTGTCCCTCTGATGTTATGGAAATACAGAATAATCTTTTAGAAAAAGGAATTATTGCTGGCTACAATCTAGAATCTGATTATCCTACTAGAAAGAATCAATTACTCATTGCCGCTACTGAGCAAAACACAAGAGAAGACATTGACTTCTTCGTGAATTCTCTTCAGGAGGTAACCATTGTCTGAACCAACTGTATATGAGCTTTCTTCTGAAGGAAGATTCAGCATCACTTTTCCATCTTTAGATATTCCAGAGACCAAAATACCTGATAATTTACTGCGGGAGGATGTCCCTCTTCCGGAACTGTCAGAATTGGACGTGATTCGTCACTTTACAAACCTATCTCGTTTAAATTACTCAATTGATGAAGGCTTTTATCCATTGGGTTCTTGTACTATGAAATACAACCCACGTATTAATGAAGTTACTGCACGTAATCATGGCTTTGCAAATACCCACCCATTTCAACCAGTTGAGACTATCCAGGGTAATTTAGCGGTTATGTATATTTTACAAGAATGGTTAAAAGAAATCACTGGATTTGTTGCCGCCTCCCTTCAACCAGCTGCAGGAGCGCAGGGTGAATTTGTTGGCAGTTTGATGATAAACGCGTACCACAAATCCAGGAATGATAATCATCGCACAAATATACTCATACCAGATTCAGCACATGGAACAAATCCTGCGACTTCAAATATGTCGGGGTTTGATATAGTGAATATTCCCACAGATAATCGAGGAAATATTAATTTAAGTGCTTTAACTGAAGTGTGTAATAAATCAACTGCTGGCCTTATGCTTACCAATCCAAACACGTTGGGGTTATTTGAAGAAAATGTGTTGGAAATTAATGACATTATTCATAAAGCAGGAGGCCTTGTATATGGAGACGGAGCAAATTTAAATGCCCTCTTAGGCATTGTTAAACCCGGTGAACTTGGTTTTGATATCATGCACATCAATCTTCATAAAACGTTTTCTACACCTCATGGTGGCGGAGGTCCCGGTTCAGGGCCAGTAGTAGTAGCAAAGCATTTGGCAGATTTCTTACCCGAACCCATTGTAGGTATTATTGAAGAAGGGGATGATGAAATTCCTCCTTTATATGGTTTTATTTACCCAAAGAAATCTATTGGAAGAATGAAATCATTCCACGGACATTTTAGTATTATCGTACGCGCATTAACTTATCTTTTGATGCAAGGAAAAGATGGGCTTCTGGAAGTTTCAAACCATGCAGTCTTGAACGCAAATTACCTTATGTCACTTTTAAAAGAAGATTACACACTACCTTTTGATCGTATATGCATGCATGAATTTGTTCTTGAAGGATTTTGGAAGGATATCGAGGGAATACATGCATTAGACATTGCGAAAAGATTAATGGATTATGGTTTCCATCCACCAACAAATTATTTTCCATTGAATGTAAAAGAGGCATTGATGATCGAACCTACTGAAACTGAGAGTAAGCAAACGTTAGATCGATTTGTCGATGCGATGCTTTCTATCGCTAAAGAAGCACGTGAAACACCTGATCTTTTACCAACAGCCCCTCATAATACACCAGTTAAACGATTGGATGAAGTAAAAGCTGCTAAAGACCTCGTTCTCTGTTGCCGGTTTTCTGATAAACATGAGTAGTGAATACCTTCTGGGTTCAATAAACTCAATGGGTTCCCTTATTCCTTTTTAATATATTTATCGAGTTTATTAAGAACGTCATCTAATTTTTCAATTTCTTTTCCACCCGCTTGGGCTAATTGTGGGCGCCCCCCACCGTTGCCACCAATATCTTTTGCAATATTCTTGGCTATTTTCCCTGCATGAAATCCCTTTTTTATGAGCTCATCTGAGACTGCAACAATTAATTGGATTTTGTCATTATCTACAATGTTAGAAAGTACCGCAGTTCCACCTGAAAAGTCTTTTCGGAATTCATCTGCTATTTCCCGCATGCAATTAAGTGATAAATCACTAAATTGCATTTTAAGAGTGGGTATTTCCCGTATGTAAGATATTTCTTCTTTGGCTTTTTGGTAATCGTTTAGCGCTTGTGCCTTCGACAATTTTGCAACTTGGTCTAATAAGCCTTGCTTTTCAGTAAGTAGCTTATTTACTGAAGAATGTAGGTCATCAATTGAACATTCCAATTCATTAGCGGTTTCTTTTATGTTTGATAACCTTTTATGAATAATTTCATAAGCTTTCCTACCAGTTACTGCTTCTATGCGTCTAATGCCTGCCGCAGCACTACCTTCACTCGTTATAATAAAAGTACCAATCTCGCTTGTTTCAGAAACATGCGTTCCACCGCAGAGTTCATAAGAATATGGCACACCTTCGCCAATCGCAATTGTCCGTACTTCTTCACTATATTTCTCGCCAAATAGCGCTGTTGCTCCTTCACTCAGTGCTTGATCAAGTTTCTTATGGGAAATAATAAGTATGGAATTCCCTAAGATAGCGTTATTAACTTGCTTTTCGATTTCTTCTAATTGATTAGAGGTTACAGGATCGGGATGTGTAAAATCAAACCGCAACCGATTTGGCGCAACTGAAGAACCAGCCTGTCTAACATGTTCCCCGAGAATTTTTCTTAATTCTGCTTGCAATAAATGTGTGGCAGTATGATTGCGCTTAATATCCTGCCGCCGTTTCTTATCCACCTTCACATTAACTTTTTGCCCAACCTGTAATTTCCCCGATTTCATTTCTCCAATGTGAACTATTATTCCTGGAGCGGGTTTCCTAACATCTCTGACAATAAAGATATTTTCACCATTTTCAGTTTCTATAAATCCTTTATCAGAAACTTGTCCTCCAGATTCTATGTAGAAATTTGTATCTCTTGTAACTATTTCTGCTTCATCACCTTCTGATATACTTGAAATTTGAGCAACGTCTTTAATAAGGGAAACAACTTCAGTAGATATTAAAAGAGAAGAATACGGATCCGCGGTAATACCATCCTTTTTTATTAATTTTTCTTCGATCAAAGCAGACGCGATCCCAAAATAAAACTCAGCATCTTCTCCACCTAATGGCCCAAATTCTTTTCCTGCACCTGAACTCAAACGGTGCTTTTCCATCGATTCATAAAAACTCTTTTGGTCCACATCAAATCCATTTTCTTCGAGCACATCTTTTGTTATCTCAAGCGGTAATCCATGCGTAGCGTATAAGTCAAATGCCAAATCTCCTCGTAATACTTTTTTTTCACTCTCAACCATTGAATTAATATACGTTCCAAGTATTGATAATCCGCCTTCCACTGTACTTTGGAATTTCTTTTCCTCTCTGGTCAAATTATCAATAATGGTTTTATGATTTTTCTTTAATTCAGGATAAGCTTTACCATATAATCCGATCACTTTTCGTGCAATTTGTCCCAAGAATGGATCTTCTAATCCGATTTTTGAGCCAAACCTAGCAGCGCGTCTAATAATCATACGACAAATATAATTACGCCCAACATTTCCGGGAACTACACCATCTGCAATTAGGAAACTCGCAGCTCTACAATGATCTGCTATTACTCTATAAGGAGTAAAATGCTTTTCTCTCTCCTCTTCTGTTTGGCCGCTTATATCCATAACAACATCCATGAGCGGCATTAATAGATCGGTGCGGTAATTAGAATCCACATTTTGTATCACGGAAACTATCCGTTCAAAACCCAAACCAGTATCAACATGGCAGGCTGGAAGCTGCTCGAGTTTATTTGGTCCCATTCGATTATATTGGATAAAAACAAGGTTCCAGAGTTCTAAGAATCTATGACAATCACCATTGACATGGCAGTTATGGCCTGGATCCTCCCTTTTATCGCAATATTCTTCTCCCCTATCAATATGGATTTCACTGCTTGGACCACATGGGCCAGTTTCAGCCATTTCCCAAAAATTGTCTTCACGGCCAAAAAAAACGATGTGATCAAAGTCAATGCCTGGTTGCTTTTTCCAGTTTTCAGCTGCCTCTTCATCTGTTGGGATTTCACCTTTCTCATCTTTAAAACAAGTCACCCATATTTTGCTTTTTTCTAGGCCCCATACTTCTGTTAAGATTTCCCATGCCCATGAAATCGCCTCCTTTTTGTAATAATCGCCAAAAGACCAATTCCCAAGCATTTCAAAAAAAGTATGGTGATAATCATCTCTACCAACATCATCCAGGTCATTATGCTTTCCTGAGACCCGCATACATTTTTGAGAGTTAACTGCGCGTTTGTATGGACGGTCATCTGTTCCAAGAAAAACATCTTTAAATTGGACCATCCCAGCATTTGTAAATAGCAGCGTTTGATCTCCCCCAGGAACTAATGAAGATGAAGGAACAAACGTATGACCTTTTTCTTTAAAGAATTCGATAAATTCCTCTCGGATTTTATTGCCTGTAATGTTTTTTCTCATTGGCTCCTCAATACGTCTCCAATTTCGTGGATCAAATTATATATTAATGAATTATTTAAATTTCCTTGATTACCGGGAAACTGCTAACTTAATAACCTTACCTCTGTCATCCATCGTTACTCTTGCATATTGCGTATGTTTACGTTTCTCGGATACGATAGATTTGTTATATAAGATCTGAGTAAAAGTTTTATATTTGAGATTACTCCCAATCTTACCGGTTTGATTGGTTTCATTATTAATCATCTTCGTGATGTTGATTTTATGTTTTTTTACTTTGATCTCTGCATTTTCTAATCCAGGTATATAACTTTGCAGTAATTCTTGTAGATCACTGGAAACTTTTTCAGATATTTCTGATGATGTAGTTAAGTATCCATCTTGATCTCTAACCAATTTTATATCCTTCTCTGAATATAAATCCTCGCGAGATTTCTCCAGGTAAATATTCGGTTCCAGATGTCCAAGAGGATCTCCATAAAGAACAAATGATTGAAGTGTTTTTTGGTCTTCCCCATCTAAATATCCCTGGCGTTGTTTCATTACTTTTATCAAACCAATCTTTGCCTGCAATAAAGATTCGCCAAAAGAACAGCCATCTTTTATATATTTCCAGAAAATAAATCCTAGTAGATCTCCCCCAATCAATGGTGTGAATACAGATCCATAGGATATACATGTCGATCCTACGAGTCCCTGGCTACCAATTGATATAAGTTTCAATGCTATTGAATCATCGATAGATTTGTCTACAATATATCCACCATAACAAGCTTCCGTGAAAATAAGATCAATATTATTTGTCAATTGTGAGAGTTTATTCGCTGATATCGCAACGGGAAAATCTGGTTTCGTGGATAATTCACTGAAATCTCGCTGTCCATACCATTCCGATGTATTGGATAAACCATGTAAATTAAAATATGCGCACTTGGCTTTCATTAGGTTATCTACATTGATAGTTTCGTTATCATAAGGTGGAGATATTCTAAGATCAGCTCCTTTTCCTAATGGCCTGAAAGAAGCTATAGACGATCTGCGCCACACCTCTGCGGAATAACCAAAATCCCTTGGTTTTTTGAATAAGTCCTTTATTTTTCTTAGAATATTAAATCTTTCAATAAACCTAGAACGAATCTTTTCAAAGACATTTTTTGGGGGAATAAGGGCGGCATGGAATTTTGTCACATGTCTGATCTGCTCAATTAATAAACCAGGATCATTTCCTTTTTCCCCTGGCAACCTTCCAACAGGCCATTCTGGCATAAGATAATTGCTAGACGATGTAGAATATGGGTTATCTGATAAAACATCCTGATCGCCATCATCCGTTGGGTTTGGCAGCCGATGGAATGGTATAACACCGCTATTCCCAATTATGATAACAGCTCCTATTTCTTTGCCTCCTTCTTTCAATCTCTTATCTAGATCCATCAAACTTAATTTGATTTTCCAAGGATCGATATCACTTATAGTAGTAATCCCCCATTTATTCATCGAATGGAAATCATCTGGTAAAAAAACATAAGATTCCCAATCAAGCTTCTTATTAAAAGTATTGGATAGATCAGATAATTTTTCAATAATCACATCCGCAGACTTTGGACCGTATTTTCTTGTAAGCCCAAGGCTTGAAGAAAGGATAACATAGACAGGTGATAATTTTGTATCCTTTGCTTCTCGTAACGGAGAGTTGTATTTTATCTGCTGAGATTTTTTACTCCCCCCTTCAAAAATTCCCTTTGGATTCTTTTGTTTTTTATCGCCAGAATTAAGGCGATTCCAATCCAACGAGACTGCTATGCTAGTTGGAATTTGCTTATCATAAAATATCCCTCTTTCTTTCGGCCAGATGGATAAATACTCATGGCCCCCGCCTAATAATCTTCTTATAACGATCCCTCCTGGATCAGATTGTACGCAGGAATGTAACAAAGCTACCGCCTCAGTCTCATTCTCGGAATTCATCTTAGCCTTTGCCATCCAAATTTTGAAATGAATGCAATTTGGCCATCGCCGATGGTAAATTTCCACTAATTGGGAATTTGATCGTAAGTCGTTAAGTTTTAATGAAATACGGTAGTGTTCTATTGCGATTAATATATTATCTGGGTCTTCAGCAATTGCGCTTATAAGCAATTTTTCCGCATTAATAATATTTTTTCTCTTAATTTCATTTTTAACAGCTCGAAGAGTAGTTGCCCATGGAAAAATCTCATCTATCTCATGAATTTTTCGTGAGAAAACATACATTGCGGAATGTAGGTATTTATCATTTTCCTTCGATTGTTTAGCTAATAATTCATAACACGCTAAATTTTCAGGATCACTATCTAGAATTGATAAAAGCCCTCTTTTTGCTGCTAGACCATTATTGTCAGCAATATCCAATTCCGCTTTGAAAATATTGGTTTGGATGTCATTAGGATATTTTTCAAGCCAACTGATAATCAGATTTTTTAAAAACTGAACTTCGCCAGTCCTTAGCCCGGCTCTAAAAATTCGCTGGTATTCCTCAAATCCTATACGTAATCCTTTTGCCACTTATTCCTTATTCCTCTAAAACCCTGGTTTGGTTCAAACCAATTTGCAATGAATTATCCAAGATCTGTTTAATGTTTTCCAAATCAGAATCTACCGCATTAATCTCCATTGCTTTTTCTATAATTGAATTGGCTTCTTTATGCCTGCCTTGTTTATATAACAATATTCCAGTATATCTCAGAAGATCATAATCTTCTTGTAATATGTCTAAGCCCTCCATGAGGATATCGATAGCGCGTTCATAATCGCGCCTATTTTCAAATAATTGCGACAATGAAATATATTTTTTACCATCAAAAGGATTGATTGTAATTGATTTGAATAAGTAATCTATGGCTTTATCTAGATCTCCAAGATCTTTTGACACTCCGCCCAAAAAATACAATAAATCAGAATTCTCTGAATCATTACTCAATGCCTTTTCTGCAAGGTGAAGCGAATTTATTGAATCCCCATTCGATTGAAATAATTTTGCCGTATGAAAAAGCAGGTTTGTGTTTTCTAACAATTTATTTTTATCTAGCAAATATTTAATTGAAGTATCAATTCCATTTTCTTGTTTGATAAATTCTGCTTTTTGGATAATAAGGACTTCTTCATTACATAGATTATTTTTTAAGTACCCATCTAAAAATGAAATCGCGTTATCAACGTTTTCCAACTCTTTTATTATCATTGCTTTTAATTTTATAGCTTCGAGATGAGAAGAATTGTTATTTATAATCTCGTCAACAATTTTTTTTGATTCCTCGAAACTCCCTCTTTTGAACGCAATCTTTCCATAGATGATATTTATCTCATTGCTATCTGGTTGAAAAGCACTCGCTTTCTCAATGAAATAAAACGCTTCATTCAATCTTTCTTTATCAATGAGATTATCAGCGATCTTTATTAATATTGGTAAATCTTTCAAAGTACTGGTAAGCTGTTTTTCAAGCTCCTTGATACTTGGCAACCTACTTGTTTCTGTTAAAGTATTGACAATTTGATTTGTATATTTATTCTTAGGATCATACACCTCGGCATTTTTGAAATGAGCATATGCTGCACGGTTATTTCCTATTTTTTTACAAAGATTTCCAGCAATATTTTCCCATTCATATTCTTCTGGCCATTTATCTAGAGCAAGGGATAATGCTGAATAACTATCCGACAACTGACCAAGATGTTCATTTATAACCGAAAGGGTCATATAATGTTCGGGTTTTGGATCTCCTTTTTGTAAAATTTTCAGCATAATTGTTTTTGCTTTTTCCGGCTTCTTATCTTTAATTAGAACAGCATATGTGAATAAAGCTCCTTTATTTCCCTCTATTAATGCTAGTACACTATCAGCCTCAGTTATCCTTTCCAAGGAAATCAATGAAAAAATAATAGCACTAATATTTTTATCGTCGGGAGATAACTGTATTACTTCTTCGTGGTATGCATTTTCCTCAAAAAGAACAGCCATTGACCTATTAATCCACTCCTTTAGACTTCCGAACTCCGTTTTTTCATGCTCGGCTATTTCTTCCAATATTTTTATATCGTCTTCTAGAATTCGGAAGTTATGATTTTTTATTAGCAATTTATCAAATAATCTGTTTCTCTCAAGCATGTTTGTGATGATTATTAAATAATATTTTGCAAACCGTAAGGTAAGTCCGAAATTAGAAATTATTTTTCTGCTGATTTCCAAGGCGGTTGATAAATCATCCAATTCATATGCAGTATCGCAAATAGCCAGATATTGAATTATTCTATTAATATCTTCGATTGAACTCACTTCATGTGGAATAACATCCGTTTGTATTTTATTCAATATTGTGAGGTATATCGCATTTGCCTCTAGGTGATTTCCATTTTTATAAAGCAATCTAGCTTGAATTGTTGCCAAGTGATTATTGCTCTTCTTCATGTTATTAAAGTCAGCAATTAATTTTGCTACGAAGACTTCCTCTTCATTTTCTAACGCATTTTCTGCTTCTAAAAGAATTTCCTCTTTATCAATAGTAATATTATTCGCATATTTATTCTCAAGATACTCTTTTATATAATTTTTATTGCCTATTAAGTACGCAAGTTTAATGGATAGTTCCTCTATAAAGGTATTTGATGGGAATTGGAAGATCCCCTTCTTCGCAAAATCAAATGCATTTGTGAAATTTCCTTTCTTGATTTTCAATAGAACTGCTGAATAATAATGATTGGAAATATCCCGCTTCCAGTTATCTGGAATCGTTACAACGAAATTGTCAAATTGAATTGTTGTGATCTCCTTGTTCTCTATTGAATAGATAGCTTCATCAACAGCTTCCCCAGCTAATTCAATTTCCTTTTGCTGCAGTAGAATATCAGCTTTAATAAAAAATATATAAGCACTTCGGTTTTTGCATAAATTAACTAAGCGCAAGGCTTTGTCATAGTCATTCATTTGATAATAAATTGATGCTGATTCTAATAAGTTGCTTTTTGATAAATCTTCTTTCCGCGATAAATATCTTTCCATTATTCTTCTAGCTGATAACCGGGATCCACAATCAATATAAAATTGTGCAAGAATGAGAAGATTGTTACTATCTAGGTTTCCCTCCCTCTCTATTTCTGATAAACAACTTTCAGCTTCCTTGTAATTTTTTTGATTTATTAATGACCTTGCTTTCGCAATGGAAAACATATAGTTAAATTCATTATCCTTCACTGCGGTTTCAAGAAATGATATGAATTCATGATTTCCAAATAAGAAATTCGTATATTTTAAAAGCTTCCTAAGAGAAAGGTTTTTTCCGATTCCTTGTTGTTTTATTAAAATAATTGCTTCATTTAGGAGTTCTAAGTGGTTATATGATTGAATCAATAAGTCAAGAATTACAGGATGAGTGGGCTTCATTTTTAAAGCCTCATTTAGATAGATAATTGCCTGATCAAAATTATTATTTCGAAAATGCAGATTTCCTAATCCTATAGGTATTCTCCAATTCTCGACTGATTTATTCAATGATTTATCTGATAGCAGCTTAATATAATCACTTTCTTTCTCTCCATCCTCTATTTCAATTCGCATCATTTTTATTAATAGAGGGGGTTTTTGATCATAAAATCGACTAATTAATTCTTGGAATCTATTCTTTTCTTGATCTGATAATTCATTGATATGTCTAACGTAAGGAAATTCTGTTAGAGAAGTTTTTAAAAGTAAGCAACCATAAGCAACAATTATTTCTTCATTAATGAAGTTATCGGCTATCAACGAAGAGATAATGCTTCCGGCTTTTCTAAATTCTCTAGCTTCAAGATAAACCTTGATTTTTACTTGAGCAATCTCAGGTGACAAAACCCATTTATCTTCATATGTTCTTAAAAGAATTTCTGCCTCAATGAACATATTATTATCGATTAATTCAAACAGTATCCTTTCCAGCACCTCTTGCTTGATTATTATTGTTGTTCCAGAAAGGCGGTATAAAATATCTTTATACTCTTGGATTTTCCCTAAAAACTTATTTGCTTTTGCAACAAGAAATGCAATTTCAGGGTGTTTTTGATACTTTGCTGGTAGACTTTCCAAAAATTGATATAGTTTTCCAATATCTTCATTCTTTCTTAGGTATTCATCAACAAATTTTATGGTTCTAATATCTTTATTTGATTGACTAATTACTTTTTCAATTAAAGTATCTGATAAAATATTTTCGCTATTTCCTTGTAGATAAAGTGCCTTCAAAGCTTGGGCAGTTTTGTCATTCGGGGAAATAGAAATTATCTCTTTGATTTCATTTTGAAATTCCGCATTATCTTCTGCTCTAAATGCTGAAATTGCATATTCTAATTTGTCATTTTCATTCAGTTGATTTATTGACTTTTGAATTGTGTAAACTTCCTGCCACATTTTCAAATACTGCAAACTTTTGATAAATTGGATTTTTTCTTCCCTAAGAATATTATTTCCTGCAAATAATATTGAATAATACTTGACTGCTCGTCCATGATCCCCAAGATTTCTGGAATAATGAGCAAGGAATTTTATGATTTGGTTATTTTTTGGTTGGAAATTTAGGATTTGTTCCAATAGAAGAACAGCATCACGCTCCAACCTTAATTTTATAAATAACTTTGCTATATCTATGGGATCAATTAAATAACCAAATTTGGGTGAAAATATTACTTTTTCAATGCCATGATTTTTTAAGTTTGTAATAAATCGCTTACAAATTTCTCTTGCAGCGCCCTCGTTCGAAGACGCCAATTTAAATGCTCTTAAGAAATCCTTCAGATTGTGATTATCAAAGGGTTGTTCATTATCATATCTATTTTGTTTAATAGATATGTAATTTTCTATAGATAAAAGATCCTTCTGATCAATTTCCAGTTCCTGCGCATATAGCTTCCTAGGATATATTTTCAATGATTGGTTAAATAATTCTTCAGCTAAACCTTTAAAGTATCGGCATTTCTCCTTATCGTTTACAAAGGAAGATAAGATACGTAATTCATTTAACTTTTTTAATTCTTCATGTTTATTTATAGGCAATAATGTTGTCTTATCAATACCAACTTTCTTTTTCAGTATATTGGGATGATCCAAGAACTTCTTAACCAATATCTCGGCTTTGTTATGTTCACTGATTTTGTCAAGTCTAAAAATCAGTTCCCTTAATATACATGGATTATCCATAAAAAAATTAATGTTTCTAATAAGGATATTATTAATATGATTTTGATCTGTCGAGCAGTGAATAAGAAATGAGAGCAAATTAATTTTGTTTGAATTATTTTTTACTAACGCATTCTCAAGCTCTTTTTTTTCTGAATCACTGCTCGTACATATTGATAAAACTGTTCCCCATTTCCTGAAGATCTCGTCTTCCTTTATTTCGCTTAGCTGCAATTTTTCACAAATTGCGCTCCATGATTCAAAAGCCCGCCTTTGGTCCGCAACTATTTTTACAGATTCATATAAATCAAAAAGCTTATCATCAATATTACTTGTACGCCGGTCATTTTCCTTATTTATTGAAAAAGTATCTTCTTCACTTTTTTCAACAACACTTAAACAGATATTTCTTGGTGTCCATTTTTCAATTTTGATGCCAAATAGATCAACTACATGCAAATAGAAACTTTTTTCAGATAATGATTCCCAAATTATTGGGTGGTACATCAATCGTGATATAACGCAACTCGCATCCTCTTTCTCAAATAATCTATTAAATGCAAATACTGGATTGAATGCCTGATTCATTAGTATTTGTTTTATATAATCCCAGAAACCAAATAATAAGCAGCAATGAAAAGCACAAACGCAACAATGATCAGGAACATTCCTACTCCTGCTTTTGTTTTTGACATTTGTGTTAACGACTCCAGTAACGATGACGCATTTCCCATCAAATCTGATACATCATCAGTTAACCCTTTGCCCATCAATTTTGCTGACTGGTTTGAGATCTTCGCAAAGTCTCCCGATGTTATCTTGAAGGCAAGAGTAAAGAGTCCAACAATGAATGAAATTACTCCAAGGAATAAAATAACCCCCGCAAGTGTTAAGACAAAGTCATTAGCTGTTAATTCAAACATATTTCCTCCGCAACTATTTTTACATGAAAATATGTTGCAATTAATATGCCATCAGATTCAGCTTATTTTTTCCGATTCGTTATATCCATCGGAAGATCTCCCTTTTTAATTGTCGCACCATCACAGAAAAGCATTGCTCGTTCAATAGCTTTTCTCAATTCTCGGATATTTCCAGGCCATGAATACTGCTTTAATACTTTTATCGCATCTTGATCCACATCAATAACGTTCAAACCCATTTTGGAATTCAATTTTTTTATAAAAAAACCCACTAATTCAGGAATATCATTTTTCCGATCAACAAGAGCGGGAAGATGCAAGTCAACAACCTTTAAACGATAATAAAGATCTTCTCTAAAATCTCCATCCTTAATCATTTTCTTTATATCTCGGTTTGATGCAGCGATTATCTGTATATCCACCTTAATCTGTGTTGTACCGCCTACTCGACGGAAAGCATGTTCTTCTATTGCCCGAAGTAATTTTGCCTGGATATCAGTTGGCATTGAAGAAATCTCATCTAAAAAGAGAATTCCCTCATCTGCGATTTCCATAAGCCCATGTTTTCGTTTTTCCGCCCCCGTAAATGCTCCTGCTTCATATCCAAACAATTCAGATTCTAAAACTGTTGGTTGAATTGCAGCACAATTGATTGCCATAAAAGGTTTTTGTTTTCTTGGTCCTGATTGGTGTACAAAAAGTGCCAATACTTCTTTACCGCTTCCCGTTTCTCCGGTTATTAATATGGAAACAGATGCACCTGCAGCACGTTGAGCTTGATCAACGATTAAATTCATTTCTTCTGAAGAACCAATAATAAAATCGTCTGTATTATTTTGAGTTTTACGTAGATGATTAAGCTCACGGCGCATTTGGATAATTTCAGCCGCACGGCTTATCGATGCATTCAGATTTTCTAGATCAACAAACGGTTTCGTTAAGAAATCATGAGCTCCATTTTTCATTGCCTCCACTGCCATTTCTATATCCCCATATCCAGTGATTAGGATAACCGGCAATCTTACAGGTTGCGAATTGATTTCTATGAGCAAATCGGTCCCTAACCCGTCTGGTAAATTAACGTCAAGGACAATAATATCGGCATTTCCCCGTTTTAGATATTCTTTCCCCTCTTTTATTGTTCCCGCTTCAAGAACTTCATAACCACTCGCGTCGAGATATTCTGATATATTCTTGCGGGCATTTTTTGCATCGTCAATAATTAATACTGTATAGCTCACTTATCTATTCTCCTTGGCAGCTAATTTAAGTGCGATGGTGAATATGGTACCGCTTGTATAAGATTCAACCCCTATCTTTCCACCATGTGCATCAATGATCCGTTTTGTAATTGCCAATCCCAATCCAGTTCCTCTTTCTTTACCTGAGATTAAGGGCTCAAATAATTTTTCTTTTATTTCTTCAGGAATACCATGACCAGTATCAGATATTCTTATGTCAATGAAGCCCAATGCATCTATCTTTCTATCTATTTGGATTGAGAGTTCTCCTCCGTTGTCCGTCATAGCATCGGTTGCATTATTGATTATATTCGTAAAAACTTGATCGATAGATCTAATATCACCAATAACTATAGTATCTTTTGCTTTGCATACAACGCGCGATGTTATTTTACTTTTTTGAAATTTATTCTGAAATCTCCTATTAATTCTTTCCAATAAATCACGACAATCAAATGGTTTAAATTTCGAGATATCCTGGCGGGAAAATGAAAGAATTGATTCCATTAGATCATTCATCCTGATACAATCCGACTGCATGCGGTCAATAACCTGCAGGTTAGGATCTTCAATTCCTATCCTCTTCCGCATTAATTGAAGTCCCGTAGAGATATCATTAATTGGATTCCTAACTTCATGCGCAAAATAGGCAATCATCTCGCCGAGTGTGGCTTGATCTTCAACTTTCTCAATTGTTTGCTTTGCTTTTATCTCTGATGATATATCAGACAAAATGATCAGATTGCTTTTTTCTTTCTCCCATTTTGATTCAATAACCTTCATCTTCATCGGAATACTGTTGCCATCACGATCATGGAGAATTAAAGGATAAATAATTTCAACAGAATTCTTTTCTTCTTTTTCTAATAAACGCTTAAGCTTATTATTTTGAAGAATATCAAGAATATTTTGACCGATTAGCTCATACGAAGAATATTTCATTATCTGCAAAAAATACTCATTAATTCTCATTATCTTCTGTTGGTGGTTTATCAACACTAAACAATCATTTGAATGTTCAAACAATCTTGAATAGGTAAGATTATTTTTCAATAACCCCGCATTTTCCTGTTGTTTTTTATCAATCTTATTTAAATAATTTACGAAATGATTGATCCAATTAGTAAATGATTTCAATTCTTCTTGAAACTGCGTATAATTTAATTCATTTTCTGAAACAATAATCAATAAACCTATTGTTTCATCACCTATTGGCATAGTAATTACAGATGAATACTTTTCTCTTCTACCTATTCTATGAATTTCTGTGAGAACGCGTTTTCCCGGACTCCAAAAATCAACATTTTTTATTCTTTCAAGTTCGATCGCTGGTAATGTATTGGGAAAAATTAAGTTATCTTTTCTAAAGTTTTCTAACAGGGAATGTTGACTATTTATTAGGTAAAGATATGATTTCGAACAATAGAATGTTTCACAGATTTCGTCTAGGACAGCCTGAAAAAATTGTTGCTTCTCGCCAGAAAGCAAAATCTGATTTATCCGCTCTAAACTATCAATAATCTTTTTATTGATTGTTTTTTGTTTTTCTCCACCACTATCACTATCAGTAATCTTAATAATCGCTATATTTTTCTTTTGGCTGATATGGTGTAGTTCAAAAATAACAGGTAATTCCCGTTTTCTTTTTCCTTTTATTAGATCGTTATACTCTTTCCCTTCAACAACCTTGTCAAGAGTAAATTGCTTAAATAATGATGAGATTTCCCCACCAATTATTTCCTGACCCCCATAGTTAGTCATTTTAGTAAAGAGGTAGTTTACCGCTAAAACAACCTTACTCTTTGAATCTACAATTACACATGGATAAGGAATTTGATCGATCAACAAGGGAAGTTCATCCGAACTTATTACATAATCACCATGATCTTTTTTCAAATCGAATAAGTTTTTAGCGATCATCAATTTTTTACTTTTTTCCGCATATGAGCAGGTAATATCCCTTCCATCGATCGATACTTTGCAACCGTTCGCCTAGCTACTTCGTATCCACGCTCTTTTAGCTTATCGGCAATTTTTATATCGCTCAGTGGATTCTCTGAATTCTCATTTTCAATTATCTCTTTTAGTTCTGCCCGAACTCCTAAACTGCGATCAAAGAATTTTGCCAAAGGAATAATTCTTCCACCTGGCATTTGAACAGTTTTATTTGATACTGCTCTTGATATTGTGGATTCATGCACCCCTAATTCTTTTGCCAGCGATGCTCTTGTCATGGGATTTATATATTTCTCGCCATTATTGATAAATGCCTTTTGATAAAGAGTAACTTTTTCCAGTAATCTTTGCATAGTATTATTTCTTTGCTGCAAGCATTTAATAAAAAGATTCGCTTTATTAAAGTCATATTTCAAGTCATTTTTTTTCTCAGTATTCGCTTGTTGAATTGCTTGTTTGTATAATGCATTTATTTCCAATGTTCCTGGGTAAGGTTGAATCACTTCAACGATCAACGGCAAATTGGGATCATTATTCATCAACTGAATTATCACATCTGGATTAATATATACACCAGGATTATCCGCTGTAGGGTTTCTAACCGATCCCCAGTATGCTCGCGCAGGAAATGGGTTCAAGTTTTTACTAATAAAATCTGCAGCTTTTTTAACTGAATTCTCTGGAATAGCTAATTTTATTGAGATAGCCTCATAGTTCTTTTTTGATAGGAGACCCAACCCTTCCGAGATGATAATTTTTATATGTTTTGGAATATCTTGATTTTCCCCTAATATTTCCAGTTGGATGGCAAGGGCCTCTTCCGGTGTAGAAGATCCAACCCCTATGGGATCTGCTCTTTTTATTATATTTCGTATCTTTTGTATTTTTGTGATAGGGACATGGAAATATTGCGCAGTACTTATATCCTCCTCACGAATAAATCCATCCTCGTCTACAAGATTTAATAGAAATGCCGCAATTTTTCTATCTTCCAGCTCAAGATCAAATACTAATTGTCTTAATACATACTCCGCAAGGTTTTCGTAATTCGCGGAAATCTCTTCCCTTGATAAATATTCATCTCTAAATCGATCCCCTCGCTTATAAAAATCTCTGCTTGGAGATAAGAACACGATTGATTCATCTACTACTTTAGTTGATTTTGGATTACTACAAACAGGGCAAATTTGTTCTGGGAGTAATAAACGTTTGCATTGAGGGCATCGTCTCTCTATATCCATCTCCAAAGCAGGGTTTTCATTCAAAACTTTTTCTATTTCCTGGCTCAACTCTCCATTATTCATGTTTAATAGGGTCATTGTTTGCGCGAGATGCGCAGTTGTTTGTTGTTGTATTTTTTGAAATTGACGTTGATACATTATTCTTCCTATTTAATTATTAGTATAGCGTCATTATTGGTCTAAGGCAATAATCATGCCACAGCTTATAACCATGATGTTAAAATAATTCCCATATGAAAAATCTAACGATTATCGGTGGTGGCTTGTCTGGTTGCGAAGCTGCTTGGCAAGCGGCCGAAAGGGGAATCCTTGTTTCATTGTATGAGATGCGTCCATCTCATACAACAGGCGCACATCAAACAGATAATCTAGGCGAGATAGTCTGTTCTAACTCTCTTGGCTCACAATTATTGGACCGCCCCTCCGGTTTATTAATGAGGGAATTAGAAATGCTTGATTCGTTATTAATAAGAATCGCCAAATCATGCACGGTCCCCGCAGGTCATGCTTTAGCAATTGATAGACGATTATTCTCCCAGAGAATTACTAAAGAAATCACATCACACCCAAATATACAAGTGGTTAGAAAAGAAGTCCGATCAATTCCAAGCGGTATAACAATTATCGCTAGTGGCCCCCTTACATCAGACCCACTCGCAAAAGCGATAAGCCAAATTACTGGTTATGCGAACTTGTTTTTTTACGATGCGATTGCTCCAATCATCGAATTTGAATCTATTAATATGAATATTGCTTTTTGGGGGTCAAGATACGGGAAAGGATTCAACAAACACGGTGATTATATCAACTGTCCATTTGATAAAACCACTTATGAAAATTTCATATCAGTGTTGGTCAACGCCGAAAGAATTGAGCTGCGTAATTTTGAAAAAGATATCGCCGGAGGAGTACGGGCTGGTAAAGGGAGGTTTTTTGAAGGTTGCCTACCAATTGAAATCATGGCTCAGAGAGGGCTTAATACATTAGCATTCGGCCCATTGCGACCAGTCGGATTAACCAATCCACATATTCAAAACAGTCCATTCGCAGTTGTTCAGCTTCGGCAAGATGACTCAGGAGGTAATTACTTTAATATGGTTGGTTTTCAAACAAATCTAAAATATGTTGAACAGAAACGCGTTTTTCAACTAATCCCGGGGCTTGAGAGTGCAGTATTTGAACGATATGGACAGATGCATCGCAATACTTTTATAAATTCTCCGGAGTCTTTAAACAAGTACTTACAATTGAAAAACTATCCCAATATATTTTTTTGTGGCCAAATTACAGGTGTAGAAGGGTATCTAGCAAATATTGCGTCCGGTCTATTCGCTGGAATAAACTCGGCTCGGTTGCTTTCAAATAAAGAGCTGGTAACTTTCCCGCCTACTACTATGTTTGGTGCTTTAAATGAATATGTGAATAATAAAGAAGAAAAAGAATTTCAACCTATGAAGGCAAATTTCGGTTTATTGCCTTCGCTTGCTGATAAAATAAAACCTAAAAAAGCTAGATACAAAGCATATTCTGACAGAGCAATAAAAGAGCTAAGAATCACTTTAAATAATTATGGGTTATAAAATATTTTCTCCTTACTTTATTATTATCCTATTCTCCATATTATTATTTGGCTGTGTTCAATCGAAACCAATTTCATTTGATGGAAGTAATGCAATAAACTATATTGAAAAACAAATAGAATTTGGCCCACGTATTCCAGGGAGCGATAGCTCTAATGCTGTCAAAGAGTTGATCAAATCAGAGCTGGAATCAACAGGGTGGATAGTTGAAAATCAAAATTTCATTTTTGATCATGTAAACCTAACCAACATAATAGCAAAATCATCTAATAGTCCTCCTAAGATAATTATCGGTACTCACTACGATACTCGTGCTTTTAGCGATAATGAAACATCATTGTCGCAAAAGAAAATACCAGTACCCGGAGCAAATGATGGCGCTTCTGGAACTGCAGTTCTTCTTGAATTGGGCAAGATTCTAACAAGAGAGGATCTTGATATATGGTTCGTGTTTTTTGATGCAGAAGACCAAGGTAATTTAGAAAACTGGGAATGGAGCATAGGTGCCCAATATTTTGTAAATCAACTAGACTCTGCGCCTGAATATGTAATCATAATCGATATGATCGGTGATGAAAATTTAGAAATTTACAAAGAAAATAATTCCACTATCTCACTTGTTGACTCCATCTGGCATGAAGCTGAAAAACTTGGATATGAATCTTATTTTATTCAAGATTACAAATTTTCAATCATTGACGACCATCTACCCTTTATCGACAAAGGAATTCCAGCATGCTTGATCATTGATCTTGATTACCCCTATTGGCATACAACAGAAGACACGCTGGATCAAGTATCTGAAAATAGCTTAGAAATTGTTGGAAATGTTCTCATATCGTGGTTATCCACTCATGCCAAATAATTAATTGCAAAGACCCCATTTAAGGGGTCTTTGCTTGGGAAGATGATGAGAGGTTATCGATTTAAATTGGGTTCGCGATGATAAATAATCTGCCCCATGAATCTTCCGAACCTTCTTGAATACAGGTCTGAAGAGTTAGATGGTGATTCCCCATGTAAACTCGTTTAAATAATTGAGTCGCTGAAAGTTTTTCTCCATTATTTAAATCTAAAAATTGACTGTTCGGTGAATCTGGTTGAAGAGCTTGATATCCTTGAATTTCTACGATTTGATATTCTTTTATATCTCCATCCCCATAAATTAATTGGACGATATCTCCCATTCCCAATTCGAAGAAATGCCTTCCCGAAAGATAATTATGCGCTAATAAGCCTGTAATACCATATTCATTTGACATCGAAAACTGTGTTACAACACCTTCGATTGTAGATACAAATCCTGCCTGTCCGGATGGTTGCTGAATTATTTGTAGTTCAAAATTATTCTCTGAATACACACCACGAATAACTCCAGTCGTCCCATCACTAACTGTTGAAATAAAATCATTTATTGCTTCAGTATTAACAAGTTCTATATCGGATTCTAGAGTATCCTGTATAGTGTCAAATAATTCTGGTTCCGCTAATAATAATGGGGACAATATATCGGAGTTTATTCCACTGCCGCCACTGGAAAGT
>Ga0114922_10001009_pt1 | contig 26888 bp, 22 predicted proteins | sample AartaG_FD_100975 | JGI IMG/M metagenome (GOLD analysis project Ga0114922, IMG submission 100975) | Deep subsurface microbial communities from Aarhus Bay to uncover new lineages of life (NeLLi) - Aarhus_00045 metaG | ecosystem: Environmental > Aquatic > Marine > Oceanic > Sediment | place... | reverse complement strand
TATCGGCATCGAAACCGTAATCTGGTGTGTAAAAACCGTCACATCCTGTAAAGTCAAGGGACCGCTGGGTGCAATGATGAAATCGGCCGATCTCGATTCCATTGCAAAGTCCCGGAAACCACCACCTGCCACGCCGGGCAGTCCTGTGCCTTGGGTGAGGCGCCCCAGATAGCGAACCTGGAATTCCTGAAATTTCAGAATAAGTCCCAGGCTCAATATCCACTCCACCCAATGTTCATGCTGCCTCCGTTTGAATTCCTCGATATAATTCGATTGGTCGAGCCAATAACGGATAGACCGCATCTGCAAGCCCAGTTGGAATCCAAAGGACGGACCTTCCTGGGAAATGCCCACACGCAGCAGCGAATTTGAAAATTTAAAATGGTTTTCAACCGTCTTACCACCAATAACAATCATTCTTCCCCTCTGTGTTGTAAAAGATTCTGCCGCCTCGGCCCAGGTGTGGCTCCAGATTGGTTCATAAATGACATCGACTCCGAAAGCCCCATGTCCCAGAGAATGGGAGAGTCCCAATCCGACATTATAACCGATGGTATTGCCCGGATCCCTGGGAATGTTCATGAGCTCGTAGTTGGGAATCTTGGGATGTGATTTCCAATTACCCGTCAATAGTCCACCGATGCGCCAATCACTCTGTGAGAGGGGTCGCTGGTATCCCAGATGAATCCCCCATGTGTTTGAACGATCCGGATTTTTTTCTTTTCTTGTCGACAATACTGACTGAAATGTTGATTCATTCCATATCCATTCTTCATAAGTGACATCATGGGTCATGTCGACCCGATGATGGAGCAACAGGACTTCTAAACCCCGTTCATCATCCCTCTCGTTGAATAATCCCATTCGCAAATCCACAATATGACCGTACTGCATGATCTCGCGACTGCGGGGGTAGAGCATGTCGACGCCATCGATGCCCGTTAGATCGGCCCAGAATATACTCGCTCCAATGGCAGTGCTGGAACCGGGGATCTTCATACCAAAGGAACCGAATGCATACAGGTTGCTCGAAGACTTCTCACTTAACAACTGCTGAAAACGATCGGCATTGTTAACATCGAGCTGCTGCATAGAAAAGGCAACACCGCCAAACCATTTCTCCGAACCGTAGAGAATACCCAGGGGTAAAGTACGAGCGCCCCCATTATCCCCCGTTACATGATAACAGGTTGGAGAACTGAAAAGTAGGCTTCCCTTCATTCGAATGCCTTTTGCCGGATTAACGAATGGATCATGCAGTTCATCATACAGTGCGATTGAAACACCGCCCATACCCAGATTCCGGGAAGGGAAGATAAGGAACTGGTCTCCCGTCGCTACGGGTGCCGTTTTCAAGGAGATGAATTGTGCATTTGAAACAAACGGACACATGGTCACCAGTAACATAAAAAGACGCCATCGACTCGAATTCATTTTACGGTGTCTCATTTCCAAACCTCCTTAACAACAAATCCGATTTCTTTTGAGAAGTGATCAAATGATGCCTTACTGGATTATTCTGTTTCTTATCACCACACATATGTCTTCCAAATCATTTGTGCCACACAAAACCAATATCCTGGGATATTCATCATAGAGTCGCCATGAGGAAAAGCAGAATCATAAGAATACTGGTTCGGCGATAACGCCTTCTCCATTGTTTAGATGCCAGCATTGGAATGAGTACAATACCGGTTAATCCGAAGATCGATGTAGACCACCCACTCTCATTTTTACTTTTAGAGAGATAAATATGCAGTGGGTGCCACTCATCCCCGTTGGGATCCGGTGTGAAAAACACATCATCACCCATTTCGGTTGGTGATAAGACGGTTCGAAAACGTGTCACCCAGAAGTCATGATTCATATAGGGATCTATATGCTGAAATAAACATTCCAACTCTTCCGACTTGGAAAAAGCATAAAAATAATCACAATGCGTTGCATGTTCGACAATAAATGTGGGATCGGAATACGAATCACCTTTATCATGAAAGACGGATTCATAGTCATAGACCGGTTCTTCAAAAGCGGGATCAAAAACCCGTTTACAGGCACAGGCAAACCCCGAATTCCCTTCCTCCCTATTTAGCGCATTCGCCTCAAGCTGCTGTCTTACTTCATCAGGATCCATGACTTCAGTTTGATAATTATCGCACACCATTCGATGATTCGTTACCACATAAAGTTCGATCTCATTCTCCTTGGCAGATGTGAGTTCGGAAATCCGTAACGGGAAAACAGGCTTGTCTGTTCTGAATGTCAAAGCAATGGCAGGCAGGCCCGATTGATAGGACGAATTCGATTTTGACATCGAATCTCCAATCTGTACACGAGTGGCCACAAAATACCATCCCTTTTGAACATAAAAATCGATAATCGAATTTGCTCGATGGGGAAAATGATAACCACGGTCACCGAGCCAATCAATCAAGACACTACCGGATGAACCGGATACGACAACGATTTCATAGGGCCCTACTTGAAGTTGTTCCCAGACCTGAATAGTTGCCGCCACCATTTCTCCTTCGCTCTGATTACGCGTATCCCACCCTCCACTGCCGTAATCTTTGAAGCGGTCAGAGATCAAGAACAATTTCGGTTGAGTCATCTCATGGAGCACCTCAAAGATGGAGTCGTTGACAGTGGTGATCGTCTGCTCTTCTGGAATAGACGGCAGAGGGACCACCCAGACGAAATTCTCCACCGAACCCGAATATTTCACCTGAAGCATCAGTGTTTCATTGATTCCGTCATGAATAATCAGAGCACGCTGATTCGGAGACTCGGCCGAATTGCCAATCGTCTTGACCTCAACAAAGAAGCACCCATCAGCCATTGCTATTGAGAAGAATCCGAGGCATATGATAAAAATCGACTTTTGAATCATTGTGACTATTTTTTTCATCACGAATGTCCTCCTCTCATCATCTTAAGGGTTTAAAACGCATGCCTTTTTCAATGCTAAAATTCATAGACAATCAATGCCTTAAACGTATTCTCTTCTCCCGGGGCATAAACCCGTAACAGAATGGGACCATTATCCCGATAGATACTCTTGTAAAGCGCTTTCAAAGGAGCCAGATCGAAGACCAGTTCCTCCTTTATTAAAGCTTCCGCTCTGTCACCATTTGCATCATGGGCTAAAAACAGCTTATATTGAACCGGATAAGATTCAAGAAAAGTCTTACCTCCAAAAAGTTTAAAATCGTGTTTTTTATCCCCTCCACTATAGGACACTGTCAATTTCAGATAGTCGTCTTCAACAATAGCACTGTGGATACTGGCCGGATCTTCTGATAACGAAAGGGTATCCCAGTCATCCAACAGAATGATTTCCTGGGCATCAAACCGTGAAACGGATACAGGATCCTTCCGTTGACATCCTATTGCAAGAAGAAAAAGGATCGAAAAATAAATGAGGTTTTTACCAATCATCTCCTTCTCTTTCATATTGTGATGAGACCCGACTCCCAATAGGTCAATAAACGTGCCAAAAAGGAAATTAATTAATTGTCAATTGGCAATTGGCAATTGACAATTGACAATTAAAGCAAAATCTGCAAATCAGTGATAATCAATATCAAAAAGAATTGTCAATAATGGGTATGGAAAACCCTCAGATTTCTGAGGGATTCTCGAAAATCTGAGGGATTGAGAGGATTGTCTGGGCTTTTTAAAATCTCTGGGTGAACCCTATCGATAATAGATTTTTTTTATAATAACGGCCGCGGAAAGGCGATTCATTTCGGTACCAGCCCCCACGAATTCGAATGGAACAATTCTTCATGAGATCTTTCGAAATATCGACCACAGTGAAGCTGCTTTCTTCACTCTCCGAATCGGGCCGGACCTGAAGAAGGGGCTGCAGCGTATCCGAGTACCGCTTCCAACGAAACGTCCAAAAGAATCTCAGGGTGAGATTCCAGGGGAGATTTTTAGCAACAATCAGTCGAATCTCCGGACAGGAATATCCATAGCCGTAACCGTTGGATTCATTCTTTTGATAAGAAAATCCGAGTCGAACCAGTGCCCATTTGTATATTTCCAATTGAGTCGATATTTCATGGAAATGATCTTTCTGTTGCTCCCCCAGATCGATCCACTCATAGGTAGAATCCACAAGAATGAAAGAATAATTATGCCTGTCAAATCGAAATACCCCCATCGTCCAGCGAATTCCTAAGCTAACCTCAGGCAGGGGTGTGTATTCTACGGAAACACCGCCATTTTGGTACCGGGTATCGAAATAATACCCCTCTCTGTAATCCAAAAAGGAATAAGAATAAAAAAATGATCCACGCAGGTCATAAGGTAATGTCCAATGAACGAAGGGAGAGGTTTGAAGAAATCGGTAACCACGGATCGTTTGAAGAAATGTTTTTGCCCTTCCCCCGAGGGAAACACCAAAAGAGAGAGAACGTCCCAGAGGAATCTCAACAATCGCCTTTGCATCATTCACCATTCGATTTTCGGCATGATATTGAGTGTATCCCTCCAATCCTCCCTGGTATCGCAAGGAGACCGTCATATTTTTCAGGAACTCCCCCCTACCCGAAATATCCCCTAAAATCCGTCCCGTGTGATCATGAAATGTTCCCGTTAAAGACTCAAATACGTTATCGTCATGAATCCAGGCAAAGTCTAACCTGGACTGCCAACGCCATTCCTGTCCCCTTATCTCATCTTGTGTAAATACAAAAAAAATAAGAACAGAAATTCCAATATACCTGGACATTGCCAACCGAATCACTACTTTAATCTTTCCTCTGCTTCCCTGTGAAACCAAAGCGCCTTCGCGTTCAGACTATCGGCCCGGGCAACCATTCGATTCAAATAACTTTCCAATCGTTCAATCGTGTCTTGTATATATGCGGGAGATCGAGGGAATGTCCCTTCATTACTCAAGTCTACATTTTGACTCAGAGATGGTTGGGTTATATCCGGATTCCAATTTTCGGATCCCCCACCCTTTTGAGCATCCGTTGCCCTGGTTGAAGTTTCGTTCCAATAGGATAGCAAATTCGTCGCAGAGGCATCGGTGTTTGACTGTCTTCCCAGAAGCTCCTCCCTTTCATCGAAAAGATCCAGATCATTGGTCAATTCTGCGACCTTGGTACGTATCTTCTTTTCATCACGAAGCGACCGAATTCGCTCCTCCACGAGGCCAATCTCCCCTCGAATGGCGTCTTCCCGATCGAGAAGAAAGTTACCCTTCATCCGGAGTTGGCGGGATGTTTCCCATGGTTGGGCTTCAATATCTAAGCCGGAATCGGTAAATGGTATTTGTACAACGAGTTGTGCCTCACAGGCTTGTTTCTTAATTAAAAGTTGATTTATTTTTATGATCGATTCCTGTTTCTTTGGAGCCTGATCATCCTCCGTCAGTTGTAGAAGACGATCGATTTCAGTCTGATACAGTTGCGCCAATGTTTTCAGGATGCCGTAACGATCTCCGTTGACACCCTTTATCTCGGATTCGACAGCATGGACTTGATTTTCCAGTTGTTGAGACTCCTGAAGCTGTTTTTCAAGATTTCGATGCTCCCGTGCATTGAGGTGACTCTTTGCTCGATATAATTCGATACGATGGGCGATAATCTCCGCCCGATTTAAAAGCCGTGCATGGTTTGTCCACAATGAATCCAATTCCTGCTCTATTGAAATGGCCTTAGCTTCCTGACCGGCAATTTTAGAATCCTGCATAAACGGTTTTGCAGAACCGTTCCAAAGTAAAAGCAATAGTGGGACTACCCACAACAATCGAAAGACTTTCATGGTGCTTTACCTCTTTTCCATGAGCTCATATTTCCCTAATTTATAGTAAAGCGCCCCTTCTTTAATACCCAAAAGGCGAGCCGCTTTAGCCTTCACACCTTTTGTGGCCTTGAGGGCCTCCCCGAGGAGTTCTCTCTCTAAAGAAGCCAATCTGGTTTCAAGGTTCAAAGATATCTCTGCAATCTTTGTGCCTTTCGAACCTTGTATCATGAAACCGAGATTTTCCGCTTCGATTTTATTTCCGTCTGTGAGCACGACGGCCCTTTCCAGCACATTGGCGAGTTCCCGGATGTTGCCTGGCCAATCATATGCCACCAACGCTGCCAATGCCTCTTCACTGAGAAGCATTTCCGGTTTTTTCATCTCGTTGCTCAGATTTTTTAGAAAATGTCTGGCCAGAAGAGGGATATCTTTTTTCCGCTCTCGTAGCGGTGGTAATTCGATGGGGAGAATATAGAGACGGTAATATAAGTCTTCTCGAAATCCTCCCTGTCGGACTTCCCCCAACAGATCTCGGTGGGTCGCAGCGATCATGCGCACATCTACCCGTATGGTCTCTTCGCCACCCACCCTTTCAAACTCCTTCTCCTGAAGAACCCTCAGGAGTTTCACCTGAGTCCCCAGGGGGATGTCGCCGATTTCATCTAAAAATAGCGTCCCCCTGTCCGCAAGCTCGAATCTACCCTTTTTTCGGCGAAGCGCATTGGTGAAGGCGCCCCGTTCATGTCCGAACAGTTCACTCTCCAGAACCCCTTCGGCCAGGGCGCCGCAGTTTACCCGTATAAAGGCTCTATCCTTCCTGAGGCTGTTGAAATGAATCGCTCTGGCCACGAGTTCCTTACCGGTACCACTCTCTCCAAGGATGAGAACCGAGGTGTCATTCCCGGCAACCTTCTCAATGGTCCGGTAAATTTCTCGCATTTTTTTCGATTCCCCCACAATTTCTCCGTAGTTGAATCGAATATCCTCTTCTTCTTTTAAATATCGATTTTCCTCGGCCAGCCGACTTGCGATACGACGTTCCTGGATCAATTCGGCAGTACGATCCACTTTCAATCTTAACTCATCTTTTGAAATAGGCTTCGTAATAAAATCCCAGGCTCCGGCTCTCATGGCATCCACTGCAAGGTCAATGGTCCCATACGCGGTGATAACGATGACTTCTGTTTCCGGCAGTCTGTCCTTGATCTCGTTAAGAAATTGCAAACCGTCCATTCCGGTCATTTTATAATCAGTAATCACCAGATCGATATTTCTTTCATCCAACAGGGAGAGTCCCTCAATCCCTCCGGCAGCTTCCGCGACATCATATCCCCCCTTGCGCAGCACCTGGACCATGCCATCCCGCATCGCATCGTTGTCCTCAACCACAAGGATTCGGATGGTTGCTTTACTTTTTTCGTTCACGATAGGACCTTTCACCTTACATCCTTACATTTGTGAAATTGGAATTTGCGGCTTCGCCGCGCTAAGTTTGTCCACATTTCTCAAGTTTCACTTCGAATATGGTACCGTTCTTATCAGATTGAACCAGCCTGATGGATCCCCCATTTGCCTCTGCCAATCCTTTCACAATAGAAAGTCCCAGACCCGTTCCCCTCTCCCGGCTCGTAAAAAAGGGCGTGAAAATTTCTTCCTGAATTTCTCCTGGGATACCCTCTCCACTATCCTCGAAGAAAAGAGAGACAGTATTATCGATTGTTCTCCAATGAATTCTTATCTCACCTCCGTCGGGCAGGGCCTGAATCGCATTCTGCATGAGATTTAATATAATCCGTTTGAGATGGTTCGGGTCGGCCCACACATGAACACTGTCATTTTTCTCCGGAATTGAAAAGACGATTCCATTTTTTCTCATCTGATGCTCGACGAGATGAGCGGCTTCCTCCACGGTATCATTCAATAAACAATCTTCTCTATGGGGCTCCTGGGGCCGTGCATATATTAAAAAACTATCAACGATCTCCTTCAATTGAGCGACTTCTTTTACGATGCGATCTACATGTCTCGCGGCCTCGACATCCTGGGCGACTTCGTCTGTTAAAAGGCCGGCAAACAGTTCGATTCCCCCCAGAGGATTTCGGATCTCATGGGCCACACCGGCCAGCATGGCCTTCAGATCCCGTTCTCTTTCGATCACGCCCCTTCGCATCTCTTCCATGGTTCCGGCCAGGAGGCCTATCTCCCCTCTTCCCAATGATTGGATCGGATCAGTGTAATTGCCTTTCCCGATCTGCCTCGATGCCTTTACCAGTTTCTCGATAGGACGTGTAATGGATCCAGCCATGAGTATCCCCAACCCAATGGCTGCACAGGATCCTATAATACCTATGAGATACAAACGATCACGCATTCGATTTACAGCATCTAAGAAGGTGACACTGCCATCCACACCGATACCACCCATGATCTGTTTTTCCCGATAGAGGGGAGCATACCCCGTCATGGTCGGCAATCCATCAATTCCTTCAAAGAGGACAGAATATGCCGATTTCCCCTCTTTTATCTCCGCCATTTCTCTCCTGTAGAATCGAAGATTGAAATAAGGCGTTCCCCAAACTATACTCTCTTCGGTATCCAAAAGACTGTTCCCTGATAGATCGAAAAAGGTGATACGCTTCACATCGGTTGATGCTTTCAATCTCAGCAGTTGCTGCCTGAGATAGACCGCTGTGCGTGGTCCCGCCCCCTGTATTAAGAACCCGATTTCTTCATCTTCGAATTGTACTGAAGCTGCTCTTGCCACGGCCATCAGCTTCCTACCCAATTCGGTCTCCAGACTCTGGCGGATCATCCAATGGAGCATCCACCCTCCAATCAGGAGAATGGCGATAACGAGTATCACAAACACAAAAATGAGTCGGTGTTGTATACGATGAAAAAACATGGGGCACCTTGGCATGTTAAATTGTTTACTTATAATTTAGTCCATTAATAAACGATTGTCAAGGATGTTATAGGAATTCAATTATCGAATAGATTGAAAATAATAATTTAAACAAGAAGGTTTGACTCAAAGGAAGTTAAGATATGTTACAATTGAATATAGCATGATGGAATAAAAAAAGACATGACCATCAAGCAATGAGGATGAAAGCTCACAAATTTACCAATCCCTGTATCAATTCCCCGATGTCCAGATAATTTGTCACATAAAACTTGGCTTTCGATCTATCGGATCCCACTTTAATTGTATAAGCCGATTCGGGGAGCATTTCAAAAAGGTCCTCATCTGTCCAATCGTCACCGATGGCCAGGACAAAATCCCACTCTGTCTTGGACATCCAATGCATGGCTGCACGACCTTTGTTGATCGCGCCGCTCTTAATCTCAATCACCTTACTTCCCTCCAAAACCATGAGATTGAGATTGGTTGTGAGATGTAGTAGATCCTCTACTAATTCTCTCGCTCGAACAGATCCTAATTCAGGATCACCTTTTCTATAATGCCAGACAAGAGAGTAGGACTTTTTTTCGATAAAAGACCCAGGTGTTTTATCAACATACAATTCAAGAATGGATTGAAATTCATCCATCCATTCATTATTCATGGGTTCAACTATTTTCCATGTCTTTCGGTCTATCTTGATCCATGCACCATGTTCCGCAACCAATCCCAAATCGAGACGGCCAAACCAATTATCTAATGTATCCTTGTCCCGGCCACTGACAATGACAACCTCATTTTTATCATCTTTTATCAACGCCTGGAGTAAACGCATGAGCTTGTCATCTGGGACTGCCTTTTCCGGTTTATCAATAAATGGAACAAGCGTCCCATCATAATCCAAAAAGAGGAGCCGCTTGGAGCTCTTTCTATATGCATTAAATACTCTTTCTTGACCTTCATTTGATAACTTTTTTGTACCAATTTCTTCTTGTCGGATTCTCACCATTGATAAAGTCGCCAAGAAATCCTTAGCCCATGCGTTGACATGGTAACGCCGCAATCTCTCCTTCATGATCATGTTCCGCTCTATCTGTTCTTCCTCCGTCATGATCAACGCTTCTTTCAAGGAATCGGCTATTTCCTGTTTATTATTCGGATTGACAATGATGGCCTCTCCCAGTTCCCTCATGGCACCCGCCATTTCACTGAGTATGAGTACTCCCCGACCATCCTTTCTTGTGGCGATGTACTCTTTGGCGATGAGATTCATACCATCTCTCAGGGGGGTGACGAGAGCAACATCGGCCATGTCATATAACGAAACGATTTTCTCAAAGGATAAGAAACGATAGAGATACCATACCGGCATCCAATCGATGGTGCCGTGTTTTCCGTTGATACGGCCTACCCATTCGTCCAGTTGATGTTTTAAGATCCGGTATGTTTCTACACCCATCCGCGAAGGGACGGCGACCATTATCAAGGTGACTTTTTTCTTGTATTCAGGATACTTTTCCAGGAAAAAATCAAACGCTTCCAGTCGCTGGGGAATTCCCTTTGTATAATCCAAACGATCGACAGATAAAATGATCTTGTAATCTTTATCCTTATCACTATGCTTCTGGATTTCTATCGGCCAAACCCGATCAATAGTGGCATTAGCGAACCGATGATAATCGATTCCCATTGGGAAAGCATCCACTTTAATCAGACGATGATCTACGGTGATCTCGCCCAGAGCATGCTCGTATCCTAAAAGTTGTCGAACACTGCTCATAAAATGGCGAACATAATCATACGTATGAAAACCGATGAGATCCGCTCCCATCAGTCCCTCCAATATTTCCTTTCGCCATGGCAAAAGCCGGAAAAGTTCATAAGAAGGAAATGGTATGTGAAGAAAAAAACCGATTTTGTTATTGGGACATTTTTCTCTCAAGAGTTTTGGAAGCATCATCAGGTGATAATCGTGAATCCAGATCACATCATCTGGCTGAACAATTTTCAAAACCACCTGACTGAATAATCTATTGACATGCTTGTAAGATTCCCAGGATTCCCTATTATACACGGCAAATTCGGTGAAGTAGTGAAAAAGAGGCCAGAGTGTTCGGTTACAAAAGAATGAATAGAATAGCCTGACATCTCTCTTTGTTAAAAATGTGGGAATACAAGAAAATTGTCTCATTAAATTCGATTCTATATCCTCTCTCATCTGCGTGTCCAAACTATTGGAAGAATGTCCACACCAACCGATCCAAAGGCAATGGTTATCTTCACACACCGATTTGAGGCCCGTTGCCAATCCACCGACACTCTGGCGATAACTAAGGGAATGTTTACGTTTCTCAATAGTGATAGGTAACCTGTTGGATACAAGCAGTAATCGTTGCATGATAGTTACGTCCCCCTCAAGTATCGGATTAAAAATATTTAAAAATGGGCATTATTAGAATACCAATTCAATGGGTATGCATAAGACAGAAATAAACGGATCACTAACAAGAAAATGGTCTACTCCTTTTCGAATACTTCAGGTTTTACATCAACGTTAAATTCAATTGACTCAATAACAGTTTCCGATTCCTTTTTTCCATCGGCTGTACTCATGGTTTTCATGGGAACATGGATCCCATTAATTTTTTTATAATCGAAAAAAGTCTCTACTTTTTCGGCCGGACCCTGCTGGCCAATTTCGGTATAGACAAGACCGGCAGGAAGGGTTGTTTCGATATCGAGGAGAAGGTGGAAACTGTAATCTTCCAAAGTAATGAGGATGTCCTCAGTATCTTTGTCTCCCAGTTTACGCTTTCCGATATACTGTACATCCCATTCTTTGTAATGTGTGAAGTAAATCACCGGATCGCGGAAGAATGAGTCATTATAAGTTTTTATTTGGTCCTGAGGGAGAGGCATGGACCCTCGACCAGGTACGACCATCCAGCCTTCCTCTCCTTTGAGGACTATTTCAATCTCTCCCATCGGCATGGTGATCTTTCCCTTCATTCTGTCGGGATAAACCATTAGAATCTCTCCAGACATGCTCATCTCACCCATAGGTGTCACCTGGGTGAGCTGGAGAATAGTCTTCATGTTTTTAATCTTACTGATAACCTCCAAACCGCCCGAGGCTTCGAGAGCTTTATCCATCAGGGCCTTCCCCTTAGCCAACGATTCATCCGTGGCCTCCGGGGCTTCTTCGCCCTCGGGCACGGGTATGGTAATATCGATGGTATTGACACGACCCAGAACGGATAGAGGTTCGTCAAAATCTTCTTTTTTACCAACAACCAAGATTCGCATTTGATCAGGGTGAAGATATTTATCTGCAACACGGAGTACATCGGCTTTTGTCGTCTTTTCGACACCTTCCTTCACAACGTCTATGAAGTCTTGGGAATAACCATAATACTCATAGGTCATCAATCGACTCACGATCCTGGCTTTCGAGTCAAAATTGTAGAACAGATCCATCCGATCAAGGATCTGGCTTTCCTCTTCATAATTCTTCGTGCCAATAATCTGCGTTCCTTTAAAGGCCATGTGTTCCAGGAGATGAGAGATACCGGTTATACCATAAGTCTCATTTGCGGAGCCTGCTGCGACATAAACATGGAAAGAAACGACCGGTGCCTGATGGCGTTCCAGAACAATAAATTTCATCCCGTTTTTTAAATTGTGTTCTTTCACCTCGTTTTTTATATGGTCGAAGGTCTGGGCGATTGCCCCTTGGGTAATTAAATAACAGAGGAGAAAGAAATTGCATATAAATTTCTTGAGATGGCGTTTTTCTTTCATGTGGAAATCTCCTTATATTTCTTGGGAATATTTTTATCGAATGAAAATAAAAAACTTGAAAAATCAATTTTTTTTTATTACATTTAGGGACGTTTTTTGTCGCTGTTACATCGATTGGGCATGGCGGTAAGTAAAAGGGGTCGAAGGATTCGTGAAAACAGTTTACCGAAACATCGCTTTGATACTTCCCCAAGTATGCTTGATTCCGGAACTCCCGGTAATAGAAACAATGACACCGTATGGTGTTGGCTGACCATTCTTATCTACTATAACCAGGCGGTAATAGAAAGTGGAAATGCTGTTTTTAAAGATACTTCTATCATAATAAATATAAGTCCGTCGCGTAGAAGAATCACCGGGTTCCGGTTTAACATCTCCGACCGTTGTCCAGGTGGATTGATCGGTACTCCGTTGAACTAAAAATTTTTCCAGGCCGTTTTCCTTTTCTGTGGCCCATTCAAGTATGGCGACATTGTCCTGACGCCTCGCATGAAAATCGACGATTCTGGTTTCCGAACGGATCAGAGTCGGAATCGTAAGGCAAAAAACGAATAAAAGAGTTTTTGTAACACATTTGGAACTCATAGTATATTAAATTTAACTTTTTTAATTAAAAAGTCAAGAAGAATTTGGAACAATCCAAAAAAAATTATGTATAAAGAGAGGCGAATTTAGAGACGCACGTAAATTTACTGGGGAGTTGGTGATCCTTTTATGCCAAGAAGAATAAAAACGCGAGCAAATCAATCACTGGATCGTTACCTACAGGAGATTGGTGAGGTTTCCTTACTCACACCGGAGCAGGAAATTGAGCTAGCTCGCAGGATTAAAAAAAATGACCAGATAGCTCTCGAAAAGCTAACCAAAGCAAATCTGCGTTTCGTGGTTAGCGTCGCCAAACAGTACCAAAATCAAGGACTCTCTCTCGGTGATCTCATCAATGAGGGGAACCTTGGATTGATTAAAGCGGCCAAACGATTCGATGAAACCCGGGGATTTAAATTTATCTCATATGCCGTTTGGTGGATTCGTCAATCAATTCTCCAGGCTTTGGCTGAACAATCGAGAGTTGTCCGGCTTCCATTAAACAGGGTTGGCGCGTTGAACAAGATCGGCAAAGCCTTTAGCAATCTCGAACAGGAATATGAAAGAGAACCCAGTGCGAACGAAATTGCCGAAAAACTGGAGATGACACCTTACGAGGTTTCCGATACTCTGAAGATATCGGGTAAACATCTATCCCTGGATGCGCCCTTCAATCAGGGAGACGACAACAGATTATTGGACGTCATCCAGGACGATCATCAACCGCCTCCTGATGATCTCTTACTAAATGAATCTTTGCGCATTGAAGTACAAAGAGCCCTCACAACACTCTCCGGTAGAGAGTCCGAAGTGATTAAGCTCTACTTCGGACTCGACAGGGAACACCCCCTCACTCTGGAGGAGATTGGTGAAAGGTTCAGTCTGACCCGAGAAAGGGTGCGACAAATCAAAGAAAAAGCCATAAGGAGACTTCGACATACTTCCCGCAGTCGGATGCTGAGAAGCTACTTAGGGTAAGGAGATCATACCACGGAGATTATTACCTGAGTAAACGGCCATCCCGATGGTTCGGGATGGCTTTATTTTGTCCGGCATTGCCGGACGAGACAAAGTAGGACCCGCTTCTGCGGGACCATCTGGTTTTCGACCGGAAACACGTGGTTTGTACGGTCAATCAATGGCATTACCTCATATAATATAGGAATTAACGTTTTTCTCCTTGACATGAACCAATAAATTTCTTATTTTATACAAGATTTCGTCTTCCCATATATAGCCAAACAATCCTACCGCAAACAAGGGGTGAGGGGAATGCTTGAAGAGAGATTTCGTTTGGTATACCTGTCGAAAAATTCGACAGGTATCAGGCAGATTAACTTGACACTAAGACATTTTTTACTGATTTGCATCTTACTTGTGACCATTTTAACTGGTTTGGCCATTGTTTCGGTCGGAGTGTTCACACGCCTTTTCCATAACTACCGGATCACTTCCCTGGAAAACGACAGAGAACATCTTCAGAAGGAACTCCTAACCCTCAAGGAGAGAGTATCGGTGTTGGGCCATCATCTGGCCCAAGCAGAAAAAACCGGAGATGAACTCCGGAATGTAGCCGGCCTCGATCCTATCGACGACGACACGAGGCAGGTCGGTATTGGCGGTCCCGGATATTACGGTTCCTACGATGGAAATTATATCCCCGATGAAGTGACCAAAACTGCAATGGAAATGAAATTAGACCTGGATCAGTTGGAACGATCAATCCACCTCGAAAAAGCCAGTCTGGCGGAAATCGAAGCGAAACTGGACAACATTGAAGATCGAAGAGACCATTTCCCCTCGATTTGGCCTGTTCTTAAGGGCACAATTACGAGTCGTTTCGGATGGCGGATCCATCCATTAACAAATAGAAATAAAATGCACGAAGGGATTGATATCCCCAAGCTTCCCGGAACCGCCGTCCTCGCTACTGCCGATGGTGTCATAGAAATTGCTAAAAAGCAACACACACTACACAAGGATTATGGGAGGGAAGTGGTCATTAATCATGGAAATGGGTTTGAGACACGATATGCACACCTCTCGACGCTTGCGGTCACCAGAGGACAAAAAGTGAAACGCTGGGATAAAATCGGTGAAGTCGGCGACACGGGATTTACGCAGGGTTACCATCTTCATTATGAGGTTATTTTACAAGGGAAAAAGGTAGATCCTGAAATTTACATAATAAATTAGAATGAGAACCATTTTTTTTGCATTCCAACCACCAAGAATCCCTTGGTGGTTTTTTTATTGTAACATTCCGTGGTGATTCGTGATTAATGAATGAGGTTGAATAATCATCAGGTAAATCTATGATTCTGATAAGCGGGTGTTTGGCAGGACTTCGCTGTCGCTACGATGGGAAACTGTTGACCTATCCGGCCGTCCGGGAAATGATCGAATCAGCACGAATCGTGATTGTCTGCCCCGAACAACTTGGAGGTCTTGCAACACCCCGGCCGGCTTCACAGATTGTCGGCGGGAACGGATTTGATGTGCTTTCCGGCAAGGCCAGAGTGATATCGGAAGATGGCAGAGACGTGACGGAAAACTTCATCCGCGGAGCAGAAGAAACATTACATATAGCACGTTTAGTAGATGCAGAAAAGGTGATTCTCAAAGAGAGGAGCCCATCCTGTGGAGTCAGGAAGATCTATCGTAAGGATCAATTGATCGACGGAAGTGGTGTAACCACAGCACTCCTCATAAGAGAAGGTTATAAAGTGGAACCTTCGGGGGAGGAATAAATGAATAAAACACAGATTACACTGTGGACTCTTTGGTCTATTTTTAACAATACGGATTACGAAACAAGAGATAGAAGGAAATTGAAAAGCCCTTCGAGGTTGGCTGCATAAGAGGTGTCAGATCCATTGTATTGAATATTGTAATAACGATGGCCGAATGGTTTGGAAAATCCGACTCTAACAGGGGGTTGGATGAAACGACAGAGATAGACATTGAGAAGGTTGAAGTCTGGATCTAAGTCGATCAATACATCAAAACGTTGTTCATGAAACTGCGCTAAGGATTTGGACCTGCGGAAGCTCCAGAGACTCATTTTGGGAATGTCCGGTAGAGCAACGGAATTCATGATCCAAGTGTTCAGATCTGATTTTTTCGAACTTGAATGATTTACATCGGGACATAGAAAACGCACATCCTTCCGAGGGAAAAGTTTGGTGTATTCACCGAACATGGCACCGCCGGAATCCATTTCCTCTCCGGCCGGACAAGAGATAAGGACTCGTGTCGCGCTCTTTAAGAATGTTCTAAAATCAATGGGTTTATTCTGAAAAAAGGGATGGATAAAAAACCGTATCAATCCCTGATCGATGGTCTCTTGAAGTCTCATATGCCTTCCTGTCCTAAGTTGAACATAAATATACCAATTCTTAAGGATGGAATCAACAATAAATTTAAACTGAAAGTTCGCCTCATACTGGTACCTGGTTGCTGGTCACTGGTTACTGGCTGACAGCTGATAGCTTTCAGCAATCAGCTATCCGCTTTCAGTGTCCAGAAACCAGAAGCCAGCAACCAGTAGCCCGTAAGAGGGTAATGTGACTTAAAATTCAAAATTTTATATCGATGTAAGAATTATAGTATCAATTGGATAAACTATATGATAACCGCGCCATGTTTTCTGGCATTCCTGCGAACCCGTCTGCGAACCGGTCCGGTGCCCAATTTTATCAGAAGATTAATAATTGTTTTAATCAAAATATTGTTGTCCCGACCATAGTTCGCCCACAGAGCCGGAAACCAATCTAAGTTGTGATCCCAGCAGGCAGTGAGCAGTTCATAATGCGTTGGGCTTAAATTGTTCTTGTTGAGGGGCGTCGCATACTCCAACCTGGTTGTCTCCATGGGGGTAAACAGGAGAGGCACAATGATACTCTGGTAGGGCCGCAACGATTTTATAACATCAATCGTCTGCTGAATATCCTCCTGTTCCTCACCGGGAAGTCCCATCATGATCGTCGAGCAGCAAACGATGTGATTTTCGTGAAAAAGCTTAACTCCCCCCTCCACGACCCGCGGCCATTCTTCGGCTTTAAAAGGATAGACCTTCCCTTTCATGTGTCTTTGGATTAGTCTGGGACTCCCTGTCTCGATACCGACCTGAAAGGCCTTGGTGGGATGTTTCTCTGTCCCCAATTCCAGGGTCCTGGAAATATTGATTACTGTTTCCGGTGAACTCATGGCAGAAGACAGAGAAGCATGACTGGCAGAAACCCATTTCACACCCGGGACGTGATAGACTCTCTTAAAAAGTTCAACCACGGCTTCAGAATTGACTTTCAAACCATCCGATCGATAAAGCAGAATATCTTCGCCATGCAATATGATCCCTCTGTTACCCGCATTCACATTGGTCCGGACTTCCCGCAGGATATTGTCGAGAGGTCGAGAACGTACCTTTTTCAGGGAAGGGACACAGAAAGCACAGCTCCGGGCACAGCCCCGGGTTGCTTCGATGATACCACAAATCGTTCCACCCAAAATATCCGCAATATCTTCGTCACGGGCAACTTCACCTTCGATGACTTCCGGTATTTCCGAATGATGATTGATCACCTGTGAAAACAATTTGGGTGCTGTGACCTCTCCTTCTCCCACGACCACACAATCGATCCCCAACTCTTTCCGTTTCTCCGGATGAACTTTTAACTGCCATGCGCCCGGTCCCCCTAAAAAGATAGTGGGTTTATATTTTTGAATCACAGGGTGGTGTAGTAAATCCCTCAGCTTTACGGCCATGCGCCCCTCTCCCCCCCAGAGTTCCACAAAAGTGGAAGTCGCCGGTCCAATCCCCAGAGGATCATTGGCACTGATGGAGAGGATCTTTGTCTCTTCAGTCACGACCTTGTCGATACTATCGGGATGGGCAAGAATGACCTCAGCCCGATGAAATCCCTTGGCCAGCAGCGCCGCTTCGATCTTACGCATACCGTAATTGGCATGGATCAATCGACCTTCCTTATCTACTGAACCGCTGGGACAAAAAACAGGATAGTAAAACCAATCGGGAAGCTTTCCCTGGGGTAAACATGCACTGAACCCAAAAAACATGTTCCCGTGGTATGAACTGGCCATGGTCCGGTCACAGGTCAGAACGATTTTATATCCCATTACTATTTCTCCACAAATCAATGGATCACGGATTTAACGGATGAGACGGATCATAACGGATTTATTTAGCCTATATTGAATAAATATCCGTTTAAATCCGTCCTATCCCTGCCTGCGCAGGCAGGTGTTCAATCCGCGTTCGATTCATTTTTTAAGTGAACGGACTTTCTTTATATTATGAAACAACTCTTTTATCGACCGGGGATGCACCAACAGATACCGTTGTGTGTAACACGTCGTCCAGCATCCTGCACAGGAACGATATTCACGGATGCGTTTCCGATATTCATCCCCATGAAAAATCTCGTTCAGATTATTTTTAAATATATTTCCGATAGGCCCGCCGTGACAGAGATGGATATCTCCATCTTCCATGATGGTCGTCCTCGTTGTCAGAACAGGTGCATCGACAAAAGCGCAAAATTCGACCGGTTTGCCATTGACAAAATCAGCGATGCCTCTGATGAACGCATTCAAATTTAAAATGTCCGGATGATGATCCAGAAATTTCAGTAGCGTATCGAGGCGCTTTCCCGGTTTTAATCTCAGCGTATCATCGTCCCGAGTCGTCGATGTCAAGGAGTGATACAAACCGATTGTCGTCTTCCATCCGATATCATTTGCCCGCCGTATCAGTTCGGGTACTTGATCCAAATTCTGGTTGTTTATCACAATATTTGCATATAATAGAGATTTCGAATTCCCCCTGCGTTCGGAAAGCCATTCCATATGTTTCAATACGGTCACTGCAAAATCTTTCACTCCCCGAAGATTATCCCCGATTTCTCCCAGTCCATCCAGGGATGTTTGAATATGGATATCATGCTCCAGAGCCGTCTCCCCAACTCTTTTTACTGTTTCAGTCTTAATGTAGAGACCCGTGACCAGTGTCGTGGAAAGCAGAAAAGTTTTCCGGGCCTCCACTAAAATTTTATCCAGATGGGAGACCAGCGTAGCCTCACCCCCGGAGATGAATCCGATATAAGCACCGTATTCCCTCAACCTTTGGGCAACAATCCGAAACGATTCCAAACTCATGGAAGGAGGATCAGTCGTTCGTTCATAGATGCGGCATTGACGACAACGTTGGGTACACAACCGGGTCAGCCGAATCTCCGTACTGGAGTTCAGGGGTCGACGGACCAGGCCCCTCTTGATTAAGTTTGGAATCACTTTTTGCCAGGGATTCATACTTCGTTTTATTTCTCCCACTTTATCGTATGGATTCTCTTTTTCCAGGTTAAATGACCGATGCTGCCGAGGAAGCCAACAAAAACCACATAGGGTATCTGCAAAAGAAACCATACGGGGAAAAGTTTGAAAAGATCAAACCGTTTGTATACATGACATCCTTTCGTGAGTAACAATCCTTCTGCAACACACTTCATCATCAAACAAATCAGAGGGAAGATGAGAGACTTCGACAGAATGATATAAACAGGGAAATGGACCAACAAACTCAGGTTCACCAGGAATGTCGTCACCACATAAAGAAAGAAGATTTTATTCAGTCGCAACTGGTAGGCCCCATTGGAAGCCCATCTTTTTCTTTGATTCAATAAATCATGAAGATTTTCCTCGGGTGGCGAGACATTGAAACAGTCTTCCAATGGTGCAAAATGAATTTTCCAATGCGTCTTTTGATGGACGAGTTGTAACAGCAGGACATCATCCCCGGAAACGCGATGCCCGATTCGGGAGAAACCACCCACTTCCTCAAAAGCCTCCCTGCGATAGGCAAGATTCTGACCCGATGCGGCCAGGGGCCAATGAAAATTTAATGACCCCTGAGCAGCAGCCATCAGGGATAGAAAATCGGTGGCCTGAAGCCGTTGGAAAAATGGGCGCTTCTCTTCCGGGAGACCCAGTTGTGAAAAACCGACAACCATGCCGACATTCTGTTGAAAGTAAGACACCATCGTCTCTACCCAGGAAGGAAGCACACGGCAGTCACCATCGGTCATCAGAATAATCTCACCCCGGCTGTTCTTGATTCCCTGATAAATGGCGTTCTTCTTGGGCGTAAATCCCTTTTCTATTTCAGAGGCGTGAATCAATCGCACATTCGAATTCCCATTACAGAATCTTTGAACGACATCGACAGTTCCATCATCTGAATGGTCATTGATAATAATGACTTCATACCGATCTTTTGGATAGGTCTGGCCGATTAAATCAGACAGTAGATGGGCGATGTTATCTTCCTCATTGCGTACGGCAATAACAACGGATACCGAAACCGATTCTTTCTGGCGTGATTTATTGGGAAAAAACAATCCGATACAAAAGAGTATCAATCCGACACAATAGAGGGCTGTCGTCACAACTAAAACGATATTCAGAATATGAATCATATTCATTCCGGATTAGATCCAATGGTCCTTGCAGTCACTTTATAATAATATTGAACCACAGAGGACACCGAGAGCACGGAGAAAAAAACATAAATATTACTCTGTGTTCTCGGTGGTCTCTGTGGTGATCATACTCTTTATGGTCTATAATGCATTTTAAATTCATGCCCACCTGAATAAAAACTCACGTTAAGGAACCTATTTGATAGTTGATGTAAACTGCTCATCTTTCCACCGGAACCTGCCCACTTGCCCCCAGAATCCAAAGAAAACGACATAAAAAACGTGTATCAGCATACCAATGGGGAACAACGGGAGAACCTGCTTTTGTTCAAAGAGTCTCGCCGTTTTCGAAACAAGCAAGAACTCGAAAAGGGATTTCCCCCCGAATAGAATCACAAACAGGAACCATAATCCTGGGAAAAACAGGGCAATCAATAACATGAGATTAAAAAGATAGGTCGCTATTAATCCAATGGTCAAAACCCATGGATAATGACGACCCTTGGAAGCGTGACGTGTTCGCTGATGGAAAAAATCTATAAATCTTGCCGGGGGTTTCGAAGAAACGATGGATTCCCTATCAATACAATATGCCATTTTCCACTGCGTTTTTTCTCGAACCTGATGAAGAAAGAGGTCATCATCTCCGGAAATGAAGCGACCGATGGATCGAAATCCCCCTGCTTTTTTATAAGCGGACTTACGATAGGCGAGATTACGGCCGTTACACGTCAAGGGAAAACCAGCGCCGAAACTTCCTGCGGTCACTCCGGCCAGAGCCAGACCGTCTAAAGTGATCAGTCGATGAAAAAGCGACCCGGAGGAAAACCGATTCAATGGTGAAAAACCGGCAACCAATCCAATCCTGTCTTCAAAAAATCGCACCATCGAAGCAATCCATCCGGGTTTCACAATACAGTCAGCGTCCGTCACCATAACAATCTCACCCCTGGCCTGCTCAATACCCTGATGCAATGCCCACTTTTTCGGAGCCATTCCCGGATTTAATTCCCTTACATTCAATAATCGAAAACGGGAATCCGTTTCGACAAACCTCAGAGCAATGGCTGCAGTGTCATCCTCCGAACGATCATCCACAATGATAATCTCGTGTTTCTCGCGGGGATAGTTCTGAAGGTCCATAGATTGTAGACAGGAACTAATGTTTGCCTCTTCATTCCGTGCTGCGATGACCACAGAGACAAAGGGCTGATTCGGATTGTTACCCTGACCAAGACGATACAGACCAATAATCAGTGTCCCTAAGATTAAAATATAAAATGTGGCCAACAGGCCGAGTATAATGGAAAATATAGAAAGCATCTTAATAATTCACGAGAAGTTGAAATGATAATTGATGATCTTTTGAGTTGGCACTTCGAATCCGGTTACTATTTCTCGTATCAATATAATAATAGTTAAGGGAGAGAAAGCCATCTTTAAAAATCTGGGCCCTCGCCTCGATTCCCCAGGTCCATTTTGTCTCCACTGGTCCCGACAGAAAATCTTTCCGATCCCCTATTGACATGTCGTGAGGCGTATCGATATCCCCCTCGCCGGACCGGATTCTTTCTGATACAATGGCGCAGGAAAGATGATGGTTGATTAAATAGTTACTTCTAATATAGAGATCATCGCTGTTGGGACCCAGCCAGTGTCCGATGGACTTGTCATAGTTTTTATAAATATTGATTTCGTCCCTATGTGTATACACATAGGGTTCGATGCGTGCATATTCCAATTGCAAATCCATATCACGAATACCCATCGGGGCCACCCACCGCCAACCGGTCAGGAAGGCAAATTTATTCCCATAATAGGTAAAGGGATTCTTCGCAGTGGTAAAATCATCGATGAATAGTTCGAAATAGAATTTGTGATTGTGCAGGGGAAATGCAGTCACATCAAAACTCATGGCATTATTATCCTTATCCCCCAGATGATGTTCAGCCACGTGATACGGCATTATGGGATTCACATACGCCGGTTCGATGCCGCGGTTCCCATAAATAACAGATTCGCTTCCACTTATCGTGAGCCAGGGGAACAAGGTTAACTCAAGCCGATGCAGGGCAATATATTTTGAACCGAGCCCACTGCTCAATTTCCCATGGATACTGGTAAACCTGAATCCTTTAAAATGAATTTTCAACTTTAACATATCAAAACGAGGATTATTAGCCGACAGCATCAGACTACCTCGAATACCCGGCCCCCACTGGGCGCGGTCGCGTCCAAACTCCATCCGAAGCCAGGGAAGCTTCCAGACGAGATATGCAGAGGCGTCATCGCTGTAAACATTCTTCCCGGAAATGACGACCGGTGGTCCAAGGGATGGATCGAAATTCTCTTCTGTAATATCTTCCCCTTTCGTTAGCGTGTTTTTAACAAAGATAAAAAAACCAAATTGATCTTTGAACTGTCCCCGGATGGACCCACCTACCGTGGTCTGGGAGATCTTTTCTGCTCGTTCATACTGCTCTCCCCATTTTCCGTCCACCGTCTGGTACAAATACAAGTCGGAATAGATGCGGTTCCCATTTTCCTCCCAACGAGTGAAATGGCGTTCATACCAGCGAGATTCTGCGACACCATCGAGAGCAGAAAGCTCATCGTAAAATTCGCCCTTCAATTGCTCAAAAAGAGACAATTCGGTGGTACTCAGAATCGTCTGGCCTGAGTGTAACTTTCCCTCGGTTTCAGATAGCATCAAAGCCACTTCCCGTCTCGAATAAGGTCGTGAGCTTAACCTGAGCTCCCGCACCAAACCCCTTGTCTGAAGACGATCCAGAAAATCGTAAACCCAGTGATCCAGAGGGACGTTGACCGATTGAGAAAATACCATCGAATGGCATAAAATAATGAACCCGATAATGGTTTTAATAAGTCGATTCATTTCATTTGAATCCATTAAATGATTCATTGGGTTTAGCCTACCTGGATCGTTTGACAATCAATCCAAGAAAATAGACACACGTTCCCAAAACCACCATTGTAGCACCGGCCGGTGAATCCAGATAATAAGATAGAAAAAGCCCCCCTACCATAATGAATAGTGTATACCCGATGCCACCGGTAATGACCTTTCGATAGTCGTTGGACAAAAGACGTCCAAAACTCGCCGGGAGCACCACCAGAGCTGAGACCAGAATAATCCCCACAATCTTAATACTGACGACGATGATAACCGCGAGAAAAATAAGTAGCAGTGTATCCAGCATGTCCGTTCTGACACCGCTGACTGAGGCCACTTTCTCTTCGAAGGTCATAAACAGTATTTGTTGGAAGAAAATGGCCAGAAAAGGAATAAATAGAAGAACGGCCCCCAATGATAAAAAAAGATCGGTTTGTGTCACACCCAGAATATTACCAAATAGATATCCGGAAAGATCGAATGTATACGCTTTCTTTAGGGCGATGAAGAGGACACCCAGGGCCATGGAAAAGGAAAAGAAGATACCGATGCCTGTATCATATGAAATATTCCCGTACTTTACGAGCTTACCAATGAGTAGAGCCGACACGAGGCAGAATACTAAGGATGAATAAAATGGATGAATCCCCAGAAGCACACCCAGCGCGACGCCTCCAAAGGCCGTATGGGCAATACCCGCGCCGAGAAAAGTCATCCTGCGCATGACGATGAAAAAGGAAAGAAGACCAAACAGGAGACTCAACAGAAGGCTCATGACAAAGGCATTCCGGAAAAAAACCATGTGGAAGAGTTCACTCATTTCTTTTCTCACATGTTTTACAATGCTCGTCGTGAATTAAGAACTGGATATCCCTCCCAAAGACCTTTTCCAGAGCCTCGGAGGGAATACCTTCGTCCGGATTTCCATGGAAGTGAATGCTCTTATTCAAACAGGCAATCTGGTCAACGACCGATGAGACAGTGCCAATATCATGAGAAACCATAATAATGGTAATGTCTTCACGATCCCGAATTTTGTGCAGCAGATGATAGAACGTATCCTGTGCCACCGCATCCAATCCAGTGGAAGGTTCGTCTAAGATCAGGATCTTGGGTTGAATCGCCAACGCCCTGGCAATCAGTACGCGCTGCTGCTGTCCTCCGGAAAGACTCCCAAAATGGCGATTCTCGAAATCGGCCATCTCAACCATTTTTAGGGCATCGTGAATACATTCCCTATCCTTATTGTTGAGCTTCCCCCAGGAACGCTTACGCGCGAATCTGGACATGGCCACAACATCGAACACATTCACCGGGAAATATTGATCGTATTCACTCTTCTGAGGCAGATAGCCGATGATTCCCGATTTTCGGATTTTTTTCGGATTCTCTCCCATGACCTGAATATTCCCCTGGATCGGTTCTTTGAAAGCCAGAATTGTGTTTAAAAGTGTTGTCTTACCGCCTCCGTTAGGTCCAACAATAGAGAATATTTCTCTGGAATAGACCGTCAAGTTAATGTTCTCCAATACAACCCTGTCGCCGTACCGAACCCAGAGATCGTCTATACAAATCACTGCATCAGAATCCATTTATTCCACTCCATTTAATTCATCGGAAAGGATTTTGGCATTATAGGTCATCATTTTCAAATAACTGGATTTTTCTTGTATTTCCGGATTTCCAATGGTGTCCAACCGAACGAGTCTTCCATCAATCTCATTTTCAAGGGTCTCTGCTGCTCTGCTTTGCAGGTTCAATCCGAGAACGATCACTCTAACCGTCTCTTCTTTCGCTTTTTCAATGAGACTCTTAAACGCCTTAACCGAGGGTTCATCCCCGTGTCCGCTTTCGATTGTACCAACGATATCAAGCCCATAATCTTCCGCAAAATAATCCCAGGCCGGATGCCATTGAATGAACTTCTTCGTCCTCACCGTGCTGAATAATGTGTTTATCTCTTCATCCAGTCGATTCAGCTTGTGTATATAGGCATCCCGATTCCGTTGATAAAAATTTCGATTATTCTTATCCAATGAGGAAAGTTCGTCTGTAACTCTTTCGGTCATAGTTCTTGCATTTTTTACCGAAAGCCAGATATGAGGATTTTCCTGGTGAACATGCCCTTCCCCTTCGTGCCCTTCGTGATGGGAAAGTTCAACATCATGAACATCATCCTCACCCTCACGATGCCGATCTTTAAAAAATGTTAGAGTCGCAGCACCGGGTAAATAATCTTTTATCCACCCATCAAATTCGGGATGAATCCCAAAATAGAGATCCACCTTCTGAAGTTCCCGAACGAAAGAGGGCACCGGCTCATAGGTATGGGGATTGGCACCAATGGGAACCACAAATAAGACATTCAACTTATCTCCGCAGATGTTCCTGACGATATCGTAAACCGGAAAAACAGACGTCGCCACCAAAATCTTATCGCTATCGGTACGAGTTGAACGCTGGCATAAGAAAAGATTAAAAAAACACAATAAGAACAAAAACATAAAAATACATTTTCTCATATACTAAATCCTCCAGATTTCTTAAACAAATGTAAAAAAATTTATTCGGTATAGCAAGAGGGATATTTATTTTTAATTTAATTACTCCTATTTTTATTGTCACAATTCTATTAAAAATAAACTCTAATTGGGGAAGGGAGGCTGGCCTTTTTGTTAGCCTGGCTTCATGAAAAGAAAAGGATCAGAATCAGGGGTGGGCATCCGATTTCCGCACGCTGTTCTGCGGAAATCGGGCGAAGGGGTTGTGCTGAGGTGGATAATCATATGTGTTGGTCTTGTTGATGATTAAAGACACTGGCTTTCAAAAAGGCCGATTCTTTTGGTTCTTTTCTTTAAAGAAAAGAACGTTTTCATTCAGTGTATGTTTTTTAAATTATTGTTGTATCTATCATTAGAGATAAGGATCTTTTGAATATTAGAAATCACCCTGAGATATTCGTTCTTAATTGTGACCAAAAACTCCCCGGTCTACCGATATAATATAGGCTTTGCCACCCTCTTTCTCAATGGCCTCAGCAATCTTTTGAGGATGCTCAGGAGCATAGACGAACATACATCCACCTCCACCGGATCCGTTGATCTTTCCCCCATATGCTCCGCCCCCCAAAGCGGCGTCAATCATCCGGTCGATTTTCGGCGTTGAAATTTTAAGAACGTCGCGTAATATCTGCTGGTGCTCATTTAATAATTCGCCCATTTTTTTGTGATCTAATGGATGACTAAGTAAAACGCGTTTTGCCTCCTGTGTAATATGATAGTTGCGAATTGTGCCCACCAGAAGTTCCCGTTGTTCATCGGTTAATTCAGAATCATATTTCAAAATATCCTCAACCGCCAACTCTCGAAGGGAAAAATCCGAAAACTTTAAAGTCATCGATTCGGTGATCCCAATGATCTGATTCTTC
>Ga0114922_10001008_pt1 | contig 26894 bp, 24 predicted proteins | sample AartaG_FD_100975 | JGI IMG/M metagenome (GOLD analysis project Ga0114922, IMG submission 100975) | Deep subsurface microbial communities from Aarhus Bay to uncover new lineages of life (NeLLi) - Aarhus_00045 metaG | ecosystem: Environmental > Aquatic > Marine > Oceanic > Sediment | place... | reverse complement strand
GCGTCGGCGTTGTTGGCGGGGACCTTGACTGTGCTGTTGGATGAAAGGATGTGGACGTTAAAAAAGCGAATTTTCTCGCCGGCAACCTCGAATTCGTTCATGGAATCGATCAAACCGATACCATGGTTGGGATAAACCACCTTGTCGCCGACTTGAAACATGACACCTCCCTGCGGCCCCCATGTTATTGGAGGCTGTTGCCGCCTGTCAATTAGAGGACGGTAATTGTTCAGCCTGCGTAGCTTTTCACCACTTCCGTGACGCTCTCCCGGATCTCCTCCAGCCTCGCCTGACTCTGAGCTTCAAAGCGGAGGATGATGAAGGGGGTGGTGTTGGAGGCGCGGGCGAGCGCCCACCCATCGCCAAAATTGACGCGCGCGCCGTCGATGTCGATCACTTCGTGTGTTTTGCGAAAGTGTTCGGTAATCCGGTCAACGGCGGTGAACTTCTTTTCCTCCGGGCAGGGATACTTGATCTCCGGGGTGTTGTAGACCCGCGGCAGGTCGGAAAGCATCTCGAGGAAGGATTTATTTCCGGTGGAAGCGATTTCCATCAGCCGCGCACCGGCGTATGTGGCGTCGTCGAAGCCGAAGAAGCGGTCGCTGAAGAATATATGGCCGCTCATCTCGCCTGCGATCGGCGCTCCAGTCTCCTTCATCTTGGTCTTGATGAAGCTGTGGCCGGTGCGCCACATTACAGGCTCCCCGCCATTCCTGCGGATGTCGTCGATGAGATTCTGGCTACACTTGACGTCAAAGATGATTTTCGAGCCCGGCAGGCGCGCGAGCACCTCGCGGGAGAGCAAGACCATGAGTTGGTCGCCGAAGAGCAGCGTGCCGTCGCGGTCGACGATGCCGATGCGGTCGCCGTCGCCGTCGAAGCCGATACCGAGATCATACCCACCCTTTTTGATTTCGTCGATCAGCTCGGTCATGTTCTCCGGCACGGTGGGATCAGGATGATGGTTGGGGAAGCGGCCGTCGGGTTCGGTGTAGAATTCAGTGACTTCGCAGCCGAGCTCCCTGTAAAGCCGCGGGGCAACCAGGCCGGCGACTCCGTTGCCCGCATCAACGGCCACTTTTAACGGGCGCTGCAGTTTGATGATTTCTTTTATCTTCTCTATGTAAATCTCAAGCACGTCCACCTGGCGTACGAATCCCTCGCCGCTCTCAAAGCGGCCCTCAACGATAATGTCTCGGATGCCGGTGATTTCCTTATCGAAGAGCGCCATCAGGCCTCGGCAGAGCTTGAAACCGTTGTACTCGGGAGGGTTGTGGCTGCCGGTGATCATCATCCCGCCGTCGGTCTCGAAATGATAGATCGCGAAATAGAGCAGCGGAGTCGGAACCATGCCGACGTCGACTACGTTACAGCCGGTGGAGGTGAGGCCGCGGATCAGCGCGTCGCGGTAGTCTTCGGAAGACAGGCGGGCGTCGCGGCCGACCGCAACTGTGCCGCGGCCTTCCCACCGCATCAGGCTGCCGAAAGCCCGGCCGATATTTGTCACTATCTCTTCGTTGAGATCCTCGTCAACTATGCCGCGGATGTCGTATTTGCGGAAAATCGTATCCTTCATCGATCCTGACCTTTCAAAAGCTTATCTATAGCCCATCTGCTTTCGGATGCTATCACAAGGCGCTGCCTGGCTGAAGCGTGAAGATGCCCGACCTAAGTCCATCTGCTACAATGCGGTTTTGCTCCATCGGGCGAAATCATGGGCAAGCTGAGGATCGCGGAATTATTCGAAAGCATTCAGGGTGAGGGCACGCGGGCGGGCCTGCCGTGCGCCTTTGTGAGGCTGGCCGGCTGTAACCTGCGCTGCAGCTACTGCGATACCGAGTTTGCTCAGGACGCCGAAACCGGCAATGAGATGGATGTGAAAGAGGTGGCGGCGCGGGTGCGCGATTTCGGGCTGCCCCTCGTCCAGATTACCGGCGGCGAGCCGCTCCTGCAACCAGCTTGTGGCGAGCTTATCGACATCCTGCTGGACGATGGCGCCACTGTCCTGCTGGAGACCAACGGCACACTCGACATCTCGTGCGTCGATCCCAGGGTGATCAGAATAATGGACCTGAAATGCCCGACAAGCGGCTCAAGCGGGTCGATCTGCTGGGAGAACACCCGACAGCTCCGCCCGCATGACGAGATAAAATTCGTCGTCGCCGACCGCAGCGACTACGATTGGGCGTGCGACGTGATTCATCGCGAAAAGCTTGCCGGGCGATGCCAAATCCTTTTCAGCCCCGCATTCGGGGAACTCGATCCGCGCACACTTGCGGAGTGGATGCTGCGTGACCGGCTTCAGGCCAGGTTGCAGATACAGTTGCACAAAATCATCTGGGGAGACGAGCGGGGCCGATGAGCGGGTTGAATGACAAGGCCGTCGTGCTGCTCAGCGGCGGCCTCGATTCGGCGACCACGATGGCCGTGGCGAGATCGCGCGGTTTCCGCTGCTTCGCGCTAACAGTCGACTACGGCCAACGCCACAGGCTTGAGATCGATGCGGCACGGCGCGTCGCCTCGGCTTTGGAGGCGGAACGCCATCTAGTGCTCAGCTATGATCTGCGGCCGATCGGCGGCTCGGCACTGACCAATAATATCGAGATTCCTAAAGGCGAACGCTCTGAAGGAATCCCGGTGACATACGTGCCCGCGCGCAACACGCTGCTCTTGAGCCTCGCTCTAGCCTGGGCAGAGGTGCTGGGGGCCTGGGATATCTTCATCGGCGCAAACGCCGTCGACTACAGCGGCTACCCCGACTGCAGGCCAGAGTTTATCGACGCGTACTCGTGCCTGGCCAATATGGCAACCGCAGCAGCAGCGCAGGAGCGAGGCACATTTAAAATCCACGCGCCCTTGATCGAGATGAAGAAATCTGAAATCATCCTTACAGGTATAGAGCTCGGGGTCGATTACAGTATCACAAGCAGTTGTTACGATCCCGGGCCGAAGGGGCGGGCGTGTGGCCGTTGCGACAGTTGCCGTCTGAGGCTCAGGGGTTTCGAGGAAGCCGGAGTGAAAGATCCCATCCCCTATTCTAGTTGACGGAGGCCGGAACGGATGTTGAAACCGATCAAGAAAGAAAATATCAAAGTCACCTTTTTCCTGCTCGCGTTCGGGGGGCTGGTAGCGTTTTTCGTGATTATGCTGAGGCTGAGCGCCTGCTTTGAAATACCGCAGGTGCAACCCCTCTACAGCAAGAAGGCAAATATCGATGTGATCTCATATCTCACGCTCAAACGCAGCGCTGCCCAGATAAGATTCGATCCTCCCTACCTGCCGGACTTCTCCGAGGAATTCGACGAGAAACCTCAAGTGATCGTCAACTGGACGATCGAGACGCGTGCCGGCGAGAGCTTCAGCGGGAAATCAATCGGCGTGCTGGCACCGCCCTACAACACCTTCATCTTCTCGATCCAGGACGACCTGGAAGCTGAGTTGAGCAAGTCTCACACCGAGCAGATCTTCATCAATGAGTATCGTTACAGGATCTTGCGCGAGGTTACCAGGCTTTACGTTGAGCTGGTGCATCCCGAAACCGGTAACATCGAGGCAAGATACACCCAAACCTACAATCCCGATCTCCGAAAACCCGAAACACCTGGTATTTACTGAGATTCCAGGTTCGCCGAACAGCCCGAAGCAATTCTCCAGCCGTCACGCGCCGGTGGTTATCGGGACGAAACGCCGTAGCTTCAGCTTTTGGTGTCCAGGAAGTGTTGAGATTTGCCGTGAGGCCGGTATCCGCGGGCTGCCCGGCGGGCGGCGGCGGCTTGTTGAAGGGAGGCCATCGATTCATCCTGGCTTTTCTTGATCGTCTCCAGGTTCGTTGCCTCGATCTCTGCTATCTCCTTCAGCAGCGAAACCGCTTCCAGTCTCAGCTTTTCCGATTTCCGATCCGCAAGCTCTGCCGATCCCTCTCGTGCCCTGCCAGCCTGCAGCAGGGGCAGAAGGCGCTCATAGGTTGCCTGAATCGTGCTCATGAGTTCTAGCTTGCGTGCAGTGTTGGCGGAAACAGCATTGAAATCGCCTGAAGGAATCAGGCGGGCGAGCTCGCGCTCCAGCTCGAGTGCCTTACGGTAGTTGTCTATTTGGCTTTCGAGAAGTTCGAGCAGTTCTTCGGAGGGCATGCTGAGATCAGCCGACCAGCTCGATCACCGGCCGGGAATCCATCGAGCTGTCGGTCTTCGCGGCCGGAGGAGCGGCAGCGGCAGGGATTTGAGGCTCCGCGGACATCAGGGCCTCGGAAGCGTCCGCACCTTGTTCCGCAATCTTCTTCCAGGCTCTCATCAGCGTGCGCAGGTGCTTCAGTACTTCGTTGATCGCCTGGGGATCGGTGTTTATATTCGCCTCGAGTAGGCGGCTGATGATGTAGTTGTAAACCCGGTCGAGGCTCTCGGCCACCTCGCCGCCCTCGGACATATTGAGCGATCCCTGGAGCTCGGAAACGATGGCCATAACTTTGTTGATCAGGACACCCTTCTTGCTTACCTGGTTTTCCTCGACCCTGAGTTTGGCCTGCTCGAGGAAGTTTATCGCTCCCTCGTAGAGCATCACGACAAGCTTCACCGAATCCGTCGTCTCAACCTGTACTTTTTGATAACTGCCGACCGTGTGATTCATTTCTTTCCTCTCGCCCGGTTTCTATCTATAGCCTCGTCAGCGGCATCAGCTAAGAGCGCCGAGCTGTGCTTCGAAGGCGGATGTCTGGCTCTGCAGCGATGCAATCGCCTGTTCAGCTGCAACGAATTGTTGTGTAAGTATGCGCTGTCGCTCTGCTAGGCGATCTTCGAAGTTTGCGATTTGATCTGCAAAACTAGCGATATCGCCCTCGAGCCGGTTCTCGACCCTGGGCAACAGGCCGCTGATCGGCGTAAGAAAGTTATCCAGCTTCCTCTCGAACTGCTCGGCCACGCCCACACTGAAGAAAACAGAGCCGAGGGCGCCGGTTACGCCGTCTGAGATTCTAATCCTGAGGCCCTCGACCGGAGTGTCCTCAGGGCCGACGAGGAAATGCCCTTCGCCGACGCCAGTGTATACATTGCCGTCGAGGGTGAACGTTCCCTCCACGTTGCTGTCGCCATCATAACCGGTGATGTTGATTTCGTAATTGCCCGCTTGTGTGGCATCGCCAGGGCTGACATACGAAACCCGCTGGTCTGAAGGCACACCGCGCGCCAGGAAGAGGTCGAGGAACAATTGCTTGTCGTCGTTGGCAACCGCATCTGCGAACTTCGTATCGTCCAGCGAAAGCGCGCCGGTGTACTTATCGATCTCGATTCCAATCGTAGCCAGGGAGTAGCGGTTGCCGTCAGCGTCCTCGACGCCTCCCACAACGAGCGACTGCAAGGAGCCTTGGATCTGGCGTAGCGTAAAGTCGCCGGAAAGAGCCCCGGCGCTTTCGGTTTCCTCGTTGTATTCGAACTGCGCCTGGATCAGGGAGTTGACGCTGTTATAAGCGGTGATGAAATCGTTAACCTCGCTCTTGATATTTTCGGTGTCGTTCGCGACGGTGACCGTCACCGGCGAAGCGGTCGTGCTTACGAGCTGCAGAGTTACGCCGTCGAGGACATCGCTAACGGTGTTGCTGCCACGGCTTATCTGCACGCCGTTGATCTTGAAAACAGCGTCAGTGCCGTCCACCGACTCCCCGGGCACGAAGCTGAGCGCCACGTCACCGCCGGTTGTGGAGACGACGATGTCGGTGCTGATGTTGGAGATGTCATAGTCCTCGCCGGTTTCGACCGAACGGATGACCAGTTTGTAGGGGTCGTTGTCGTCGCCGGTGTCGATTATTGCCGCGGATGCCAGGTCAGAGGCTTGAGTGTTGATGGCGTCGCGCAGTCCCTCGAGCGTGGTCTCGCCTGCACCCAGTGATATGCTCACGTTTTCGGTGCCGACATCGAAGCTGAATGAGGAGCCGGAGACGAAATCGGCGGTCTTGTCGGTGACGCCGATCGAAGCCTCGCTGGCAGCGCGGGCAAGGTTGGTGATCGAGTCGACGGTAAAGCTGCCCACTGCGGCCGCTGAACCCGCGCTGACGGTGAGCACGTCGGTGTTCGAGGAGGTGGCCGTCTTCGCGCCGAGGGTGGAGGCGCTGTTGAGAGAAAGGATAGCGCTGTCGAGACTGGAGAGGCGGCTCTGCAGATTCTGGTAAATCGCAAGACGCTCCTGCGTCTCGAGCTGCTCTTGCTGGATAACAAGCAGCGGTTGCCTCTCGATCTCCATCAGCCGCTCGATGATCGTAGCGGTGTCGATACCCGAAAAAAGACCCGAGAACGTTATCGGTCCGGACATTAGAATCGCCTCTTGCTGACATTAATAACTGTTGAATATTTTAACATTTTCCGCCGCTTTTTTCCACCGGCGATTATCGCTAGAGATAAAAGAATCGCCGGAGATGCCTTATCTCTTTCATATAAGATATCGGCAAATTCCGGCGAAACTTAAGCGGTTTCGTTGAAAAGCAGGCCGATCATTTGATCGAGGCTCTTCGAAAGCTCCAGCAGTTCTTCAGGCGGGACCTGGCGAATCACTTCCTCAGTTTCCTTATCGAATACGCTGACAATGATCCTGTCGATGTCCTCGTCGACTCTGAACTGGAGCGAGATGTTGAACAGGCGAGCGCTTTCGTTAAGAACCTTGGTGATGTCTTCTACCTGCTCCGTAGCGAGCTGAGTTGGGGCCTTCTTCTCTTCGCCTGCACGCTCTGCAGTCGGAACCGCCGGGTCTTCAGCTCGCGCACTGGTCTGGTTGCTGTCCTTGACGACAAAACGCTCGTCGCCGCTTGCCAGCAGTGAAACCAGTGGGTTGATCCCGTCGGTTGACATTTTCTCACCTTTCAATCCGGCCACTCACTTGGCCGAAGAGGGACCGGGCGTGGGCGGGCTCGAAGACCCGCCCAATCCCTGAGAATTAATTACCGCAGCAGCGTCAGGACGTTCTGAGCCGCGACGTTGGCCTGAGCCAGAGCCGCGATACCGGTCTGCGTGAGGATCTGGTACTGTGTCAGGTTGACGATCTCGCTCGCGATGTTGGCGTCGCGGATCTGGCTCTCCGCGCTCTGCAGGTTGGTAGCCAGCGAGCGGATAATCGTGGTGGTCGTGTTGAGGCGGTTGATACCGGAGCCGAGCACGCCGCGAGCACGGGCGGTGTTGGTGACGGCTGTCTGTAGCGTGCTGAGCGTGGTGACGGCGCCGGCGGCAGTAGTCAGCGATGCATTCAGCATGCCGAACTCGACGCTTATGCGCGTGGTCGAAGTGCCGGCGGTGAAGGCGCCGGTCGCACTGCCGCTGACGTTGATGGACACCGTGTTGATCTCGATCTTGGAAGCCGCTGTGTCGTCGAGGCCGACCTGAATCGAGACAGTCGGTGTGCCGGTCGAGCCGGAAGTGGCGCCACCCAGCAGGTTCAACTCGTTGAACTCCACGCTCTGGGCGATTCTGCCGATCTCAGTCAGGATGTCCTGGAACTCGTCGTCCAAGGCCAACTTCGAGTCGGAGCCGTCCTGACCGGATGTGCCGGATGCGGCCTGCTCGGCCAAAGTCACGGCACGGGTCAGCAGCAAGCTGATCTCGTTGAGCGCGCTGTCGGCGGTCTGCAGGATGCTGACACCGTCGTTGGCGTTACGAGCAGCCTGGTTGAGCGCACGCACGTCGGCGCGCAGGCCGTCGGCAATCGCCAGGCCAGCTGCGTCGTCGCCACTGGAGTTGATGCGAAGGCCAGAACTCAGGCGGGTTAGAGTGTTGCGCAGATTCAGGTCGGTTCCGGCCAGTCGGTTCTGCGCGGTTATTGCAGAAATATTGTTAACTATTGAAAAGGCACCCATCTTCTTCCTCCTTGACATGGGTTGGCACTGCACCCTTGCTGTGCCAAGTCTGCGGGGTTTTGATAACAGCGGGGAAGGTTCGCCCGACTATTCGGGCTTCCCTACCTCTTTTTGCAAGCCCCACAGGGTTTACAATCATTCTTCCAATTGTCTTATCGGCAGCACCTTGAGAGGACTTTAGAAAAAAACGACGAAATTTCTGGTTAAATTTTCTTGGAGAGTGCCTGGTGCTCGAGGTCTCTACGCGTGGGGAGTAATGTAACCGCCCGTCGGCCCGGCCCGTTATTCTCCAGCAACTGCCGACGGACGGACATTGCGAATGAATAAGCATAACGCACGACGTATTGGCGCCGTACGCACAACTCCTCACCCTGTCTGAAAGCCAGGGGGAGGAGTGAATTCTCGAGATTAAATTCGTGTCAGCGGAGCCGTGACCGCGCCGTTACTTTTTCCCGAAGAAGTCTACTGCACGTTTCAAGTGATCCGGTCCGCCGCGCTCCTTACTGATTAGCTCCTGAAAGTTCTCGCCGAAGATGTCCCGCGCGCTGCTGCTGATCTTAAAGAGATCGCTGGGACTGCTCTTTGCGATCTTAGCGAACTCCTCGCGGGAGAGCACCTTGTACTCGGACGGCAGGCCGAACGTCTCCAGCAGAAACGACCGGAGTTCTTTAAGGACCTTTTCTGTTTCCGTCGGTTTTTTACCGTTGGAGACCACGTTGAGGAGCAGGGCGCCCTTGCCCTTGCTGCCCCAGGCACGCGGCCAGCTCTCCAGGTAGTAAACACCGAGGGAGCCGTTGATGTTCTTCGCCAACTTCTTGCGAATCTGCTCAACGACCTTATCAGTCAGGCGCTCTTCCTGCTGGATTATCGGAATAATCAGGTCGGTAATGATCTGATTGTCCAGATTCACGGTGTAGTAATAGGCCTTGCCCGATTCGCGTCTGTTGAGAGCCTTGAGCTTCACCAGGTGATCGAGCGAAAGCTGGCAAGAGCGGGGGCTCAAACCAGCAGCCGCCGCGATCTGGCGGCCGCTTTGCGGCTCATCGGACTGAATGATGGTTCTAAGGATGTCAATCTTCGAGTGGCAGCTAAAGAAGTTGTTGAGAAACCTTCGCGCTTGCATCATCTTAACTCCTTTGCCCGGCTTTAAAGCTCGGGTCATTTGTTTAGTAATAGGTAACCACTCCGTTACTTAATTATTAAACGGTAAGCGGCAAGAAAATATTCCAAACCGACAAAAACCTCCTTATTGTTCACACGGCAGCCGCCACCGCCTCGGCAATCTCGAGGGTTGTGGCGGAGCCGCCCATATCATACGTCCTGACCTCTCCGGCGGCGATTACTTTTGCGACTGCCTGCTCAATCCTGGCAGCCAACTCTCTCTCGCCCAGCCAATCCAGCATCATCTTGGCGGCGAGAATAATCGCCGTGGGATTTACCTTGTATTTGCCGGCGTATTTCGGCGCCGAGCCGTGTGTCGGCTCGAACACGGCATAGTTGTCGCCGATGTTGCCGCTGGCAGCGAACCCAAGCCCACCGACAAGCTGGGCGCAGAGGTCGCTGATGATGTCGCCGAACATGTTTCCGGCGACAAGCACTCCGTAATCCAGCGGGTTCTTGATCAGCCACATCGTCATCGCGTCGATATTGGCCTCCCAGAGCTCAACTCCGGGATAACTCTCCTTCACCTGGCGCGCGATTCTCACCATCATGCCGGAGGTTTCGCGCAGCACGTTGGGTTTTTCGACCACGGTGACCGACTTGTAGCCGAATTCCTTGGCGTAGTCGAAGGCGCGGGTGACAATGTTGCGGCAGCCCTTTTCGGTGAATATGCGGGTGCTGATCGCCATCTGGTCGAGTGGTGTCGAGGCGAAACGCTTCGCCTTGGCGTTGTACTTGACCAGTGTGTCCATAAGCTCCTGCTGGACGGGATGGAACTCCACACCGACATAGAGCCCCTCGGTGTTTTCGCGGAAAACGACGAGGTCGATCCCGTCGCGATAATTCAGCGGGTTGCCGGGAAATGCTTTGCAGGGGCGGAGGTTGGTGTGGAGGTTGAATTCCTGGCGCAAGCGGACTATCGGGCTGAAATATAAGAGGTCCTTGTCACGCAGGTCGGGATCCAGTGCCTCGACAGCCTCCTCCTTTGGCATGCTTGTTATCGCCCCGAATAGGCATGCATCGGTGTTACGGAGAAGCTCAATTGTCCTATCCGGAAGCGGATTGCCCTCATGGCACCAGAATTCCCACCCGATCTCGCCTTTGATGTACTCCGCGTCGAACTTCAGCGCGTCCAGCACCAACATGCAGGCTTCCATGACGTCGTTGCCGACTCCATCACCGGGTAATATTGCTATCTTGAACCTTGGCATCTAGAAGAATTCCAAATTCATACGGCCTCAGGAAATAACCCTTAGCCAGTGCACATTATAGCCAAGCTACAGGCTGTTTACGAGCCTTTTGTTGGATCATCTTTAGAAAATTCAGCTTTTGTGGCATCAATTCTTCGCATCGGACGCTGCGTCGCGCGCTCCTCGCGCGCATGGGCGGCAAGCCCCGGCACGCGGGCAATAATGAAGAACGCGTTAGCCAGCTCAGGCTCAATTCCCAAATCGACCAGACAGGCTGCAATCGCGCCGTCCACATTTAGCGGCAGCTCTCTACCAAGAGCCCGCTCGATCGCTCCTCCAAGGGCCACAGCCGCTTCGATGCCGGCCCCGCGAAGTCCCAAGTCTTCTGCCAGCGCGAGCAACCGTTTAGCGCGCGGATCGTCAGTGTGGATGCGGTGCCCGTAGCCCGGAATCCGTCGTCCAGCGGCTTTTTCCTCCGCCATCACTTTGTCCGCCGCATCGTCGGGAGAGAGACTTTCTTTCTTCGTCAGGTCTACTATCCTCACCAGCACTCCCATGCAGCCTTCAATGGCACCTCCGTGGAAGCGGTTGATTGCGAGCACGCCCGATGCGATGCAGGCGTTGAGCGCGGCGCCGGTCGTGGCGGCGTTACGCGAGGCCAGCGCCGACGGCGGAGTGACTCCATGATCGATTGAAGAAACTAGGATCGCGTCGACCAGCCTCGCGATGGCCTGGGTCGGCTCCTTCCCGGTGAATAAAAGATATACCGCTCCTCCGAACGGAAGCTCTCCCATCAAGCCTTCCAGTGAATGCCCGCGGACAGCCACCCTGTTGGGCGCGATATCGGTTATCGCCGTGTACCACTTCTCCATCGTTTTAATCCCCTATGCTTGCTCCCATGGAATTAGATGCTACTGCCGCGCCGGCAGATCAAAACCGGCAACTGCGCCGACCCGCCAGCCGTCATCCATCAGGGCTACGCCCTCAAGCGTGATGCTGCCACGGCGGCCGCCGACCAGAACCGTGATAACCGCTGAGTTGTAGTAAGTTCTGACTCCCGGTATCAGCGCCCGCAGGTCATTCATCATTGTTTCGGAAATACCCGTTGCCACGATTTCCTCAATCTCGAAACTCGAGTATACCGTGAGCGCGCTGCCGAGTTCCCTGCAACGCCCGACGAAGCGGCGCCGCTCCCGCTGCAGGCGTGCCAGCGCCTCCTCGGGAACCTCCTCGGTAGCGGAGAGATCAAAATCGCCGTCCTTGAAGTAGAATTCCTCAAACCTGCCGGTGTTGAATTCGCGGATCACCGTAACGAAGTCGGCGAGGAAGCCACGGTAATCGTCGGACCCCGCGGCCGGTGGAACTCCAGGCACTCCTTGTAGAGCATTAGGTATGTAGGTTTCCGCCCGCTCCCCGCCGCGAGGCTCGGCAAGCCGGGAGGGCTCCGGTGTCCTCTCGATTATGCTATTCGCGACATCACTTTCAAGGCCCCAGCGCGGCCCAAAATCGCTCTGGCGGCAGCGGAAGCGGGCGATCATCGGTCTACCGCTGAGCGTTATGTATACTTTGGCCTGATCGTGAAGCCGCTCGATACGCTCGATCACAAGTTCATCGCTATTGAGGCCCTCAATCTCGAACATCAGTACTTGGCGCACTTCGTCGGCGCTGAGCTTGGGGATCTCCTGAGGCTGTTCCTTTTCCTGCGGCGAGGGAGACGCAGCGACCGTAAGGAAAATGACCAGGAGAACAAAGGTTTTCATGACTCTCTCTCCAAATCGCGAATGCTGATGCTCCGCGCGAAGAAACATTTTACTACGAAACGGTTGAAGCAGGAGTGATTGCATGAACCGTTATACGGCAGTCAGCTTCCGGGATTTTCATTCGCGGCGGGACTTACCAACTCCATACGGCCACCCACGCGCCAGCCATTGTCGATCCGCATCAAACCGCCGATTTCCAGATAGGTGGTCTCGCTGTCCAAGAGGATCTCTATGCTCACTCGTGTATAGATTTCTCGAACGGTGGGAACCGTTTTGCGCAAGCGCTCTATAGTGGCTTTCTCCACCTCTTCGCTTCTTGCTCTATGCAGATGCACCTTGCTCAACTCGATACGGCCGGCCTTCTGGAGAACGACATGAATGTTTTCGCATTGTTCACGCCAGACTCCCTCGAGATTCTCGAATCTTTCCGTCTTGATGTCTCCTGCCACTTCCTCCGGCCGCAGCAGAAATTCCGGGTAATGCTGCTCTTCCCCTCGGGCAAGCACGCCCACCAGCGCCGAAAGAAACTGCTTGCTGGTTGCCTCCCGACCGACTGCTACGTTAATCGGCGGCAACGCGCCGGACACTGTGAGTTCAGCGGGAACTGTTTTCTCCGTTTCCGCAGGCTTTTCCTCGGCAACAGCGGGCTTGTCAGTCTCCTCTCGATCAGGTAAATCCTCCGCCCCGGGTGTTTCCCCCTTTGTTTCCTCCAGGACCTTTCCGGTGGCATCCACGCCAAGCTCCAAGGTCTCGGTCCGCGACTCATCCTCAGCAGTTTTGCCTTCCTGCGGCTCGCCGGGAGTTCTGCCAGCTGCCGTTCTCCTGGCGGATTCTGTGGTCTTGCTGAGATAGACGAGGCTTCTCTCCTCATCATACTCGAACCACCACTGGTAACCGCTACCCCGCCGTTGCCACGTCAGGTAGAGGATGGCGTTCTTGCTATCGATATCAAGGTTAACCTTTACTCTCGAGGTCAGGCGCTTGAGCAGCTTTATCTTGATATCTCCTTGTTCCAGATCGGGAAAAGCGCTCTGGAGGACGGAGATCACCGTTTCGTGCGTGATCGGTTGCTCTTCCTGAGCCGCGACCCGGGCAAGGCCGGCAGCTGCCAGGAGAAGCAGGAAGGCCAGCGAGACTGCTCGAAGGGCAATTGATTTTCTCATTTTTTATTACTCCTTATTCCAACCTGTCCACGCCTGGTGGAGAGATAATGATACAACATTGACCGCAGGTTATCACTGCACGGCTTTGAGGTAGCCGAGAACCGTATCTGCGTCCTTGAAGCCATCGAATATCTTCGCTATCTCTCCCGAACTGTCGCGGATGACGACACGGGGAAGGGCCTGCACGTCGTAGAGGCTGCGGGCTTTTTGGTATGCCGGATCGGATTCGTCGCTGCCATCGATTTTTATCGTCACAAACCGCTTCAACTCGGCGAAGACGCGGGGATCTGACCAGGTATACTCGTCAAGCTCGAGGCAGGCGGCGCACCAGTCCGCCCAAAAGTCGATCACGACCGGTTTGCCCTGGTCTTCGGCCGCCCGCAACCCACTATCCATGTCCGTAATCCACGCTGGTTCCATTCTTGAGGAAGTTTCCATCGTCCCCATGCTGAAAGCCGGCAGCATCGGCTCGATGAATCCGTAAGCGAAGTAGATCAAGCCCGCGGTGACAAGCAGCAGCCCGAAAGCCTTGCCGAGAACCGGCCACCAGCCTTCATCGCGTTCGAGGCGGTGGAAGGCGCCGATAACTGTACCAAAGAGAACCAGTAGGGCACCGAGCAAAATCTCGAACATATATGGGATGGGGATCGCTTCGATGAGCCCCCGGCCGAAGAACACGGCCACGAGGAACAGAATAAAGGCGAAGACCTTCTTGAGTTCGACCATCCACTGGCCACTCTTCGGCAACACGATGTTTGAGAAAGTGCCCACAAGGATGAACAGCAAGCCCATGCCGACGGCGTATGCGGCCATCAGCACAACGCCCATAAGGATGTCGCCGGATGTGGCGATCAGTGTCAGTATCGGGATAAGCACTGGAGCGACACAGGGAGCAGCGACGATGCCGATTGTCAGGCCGACGAGCAGGGCACCGATGTAGCCCTTGCGCTGAACCTGCAATTTCTGCTGCATCGAGGCGGGAAGTCCGATCTCGAAGGCACCGAGCATACTGAAACCCATAACCACGAGCACGCCGGCGACTATGGCCTGCACCCAGAGGTTCTGGCCGATCGATCCGAACGTTGCCCCGGCCAGCGCTGCGAAAACGCCCAGCACCGTGTATGTGATCACTATCCCGAGTACGAGCGCGAGGGAAATCATGAAGCCGCTCATCTTCTTGCCCTCGGCCCTGCCGCTGATGTAGGCGATGGTGATCGGAATCATCGGGTAGACGCAGGGAGTGAGGCTGGTCAGGATTCCCGCGATCAGGGCGATCAGAATCGCCATCCAGAACTGCCCGCCTGAGAGCGCTCCCTCCAGCCAGTTCTTCAGCGACTCATCGAGGGGCGCATCAACAACGGCTGACGACGGCGGCGTTTGCACCTCGGAGGTTTCTCTCTCAGCAGAAACTGTCTCCGGTTGATCAGCCTCACCAGCCGCCTCCGTAGCCTCTCCCGCGGCTACCTCCCAGGCAGCATCCACAACCGGCTCGGTTGTCGGTCCAGCGGACTCCTGAGCCTCGGCATCAGGCCCCGCCGCAATTACTTCAACCGCCGCAGAAGTATTCATCCGTGTCGGGCGGTAACACAGCCCGGAGACGTCGTCGCAAGCCTGAAGTTTCAGCTTGATGCCGATCTCACGGCTTCCCGGCTCCGCTTCGACGGCGATGCTGAAGGGAATGTGGAACTCCACGATTCCCCCCCAGTGGCCGCCCGCCTCATCGACATGATCGTGTTCGGGCTTCCTGACTTTACCAAAAAAGACACCCGCAGCTTCTTGCGGCGTCATTTCGAAGGTCGCATCGGAATCTGTCAGGGTGTAACCGAAAGGAACATTCAGCGTCACTAAAATCACGCCTTCGCCACCCGCAGCAACCTGTTGAGGCTCGACCGATGCCTTGATGCCGATCGAGTTGTAGTCAAACGGCTGGGCGAGCAGCGCAGTAGCACATACCGCCAGTATTATTACCGCGAGAACAGCATCCGCGGATCGCAAGGCGGGTTTTTTCATCTTACATTCCTCCGATGCGTCAACATGTCGTAAACCATCTCCTGTCATTCCTGTCTTTAGTATGAACCTCAAAGCGAAGGCAACATTAGTATAATTAATGACTGCCGAGAATCCAATGTTCCGTAACGGCGCCGACATCTCCGCGAAGGCTTTTGCACTATGGTCTTGGATGTGCTAGAAATGCAGTTCCGATTGACGGGCGAGGAGAAATGAGATTGGAAAGAAAGCTCGGCCGGCGACTGGCTCTGCTCGTTGTCGCGACGGCCCTGATAGTTGCGGCGCCTGCAGCCGCGCAAGAGACCAACAGCGAACAGGATCAGAAACAGAAAACTGACGAGTTCTTGGACGACAGCCGGCGCATGGAGCTGACAGGGTCTTTTATCCTGCAAGGTTCCGGTATTAATTATATTTTTCTGCCGGATGGCAAGGATTCCGTTACCAACAGCGATAATTCAAGACTGACGGGCGAGATTCGCTTCTCTTACTACTTCAACCGCTACAAGACCTTCGGAGTCGAGGGAACATTCGGTCTCACGCGCGCGCGCGGCCGATTTCAACAGCCGACAAACTACACCGATCCCGATAATCCGATTATCTATCCGGTGCAAACCGTCGACCATAACGTCTACCACTACGGGGCCAATGCCATTTACAACTTCGGTTACCTAGACGTGGTGCCGTTCCTTACATTCGGAACCGGCATGAACAGTTTCAAACCAAAGGATGATTCAGCGTTCCCACTCGACGGTAATTACTACAACATCACCTTCTCCGCCGGTTTCAAATACTTCGTCAAGGAATGGTTCGGTGCCCGGGTGGAGGTTGTCGACAACTATTACTTTATCAGCGGTGATGATGTGGAGAGCAACCTCAACGCTATCAGCTTCCGTTTCGGCGCGGTTTACACGTTCTGAGCAGCCGGGTTTTACCGCTTGCAATCGTTTCTTCAATTAATATAATAACGCTTCCTCCGCTGGGGGATCGTCTAATGGTAGGACATGCGGCTCTGGACCGTAGAATCGGGGTTCGAATCCCTGTCCCCCAGCCAACTCCTTTTCCCAAACCGAATCTTCGCTGGAAGACGCCAATCTCATCGGGTTTTTTCAGTCCGGGGAATATTATAGCGCCTTATTTTGCGAATCAATGTCCGCCGGTTGATACCGAGCCGGCGCGCGGCCTGGCTTTGGTTGCCGCCGCTCTCGCGTAATGCGGCAAGTATTTCCTTCTTTTCTATCTTTTCAGTGAAAGAAGCGATTATCTCCTTCAAGCTGCCCGATTTCTCCACACCGGCGTTTTCCGTGGTGTATCCCATGAGCGACACAGGCAGATCGCCCAAACTTATGGGAGATTGTCTCACCATCACAAGAGCGCTGTGGACCGCATTCTCAAGCTCGCGGACGTTTCCCGGCCAATCATGCAGCAGGAAGGCGTCGATCACCTCTGAAGCGAAACTGTATTCCTCTTTGCCGATAACAGAGCCGTGTTTCGAAACGAAATGGTTGACCAGTGGAACGATGTCTTCCGGCCTGTCGCGCAGTGGAGGGATACTTATCAGCACCACGTTCAACCGGTAAAACAGATCCTCACGGAATCTGCCTTCCGCCACCGCTTTGGGCAGCTCTCTATTGGATGCCGCGATGATTCTCACATCGACCTTGCGAGCAGCGGAGTCACCCAGCGGGATGAATTCGCCGCCTTGCAGAAAGCGCAGCAGTTTGACCTGGATCTCGTTGCTGATTTCACCGATTTCATCAAGAAACAACGTCCCGCCGTCGGCTCTTTTCACCAAGCCCGGTTTGGCACGGGCAGCCCCGGTGAAGGCACCCGAGCAGTACCCGAACAATTCGCTTTCAACGAGATTCTCGGGTAAAGCCCCACAGTTGAGGGCCACGAACGGCCCGGTCTTCCGCCTGCTGTGTTGATGAACGGCATTTGCGAACAACTCTTTTCCCGTACCGCTCTCACCCGTAATCAGAACGGGGACATCGGAGGGAGCCACTTGAATCACCACATCGAGCAGGCGCCGCATTTCACTGTTGTTAGTTATCACTCCGGCGACTGAGAATTTCTCCTCAAGCCGGTTCTTGGCGTCGATCAGTTCCGCCTCGAGGCGCATCTGCTCCAAGGCTCTTTCAATTACTATGACGATTTCATCGTTATCAAAAGGCTTGGCTACGTAGTCGAATGCGCCCCGGCGCATGGCATCCACGGCACTCGCTATAGTGCCGAAGGCGGTCATCATGATCACCTTGCCCCGGAACTGCGATCCGGTCAGTTCATCAAGCGTCTGCAAACCGTCCATGCCGGGCATCTTGAGATCAAGGAGAATGACTTGCGGCTCGAACCGGGTCGCCGCCTGTAGACACTCACTGCCGCTCTCCGCCACTTCGACATCGTAACCCTTGCTGGCCAGCATGCGCGCAAGGACTCGCCTGATGGTGACTTCATCATCGACAATTAGTACTCTTTTACTCATACCGGCTCTTTAGTTTCTCCAGATTCGATGTAGAGCGGCAAGGAGATCTCCATGCACGTGCCGGAGGAATCGCTGCGCGTAAGAGCGATGCCGCCGCCGTGTGCGGTGACCACGCTGAAGCAGGTCGCCAAACCCAAGCCTGTGCCGCTCTCCTTTGTCGTAAAGAAGGGGTCGAAGATCCTATCTGCTATCTCGGGAGCGATCCCACTCCCCGTATCGGTGACTCTCACAGTCGCGAACCCGCCTTCACGCATGCTGATAATAGCCAGATCGCCGCCATCCGGCATCGCTTCCATACCATTGGTGACGAGATTGAGGACCAGGCGCCATAAGAGGGTTGCGTTGCCGTACACGCAAGCACCACCGGACACGAAATCAGTGGCCAAACGGATACCGCTCTCCCTTGCCTTGCTCTCGACGAACTTGAATACCCCGAGAATGACTTCATGCAGATCCGTTTTCTCAAAATCCGCGGGGCTTATTCGACCGAGCGTCAGGAGTTCTTCGATGTGCTGGTTTATCCGATTTGTCTCGTTGATCAGGCAATCGGCGAGCTCGCGGTCCTCATCGAGATATTCGTATGTCGTCGTCAGGTGCTGCATCGCCGATTTCATGAATGCCAGAGGATTCCTGATTTCGTGAGCCAGGCCGGCGGCCATCTGCCCGAGGTTGGCCAGATAGCGCGATCGCTGCTCATTCTGGCGCATTTCGCGCTCCTGCTGGTCCAGGCGGCTCTTTTTGATCAGCACAGCCGCGATTGCGCCGAATAGGTCGAGAAACTGCAGGCTCCGCTTCTCGGCTCCGGAATTCGCTCCTCCGAGCAAGATGAAACCCAGCGTGTTCGCGCCGTCCACGAAAGGAATCATCAAACCTCGAGAGAATCTGCCTAATACGCTTCTTACGTCACCGGAGCGGGCGAAATCGGCTATGAAGGGTCCCAGACGAACCGAGGACGTATTTCTTATAACCCAATTGAAAAACTCGGGGGCAATGTTATCCGCCAACGCCTCCCCGTTGCCGCCGACGCCGGCAATGTGAGAGGTGACGGATTCGAATCCGCTGCCGTCAGGTTTTAACCAGATCGCCCAGTCCACGCAGCCGGTCATTTCAGCGGCGTGCTTGCCCAGCGATTCGATGAGAGCTGGGGTATCGCCCTCGTGTGAGCTCGCCGATATTGCCTCCAATATCAGGTGTTGTTCCATCTGCCCCTTGGCTCTCGCCAAATGCTTTCTCGAGACAAAACGATTCTTGTTAAGCGAGAAGTAGAGTATCAAGAATGAGACCAGAGCCAGGACCAGACCGTGCAGAAGGATCGCCAAGGTGATATCCGAGAACTGGACGCTCATCAGTCGGCTTCCTGCGTCTATTCAATAACGATGCTGACCTGCTTCAGATGTTTCCTACGCGAGGCGCGTGGTCCGATACAGTAAAACCCCAGCAAACATGCTTCTCCAAGGGGGCGAATCCTAGCGCGGATCATATCGCAGCAACGCGAAAAACGCCATGACGGCCATCTGGAGGTTCGCGGCCGCGAGAAGAATCAGTTGAAGCCACGGGACTGCCTGGGAAGCGGAGAGTCCGCTTGAGCGCCAGAGCGCCTGGATGCGTGGTATGGTGGATAAATCGACGGGCTTGGTGGAATAAACGCCCGGATCGGTTCCATCACCCCACGTATATACAAGGTGAGGCGATTCAGCGTCCAGCTTGTCAACCGCCAATGTAAAATCGTGCAATTGATCCTGGTAGCGCCCGACTAGGTCCATCGTTTTCTCGAAGCCGGAGATCCCCGTTTCGCAAATGTCCTGCAGCGCACTATTAATCAATCCCGTTGGCGATACATATGATAAAAAATTGATCAATCTGGCTTGGCGAATCTGCTCATAAATCATCTTGTCCCAGGCTTCCTCGATAATAGCGATCCTCCGACGACAGTATTCCGTGCGGTTGCGCATTCCCTCTGCAAACGGATTCCCGTCCCAATTGAGGCTGTTTAAAGGCATTCCCCTTTGCATTGCCTCTGTTCTTGCCTCTATCTCCCTGGTTACTTCATAGATAGCCGGTATCTTGACGCTCTGTTCAGCGACCATCCGTGCGGCGCCCGGGACGGCGGCCACAGCGAGTATCCAGGCGATGATGAGAATGACCAGGCCGATCGCCGGAGTCACCACTAAAGAGCTGACAGCGATGCTCAGCAAAAGGAAAAAGGAGAGGCATAGACAGGCGAGGAGCAACGCCCAACCGATGCTCGCAGCCACATCGGCGGTGAGAGGCAGTGCTCCCTGAGTGATGAGGATGGTTATGCTTACAGCCGCGCAGGTTGCGAGGGTGATCAGCAGGACGCTCAACAGTCCGAGGTATTTGCCAAGAAATAGCTGCATCCTGGAAACGGGATTCGAGAGCAGCAATCTCAAAGTTCCGTCCCTCTTCTCGCCGCTGACAGCCTCGTATGAGATCAAGATCGTGAGCAGGGACATCAGTGTGCCGATGATGAATGACCAATCCAACGGAATCACAATGGGTAGCTGTTCATTGCTCCTTGCCTTGTTTTCCGGGTTTCTGTACATGAATGCGTTTACCTGCCAGGAATTGGGCAGCTGAGCCGACCCGCCATCGGCTATGAAGGAGAGCGGCGAGGGAGGCCGAACGGCTGTCTGCATATAATTTGTTACATCGAGCAATGAACTGCTGCTTGCTTCCAGGTCCTGTTCCGTTTTTCGTTGCGATCGTTCGTAATCTTCCCTGGCAATGTGATACGAGCCCGAATAAATGAAGCCGTTCACCACGAATGCGATCAGAACCAGCATGGCCATGAAGAGGAATTTCGCGTCCTTCAGACCCATCCGTATCTGATTCCTGGCGATGTTGATCATGCGCGCTCCTTAGCGGACATCCATTCGCAGGAAAGCTAAAAAACCGCAAAGACATAGGAGGATAGCCATGAGCGAAAGAATGCTTATCGGCTGAAGAGCCGTTTCGAAATCAGGTTCAACCTCAAATCGGAACGTGGGGATCATCGAGGTCGGCAACGGATCCCAATTGCCCTCCCAATTCGTCAGTGGTTCCCTTCGTTGCATTCTTTCTATGTACTTAACGCCCCGCGCCCTGTATTTCTCCTCCGTGATTTCATCCTTCTTCCGGCGGCTGATGAACTCCCACGCGTTTCTGTCGAAATAACCCCTGGCTCTGAAGGAGCGAAGTAGTTGTTGACGAAATAATCGTGCCGCTTCCATGAACTTCCCATATGTTTCGAAATCTGTTCCGGCGAGTGCGGTAAATGCTCTACGCAGATGTCCGGCCGGTGAAACAAGAGAGAGCACCGCGCTGAATTCAGCCTGCCGGGTCTTCGCTTCCCAATGGCTGTGCTCCAGATTCCAGATGTCGTCCGCTCGTTTCTGATAACGGGGTTCGGAGATGATCACCCTTTGGACGTATTGGGCAAAGGCCGCAGCATTTCCGTCGAACAAATAGAGTGATTCCCCGCTGGTGTTACCGATCATGGATGAATCCCCGCGGGCTATACCGAGCCTCTGCAACTCTTCCGCCAGTCTCCGGTTTACCTCCTCTCTGACCTCGCTGAGAGATTTCTCAACGAACATATCCACTTCCGATCTCGGCTTCAGCGGAATGAAGTAACCGGAGAGGCCGTTGGCAGCCGATGGCATGAAAAGCACGAGCGTCGCAAGCAGGAACAACGAGAGCACTAGAGCTACCGAGGAGCGACGGACCAGCGCCGAACAGGCTATCCCGAGGGCCACGAAGACAGCCCCGCATACCAGGCCCGAGAACAGCATCAGGGCAAGCGCAGTCCACATCGGCCCCGTGAAGCCGATGCCGTGATAGAAGGAGATGATCAGCAGCGACGCCAAGAATGAAATAGCCACCGGGATGGCGAGGACGGCCGAGGCGGCGGCGAACTTCGCAACATAAACCGTTCCTCGGGAAACGGGATTGCTGAAGATCTGTTTTAGAATCCCCCTTTCACGCTCTCCCGAGAGCGAGTCGTAACTGAAAAGCACGCCGAAAACGCTTACGACGAGGATAAAGACCGTCATCAGGTCGAATGAAGGGTATGCCTTTAGCAGCATGTTGTCCGTCAGGCTGCCGGCGGCGTGCACAGGCACCTGCCAGCGGCTGATTCCCACCGTGTTGCCCAGGTGCTTGGTATCACCCTCGGCGAAGATGCTCAGAGGAGAGGGAGGGCGGTGCAATTGCGGGGATATCAACGAAGGCACGTAGACTTCCGCTGCTTCTTGAGCGTATAAATCGGCCAGGCGGTTGTACTCGCTTCGCCGTCGCAGATAATCATCACCAAGCACAATTACACTGAGAGCAATCAGCACAAACGTCGTGATCAGAGCCGCGCCGAACCTGAATGTCATCAGGAGTTCGCGAACTTCCTTTGAGAACAGGTGGTAGAACATTGCCCCCCTCTACCTCAGAAAACAGTGATCACTTCCGAGAACTGCAAACCGCGGGCCAACAAACCGTTCTGCAAAGATATTACGCTAAACTGTTGATAATATGATAGTAATTCCCACACTCATTGGGGCTCGGAAACAATGCGGGACAGAAAAGCCACAGCCGGTTGCGACTCTGGTGTCACAACCGGCTGCGTTATCTATTTATACCGTTTGGGTAAATAAACGTTATCAATCGCCCGCATGTATGATCGGATCGTCCAACTCACCCTGTTGGAGAAGATCGGACTTGTGAATGATGTAGTGATCTTTCACAGATACCGGTGCGCTTGGATTAAATGTCGGCCATTTCGCGGGCCTGCGCGCTCATCTCCTCGCTGGCAGAAGCGCTCTCCTCGGCGTCGGACTGCGCCTCCTCGATCAGTGCTGCTGTGTCCTTGGCTGCCTCTGCGCTGCGCTGCGCCAAGTTGCGGACCTCTTCGGCAACCACCGCGAAGCCCTTGCCGGCCTCGACATCTCCGGGTTCAACTATAAGAATAACGGGCAGTGGCCTGCTCAAAGCTTTGGAGATATCCGCGACTCCCCCTCCCTTGAGATCCTGATCAGTGAGAGAATAGAGGACGCACGTAGCGCCTCCCGTTCTGAGGGCTCTCTCTGCTGTCTTAAGCGAGCTGAAAGCTCTGATCTTGAGATTGCCCGATATGCCCGACAGACCTCTTCTAATTTCAGCTCTTCGAGTCGATTTCGGATCGATAAAGACTATTTCATACAAGACACAGATTCTCCTCGTCAGCCTGCATAAGATATAAAACGCAGCCGGGCGTCATTAACTTCCTAAGTTGTTATTGTCCTGCTCGGAACAGACAAAGAACCCGGAGAAAACAACTCTCCGGATTCTGTTAATTTATAGATGCTATCTGGTTCGACTAATTAACCCTCTTGCCGGGCAGTTCCTGCCCACGGATCTTTATCTTGATTTCGACGACTTTGCCGTCCTCGTCCTTTTGAAAAGTAATCAGTAGAACATCTTCATCATCGCGGGCATAGAACTCCGTCCCCGATTGCGGAACCATTTCCAGCTCATCTCCATCGGCGGACATCATCATCAGCTTGCCGTCCTTTATGAAGACCGACAGTTTCAGCCACCTGACTAGCTCATATTCTCCCGCCAACGCGTCCATCTCCATGTCGCTCAACTCGACGGCGTTTATCGTGGCTAGGGCCATTCTGGAACTTGCATACTCCTGATCAACCTCGAGCGCCTTCGTATAGAATTCGACCGCTCTTTCCTCATCTTCTTTCGCCAGATAGAACTCGCCGATGCTGTCGAAAAGGCTGGCATTGCTGGGATAGAGATTTGCGGCGATATGCAGAACGGCCAGACCTTCATCGAGCTTGTCCCGCGACTTCAAGTAATACGCATATCTGTTAAGTTGACCGTTGAAACGCGGGTAGATCTCCGCGCCGGTAAATATCTCCTTGAACCGCTGCGCTGCGCCTTCCAGATCACTGTTATGCTGCAAGGCGATGCCGCGAACCTCTTCCGTCCAGGTCTCATCCCACGATTCGGCCCACTCAGTCACCATCTCACATGTCTCATCACTCAGGCGGAACCGCTCGGGAATGGTCTCATCCTCGCCGCAAAGCTCGATGTAATCGCGGAAAAACGGCAGCGCTCCCTCCAGCCGGTAATGTGCAAGCCTTTCCGCACCGTACTTTTCAACCAGTTTCGCGGTTACATATGAGCCGACCTTGATCATCGGCATTCCGGCGACGGGGTGAATTCCGTAATCCTTTTTCCGCACCGCTGCTTCAAAATCCTTTTCGAATTGCCCGCGGTTCAAAGCTTCATTGAAGTACTCAAACGCCGAAGCCAGCTCGTCCGTCTCGGCCGTGACAGACCCGCCATAGCGGTCGAACCAGCTCAGGCCGAAGTTCCAAGCGTCGCTGAGGATGTCATACTGTTCGGCTGCCACCCTGTCGGGCGTTTCCGCTGAAAGGGAACACGTTCCCAAGAAAAGCCCCGCGGCTTCTCCTGCGATCTCGTAGATCGGTGCGCCCTCCAGGTTACTGCAGACGGCGATCGCGAAGTCTTCCCAGGGAATGAAGAACAGATAAGTGCTGGTCTCCGCTTGGCCGCCGCTATGGCCTATCACCCAGTAACCAGACCGGGAGACGGTGTTCCAGCCCATACCGTAGTTGGTGAAGCGGCCGTCGCTGGTGGCCATTGAATCCCACATCACCTGCACCGCCTCACGGGGTATCACATCACCGGCGAAGAGTCCCCTGACATACTTGATCAGGTCGGGCGCTGTGCTCCTGAAGCCACCCCCCCCTAGGCGGCTGCTAATGTCGACGAACCTGGAATTCTTGACCTCCCCCCGGACTCTTCGATAGCCGCGGGCGCGATTGGAAATCAGATCGTAAGGATCGTCCAGCCTAGTGTCGTCCATCCCCAATGGCTCCCAGATTTTCTCCCTCATGTATTCTCCGAAGGGCCGGCCGGAGGCGCCCTCGACCGCCGCAGCGAGGAGGTTGAAGCCGTAGCTGGAGTAGTTGTATTCGGTCCCCGGTTTGGCGACCAAATCCCATTCGGCGAAAACCTCGATCGCACGCTTCGTGTCGTAGTGCTCCGTGAAGAAACCCTCAGCGCCGTAATCCTTGTAGTGGCTGATGCCGCCGATGTGCCCCATCACCTGCCTCACCTTCACGGGCCATTTCTTTGCCAGAAAGTAAGGAACATAGGTCTGGATTTCACCATCGAGGTCGAGCTTGCCCTCGAGCGACAGTTTCATCACTGCAAGGGCGGTCATCGACTTGGATACCGAGGCAAGACGATAGGCGGTCTCTGGCTTTGCTGGGACCTTGTTCTCGAGGTCTGACCAGCCGAAGCCCTTGGCCCATGAGAAGTCGCCTTTGAACAACGCGACGCTCATCCCGGGGATCCTGTTGGCCTCCATGTGCACGGCGATGTAGTTTTCCAATGTTTTGAGCTGCTCCGCATGTTGTTCTTCCGTTACAGCAGCGACCTGGGGTATCAGGATTAGCAGGAGGGGAAGTGCCGAAAGCACCGAGCGTATGGTTTGCGAACGTGAGAAAGTCATTTGTTTTCTCCTTTCGGATAGGAATTCGATCATCACAACATAGTGGTGCTTCGAAAACGGGATTTAATCACAGTTGCTATATGGATTGTAAAGACCGAAATTGAAGTGCGCCAGCAGCCTCCCGCGGCGACCGGCAATGTTCCCGTTGCGATTCGCCTTACTTCCGTGCTAGCTGAGATCCACAGTGCTGAGCGCGCCGCTTTCAAGGCGTAGCCATCTGTTGGTGACATGCTTGAGAAATTCCCTGTCATGAGAAACAACGATCATCGCATGTGAGAGCTCATTGAGGATGTCTTCTACCCTCCCCACCGCCTGCTCGTCGAGTCCGGAAGTTGGCTCGTCGAGGAGCAGAACATCCGGCTCCATGGCCAGAACCGATGCCAGCGATACCAGCCGCTTCTCGCCTGCCGACAGGCGATAAGTGATTCGATCCTCGAAGCCCGGCAAGCCCACCTCCGCCAGTTTCTCGCTTGCAATTATCATCGCTTCTGACGACTTTTTGCCGAGATTAAGCGGACCGAAAGCGACATCCTCGATGACGGTGGGACTGAAAAGCTGATCCTCGGCATCCTGGAACAGCAGCCCCATACGTGCCCGAACCTCCCAGAAATCGCCCTCGGAACGTCTTGGTTTGCCAAACGCCTCTATTTCTCCCGCGCTGGGTTTGAGCAGGCCGACCATCAGATGAAGCAATGTCGTCTTGCCGCTACCGTTCGGCCCGATCAACCCAACCCGTTCGCTGCTCCCCAGCTCTAGGTCCAGTCCCCTGAGCACACGTGCCCCCGGCATGTAGGAAAACTCCAGGCTGCTGATCCGCAGCAGCTTTTCGTTCAGGCCCATTCGATCCACCCGAGTAGTAATAGCGCAGCGATAGCAAAAACTGCAAAGACCGCTTCTCCTCCGCCAGTGGAAAACTCGCTCAGCGAATAAAACCTGCCGCGGAAACCTCTGCATTTCATCGCCGCCACCACCCTGTCGGAGCGATCGAAGCTGTTTACCAGCAGCATTCCGAACAGATAACCGTAAGTCCTGAGCGTGTGCAGGCTGAGCCGCGGCCTGAAACATCGGATCCTCATTGCCTGGACCAGACGGTCGTACTCATGGTGAACCACGTCGATGTAGCGGATGGTGAAAAGCAGAAGATGGACCAGCTTCTCCGGAACCTTCAGACGGTGCAGCGCATGGCCCAGGCGGACCGGATCTATCGTGCTGAGCAACGCGGTGTAGGTAAGGACGATGGTGTTGGCTTTGAGCGCGATTACAGCGGCTATTCTCACGCCCTTGCTAGACCAGGCCAGCGGCCCCAATCTGAAAAGCACCTCCCCGGTCGCCGAAAGCGGCAGGAAGAGAAACAGCAACAGCATAAAAATATTCAGCAAGACAATACGCCTGATTGTTGGGGCCGGGGGCAGGTTTGATGCCAACGAAACCAACACAGCCAGCAGCAATGCGGCGCCCAGCACCTCGAAGCTCGATCCGATCGCTACGAGTAGTGTAAATCCAAGCGCCGCAACAACTCGGAAGCGCGGATCTATAAGGCGTAATGGTGAGTCGCCTTTAAGGTAGGTCTCGCAAGTCACTCAATCAGCTTTCCATTTAAGCAGCCGGTCAGCAACGGCAGCCGTTTACCTGCCTTCTCCCTTCAATTTCCCTTTCCGCCTTACGCCGAGGAAATAGAATGCCAGGCCGGCCAGACCGGCGATGTAACCGATCCCACCAAGAATGTCGTGTAGCCACACCTGTTCTTCCAATCGCCTGATCTCTCGCACCAGCGGTCTGATCCT
>Ga0114922_10001007_pt1 | contig 26897 bp, 24 predicted proteins | sample AartaG_FD_100975 | JGI IMG/M metagenome (GOLD analysis project Ga0114922, IMG submission 100975) | Deep subsurface microbial communities from Aarhus Bay to uncover new lineages of life (NeLLi) - Aarhus_00045 metaG | ecosystem: Environmental > Aquatic > Marine > Oceanic > Sediment | place... | reverse complement strand
TAAAGCTTGTCCTGAGCGGAGCGAAGGATCTTAAAGTGCCTAAAGTTCACATCCCAAACACCCCATAACATCGATCAATAATTTTGTTAAAAAAACAAAGTTTTTCAGAGTAATAGAATAATAGGAATCATACGGTCGTTGCAATCCGGACAATTTTAATTTTGATTTATAATTTCGATTGCTTATCTTTTAATCATTAATATCAGCAAGGAGTGACAAAATGGCCCGTATCTTAATTATAGACGATGATGTACCAGTACGAAGAATCATTTGTCGAATGTTGGAGAGAGAGGGATATGACGTTATTGAAGCTGCTGATGGCGATTTAGGGATAAAGATGTTCAGTGATCAACCGACAGATTTGGTGATCACAGATATTGTGATGCCAAATAAGGAAGGCCTCGAGACCATAAAAGAACTCAAAAAAAAATACCCCGATGTAAAGATCATTGCATTGTCCGGCGGGGGACAAATACCAGGAAGGCACTATCTTCAACTGGCAAAAACATTAGGTGCATTATGTACATTCGAAAAACCATTCAATTGGCAAAAACTCATCAGATCGGTGAATGAAATCCTGGCAAAAGAGGAGGACTAAATTCTTAAATATGATAGACCTTGTTAGGAACTTTAAATATTCATGAGTCCAAAGATACAACGTGTATGGAAACAGCGTATAAGTGATAATCACCTGAAGGATTCTATCATGAGAAAAATTTCACTCATCTTTAAAGTCATTGTGTTTTTTATTTTTATGATAAGAATAATCGGTTGTACGGCAAAGAGGAGTACAAAAATGATTATCGAGAAAGAAATATTTGGAAAAACATCTGACGGGACTCTGATTGACCTTTATACTTTGATAAATGCCAATAGGGTGGAGGTTAAGATCACAAATTATGGTGGCATTGTCGTTTCGATCAAGGTACCAGACCGAAATGGAACAATGGGTGATGTCGTGCTTGGTTACGATCAGTTGGACGGTTATCTTGAAAACAATCCATATTTTGGTGCCATAATAGGACGATATGGAAATAGGATCGCAAAGGGAAGGTTCTCATTGAATGGTATCGAGTATACGCTTGCTCAAAATAATGGGGAGAATCACCTGCATGGAGGAATAAAGGGATTTGATAAGGTGGTCTGGAAGGTCAAAGAGATTCATAAAAACGATGGTGTCGGTCTTGAACTTAGATATTCGAGTAAGGATGGAGAAGAAGGATACCCGGGAAATCTTACCGTGACCGTTATTTATATGTTAACCAAGGACGATGAATTAAAAATTGAATATAAGGCAATCACGAATAAGGAAACCATTGTTAATTTAACGAACCACTCCTATTTTAATCTCAGAGGTTCCGGGGATATCCTTGAACACGAACTGATGATCCGTGCGGATTACTTTACGCCAATTGATGATGGATTAATACCGACTGGTGAGTTGAGACCCGTTGAGGGAACACCCATGGATTTTCACCAATCTAACGCCATTGGAGCCAGGATTGATCAGCAAGATGAACAACTCGCTTTCGGTCTGGGCTATGACCATAATTGGGTCTTAAAAAGTCAGGATGGATCTCTGGCCTTGGCGGCAAGAGTCCTCGAACCATCTACGGGACGTATTCTGGAAGTGTACACAAGCGAACCCGGTATCCAATTTTATTCAGGCAATTTTCTCGATGGTACTATTATAGGGAAGGGTGGAGAGATCTATCATAAACGATATGGATTTTGTCTTGAAACACAACATTATCCGGATTCACCTAATAAACCGCAATTTCCCTCTGTTGGGCTTAAGCCCGGTCAAACATATACTCAGACCACTATTTACAAATTTTCTACGAAATAGGTCGCTGAAATGGAGATGATGATCATTGGATGTTTTCTTTTTTGAAGCTTTTAAAGAAGAAGCTGAAGCCTTAGAAAAAGTATTACCTCCTCAAATCACGGCCGGATTTACCTGGAAGACGATTCAAGAGTATGGTGATCGCACGATACCGGCAGCTTTAATCAGCATTCGTACGCAATCGGTGATCCCAATAAATTGGGCATCGGAGTTGAGGGGTATCTTAACTCGGAGCACAGGATATGATCACATCACAAACTATTTACAGAACTGTCGTAGGCAGATAAGTTGCGGATATTTTCCCCTTTACTGTAATCGCTCCGTTGCCGAACAAGCGGCTATGATGTGGATGTCTCTTCTGCGAAAATTGTCTCAACAGATACAGCAGTTTATCGTTTTCAATAGAGATGGTTTAGCCGGTCAGGAGTGCTTACAAAAGACATTACTTGTTGTGGGAGTGGGAAATATCGGATACGAGATCGTTCGAATCGGCCAGGGTCTGGGCATGGATGTACTGGGTGTCGATATCGTTGAAAAACATGAGAAAGTTGTCTATGTATCCATCGAGGAAGGGATTCGAAGGGCCGATGTGATTGTTTGTTCTATGAATTTAACACCCCAAAATAAAGCCTACTTTACCTATCAACTCCTGAAAAAAGCAAGGTCAGGGATTATTTTTGTGAACATTGCTCGGGGAGAACTATCTCCCTCGACGGTCTTACTTCGCCTCTTGGAAGAAAAGGTTATGGGTGGTGTCGCATTGGATGTCTATGATCATGAGAGTGAACTTGCCGTCGCATTGCGAGCATCTAAGTCGAGTGAACATAGTGAAGTGAAAGCCACCCTTGCCCTTGCAGGACATTCAAATGTTATACTCACACCTCACAATGCTTTTAATACAATCGAAGCCATTGAAAGGAAGGTCAATCAAAGCATTCAGCAGATCAGTCATTTTTTAGAATCCGGACGTTTTTTATGGCCAGTTCCAACATCCTGATTGGTATTGAGTTCGAAATATAGAAATCATAAATACATTGTAACAATTGCAGTAAAATAGCGTATTTCTTTATGTTAACTAAGCGGATACTTCAATTTTCAAGGATAATATTATTCGAATATTTAAGGGGATTGATTGATGAAGCGTAAAACAAAAAAGCGCATCGTTTGGATAAGTATTCTTATCGTGAGTGTGATTATTATTGTTTTGGTCATTTCCAGCTCAAGAAACAAGGGCGATGATGAAATCAGAACGGTTAAGGTTGAAAGAAAGGATATTATCGATAAGGCTCTGGCAGTGGGTTCCATTGAACCCCTGAATGAGATTGCTGTGAAATCAAAAATTTCCGGGGTTGTTGGCCAGTTGTTTGTAGATGTTGGCGATTTTGTGAAAAAAGGGAATCCTGTGCTTGAAGTAAAACCCGATCCCACACCCATGGAACTGGCTGGGGCAAAGCGTAATGTGGAAATGACGACCATCCAACTGAATACCCTTCGGCGTGAATTGAAAAGGAATGAGGAGTTGAAAGAAAAGGGACTCATTTCAGACTACGATTTTGAAGTACTGAGACAGCAACACGACGAAGCTGCGCTGAGGCACAAAATAGCCGAAGAAAGGCTTGCCCTGATTGAAAAGGGAAAGATACGCATTGCCGATACCAATATCGAATCCATCATCAAATCACCCATTACGGGATTTATTCTGGAAAAATCTGTGAATGTTGGTGATCCGGTTGTTCCCCTGACTTCGTATCAAGCAGGCACGGAGCTATTGAAGATGGCCAATATGGAGAGCCTCATCTTCAAGGGAACCGTGGACGAAATCGATGTGGGAAAGATCAAGGAGGGACTGATTGCGGAGTTACAGGTGGGGGCGTTGCCTGGAAAAGAGGTCAAGGGCTATGTTTCACTGATTTCTCTCAAGGCAAGAAAGGAGCAAAACACAACGGTTTTTCCCATCGAGATTGTTATTGACGAAAAGGGGGGTGCCATATTGCGCGCCGGTTTTTCTGCGAATGCAAATATTATTATTTCGAAGAAGGACAGTGTACTCTCCATTCCCGAGCGGGTGGTGACGTTTCGGAATGATTCGGCCTTTGTACGAATACTCAAAGGTGAGAATGATTGGGAAGAAAGGTTCATTCAGACCGGATTGAGCGATGCCATTCAAATTGAAGTGATTACCGGTTTGAAGGAAGATGAGGAGGTTTTGGAGAAAGAAGTGAAAGAAATCATATAGGCGTATATGCAGAGATTCTTTTCCACCATAGGTGAATTTATTCGAGACCTGCAGGCGCAGAAACTCAGGACATTCTTGACCATTTTCGGAATTGTCTGGGGCACGGTGGCCATCATTGTTCTGCTGGCTTTCGGTAACGGATTCCAGAAGCAGACCATGGAAACGATGTACGCCATTGGTGAAAACATTATTCTCCTCTTTCCTGGCCAGACGGCCAAATCCTATGAAGGGTACGGCCCAAACCGCTGGATTCGACTTCGAGAGGAAGACGCTTTCCTTCTCAAGAGTGAAATATCCTTGATCAAACATGTCGGTCCGGAATACTCCAACTGGAATGCACCTTTACGAGTGGAAACGAGGGTCAGGAATCCCAATGTGACAGGCGTCATTCCAATATACGCGGAGATACGAAATATTGAACCCCGTCCCGGCAGCCGGTTCATTAATGATCTTGATATCGAGTTAAAACGACGTGTTGTTTTTTTAGGAGATGAGTTGGCCGAATACCTGTTCGAAGATGAGGATCCGGTGGGACAGTTTGTCTTTGTGGGGAGAACCCCTTTCCTGGTTATTGGTGTATGCATTCACAAAGAACAAGATTCGTCTTACAATTCGAGGGATAAAGATCGTGCCTTTATTCCGACCTCGACTTTTGCCGCCATTTTTGGACATCAATATATCAACAATATCGTTATCAAGCCGATCCATCCCATGGTATCCCCGTTGGTTCAAGATAGGATTTATGAAGTCCTCGGAAAAAAATACAAATTCGATCCGAGCGATAAAGAAGCCCTCTCAATATGGGATACGACCGAATTTCAGAAAATGGTTTGGTACATCTTTTTTGGGATGAATATCTTTCTTGGGATTATCGGTGCCTTCACCCTCACAGTTGGAGGTATCGGCGTGGCCAATATTATGTACGTTGTGGTTCAGGAGCGGACAAAAGAAATTGGAATAAAACGATCCGTGGGTGCCAAAAAGCACCACATCATGCTTCAATTCTTTGTGGAGACGTTCTTTATCATCACCATTGGCGCTTTCATAGGTCTCGTGATTTCAATGGTGCTTCTCATTTCAATCTCTATGCTTCCCATCGATGAGTTCGTAGGGACGCCGAGCATTTCCTGGTGGGTGGCCACTGTGGCTCTTTGTGTTTTGGCTGCTATCGGTTTCATCGCCGGGTTTTTCCCTGCCCGTAAGGCGGCAAATATGAATGTGATCGACTGTTTGCATTATTAGGGGAAAAGGGCACGAGGGTAAAGAAACCGGATCGTTGAATGGAGTGAATGGATTTTAGAGTACAAGGGTACTGGAGTATTGGAGTGATGGAGTAATGGAGTAATGGCAAACAGGCGATATTTATTTTTTTCCCAATACTCCAACACTCCAATACTCCATCATTGAAGTTATAGAGTCATTCTGATAATCCCAAAAGATTATCATTCTTTCCATGCAAGGAGCGTTTTTCATGCCTCTCTGGGTTCTGATCAGTGATTTCTTGAATGATCTGAAGATGCAAAAGACAAGAGTATTCCTGACCACATTTGCCATCACATGGGGGACTATGGCGATCGTAATGATGATGGCATTTGGTAAGGGATTCAAACATCGTATCGAAACGAGCATGCTGAATGCCGGAAATCAGATTATCCGTATGTACGGCGGGCAGACGAGCAAGAAATATCAGGGACTTCCCGAAGGCCGGTGGATTCGGTTTAAAGAAGAAGATGCTGACGTCCTTTTACAGAGTATTCCCCGGATTAAAGAAGTCTCACCCAGTTACGGGAGGTGGGGAATCCGATTAAAGAACGGCACGAAAACGGCCTCCACCTTTCTTGAAGCCGTATTTCCGAATTTTGAATTTCTCAGAACGATGTATCCGAAACGGGGAGGACGTTTCTTGAACGATCGTGATATTCAGGAAAAGCGTCGCGTGATCTTTATGGGATCTGTGGTGGCAGAAGAATTGTTTGGTGTTGAAGATCCCATAGGTAAAAAGATCGAACTGGATGGCGTCCCTTTCACCGTGGTTGGAATCATGCAGAAAAAAATGCAGATGGGCATGAGTGAAGGACCCGACGACCGGCGCGCAATCATCCCGTTCACGACGTTTGAATCTCTCTATTATCACAGATACCTGCGGATGATCACGATACAACCCAATAATCTCACAGATACGGAATCGATCAAATCCGAAATATATCGGGTGTTGGGGCGCAAACTCCGTTTCGACCCAACGGATGAAAATGCCCTGTCGATGTGGGATTTTGTATCAAATATTCAAGAGATGAACAAGATTTTCTTAGGTATCCAGATCTTCCTCGGAGTCATTGGCGGCCTGACATTGATGGTCGCCGGCGTGGGAGTTGCGAATATCATGTATGTGGTGGTGAAAGAACGAACCCGTGAAATAGGAATCAAAATGGCTGTGGGTGCGAAGGCACGGCATATCATTGCCCAATTCATTTTCGAGTCCCTCCTCATTGCAATTGCAGGTGGCATTCTGGGCATCTTCATTTCCTGGAGCATCATCAAATTGTTTGCGATGATTCCTGTCGAGAACGAAGGCCTTGCCTATTTGGGTAAACCGCAGCTCTCCCAACTCGTCTTGATTGTAACGAGTGCCATATTGGGTATAATTGGAGTCGTTGCGGGCGTTTTTCCTGCCATACGGGCCGCTAAACTCGATCCTGTAGAGAGCCTGCGATACGAGTAGTTGTGTATCATTTCAAATCATGAATTCCGAAAAATGCTTTTTAATTTGAAATGGTTGAATTATTAACCAGCACCCAGTGTTCAGAAACCAAAAACATAATAACTTTAACACTATTTATACTAAGGGGAAACTTGACTCAAAATTCAAGATTTTATATTGATAAAAGATTTAATGAAAACCATCGGGAGAATTGATTATCATGAAAAAGATCATTCTTATCGTTATCGTTGTTGTGGTGATTCTCTTTCTTCTCTTTTTAGCCATCAAAGGATGTCAACAGGGGGAGGACAGCGGACCAGCGAATACGGCAGAGGTAGAGAGAGGGGATATATCCAGGATTGTTGTGGCCACAGGCAAGATCGAACCCCTCTACAAGGCAGAAATCAAATCTAAAATTGGTGGATTGGTCAAGCAGTTTTATGTTGAAGAAGGTGATCGGGTGAGGCTTGGGCAAAAATTGGTAGAAATCATTCCTGGGTCCACTCCCGTGGAGATGGTTCAGGCGAGGACCGAAGTGAAAGCCACTCTTTACGATAAGGTTGTCGCTGAAAAACAGTTTTTGAGGAGTGAAGGGCTCATCGAGCAAAAAATGATTTCACCTGAAGAATTCGATCAGACGGAAGCGAATTATCAAATTGCCAAGGCCCGCTTCTACGCGGCGATGGCCCAGTTACGTGTATTAGAGCAGGGATCCAATGTAGCGGCATTGGTTGAGGAAATCAAAATCAGCGACCAAGATCGAATCGAGATTGAGAGAGAGACCCATGAAGCTATCGCCAGCATGACGGTCATCGCTCCCATCTCGGGCATCGTACTTTCTCGGGATACGGACAAGGGAAGTGCGGTGATTCCCCTTTCGTCGGCGTATGGAGGTACGGTCATCATGACCATTGCCGATGTCTCCGAGAAACATTTCCGCGGTGATGTGGACGAAGCCGATATCGGAAAGGTCAATCTTGGTTTACCGGCCCGAGTTTTTGTTGAGGCATATCCTGATGAGCCCTTTGGAGCAGAATTGACCCACATCAGTCCGTTGGGACGTGAGGAAGAGGATATCATCAACTTCAAAATTCGGGCGACTATCGATGATCCCGGAGATCGACTTCGAGTGGGCATGTCTGCCGATGCAGAGCTTATTTTAGAGGAGCATGAGAACGTTCTTATCGTCCCCGAAGGAGCCATTTTGTACGAGGAAGAGAAAACCTTTGTCAATGTCCAGGACGAATCCATTCCAGAGGGTTTTCGAAAAGTAGAGATTACAAAGGGTATTTCCGACGGTCTGAATACCGAAGTATTATCGGGACTCGAAGAGGGCCAGGTAGTCATTATGCCCCAGTAGGATTTAAGTATGCTATTTTCGGAAACCATCAAACAAGCACTCATCGACCTCAAGGCGAACCGACTCCGGAGTGTACTCACCCTCTTTGGAATCATCTGGGGAATCATGGCCATTATGATTCTACTCGGATGGGGATTTGGATTCCGTGATCTTATGGAGGTTGGTTTCAGTAAGATAGGGGAAGATTTAATCTTTTTTGGACCGGGCCATACTTCCATCGGTGTTGGGGGATACAAAGCAGGCCGTCCCATTGTGCCGGAAATGTCGGATATCGAAGCCATTAAAAAATTATGCCCTTCAGTATCCGATGTGAATGTTCAGATTGGCAGATATTATTCTGTAAAGCATCAAACGGAATCACGACAATACAATATTCGAGGCGTCCTGCCGGTTGCAAAGAGTATGAACAATTGGTTCGTTGCACAGGGGCGCTTCATTTCGGAGGAGGATGTCAAAAACAAGCGACGTTTTGCTTTTATCGGTAACAATGTCAAAGAACAACTTTTTGGTCTCAATGCTTCATCCGTTGGTGAAAAGATGAAGATACGTGGTGTGACATTTCAAGTCATCGGTGTGGCAGTTCATAAGAAATTGCAAATGGCGACGATTAACTCCCGCCATGACGATCAGGTCCTGGTTCCTCTTAGCACCGCACAGCAACTCTGGGGTGATGGCAAGAGTCTCGACATCGTATTTGCCGAACCAGCGGAAGGCTACACCTCGAGTCAGGCCACAGCTGAGATTCGGAAAATCATGGCTGAGCGGCACCATTACGATCCGGAGGACCAGGAAGCATTGATGCTATTCGAATTTGCTTTCTACGAAAAAATGCTCGGTCTTCTCACCCTTGGCTTGAATATCCTTCTGGGTCTCATCGGAGTTGTGACACTTTTCATAGGTGGTGTGGGTGTGATGAACATTATGTTTGTTTCTGTACAGGAACGTACACGAGAAATAGGCATTCGAAAAGCCGTGGGTGCAAGAAAAAAGGATATTCGACGGCAGTTCTTGGCAGAGTCGCTTTTTATCACGACATTGGGTGGATTGGGTGGCTTTTTATTGGGTTCGGCTTTATTAGGCAGTATTAACCTGCTGCCTTTACCTCCATATATCCCGCTTCCTCATAACTCGATTGAATTGTCTTTGATCATTGTCTTTGTGATGATCGTAACCGGTGTTGTATCAGGGTACATCCCTGCAAAAAATGCCGCTGAGATGCAGCCGGTAAATGCCCTGCAGTATGAAAGAGGTGAAACGGTAGTAGGAGGGAAGCAACCAAAAGCACTTTGGATTTCCGGTACACTTACCGGTGAACTCATTGGACAGGCATTTATCGAGATCCGCACCAGCAAGTCCAGGAGCTTTCTTACGATGTTTGGGATTTTCTGGGGTATCGCCGCCATCATCGTGCTCATCGGATTCGGTTCGGGTTTCCAGGGTTTCTTTAAACGTGAATTTGGTAAGATGGGCCAAAAAATTGTTTTTGTGAGTGGAGGTCGAGTTAAAACTAAAAGAGGGGCGTTCCGGGAGGGAAGGAGGATCCGGCTTACACAAAAGGATATCCATGCACTGAAGACGTTTTCGAGAGAGGTGGAAGAAGCCCTGCCGGAATACGACTGCAGATTTCAAGTCGTGAAGGTTGGTAACGAAAACCGTGCAGTACACACCTTAGGCGTTGTCCCAGGCACATTGCAGATGCGAAATTTCACTGTAGCAGAGGGACGGTTTATCAATCAGGGTGATATAGAAGAGAAACGAAGAGTTTGTTTCCTGGGGGCCACCACAGAGGAGCGTCTGTTTGGAAGTCGTGAACAATATGTGACAGGGGCATATGTGAACATCGCAGGAATTCGCTACAGGATCATTGGAACGGCTCAAGCAAAAGGCTTTCAGTTATCCATAAACACGTCATTGGATGACGAGAAGATCCTCATCCCGTTCACTTCGGCTCTGAAAGATTTCAGTGGAAGAAAATTTTTATCCCGTATACTCATTTCACCGGTTGACAGGGATCGTTACTCACAAACTGAGAAAGAAATTCGAAAGAAATTGGCCATACTGCACAGGTTTGATCCCGAGGATGAAGATGCGTTGTCCGTTTTCAGTATGCTGGAAGGAATGGATTTTCTTCGATATATCGTGATTGGACTTCAGGTATTCCTGGGGGGTGTGGGAGTGATGACTCTACTCATAGGGGCAGTAGGAGTGATGAATATCATGTTCTTCATTGTCACTCAACGGACCCGTGAAATAGGTATTCGTAGGGCCATTGGAGCCTTCAAGAAACACATTTTTCAGCAATTATTCACCGAAGCTCTTGCCCTTACTTTTCTCGGAGGAGTGATCGGCTTTATCATCGGCTGGGGGATGAATGCCGGTTTGTCAGTCCTCGTTGAATTCCTGCGTAGTCAGAATACTCAGCTCATGATGCTTTTTTCGCCACAGAATTCCCTGTTCACTTCATGCATGACCGTTTTTTTTATGGTTGTAGCAGGTTTCTTCGCCGGAATGACGCCGGCACTCCGCGCAATGCGGCTGAATATCGTTGATTCTTTGAGGTATGAATGAAGAAAAGGCCGAGGAGACCCGGCCTTTTCAAGATAATTATAAAGGATTATCATTCAGTCCGAGGAACCGTTATTCTGAACTGTGTCTCCTTGGGGACGCGATTTTAGCATAGTAAAGAGACCACCGATTCCAATTACGAGCATGATCCCGGCCTGTATGGCAGTCTTGATGGGCAGCTCTCCTTGGGTTGAGATGACGAAGTAGAGCATCGCAACGGCACCCACGATGATTCCACCATAAACAAAAATCATAACCATGCGTGCCTTTGTTCGTGTTGAGGGTGTGTCTTCGCCGAAAAACCGATTGTAGAGGGCAAGGGCACCCATGGTGCCAACGCCTAAGATGGCAAAGACCAACCAGAATAACCGTAGCGATCCTTCAATGCCGGCCTCACCACGGAGAGGGACGAGTATGGCCCTGTACATCTCACCACCTACATTGGAGCCGACGAGGGAACCAATGACGCCATACAGGAAGGCATATCCCATATAGGTCGCCTTGCTTTCCTGAGGAGCAATGAAACCGATATAACTGTAATATTTTGGATGGGTGGTCATTTCACCGATGGAGAAGACAACGATACCGGTGATGAACATCCAAACACTCTGCGAAAGGCTCAGACAAAGGAAGCCCAGGGCACCAATGAGAATGCCTCCCATCATCGTGGGAAGTGCCTTGAGATTCTTGACGATTCTGCTTACGACGATTTGTAGAAGCACGATCGTACCCGCGTTGAGTACGGTCACATGCTGTGCATCTAATTGGAAAGAAATTCCAATGCTGGCAAAGGCCTGGTTTACAGGCGTCGGATCGATAAAATCTCGGAGATACCAGAGAATGGAGCCAAAATTTTGGAAATAGAGAATCCAAAAACACGAATAAACGAAGATGAGAAGAATGAAGCGGGCGTCTGACAGCACCAAGGCCGCGTCAGTGAGGACCTGCTTGAGAGGCTTCGAACTTTTCGGCTTCGGGGGATCGCGGTATAGAAAAATGGTCGGCAGAAGCATGAGAGCGCAATAGACCGAGCTTGCGATGAAAACGTATCGCCAGGAGAATCCCTTTAGGTATCCTGCTACGAGGGGTGCGATTAAGGCTCCGAGGTTAATCATCCAGTAATACACTCCGAAGCCAAACCCGGAGGTTTTTTCGTCGGTGGTTCGGGCAACAGTGCCTGTGATGATGGGCTTGAACAGGCCGGAGCCCGTGGCCATGACGAGGAGAGCCGCAAAGATGATCCAATAGCTCGTCACATGTCCGGCAATCAGGTAACCCGTGGAGAGGAGGGAAAAAGCGAAAAGTAATAAACGACGATAACCGTAACGCTCAGCCAGGGCTCCACCCATAATGGGAATGACGTATGTCATCGCGTATACGATTCCCTGCAGGAGTCCAACTTCATCTTCACCAAATCCCAGGCCGCCGCCAACTTTATCAGTCAGGTAGCGTGCAAGAAGGGCGTTGAGACCGTAGTAGGCACCACGTTCGAAGAGTTCCATGATATTCGCTAACCAGAAGGACTTGGGGAGAGATTTCAAAAGGCCACCCCTTTCGGTTTTATCATTCATATTTTTATTCTCCATGCATATAAAGTGATTCGGTTGGTTTTCATTTTACCGAATAAAAAAATTATTCAAAATATAATGCAAAAAGACATAAAATTCCACAAATATTTCATTTGTATAGTATTTAGTTAGTGAATTCTGTAAGAATTCATTAAAGAATTGAATGAATTTCGACCAGAATATTGCAAAACGGGAATATCCTTTTATGACATCGACAATAGCTAAGCGCAAAATTAACAGTATATTAATGTAAATATAACGAAAAATGGATGGTTTGGCAAAATATTTGCACAGAATACAACGTGCTATTGTATTCAAACATAAAGGTGAATTTTAAAGTCTTAGGAGGATAGAGTGATGAAACGAATCATTCTTCTTATGATGGTCCTTATCGTTCTCGGTTTTTCAACCCAGGGTATGGGACAAGGTCTCAAGCTTTCGCAACCGAATGCTGTCGGAGGCAGTTTAGTGGGAACCCATTTGGATGGATTGGTTAAAAGTTCATCGATGGGGCCAGGGCTTGAAGTGTTCTTAAAATACAATGTTTCACCGCGTTTTATGTTATCTGCGGGAACTGGTATCTTAACTGCTACGGATGGAACCCTGTCGATGGAAAATTTCAGAACGACTCTTTTCCCCACCGTAGAGGTGAGGGCCGGGTATGGTTTGACTGAAGGAAGTAAGTTCTTACCCTTCATCTACGGAGGACTCCAGGCCTTTGGTTTCAAGAGCACCACGAAAACACCCAGTTATACGAGTGATACCTTTTACGATGCCGGAGCGATAATTGGGGGCGGTTTCGAGTATGCACTCAACGAACTATGGTCGATTCATGCCACTGGAGATTATAGATATATTTTTACGGCATCTACGCCAACCGGTGTTTCCAAGCCCCAGTATTGGATGGCCAAGGCAGGTCTGACCTATGCTCTGCAGCCCGGTGAGAGACAGAAGAGAGAGGAGATCGAATATCCAACGGGTGAAGGAGAGATTTCTTTGGATGATCTTTTCAATCAGGAAGTCGTAGCTGAAGCTGAAAGTGATGAAATGAGCGAAGATGATGCCCTTGCTCTTCTTTTTCAGACCGAAGAGGAAATCGGAGATATGGAAACCATCCAACCCGAAGAAAGGGCAGCAGGAGAAACGGAAGAAACGCTATATCCGGTCACTTCGAGTACCGGAACGAGTTTAAATGCAAGAGTTCAAGAACTGAGGACTGAGATGGATCGCAGAACGCGAGAAATTAATGATCTTCAGAATCAAGTCACAGCCAATGAGAGATCCATTTCCCAATTTTCGGGTCAGGTTGCCGGACAGACAGAAGGATCTTTTGGTGTGTACAATACGGCGAATTTTAAGGCAAATTATGAATCGGCTCTTCAGAATTTCTATAATAAGCAATTTCAGGATGCCATTCGGATTTTCCGGGGACTCATGACGTCCAATCCTGACCATCGACTGGCCAGTAACTGTCAGTATTGGATTGGGGAGAGTTACAACGCGATGAAGCAGTACCAGGAGGCGCTTAATGCCTTTAATTCTGTCATGAGTTATCGTACCTCCTATAAATTTGATGATGCCCTTATCATGAGTGGTATCTGTCATTTGAGGCTGGGAGATCGCACAACAGCCAGAGAGAACTTTCAACAGCTGGTAAGTCGCTTTCCGGATAGTGAATACGCTCCAAAAGCCATGCGGTATTTGGGACGACTCTAATTCAAAGAAAGATCTTAATTATAAAAAAGGCCACTGGATTTGTAAATCCAGTGGCCTTTTTTTATTATGCATGAGTGTTACGAATGAGGATAAACGCTCATTTATTCTTATCATTCTTAAACGCTTCCTCCCAGGCCTCATCGCTGGCCTTTTTCCTCTTGTAACCCAGGATTGAAATCCAGATACTGATTTGGTAGAGAAAGAGTAGGGGGAAAGCCATGAGAACTTGACTCATAGGATCGGGAGGAGTGACAATGGCCGAAAAAATAAAGACAAGGACAATACCATAGCGACGATATTTCTTAAGAAATTTTGGGGTCACTATGCCGGTTCGCGAGAGGAAGAATGAGAGAACGGGAAGTTCAAAGATCATACCGGCAACCAGGATGAGTCGCAGGACAAAGCTCATATATTCGGTGATGTTTATGGTCGCTTCGATGGTCTCTGTTCCCATACTGAAGAGGAAGGGCAGGACGGTCGGTATTAAGATCAAATACGCGAAGGCGGTTCCTAAAAGAAAGCAAAAGGTTGTGAAAAGCAGGGCGGGAAAGAAATATTTTTTTTCTTTGGCAAGAAGTCCGGGAGCAACAAATTGCCAGAATTGATAAAAAATGATTGGAAGAGAGACTATGATTCCTACCGCTAATGCCACTTCCATACGGACCATGAGCATACCGGTAGGCTTCAGGAAGATGAGTTTTGCCGGTTCGGTTAACCTGTTGTTAGGAAGCGTTAAAAAGTCTAGAAGAAATCCTGTGAAGGGGAAGGACACAACGGTGATGAGAAGCACGGATCCTAAACCCTTAAGAATACTCCATCTGAGTTCCTCGAGATGATCGAGGAAAGGCATCTCTTTCTTATTCTCTTTATTATTAGAAGATTTCTTTTTTCTCATTTGATTAGAAAATTATATCATTGACCATTATAAATATGTTTAAGTATGATGCTATATATCTACATTTTAAAACCGGCAAATCCAAAGAAAGCAAGGGACATACATCCGGCCATGATAAATGCAATGGGTGCTCCTCTCATGGCTCTTGGGACATTGGCCAATTCGAGTTTTTCTCGCAGCCCGGCCATAAGTACGAGGGCAAGAGTAAATCCAATTCCTGAAGTGAATCCATTCACCAAACTCTGGATAAAATTGTATTCCGCGTCAATATTCAGTATGGATACACCCAGTACGGCACAATTCGTTGTGATCAAGGGGAGGTAGATCCCCAGAGACCTGTACAGACCGGGACTCATCTTTTGGATCACCATTTCGACAGTTTGAACGAGTGTGGCAATGACCAGTATAAAGCAAATGGTTTGAAGATACGTGAGATCCGGAGGGTCTCCCTTTCCTTTCATGAAAATCTTAAAGAGAAGGTTGGAAGGAGTCGGGGCTAAAAAATAATTATGGATTGTCCAGGTAACGACAGAGGCCATACTCATGACAAAGATCACAGCCATTCCCATGCCTACTGCGGAATCCAATTGTTTTGAAACACCGATATATGGGCATAAACCGAGAAACTTATGAAGGACAAAATTTGAGACAAAGATAGCACTTACAGCGATAATGAAAAGGGATTGAAATTCCATAGAGACACTCCAATACTTAGTAAATTAATGCTTTATATGTCTGCGATGTTCAAACCAGTTGAGAAATCCAATGACAAATCCAATCGTCAGGAAAGCACCCGGTGAAAGGATCATGAGTAGCACGGGTTTGAAATTCGGTCCGAAGAGTTCCATCCCCAACCAGGACCCATTCCCAAGAATCTCACGGAATGTCGCAATGATGATCAACGCAAGTGTAAAACCGATACCCATACCCAGGCCATCGATGATAGAAAGAAAGACACGGTTTTTACTGGAATAGGCTTCGGCTCTTCCCAGGATGATACAGTTGACAACGATCAATGAGATAAACAACCCTAAGGATTTGGAAAGATCGGGGAAAAAGGCAGCCATGACGAGTTTAACGATGGTCACAAATGTAGCTATGATCATGATGAAAATAGGAATTCTTATCTTTGATGGTATGAAATTCCGAATGAGAGAGACAACACCATTGGAGCAGAGTAGTACAAAAATAGTGGCGGCTCCCATTCCAAGGGCGTTATTCACCGAGTTTGAGACAGCAAGGACGGGACAGAGCCCCAACATTAACCGAAAGACGGGATTTTCTTTATAAAGTCCTTTAATAAATTCTTTTCCAATAATCATAGATTTCTCCTATAGAGGCTGAGCCTGGTGTTCAAAATGAATTATTTAGGGTGATTCCGATTTTTGCAATCATAGTCGCTGCCCGATCGGTTATCCCGTCTGTAATCGCTCTGGACGTGATGGTGGCTCCTGTTATGGATTCGATTTGTCCACCATCTTTATCAACAGAAACACCATTAATCTTCTTACCCGCAAACTGAGCTTGCCACCACGGTATGGTTTCTCCTGATCGAATTTCTTCACATTTCGTTCCAAGGCCGGGCGTCTCTTCTTGAAATAGGATTTTTATCGAGATAATGGCGCCACTGGAATCCATTCCTATAAGTGTTTGAATTTTACTGGAGTAACCTTTTGCCAGAGTTGAGAATGCATATCCAAGAAAACGCGTTTTTAGTGTATCCCCGTATCCTCTATAATAGATGGTTTGGCCATCTTCTAAGACAGGTTCAATGACACCATTGTCAGAGCCAGGAAGGACGGCATAAAGTCCGCTTTTGAATGCCATCTCTTGCTGATAGAGGATTATGGGTCTTGTAATTTTATTCACCCATGCCAGAGCTCCGGATGCAACGAGAGCGACGATGGTGAGGATTGCACCGAATCGTAATATGTCTTTCATAGAATGTCTACCCTCCAAAAACTTTTGGTTTTGTATATCTATCTAAAAGGGGTGTTGTCAAATTCATTAAGAGAATGGAATAGGAAACCCCTTCAGGATATCCTCCCCAAAGACGAATAATGACCGTTAAGAGTCCACAGCCGGTGCCGAATATGAGTCTTCCTTTGAATGTAACGGGAGTGGTTACCATATCCGTGGCCATGAAAAAGGCACCCAAGATGAGTCCACCGGAGAAAACATGAAAGAAAGGATTACCCGAAAACAAACCCTCGGTTCCACCAAATATCCATGTAAGGAGAGCTACGGTTCCAATGTAAGTAAATGGAATTTTCCAACCAATAATCCGTCGGTACATGAGGAAAAGGGCGCCGATAAGAAGTAAAAGGACCGATGTTTCCCCAAGGCACCCCCCTACACGCCCAAAGAAGAGATTTCCACTAAAACCATAGAGTTGAGAAATGATCTGTGTCGCTTCAGAAACCTGTTCGGCGGTGTGTTCGGACATATTTGTTAGAATGTCCCGGGCTTGATTGAAGACATTCAAAGGTGTTGCATTTGTGACTGCATCGATACCCGATATTGTACCGGCCCGGGGAACTGTATTAAATACAGTCATATGAACAGGCCATGAAGCCATGAGAAAAGCTCGACCGATGAGAGCCGGGTTCATGGGATTATATCCCAGGCCACCAAAAACCATCTTACCCACTGCAATACCAACGAAGGCTCCAACGGCCGGAAGCCAGAGGGGAACCTCTGCCGGTACGTTATAGGCCAGCAGAAGCCCGGTGACGATGGCACTTCCGTCGGTTATACTTACTGGGCGCTTCATTAGCGACTGACAGAAAAGTTCGGATATAACGGCAGCGGCCGTCGTCATTAGAATGACCCAGAGGGCTTGAAGTCCGAAAAAGTAGACAGCACCGATACCTGCAGGTAAAAGTGCCCCTGCGACAGTGTACATGATTTTCGGAATAGAATCACTATCTTTAATGTGGGGAGACGGGGAGATATAAAACTTATGTTCCATACTTAAGGATCCTCCGGTTATCGAATTGAGCCGTTTATCCGGCTTCCCGCTGCCTTTCATTCCAAACAGCTTTTCCCAGTTTTATATAATGGATCAGGTTTCTCTTGGCCGGACAGATAAAACTGCAAGTTCCACATTCAATACAGTCCAGTACTCCCATACGATAAGCGTCATCAATCTTTTGATATTCCACAAAAGTAGTGATTTGGCTGGGAACGAGATTCATGGGACATACGTCCACGCAACGGGCACACCCAATGCAGGGACGCTCCAGGTCAAGCTTTGCCATTTTCTCATCCAGGACAAGTATTCCCGAAGTGCCTTTGATGACTGGGACGTCACCACTCAACTGGGAAATCCCCATCATAGGGCCACCATTGATTAATTTAGCTGCCGATTGGGTGAATCCACCGCAAAATTCGATGAGGTTCTGAAATGGTGTTCCTATGCGTACCAACAGATTTTTCGGTGACTCGATTCCGGAACCGGTTACCGTGACGATCCGTTCTATAAGGGGTTTATGGGAAGAAACGGCCTCGAAGATGGCCAGGGCTGTTCCTACGTTATGTACGAGGCAGCCGATATCCATGGGCAGACCTCCTGCGGGGACTTCCCGCCCATTTGCTGCCTTGATGAGTTGCTTCTCAGCGCCTTGAGGATATTTTACATGGAGAGGCAGAATGGTCATGTTATTGTATGAAGCGGTCTTATCCTTCATCAATTGAATTGCATCGGGTTTGTTTTTCTCTATACCGATGATTCCTTGATTAACCTCCAGGATTTTCATGATGATTTGGAAGCCCTGGAGTATTTCATCGGTCTTTTCGAGCATGAGATGGTGATCTGCAGTGAGAAAGGGCTCGCATTCGACACCATTGAGTAGAGCAATTTCGATAGGTTTTTCGGGAGGCGGCGAGAGTTTGACATGGGATGGGAAGGCCGCTCCTCCCATCCCTGCAATTCCTGCCTCCTGGATGCGTTTTTTCATTTCTTCAGTACTGAGCTCCATGAAGGCAGGGTCGGATTTAACCGATTTCGTCCAGGTATCCTTAGCATCGCTCTCGATGACAACACTGAGGAGATTTGTTCCCATAGGGTGAGGTCTGGATTCTACAGCTGTGACAATCCCTGAGACAGAGGCATGAGAAGGCACAGAGACGAACTTATCCGTTTTCCCGATAGCTTGACCCGTTAGTACGGTGTCTCCTTTCTGAACGATGGGTTCAGCCGGAGCTCCGATGTGCTGTTGTAATGGGATGACAACGATTTCAGGAAGGGGAAGCTCTTGTATCGCTTCATGTTCGGTCCAATGTTTTTCCTCGGGTGGGTGAGCACCTCCTCTAAAACTCTTCCGATGAAACATGAATTCTCCTTCGAATGAACGATGAATAATCTCAACAACTGTTATGATCAAATAACCATCAGAACTTATTTTTTTAGTTTTTTTAGTTCTTTTAAGAATTCTTCTTTGTCTTCGAACTTACGATAAACCGAAGCAAATCGTACATATGCAACTTCATCCACCGCACGAAGAAGCTTGGATACGATTTCTCCAATTCTTAAGCTCTCAATCTCTTTTACATAATATGAACCGATTTCCGATTCTATTTTTTCAACAATATTGTCGATCTGGCCAATAGAAACGGGCCGTTTATTGCAGGCAATTTGAATACCTTTTATGAGTTTCTTCCGGTCGTAATATTCTCTTCGACCGTCGGATTTGATCACATAAATGGTTTTATCTTCAATCTCCTCTATTGTGATGAAACGACGTCCACATTTCAGACATTGTCGCCTTCGTCGGATAACCTTTCCATCTTCCCTGGATCGGCTATCCACAACTTTATCCTCGTCTTTTCCGCAGTAGGGGCATCTCATTTTATTTCCACGTCTTGAACATTCAATTGTATGATCTTGAGATGGCCCTCGGCAGCGAGAGTCTTGGCTAAATCATCGGGATAACCCTCCAGGAAAAATATCTGTCTGATGCCTGCGTTTAAGATCATCTTAATACAGAGGGAGCAAGGATGATGTGTGGAGTAGAGCACTCCACCCTCGATACTGATACCAGAGGTTGCCGCTTGGATAATAGCGTTTTGCTCTGCGTGGATTCCCCTGCACAGTTCGTGACGTTCTCCCCGTGGGACACGATATTCCTTCCGGAGGCAGCCAACATCGAGGCAGTGGGGGAGTCCCTTGGGAGCCCCATTGTAGCCTGTTGAAAGAATTCGTTTTTCTTTTACAATGATTGCACCAACCTGTCGCCGTAGACATGTGGAGCGCGTGGCGACCAGGCGAGTGATTTCCATGAAATAGCTATCCCAGGAAGGGCGCAGATGGGCATTTTGTTTATTCATCGGATCTCTTGATAAAGCAAGAAATCCTGGCTTAGTTCTCGGATCTCTTGATTGATTCGTGCAATTTCATTTTCATCTTCGATATTGGAGAGTACTTTATGGATAAAGTCTCCAATACGTTTCATTTCTTCCTCTTTCATACCACGGGTTGTTAGGGCTGGAGTACCTATTCGGATACCGCTGGTAACAAATGGACTCTTTGTATCGAAAGGGACTATGTTCTTGTTAACCGTGATGCCTGCGTTCTCCAGAGCTTTTTCCGCTGCTTTTCCAGTCATTTCTTTATTTGTTAAATCGATGAGCATGAGGTGGTTGTCGGTACCTCCGGAGACGAGATGATAACCATGATCGACAAGCCGTTGAGCCAGTGTTTGTGCGTTCTTGACGATTTGCTGGCAATATGTTTTATATTCGGGTTGGAGGTTTTCTTGAAATGCAACCGCTTTGGCTGCTATGACATGCATGAGAGGTCCACCCTGTATTCCGGGCATAACGATACTGTCCAGAACTTCCGATAAGAGTTTGATTCGTCCAGATTTAGGGGCAGTTATTCCCATAGGATTTTCTTTATCTTTGCCCACGAGGATCATTCCTCCCCTGGGGCCACGCAATGTTTTATGAGTGGTGGTGGTCACCACATCGCACACAGGCAATGGGTCTGGGTGCAACTCCGTGGCAACGAGACCCGCAGGGTGAGCAATATCGGCCATGAGGTAGGCTCCGACACTGTCGGCAACCTCTTTGAATTGATTAAAGTCGATGACTCGAGGGTATGCGCTGGCTCCTGTAACAATCAGCTTTGGTTTATGTGTTTTGGCCTGGCTCCAGACTTGATCAAAGTCAATACAGCCCGTTTCTTTGGCAACACCATAAGATACAAAATGGTAGAGTTTTCCTGAGAAATTGACGGGGCTTCCATGGGTCAGGTGTCCTCCATGAGACAGATCCATCCCCAGAACAGTATCACCGGGTTTGAGGAAAGCCATATAGATGGCCATGTTGGCCTGGGATCCGGCGTGAGGTTGGACGTTGGCATAATCACATTTAAATAGTTGTTTTGCCCTGTCTCGGGCAAGGTCTTCGGCTCGATCGACAAACTCACATCCACCGTAGTATCGATGCCCGGGATATCCTTCAGCATACTTATTGGTCATGACACAACCAAGGGCTTCGAGCACAGCCACGCTTACGAAGTTTTCTGAAGCGATTAACTCAAGTTTATAGTTTTCACGGTCGATTTCTCCCCGAATTGCCTCGTATATGAGAGCATCGGATTGTTTTAATTGTTCCATATTGAACTCCAATCGAGATAGTATTGAATGAGTCTTAATGTGCCAAATGGGACATCATGTCCCATTTGAGCTAACGGAGTATTTTTCTGGTAATCTAGATTTGAAGGCAAATTTACAGACCGGTCAGGTCGTGAATTTGTTTTACCCGTCTTTCGTGCCGGGTCCCTGCTTCAAATTTTGTATTAATAAAAGCCGTCACTATTTCTTTTGCTTCCTCAAACTCCGTATATCGCGCAGCTAAACTGAGAATATTGGCGTTATTATGTGATCGACTCATTTTGGCCATTTCTACTGAATAGCCGCAGGCACATCGGATTCCCGGAATTTTGTTGGCAACGATGGACATTCCTATTCCGCTACCACAGACTAAAATTCCAAGTTGTTTCTCATTGTTGGATACAGTACTGGATACGCGAATGGCGATCTGAGGATAATCCACAGATTCGGCAGAATCTGTGCCGTAATCCTCAATCTCAATTCCTTGTTTCTCCAGATATTTTTTAATCTCTTCTTTTAAATGAAATCCAGCATGGTCAGCACCAATGGCTACCATCATGATACAGGTATCCTTTATTCAATCCACTGGTAGCAAGCTCCGCGAGGAGTCTTCTGATCTTTGTGCATAAAGATATCTTCTCTAGTTGGGATGAGGGATTCCACATAAGCCATGCGTCTTTCTGCGTCGGTCTTCCATTCAAGATCTCTCTTCGCCTTAACGAATTCATCATAGGCCAATTTATAGACGAGTTTATCGTCGAAGCTATTTGTGCCCCCTTTTTCAGCGACACATTTATCTGCACTCGCCTCGTAAGCCATGCCACGAGTCAGATAGGCCAAACCGTAATTGGAATCGATGCGAAGTGCTTTTCGAACTTCATTCACTGCCAATCTGTAGTTGCCCAGAAAAACATGGCATATGGCGAGATTACAGAGATTTTTCTTATCATCGGGTGTGGATTGTAAAATCTGTTTGTAAATATTTAGCGCATCCCTGAATTTTTCTATTTGTTGGTAGGAATCCCCGAGCATTTCAAAGGCCTGGATGTTATCGGTCTCTTTCGACGTGACAACCAGAAATTGCTCGATAGCCAATTCAAACTCCGAGGTTCTGTAATAAGTCTGGGCAAGATCCATTCGATATCTCATATTTTCCGGATCACGCTCAACCAATCCCTTCTGCGATTCAATGACCATTTCGATATCACCGGTCTGGGCGAGGAGGCTACTGAGAATTTCCTGTGATCGTTGATCAGTGGGATCCAATCTGACGATGGCCTGATAAGAACCGATGGCTTTATCGGTTTCATCGGTGTTAATGTAAAGTTGAGCCAGAAAACGGTGATAATTCACAGAATCCGGTACCAGTTTTGTGAGGGTCTCATACATCTCTATCGCTTCGTCGGTTCTACCCTGAGGACGGTAGATATATCCCAATGCTTCGTAGAAATAGGGAAGATTTGGCAATCTCTCAATACCGATACGATAGGCCCACTCGGCGCTATCCGGCAGGTTGAGGCGAAGATAGCAATCACCCAGTCTCTGATAGAGGACTCTGCCATAGATACCACCGGTGTCTAATTCGGCCACTTCCTTGAAGTACCTCTTTGCTTTCTGATAATCTCCCTGCTTGTAGGGCTCATATCCGAAACTGAATTTTAACCTGATTTTACCTTCATGGATTTTAACGAGAGAGTCCTGAATCGCTTTCTGCTGTTCCGGAGTCAGCTCCAGTTGTTGAGGTGACGTACTCGCACAACCGATAAAATACAGGTTGATAGAACCAAGCAAAAGCATGAGGATTCCGATAAAAACGAAAAATTGTGTTCTCTTTTGCACAGATGTCCCTCCTTATGTGATTGTCAGTGTATTGTGATATTTGCGGGCTCAATTTCGATCAGAAGTTTAATGAAAATATTGATGAAAATCAAGAAAAATGTTCATTCTGTTCAATAGCGCCGGATAAACCATTTTTCGCCTCCTGTTAAGGAAAGGCTAATACGAAACATGTTTTCTGATAAATTGTTGGAATCTAAGGAACCTCGTGTTCCATAACTCAAGGCAATGTCGATTTGAGCCGCGTTCATGTAAAGAGGAATTCCGATTCCCATGGTCACCCATTGTTCGGTAATTGAATTTTGCATGGGATCAAGAGAGAGATAGGGTTGGGTCGTAAAACCAAGACGAAAGGCTAAACGTCTAAGAAAAGAGGCCTCCGGATTTCGGTTGGGCAGTATCTCTCCTCCAACCGATAGTCGATTGACGTCACATGTTCCCTGGATTCGAGTACCGTTTATGGCCATTCGAGACCAGTTTCGCTTGTGGTATTCTATTCCCAAAAGCACACCTCTGGTTATTAGAAAAGTTGTGCCGACACCCCAGGAAGCGGGCAAGAGAATAGACCCCTGATCGGGTTTGTCTTCTGTCTGGTATAAATTTGAAATGGATGTTTGGTTATCCAGATTGATTTCCGGAGTGTAAATTGCTCCGATGGTTAGTGCTGTAAAAGGGCGGTAGATGAATCCAGTGGTTAATCCAAAACCCCAGTTTTTAGTAGTGAATTCATCTTTACTCGGAAAAAATCCCTGGTCATCGTATTCCACATCCCAGCGTTCCGTAAATTTTCCAAAGAAATAATGACCGGAGAGTCCCAATGACAAGTTAGATCGGAGAGCCCAGCACAGGGAGAATGAAAATGTATTTAATCCACCATTGCCTTCAACAGATTTTGTATAAGATTCGGTTTCAATACTATTTGAGTAACTCAACTGATAGTCCATTCGTGAAAATGGTGTAAGTCCGAAGGAGGCATTCAATCCTGAACCGAACGGAATGGCAAAAGTAAATCCGTCGAAGTTAGAGTAATTCGATGAGGCATTCCCGTTTATGTCCCGATAGTCGTTATTTTCAAAATAGTACTGAAGGGACAATTGGGTCCTTTGAGACATATAAAGTCCAGCCGGATTGATCCGGGAAATTACGAATGGATCAGAAATGGCTATAGAGAGTCCTCCCATACCCATCGAGCGAGTATTGGGATGGAAAAATGGCAAACCTACTCCTTTCGATGAGAGTATGGATCCCCCATCGACATTTTGAATGAATAGGAAGGTTATCAAAATAATAAATTTAAAGAATCGAGGGAAGTTCATATTCTGATCTCCGAGGTTTGATAATATCCTAAAACCGACCCGATGGTGGCAGGCTATAGATTATTTCTAGTCTGGGTTTCTTTTGCGAATCTGTCCTGCTATAGAACGCCCTACGCATCAGGTCTGATCTCTCATTTTTTCCCAATAGGATAATGCCATTATTTTCTTTTATGCCGATTGTCCAATTTTGCACGTAAAATGTTAAGTTAATGACGGCTGAGTCGTCTTCTACACTACCGGTAAAAGATAAAGACGAATCAAAAGCAAATGTCTCGAAGGATGACCACCATGTGGTATCCGTGCAAATAAACGCCACGAATTCAAAGGGTGCTGAATGATCCGGAAATGAGAGTGTCGTATCATTGTATAGAGTGAGCAAGGCTCTGTTGACTGTGGCATTTTCGGGGATGGAATCCAAATCGAAGAAGAGCAGTGAACGAAGTTGTGCTCCGTCAGCAATATAGAGTCGTTCTGAAGTTGGATCATATGGCGCCGTTGCGATATAGGCATCGGCTGTAGGAAATTTCGTGTAGGTTGATTGGATTGAATCGCGTGTGACATAGATAGTCAGTTGAGGTACACTGGCCCATTCAAGAGGTGATTCCTTACTATAGAATTGCATAATGAAGCCGGTATCCGGAGTCGAATAAGATAGGAGAAGACCAAAGTTTTCTAACGTTGAAGTATCCATCCAGGATTGCACCAGATCTTGAGGAAGCATGTAACTGACTGAATCGGTATCAGAGTATAGAACTTGCGTGGTGACCTCATCCCCGAGAAGATTACTCATGTTAAAAGACTCCCAGGTCACCTCGGTCTCATCCCATTCTCCGGTAACCGTGTGCACAGTTGGGACCAGAGAACCCCGGGCAGATCCAATCACACCGGTGAAACGGTGGGAGAGGATTACACTGTCTACAATTCCACTGTCTGGAAAACCGGAAAAGAGTAACAGGCTCTGGCATCGTATGCCCTTATTTTGGCCGACGTAGAGATAGACACTGAAACCGTTGGGAGCATATGTCTGATATGAAGTATCCCTAAGGGCAATTTTCAACATTTGCGCTACTGAACCACTGTTTTCCCTCTCGAAATGGTCAGATCCGACCGATGTTTTTTCATACTTTGAACATTGAACCAGGAGGATAAAGAGTCCCAGTAAGAACAATGTCGTAATGAGACGTTTTTTCATGGAATTCCTTAAAATTAATTTTATGGGAACTTACCTATTTATAAGCATCAGTGTTCCGATGGTTCCCCAATTTCCCATCTTTGATCATCTTGAACACTAAGTTTACGATTTTTTAAGGAATTTGTCAAGTAATGAACCTAATTCTTCTTTATGCGATTCCAGACTGCATCCATCTCCTCCAATGTTGAATCCCGCAGATCCTTCCCACAGGCTTCCATTGTTTTTTCAATCCTTTTGAAGCGAGAAGTAAATTTCTCCACGGCCAGGCGAAGGGCATTCTCAGGATCCACTTTGATGAAACGGGTCAGGTTAACAAGGGCAAAGAGAAGATCACCAAATTCTTCCTCGATATTCTCTTGATTTTTTGAATCGATGGCCTCTTTCAGTTCGGCAGTCTCTTCGGTCACCTTTTTCCACACCTGTTCTGTTTCTTCCCAATCGAACCCGACAGTGGATGCCTTCTGCTGAACACGACGTGCCCGTAAAAGTGCCGGGCTCGCTTTAGGGACACCATCCAATACGGATGACTTGCCTTCCTGCTTTTTTAGGTGTTCCCAGTGGATGCGCTGCTCCTCGGATGTATTGATTTCCATCTGACCGAAGACATGAGGATGACGACGAACGAGTTTTTGGTTAATGGTTTCCAGGACATCAATAATGGTGAAATGATTCTTTTCTCTGGCTAATTGGGCATGAAAGATAACCTGGAGGAGTAAATCACCCAATTCTTCTTTGAGACCATCGAAATCTTTTTCGTCAATCGTTTCCAGAACTTCATATGCCTCCTCCAGAAGATAGGGCTTCAAGGACTCATGGGTTTGCTCTTTGTCCCAGGGACATCCATCCGCACCACGAAGTTTTTCCATAATATTCACTAATTGCTGAAATGTGGTTTCGATCAAAACACCTCCCTAAATTTTTTGCTGTAATATTCTTTTGTATCTAATTGGCAAAAAATGTATAAACGAATTAATTTCGGTAATTTAAAAAACAATAGCAAGAAAAAATTCTCTGTTAAATACCTTGATTCTTTTTGATGACTTATTTATATT
>Ga0114922_10001006_pt1 | contig 26900 bp, 27 predicted proteins | sample AartaG_FD_100975 | JGI IMG/M metagenome (GOLD analysis project Ga0114922, IMG submission 100975) | Deep subsurface microbial communities from Aarhus Bay to uncover new lineages of life (NeLLi) - Aarhus_00045 metaG | ecosystem: Environmental > Aquatic > Marine > Oceanic > Sediment | place... | reverse complement strand
CGTTGTTATCAGCGGAACTGGTTCCATTGCGGACACAGACCCGCCAACGCCAAACCCGGCAACTTTTGCTTCATCTCCCACAGCACTCAGCAGTACCGAAATTACAATGACAGCCACAACAGGCGCCGATGCCAGCCCCCCTGTTGAGTATTACTTTACCGAGACATCCGGTAATCCAGGCGCTTCAGACAGCGGCTGGACAACCAATCCTGTTTTTACTGATTCCGGATTGCTGCCAGGGACTTTGTATTCTTACACAGTACAGATGAGAGACAGTCTGGCTAATATGGGGGCAGCCTCTGCAGCAGCCAGCACTACAACTAATGCTACACCCCCGCCACCGGCACCATCAGGAGTATATTATCTAAGAGCAGGTACAACTACCAAGACGATGCCAGACGGGCAAATGATAACAATGTGGGGTTTCGCAGTTGATTCTAATTTTGGTGCTGCGGACGGGGTGGTCACTGTACCTGGCCCGTTACTGACCGTCCCTCCGGATCAGAATAACCTGATCATAAATCTGGACAACAATCTTTCTGTCCCTGTATCGCTTGTCATCCCGGGCCAAATTACCGCCATGAATCCGGTTAAGTTCACGGATGGCGAGGGCAGGCAAAGGGTAAGGTCGTTCACCCATGAAACGGAGCCAAATAATGCTGTGCCGGTTGTTTACGAGTGGAATAATCTCAGGCCGGGAACTTACCTTTATCATAGTGGCACTCATCCAGCGGTGCAGGTTCAAATGGGCCTTTACGGTTGTTTGAAGAAGGATAATGCATTAGGGACAGCCTATGTCGGTGTTCCTTATGACAGTGAGGTTGTGCTCTGTTTCAGCGAAATTGACCCTACGCTCCACCAGGCGGTGGCGGATGGCAATTACGGGCTGGGTAAACCTGTGACCAGTACTATGAATTACCAGCCCAAATACTTCCTTATCAACGGCCAGCCCTACTCGGCAGGAATGCCGCCTGTGCCCGCGGGAAGTCCGAATGACCATGTTCTAATTAGATTTGTAAACGCAGGGCTTGAAACACACGTTCCTGTTCTTCAGGGCTCTTACATGAGTGTGGTTGCCGAGGATGGTTATCCGTACAAGTATGCCAAAGAACAGTATTCCTTGATTTTGCCGGCACTGAAAACCAAGGATGCTATTATTATTCCCAGCGCGACTGGTATTTATCTGGTCTATGACCGCAGGCTTCGCCTTACCAATGCAGGTGCCTCGCCCGGCGGAATGCTGACGTTCTTGGAAGTCGCAAGCGACTAGACCGTAAATAAACCTTTAAAGAATCGGTGAAACCTATCGTCAACGGTGATGGTAATTTCGACTGTGTAGATTCTGAGCAGCTGAAGAGAAAGAGAGTAGATTCTTACAAGAATTGGGTCTTAAGGCACTGATAAAATTACTAAAAACAAGAGGAGCAAGGGCAATGGTGTGCACAGCCTTCAGTTTCTTCACTTACATAAGCGTGGCCCTGATGCTTTGTGGCTGTGGTACAACATTAAGCACCAGCCGGGACATTGTGCAAACCACAGAAGAAGACAAACGTAGTCTTGAGCAGGAGTGGGGCGTAGAGCTTCGAGGAATAAGGCTTTCCGCTGCTGACTACATGCTGGACTTCAGGTACCGGGTCATAGACCCCAAAAAAGCCGCGCCTCTTTTGAGCCGGAATGTTAAGCCCTATCTGATTGACCAAGAGAGCGGAGCAAGGCTTATAGTGCCGACTCCCCCAAAGGTTGGTTCTTTACAGCAAAAATCCAGCCAGCCAGTAGCCGGTAAAATATATTTCATTATCTTTAGCAACCCTGGCAAGCTGGTGAAGAAGGGAAATAAAGTTACAGTGGTTATTGACAATTTCAAGGCCGAAAACCTCATTGTCGAATAAATAACAGCATAATGCTATGAAAAGTGTCCTTATACCCCTGTTGGCAGTTACCTTATGCACTCTACCGGTGCCGGCGTCCGAGGCAGTTGCCGGCAACATTAGCCCGGAACTCGAAGCTGAATTACAGGGGCTTGGTCCAGCGGATGAAATTTCTGTAATTGTGTCCCTCCGAGAAAACGTGGACCTGGATACATTCCGAGTCCACAAAGGCCGAACACGGCGGTCGAACCTGATAAAAGTTCTGAAAACCAAAGCGCGTCTTACACAACAGCCACTTGATGCTTTTTTAAAGCGTGAAGGGGGCAGGCATATCAAATCACTGTGGCTTACGAATTCAATGGCGGTCACTGCTGAAGCCCATGTGATTCGTAAAACAGCGAACCGTCCGGATGTTGCGGAGGTAAGACTTGATTACACACTCCATCTGCCGCAGACACAATACGTGCTGGCTGGTGAAGCTGAGTGGAATCTCAATACAATCCGTGCCGGAGAGCTTTGGAATTTAGGATTCACCGGCCAGGGCATTGTCGTCGCAAACATGGACAGTGGGGTCGATTTGGACCACCCCGATGTGAATTCACGATGGAGAGGGGGCGAAAATAGCTGGTATGACCCGCATGGCGAGCATAATACTCCTTATGACGCTGATGGACACGGTACTCAGACTATGGGAATTATGGTTGGCGGCGATGCTGGAGGCACAGCTATAGGCGTCGCGCCCGATGCCAATTGGATTGCGGCGAAAATTTTTGATGACAGCGGTGACGCCAACTTCAGTGATATTCATCTCGGCTTTCAGTGGCTTCTGGACCCCGATGGTGATCCGAATACAGATGATTCGCCCGATATCGTTAATAACTCCTGGGGGATGCGAGACCATGTTGATGAGTGTGTCGTGGAGTTCTACGAAGACGTCAATGTTCTCAGGACCGCAGGTATAAGCGTAGTTTTTGCCGCCGGAAACGAGGGCCCATCCTCCTCAACCAGCATCAGTCCAGCCAATTATGATAACAGTTTTGCTGTGGGTTCAGTTGACAGCTCAAACAGCGTCGCACTTTCCAGCAGTCGGGGGCCGTCGCCCTGCCATTTGGACTTTTTCCCTCAGGTTGTCGCGCCCGGCGTAAATGTCAAAACTTCGGACCTTACTTTCGGGGGAGTTTTCCCGAATTCGTACGCCTACGTTTCAGGAACGTCATTCGCAGCCCCTCATGCTTCAGGGGCTATGGCACTGTTAATGGAAGCTTTTCCCACCCTGAGTCCGGCAGAGCTTCAAGATGCATTAATACACTCAGCTGAAGACTTGGGGCCTGCTGGTGCTGATTATGACTATGGCCATGGTTTGATAAATCTCACAGCAGCTTACGAACTGTTGGAAAGCAGCTTTTGTTCAGCAGATTTCAACCACGACGAAAGTGTTGACCTCTTGGATTTGGAAGTCCTGACCGTTGAGTGGCTCAGGACAAATTGCACGAATTGTCGGAGCGACTTGAATGGTGACCAAAAAGTTGATTTTTATGATTTCGCTGAATTCGCCAACCATTACGGGCAACCCGACTGTCCATAGATAATATCGTTTAACAAAGAGATTTACAAAGATAAACTTTTATTTACTGCCTACAACAATTCTTTTTTGTGCATGAAAAGCCTTTAACCGTTTTCTCTTATGATAAGCCTCATCCTCATGTTGCCAAAATTAGGCAATTGCGAAGTCCAAATTAAGTATTTTTCCAATTTCGCTCAGTTACCTCACCCGTAATCGACATTCTTATCTTTCTCAGAGCCCCGAATCATGCTAATGTTTTTGAAACCTTGATTGCATAACATGCGAAATAATCAATAATAAACATTTATCTATGAAACGGTGCAGCTCGAGCAAGGCGGGCTAAAGCTGATTTTTCCATAGGGGAAATCCCTATAGCCCATCGACATTTTGGGCCTCATTGGGCGTTCTTGGAGTAAGGAGGGCCAATCGGACCGAAGATTTTGCTCGGATACAGCAGTGCTTGAATGTCGTCTCACGGCTGCTGTCCTTGATTTTTGCTGCCGGTATGCCTACTATAGAGTGAACTAAAAGGCGATTTAGTTGGTAAGCTGGACGAGAATCGTCGGTAAACTCTTTATGAGACAGCTTGTTGTTGGGCGAGAAAAGGGCAAAAGCTGGTATTATAGTTTCAAGTAGGATTCTATGGGACGGGTCCCGGGTATGTCTATTCCCCGCCGTGCGGCTCAACTCTTCTCTTGCTATCATCATTGGCGTTCTCTGTATACCCACGGCCGTGCCGGCTTATTAGCAACAAACGTTTTGGGTCTGTGCCGTTTCCCGTTTGTTTGGCGGTTGTGTCTGTTAAATTCAGCCGCACGTTTGTCGCTTTGAGAGATTGCTATTTGCGGAGTCAACAGATGGAAGAAAAGATGAGAAAAACAGGAATCGATGTTATAGGCGACGTTCCTTGGGGAACGCACTTCTGCCAGTTCTACCAAACGAAGCAGGATTTGATAGACATCCTCGTGCCTTATTTCGAGGCAGGGTTGCTTAACAACGAGTTCTGTATGTGGATTACATCAGAACCCTTGCGCACCAAAGAGGCAATAGAAGCGCTCGGTAGAAGAGTGAAGAATTTGGATGACCGTATTAAGAAGGGCCAGATAGAAATACTCGACTACACCGAGTGGTACACGAAGTCAGGCCGTTTTAATGCAGATGAAGTGTTGCAGGGATGGGTCGAGAAGAAGAAGCAGGCTCTCAAGAAAGGATTTGATGGGCTTCGTCTTACTGGAAATACTCTTTGGCTCGAGAAAAAAGATTGGGAAAGCTTCAAAGATTATGAAGCCGCCATAAATAGTGTCATAAGCGAATATCGAATGTTGGCCGTTTGTACGTATTCGCTTGATAAGTGTACGGCATCAGAAATTATGGATGTTGTGAGCAACCATCAGTTTGCTCTTATTAAGCGTGAAGGCAAATGGGAAATTATCGAAAGTGCTGAGCATAAGAAAAGGGCTGAGGCGCTTCAGGAGAGCGAGCAAAAATACCGTGCCATCTTTGAGCAGGCGGCAGACTCAGTCGTGCTTATTGACACAGAGACAGGAACGCTGACGGAGTTCAACGCCAGGGCGCACGAGACCCTCGGATATACCCGCGAAGAGTTCCGAAAGCTAAAGATAACAGACTTTGAAATTATCGAGTCTGCCAGGCAAGTGAGCAAGCACATCGAGAAAATCGTTGAGCAAGGGGCTGATACCTTTGAGACGAAGCATAGAACAAAGAGCGGAGAGATACGGGACATTCTGGTGAGTAGTAAGGCTGTTTCCATTGGTGGAAGAGACTTCATTCTGAGCATATGGCGGGACATCACCGAGCAAAAGAACGCCATAGAGAACCTGCGCATCTCAGAGGCTAATTATCACGCGATTTTTGACTCTGCAAATGATGCCATATTTGTTCATGATATTGAAAATGGAAAAATACTGAGCGTCAACCAGAAGGCATGCGAAATGTTTGGTTATGCTCAAGGAGAACTAACGCAACTCACAGTGGAGGATATCGGCACAGGTGTGCCCCCTTATGACCAGGAGCATGCCGTGGGATGGATAAAGAAAGCAGCCGAAAAGGGCTCCCAGCTTTTTGAATGGATCTGTAAAGACAAGTCCGGCAGGGAATTCTGGATCGAAGTCAACCTGAAACGTGCCGTTATCGAGGGCCGGGACCGCATGTTGGCAATTGTCCGTGACATCACCGAGCGCAAGAGGGCAGAGGAGGCGCTAAAGCGGATTGAATGGCTTCTGCATCCCAAAGCTGCACAGCCATCCTAGGACGAGTTTTACAGGCCGACTTACGGTAACCTGGCGGACTTAAACACTGGTGGTTTGCTGCTGAATTTGGTTGGTGAAGATGTTCTTTCCGACATTGTAAACAGTTACCTGAATTTACTGGGTACTTCAGCGGCGATCTATGAGAAGAATGGTGATTATGCATTAGGCATATTTGCCTCGGGTTGGTGTCAGTTCCTTGACTACAGCTCATACAAACTGTGTGGTACTGTCGATAAAAAAGAGGCGTTGGAATCCGGCAAGTGGCTCTGTCACGAATCTTGCTGGACAGATGCCTCGAAAATTGCCATTGAAACGGGCCAGCCGGTTGATCTCGAATGCAACGGGGGTCTCTGCTTGTATGCCGTTCCGGTTTGGGCTGGAGGAGAAATTGTAGGGGCAATTAACTTTGGATACGGCGACCCGCCCAAAGAACCTCAGAAACTCAAGGAAATTGCGAATAGATATGACGTAAGCGTTGAGGAACTTCGTAAGGTGTCGGACTCATACGAATCCCGGCCGCCTTTCATAATCGAAATTGCCAAAAACCGCCTGCTAACATCTGCAAGGTTAATAGGCACAATGATCGAGCGCAAGCGGGCCGAGGAAGAAGCGAAGAATCTGGCAAAATTTCCTTCCGAAGACCCCAACCCAGTCCTTCGGGTCGCCAGGGACGGGACACTACTTTACGCCAATGAAGCCGGCAGCCCGCTCCTGGCCGAGTGGCAGTGCCAGGTCGGTCAGCTCGTCCCTCAGAACTGGCGCCAAACAATTTCAGAAGTCTTTGCATCCGGTTCATACAGAAGGGTGGAGACCGAGCATGCAGGACGGGTATTTGCATTCGTGGTGGCTCCTGTGCCCGAGGCGGACTACGTTAACCTCTATGGGCGCGACATCACTGAGCGCAAAGACGCAGAGGCCCGACGGCTGCTGGCCGCTAAAATCCTTGAGCGTTTGAATCAAAAAAGCGAAAGACTGGATTTGATACGCGACATTATTAAACTTGTAAAAGAGTTCACTGGTTTTGCAGCGGTTGGGGTCCGCCTGCGTGAAGGTGAGGATTTTCCGTATTTTGGAGTAAACGGTTTCTCGGACGATTTTGTGCAGGCCGAGAACTATCTCTGTGCTCGCAATGAAAAGGGCGAACAAATCTGTGACGCAGAGGGCCGTCCTGTTCTGGTGTGTATGTGCGGCAACGTCATAGTGGGTCGAGCCGACCCGGCTTTGCCTTTCTTTACTGAGGGAGGCAGCTTCTGGACGAACAGCACAACAGAGCTGCTGGCCTGCACATCGCCGGAAGCTTTCCAAGTTCCGGTAAGGAGCCGCTGTAACGAGGCCGGCTATGAATCCGTAGCGCTTATTCCACTGCGTTGCGGTGACGAGATTGTGGGACTGCTCCAGCTCAATGACAGCCGCGCGGGCCGATTTACGCCTGAGGTAGTACGTTTCTTTGAGGAGGTCGGTGCCAGTATAGGGATAGCGCTTGCCAGAATCAGGGCCGAGGAGCAGGTAGTGAATCTGGCGAAGTTTCCCTCTGAGAATCCGAACCCTGTTCTGCGCATTGCGAAGGACAGCACGGTCCTTTATGCCAATGCCGCAGGCGCCGAACTGTTAAAGAGCTGGGGGTCCGATGTAGGTGGAAAGGCACCGGAGCATTGGCATCAGTACATTGCGCGGATACTCAAAAGAGCGGGTCCGAGTGAGCAGCTTGAGGTCGTCTGCAGGGATACAGTCTTTTCTTTGATAATGGCGCCCGTTGTGGAGGCAGGGTACGTTAACGTCTATGGGATTGATATCACGGAGCGAAAGCTTGCGGAAGAAGACCTGCGGAAATATCGACTGCATCTCGAAGAACTGGTTAAGAGCCGCACGGCGGAATTGACCGAGGCCAATGAACAATTGCTGCAGGAAATCGAGGCGCGCAAACGTCTCGAAAAAGAGATACTCAACGTCAGTGAGCGGGAACGCAGGCGCATCGGCCAGGAGTTGCACGACAGTCTTGGACAACAACTCACGGGCGTTGCGTTTATGACCAAGGTGTTGGAACAAAAGCTTGCCGGCAAATCGCTGAATGAAGCGGCAGAAGCGGCAGAGATAGGAAATCTCGTCAACCAGGCCACCGAACAGGCTCGGGGCCTATCCAAGGGCCTTCATCCCGTGGATTTGGAGGCGGGCACGTTGGTGCTGGCTCTTCAGGAATTGGCAACGACCACAGAAAGCCTGTTTGGCATCCACTGCACTTTCCAGTGTGACAAACGCGTTAAGATAGACAAGAGCGAGGTCGCGATACATCTTTATCGTATTGCTCAGGAGGCGATTACCAACGCAATAAAACATGGCAAGGCGAAGAACATTCGGATAAAATTCGCTTACGGCCGAAGCAAATCCGTGCTGACCGTAGGAAATGACGGGCTGGATTTTCCGCAAGAGTTCGAGGCAAGGGGCACGGGGATGGGCTTGCAAATTATGGACCACCGAGTTGACATAATTGGCGGCTCGCTTGACATTCGTAAGGCCCCGGAAGGCGGGACGGTCTTGGTCTGTACCTTCCCCAATAAAACTCACTAACAACAATATGGAGAAAATTATGGTTGCTAAGAAAAAACAGCCAAATAAAACCGATGAGAACAAAACCAGGATACTTATTGTTGATGACCATCCCATCGTCCGTCAGGGACTTGCTGAGCTGATTGACCACGAGCAGGACCTGACAGTTTGCGGCCAGGCTGAAGGGGCCCATGAGGCGCTGAAGATTATCAAGGAACTAAAGCCGGATATGGCTATTGTGGATATTACCCTTAAAGAGACAAGCGGTATGGAACTGATAAAGGATATCACGGCTCGGTATCCCGATTTGCTGGTGCTGGCTCTTTCTATGCATGATGAGTCTTTGTATGCCGAGCGCGCCCTTCGCGCGGGTGCCAGGGGCTATATTATGAAGGCCGAAGCCACGGAAAACGTTGTGACGGCGATTCGTAAAGTTGTGAGCGGCCAGATATACGTCAGCGATAAAATGGCGGCAAAAATGGTGCGCAAATTAGTTGGCGGTGGACCCGATGTAGGCGCTTCCGCCATAGATCGCCTCAGCGACCGTGAACTGGAAGTGTTTAGCCTTATCGGCCAGGGTCAAGGAACGCGCCAGATAGCCGAAAGGCTGCACCTGAGTTTGAAGACAATCGAGACCTACCGGGCACACATCAAGGAAAAGTTAAACCTTGTAGATGCCAACGAGCTGCTCCAGTACGCCATTCAATGGGTGCAAAGTCAGGGCAAATAGCAGCTTAAGCCCCAGTTTGCCCGGGCACATCTTTGCATCTGTCTTTCAGCTCTTGACAGAATCCTTTCAACGATTCTCTTTGCGCGCATACTCGTTTCTTCTGGCTTGCGCCATAGTGGATTCCCCGATACGAACAAGAGCAACTCGACTGATGGTAAATACAGATTCTGCCCCGATTTACAAAAGTAAACTCATTGTTATCATCAGAGTATATATCAGGAAGGCAATAATGATAGTATTCAATAACAGATTTAGAGAACGTGAAAGGAACAATAGCACTTATCACCTTTCCTCCTCCTCCTCCGAGCCGGGTTTGGCAACTACACGAGCCGTGTGGTTGGCGAGCCTGGCTGAAATTAGACGCAGCAATCCGAAGCTGCGATTGATATAGGGTAAGAATCAGTGGCAGAGAATCTGGAAAACCAGGCAGATACAAAACCGAGGACAACAACTCATCACCCTCCTCCTCCGGAGCCGGGTTTGACAGCCCTCCAATGGATGCGGTTGTCCTACCCGGCTGAAAACAGACGCAGCTGTGAAAAGCTGCGATTGATATAGGGTAAGAATCAGTGGCAGAGAATCTGGAAAACCAGGCAGATACAAAACCGAGGACAACAACTCATCACCCTCCTCCTCCGGAGTCGGGTTTGACAGCCCTCCAATGGATGCGGTTGTCCTACCCGGCTGAAAACAGACGTAGCTGTAGTCGCTGCGATAAGCGAATAGGGGCCCCCGAACGTCAGGAGGCGTTTTTCGGGGGCCCCGGGGGGTCGATTAGCCGGGCCCGCTACTATTTTGGCCGACACGGCCACCTATACACCATGTGGAAAAGGATTCGAAAATGTTGGTTCTAACCAGAGGCAAGGACGAGTCAATCATGGTTGGCCAAGAGGTGGAGGTAACTGTAGTTGATATTCGCGGCAATAAGGTTCGGCTGGGAATAAGTGCTCCAAGAGCGATACCAGTCCATCGCCGCGAAGTGTACGAAAGTATCCGCCGCAAAAACGCTGAAGAAACAAAATAGAGGGTAACCATCTATGTCGTAAAGAGAAGGGTTTACGAGGATTAGTACGGTACAGATGTTGCTCCGTTTTTATATTGGAAAGATAATTTTTGAAGAGTGCAGTCATGAATGAGAAAAAAGAACAACACAACAAAAGCAAGGGTGAAGCCAGAATTCTGATTGTCGATGATCACGCTATCGTACGCGAGGGGCTGGCGATGCTTATTAACCAGGAGCCGGATTTAGTGGCGTGTGCCAAAGCCGAGAACGCCGAGGATGCCTTAAATGTCCTCGAAACAGAACAGATTGATTTGGCCATAGTGGACATTTCGCTGGAAGGCAGAAACGGCCTGCAACTTACCCAGCAAATAAAGTCCCAATACCCGCAGCTGCCTGTGCTGATACTCACTATGCATGACGAAGCAATCTACGCCAAGCGCGCGTTTCAGGCAGGGGCCAGAGGGTATCTTACCAAGCATGAGGCGGCTGAGACTATTGTTGCAGCGATACGCCTGATGCTTACTGGCAAGGACTATATAGGCGAGACAATGGCACAAAAACTTCTGAGAAGAATACATGCCAAGGGCTCTCACGGCTAATGCGAGAAAATAGGCGGTCGGCGGGTGAAAGGTTCTTGTCGCAATTAGATAATGCGGATTATAAGTATGAAAAGTGCGAAGTCTGAAAAAACTGAACTTGCAGGTGAGCCGACCAAACAACCTGATATCAGCAGGATTCGGACCAGAATATTGGTTGTTGACGACCATCCGGACATGCGCCAGGCTCTGATAGAGCTTATCAACCAGGAAGAGACCGTTGCATTTTGTCTTGAAGCAGGGAGCACTGAGCAAGCCTGGAACATTGTAGACAAGCAGCAGATTGATTTGGTTATTGTGCATGTTTTGCCGGGACGCCCGGAAGAGATTCAACTTATCGAAAAAATCAAACTTCAATGCCCCACCATACCCATTTTAATGCTTTCGGCCCGCAACGAAGCACCCGGTGCCGGGCGTACCGGTCGAAGAGAAGGTGGAGGATGCATCGAAAATCAGGTAGCGAGGGACAAAATAATAAAGGCAGTACATTATGTCCAGTCCCTGGTAGGAACCCAGGTCTATGGATTTACTATTCTGGTCAAAGTCTGAAGGAGCGGGTAAATGATAAAGACTATAAGAGAGAAGGTAAAAAAGGTTGCGTTTATCTCTTCATATTTGCCGAGGAAGTGTGGCATCGCCACTTTTACGGCCGATTTGATTCACAATACGGGACTGGCTGGGGGCGGGGAATTTGAGCCGCTGGTAATTGCTGTGCAGTCCGGACCTGAGCTAAAGTATGAAAAGCCGGTGGGACTTAAGATTCGCAAGGATGTCAGATATGATTATATCCGCGCTGCCGATTATATCAATTTTAGTGACGTGGATATTGTGTCTGTCCAGCATGAGTTCGGCTTGTTCGACGGAGAAGGCGGCTCGCACCTGAGTCTCCTGCTGAAGAGGTTAAATAAGCCGGTAATAGCGACGCTGCATACCGTTTTGGAGAGACCATCAGCGGAATATTTCGACTCCCTAACTGATGTATGCGAGGCATCGGACAAAGTTATCGTAATGAACAAACGCGGCATCAGAATGCTGCGGGATATTTACGACGTGCCGGCGCACAAGATAGAGCTGGTCCCACACGGCATACCTGATTTGCCTTTTTCTGACAGTAGTTACTGCAAACGCAAGCTGGGGTTAGACGGGCGCAAAATAATTCTAACCTTTGGTTTGCTTAGTAAGAATAAGGGGGTAGAAGTTATGCTTAGAGCCTTGCCGAGGGTAGTGAGAACCGACCCGTCGATTCTTTATATAGTCCTGGGTGCTACGCATCCTGAGGTGCTGCGTCGCGAAGGTCGATCTTACAAGTTCAAACTTGAGAGAATGGTCGAGGATTTGAGATTACAAAGGAATGTAGTTCTTGATAATCGCTTTGTGAACAATGAAGAGCTATTCACATTCCTTGGGGCTGCTGATGTTTACGTCACTCCATATTTGCATAAGGAGCAACTGACCAGTGGCACACTCGCTTTTGCGGTTGGCGCTGGCAAAGCGGTTGTTTCTACCCCATATTGGGCGGCTCAAGAGTTGCTCGCGCAAGGCCGGGGCAAATTAGTTCCATTCGGCGATTCCAAAAAAATTGCCCGGTCGATAGCGGAAGTCCTCAGTAACAAGTCGCTCTTTACCAGGATGAAAAGGCTGGCATACGAATATGGAAGGTCAATGACCTGGCCGAAGGTTGGACAGTCCTACTGGAAGCTTTTCACCTCGCAGGTGCCTTCAAAGCCGATGCCTTTGCAGCCGAGTCTCGATACAATAGGTTGGGAGAAACCGGCCTGCCGCCGGCAGCAAATATACCAGTCTGCTTAAAAGATTCGATATTCTTCAATAGGCAGAATGTGTTTTTGAACGGTGGGCAATTATAACTTATTTGGAAAGGGGTTTATTATGAAAGCAAGGAAGAAATGTCTGGTAATTGCAATGGCAGTAATCTTGGCTGGAGTGGCCCTGTGCGTCAACGGCTGCAAAAAGTCAGGCCCAACCGCCCAGGCTGCAGGCGTCGAGCTTTGCACCGGTTGCGGCCAGATAAAGGGCGGCGCGCTGTGCTGCAAGCCGAACCAGCCCAAGTGTCCCGCTTGTGGGCTTGTGAAAGGTTCCCCAGGCTGTTGCAAGATTCCCAAAGGTGCGCAGGCGGCGGCCATTTGCACCAAGTGCGGCCAGATAAAAGGTAGTGCCTTGTGTTGCCAGCCGAACCAAGCTAAGTGTCCTAAGTGTGGCCTCGTTAAAGGCTCACCCGGCTGCTGCAAGCTACCGACAAAGTGAGGCCGCAAGACATATGTCAAATCTCAAAACAAGATTCGAAAGAAAGGAGTGAAATGTCTTATGCCCAGAACTACGAAAACGAAAAAAGCCAAGACTGCAGGAACGAAGAAACCAACCGTTTATACCTGCTCAACCTGTGGTAAAGTTACAAAAAGCCGCTCTCATCTTTGCTCGCCCACCAAGGCCGAACAGGTATATGTGTGCCGGTATTGCGGTGCTTCTGCCGGCGACCCTCGGCATGTATGCGCTCCAATGGTGGCAGAGATGAAATACGCCTGTAAGAACTGCGGAAGGGTTACACCCTTTAGAAGTGCTGTTTGTCAGCCCAGGGTAATTCGGTAGTCGGTCATGCCCTAATTAAGTCAGTGCAGGAAGAACTATGCAGCAAGAGTCTTATTGAGTTGAACGTTAATGGTTTAAAGGTTTTCTGACTGTCAAAAAGAAAGGAGAAGTGCAATGAAAGTCTATGTTGATGCAGAGCTCTGCAATGGATGCGGTCCGTGTGTTGACACTTGTCCAGAGGCTTTCGAGCTGAATGAAGAGGGGATAGCCGTAGTGAAAGTTGATGAAGTTCCGGCAGAAGTCCAGGAGGCTTGTAGGGAAGCAGTAGATAATTGTCCCACAGAAGCAATTTCAATTGAGGAGTAATTCAATTTGCCTTGCTGGCAGTTATTTCTTCCTCAAGATTCTATTTTGTGAAGAGTTGAACTAATGAACCGTTACTTAAGAAATTTCGAAATGAAAGGATAAGTTATGTTCTGTTATCAGTGTGAACAGGCAGCAGGTGGCACAGGTTGTACAAAGGTAGGGGTCTGCGGCAAAGACGAAGACATTCAAAGTCTTCAGGATACGCTTATGTTTGGGTTAAAAGGCATAGCTGCTTATGCGTACCATGCGCGAGAGCTTGACCAAAGGGATGAGCAGGTAGATGCGTTTATGGACGAGGCAATGTTCTCGACCCTGACAAACGTGGATTTTGACCTTGACCGGTATTTGGAACTTGTGTTGAAAGCAGGGGAGATGAATCTTAAGGCTATGGAGATGCTCAACAATGCACACACGTCAGAGTTTGGCAATCCCAATCCGGCAACGGTGCCAAGAGGAACCAAGGCGGGCCCTGGGATTGTTGTCACCGGTCATGATTTACTGGATCTATATGAGTTGCTGAAGCAGAGTGAAGGCAAAGGTGTTAACGTTTACACTCACGGCGAGATGCTGCCCGCTCACGGATATCCGGAGCTTAAGAGGTTTAAGCATTTCGTTGGCAATTATGGCACGGCGTGGCAGAATCAAAAGAAGGAGTTCGATGAATTCAGCGGTGCTATCTTGGTAACAACCAACTGTGTTATGATTCCGAAAGACTCCTATAGCGACAGGATGTTCACATGCGGGATAGCAGGCGTTGCAGGCGTGAAGCATATTGGGAACAGAGATTTCAGCGAGGTGATTGAAAAAGCCTTGTCGCAACCCCAACTGCCGGAGAACCCCCAGGGGACGTTAAGTACGGGATTCCATTATACGGCTGTGCTTGGTCTGGCCGACAAGATAGTAGAGGCAGTAAAAGCAGGAAAGATTCGGCATTTCTTCTTTATCGGGGGCTGCGACGGTGCCAGGCCCGGGCGGAATTATTATACGGAGTTTGCGGAGAAGGTGCCGGCTGATTGTGTGATATTGACTGCGGCGTGTGGCAAGTATCGCTTAAATGCACCCGACTACGGCGATATTGACGGCATTCCTCGCTTGATTGATACAGGTCAGTGCAACGATTGTTATTCAGCCATTAAGATTGCATTGGCACTTGCCGAGGTATTCAACTGCGACGTGAACGCGTTGCCTCTTTCATTTGTTGTATCATGGTACGAGCAGAAGGCGGTTGCGATTCTATTGACGCTGCTGCATCTGGGCATCAAAAACATAAAGCTTGGCCCGAGTCTGCCGGCTTTTGTCAGCCCGAATGTATTGAATGTGCTCGTTGAGAAGTTCAACATCAGCCCAATTGGCAACGTTGATGAGGACTTGGCTGAAATGTTACAGAGATCCAAAGATTTGGTAGCAAGCTGATTCACAGTGATGTTTCTTTGTGATAGTGGCAAAGGGCCGGTTGTTTAGAACCAATTATCGTTTAAACATTCTTTGGAAAGGAATTTATTATGGCTGTGACAGCTTCAGAAATGCTTCCGCTGGGAATAGCGGCGCCGGACTTCAGCCTGCCTGACACCGAGGGCAATATTGTGTCACTGGCGGATCTCGAGGGGGCACCCGCACTTCTGGTCATCTTCATGTGTAACCACTGCCCGTTCGTCAAACACGTTTTGGATAATCTGGTGCAGTTCGTTAAGGAATATCAGGCAAAAGGAGTGGCGGTCGTTGGTATCAATTCAAATGACGTTGACCGTTTTCCGGAGGACAATCCTGAGATGATGGCAGAGGTTGTGGAGGTTTCTGGGTTTACGTTTCCTTATCTTTACGACGAGACCCAGGAGGTTGCAAAGGCGTATCATGCTGCGTGCACGCCGGATTTCTTCCTGTTCGATAAGGACAGGACGCTCGTTTATCGGGGGCAGATGGATGACAGCCGGCCGGGAAACAACGTGCCTGTGACCGGAGTCGATTTGAGGGTGGCGCTCGATGCAGTTCTTGAAGGAAAACAGATGCCTGAAGAACAAAAACCAAGTATAGGCTGCAACATAAAGTGGAAGCCTGGGAACGAGCCGGAGTATGCGAGCAGCTAACGCTATTTCTCAATGGCGGCTTGACTAAAGGCAAGAAGAAAGTAGGTGGAAAATGGGCATAACGCAGGAAAAATTGATTGACTTGTTAAATATGGATTTGGAATTGGAGTATTCGGCTGCCATACAATACATCAATCACGCGGCCGTAATGACAGGAGCAGCGTATGGAGATATCATAAAGGAGCTTAAGATCCACGCAAATGAGGAGGTTCAGCATGCTATGATTCTCGCGGACCAGATTGATTATCTTGGCGGCTCTCCAAGCGTCAACGTAGGTAAAATCCTTACTTCCAAAGACAATGACCAGATGCTTCAGCAGGACCTGGATGGCGAAGAGGATGCGATAAGGCGATACAAAATGAGGATAGAACAGTCTGAGCAGCTCAAAGAATTTGCGTTAGCTCAGCAGCTAAGGAATATTCTGGCTACGGAACAAGAGCACGCAATGGACTTGAAGCAAGCACTCGGCAAATGAAACTGATTGTAAAAAGAACCTGTCCGGTGAACACAAAGAGGTTGTCAGAAAGGAGGAACAAAAATGTCAAGTAATGTTATGACTACTGTCAAATGCGAGAAAGACTTGTTTTGTGGCGTAAATACGGTAAAAGACTGCGAGAATATGACAGACCTGGAAAAGAAGCATCTGCCGGTTATTACGGTTCCCAAAAGCGTCAAGAAAGGCGAATGTTTCGAAGTGGCGGTGGAGGTAGGCAAGCTTATGCAGCACCCAAATGAACCGGGCCACTATATCGAATTCGTCGAACTCTACGCCGACCACACCTATTTGGCAAGAATGGACCTTACCGCCCGCAGGACATGTCCGATTATGAGAACCTGTATCTCACTCGATCATAGCCATGGCAAACTTCGTGCTTTCGCACACTGTAATCTGCATGGGACCTGGGAAGATCAGGCTGAAATTGAGGTAACCGCCTAACCAGGCCGGGACGTATGCTCTGCCGCGCTGTTACGCACAAATTTGCAGTTTGTCAATATGTATAACAACGGACATGGCATTTAACGCCAAAGCTGATTCTATCAAGACTAGAAGACATCGTGCCATCTGTGGTCGTGGAAAGGAGACTAATAGTGGGCAGACTTTTATATATTCAAGCTTCTCCAAGAGGTAAACGCTCTCACTGTATAGCAGTCGCTGATGCTTTTATGGAGACGTATAAACAGAAGCATCCTCATGACGAGATTGTGACTGTGAACGTTTTTGACGCGTCAATGCCCGACTTTGACGGGCCGGCCGTGCAGGCCAAGTATGCAATTTTGCATGGCCGGCCACATTCTGAAGAAGAACAGGAAGTATGGAAAAAGGTTGAGGGAGTAATTGAGCAGTTTACATCTTCTGACAAGTACGTGCTTGCTGTAGCGATGTGGAATTTTGGTATTCCCTACCGGCTTAAACAGTATATTGACCTTCTGGTTCAGCCCGGCTACACGTTCAGATTCAGTGAAGAAAAAGGTTACGAAGGCCTTGTGGTGGGCAAGCCGATGCTGGTTGTATATGCCCGTGGCGGCGAATATCCACCAGGTACTGCGGCTGAGGCATTTGACTTTCAAAAGAAGTATGTGGAGCTGATATTTGGGTTCGTGGGCTTTGAAGACATACGTTCAGTGGTTGTTGAACCGACCTTGCAGGGCGGCCCCGACGTTGCAGAGGCAAAGCGTCAAAAAGCGATCAACAAAGCGAGAGAGATGGCCACTGCTTTTTGAAAAGTGCGTCAAGATGGTCTTAGAGACTTGCAATAGGGTCCTCAGTACTATTGCTGTAGCGGGTCTTATGATTATGGCAGGCAATACAGCAGAAGGAGAAAAGAACATGCCGACAGCAACGGCTACACAGAAACATACCAACAGGCTTATAAACGAAAGCAGTCCATACCTGCTTCAGCACGCCCATAATCCTGTTGATTGGTATCCTTGGGGCGTCGAGGCCTTTGAACGGGCTAAAAAAGAGGATAAACCTGTATTCCTCTCGATCGGCTATTCGACCTGTCACTGGTGCCATGTTATGGAGTATGAAAGCTTTGAAAATGAGCGAATTGCCAGGATAATGAACGAACGTTTTGTGAGCATCAAGGTTGATAGAGAACAGCGGCCGGATGTTGACCAAATTTATATGAACGCGGTACAGCTAATGACCGGCTCCGGTGGTTGGCCTCTGTCGGTCTTCCTCACGCCGGAGGGCAAACCCTTTTATGGTGGGACATATTTTCCGCCGAACGATATGTATGGTCGTCCCGGTTTTGAGCGAGTGCTCTTAGCGATTGCTGACGCATGGAAAAACAAACGAGAGGATTTAGTCAATTCAGCAGGCAGGCTGAGCGAATCTCTGGCAAGTCCCGCTGCGCCAGCCAAAAAGATAGAACTTTCACCCACGATGCTCAGAGGCGCGTTCGACCGTTTCCAGAATATTTTTGACACTGTCAATGGCGGCTTTGGAGCCGCTCCGAAATTCCCTCAGCCAACGAACTTGTCAATGCTACTTTGTTATTGGCAGCGCACTGGAGATGACCAAGCATTGCAGATGGTTGGAAAGACGCTCGATGCGATGGCCAAAGGTGGTATCTACGACCACATCGGCGGCGGCTTCCACCGTTATGCAACAGATGCGTGCTGGCTTGTCCCGCACTTTGAAAAGATGCTCTACGACCAGGCACTGCTGAGCAAGGTCTATCTCCAAGCCTACCAGGTTACTAAGAAAAAAGAATATGCCACAATTGCACAAGAGATTTTTGATTATGTTCTGCGCGATATGACCGATGCTCAGGGGGGATTTTATAGCGCAGAAGATGCCGACAGCGAGGGCAAGGAAGGCACCTTTTATCTGTGGGACTTGGAACAAATAGCTTCTATTTTGGACGAGGACGAAGGCAAGCTGTTTAATGCTTACTACGGCATCACAGAGAAAGGTAATTTTGAAGAAGGCAAAAGCATTCTCAGTACTGCAACGTCAATTGAGCAGTTGGAGAAAAGCTTTCACAGAGACCGCGACACTCTAAAGGGTATTTTGATTGCAGCCCGGTCAAAAGTCTTCGAGCAGAGGGTAAAAAGAATCAGGCCGCACAGAGACGATAAGATTATTACGGCGTGGAATGGCCTGATGCTCTCATCCTTGGCCTACGGCGGAGCAGTTCTGCACGAAGAAAAGTATATAAAAGCCGCTGAACGGGCGGCCGGATTCATATTGAGGGTCCTGCACAAGAATGGACGGCTGATGCGATACTATCGTGAAGGGCGTGTGGTCGAGCTTGGCTTTGTTGATGATTATGCGTTTACGATAGCAGGTTTGCTGGACTTGTATGAAGCAACGTTTGATGCTAAATGGCTCGTCAAAGCAAAAAGGCTCAGCGAGGAGATGATTGAGTTGTTCACCGACAACGGGAACGGAGGCTTTTTTCTGACCGGTAAAGACAGCGAGAGACTAATTGTTCGCACGAAGTCCGGTTCTGACGGGGCCGTTCCTTCCGGCAATTCAATCGCAGCATTGGCATTGCTGAAACTCGGGCGATTGACCATGAATCAAGGCTTCACTGCACAGGGCACAAAGCTCCTTGAATCCTTTTCTGAGCAGTTGCAGCGCTCCCCTGCCTATTCGTCTGCAATGTTGACGGCATTGAACTTTTGGCTTGGCCCAACACAGGAAATAGTAATTGCGGGTAACGCTGAGGCAACGGACACAAAACAGATGCTTAAGTTGCTCCGCAGTAAATTTCTGCCAAATGCCGTTGTACTATTGCACGAACAGGATAGTGGGGGCTCTGATATCTATAAAATAGCCCCGTTTATCAAGAATCAGGCTGTTATAGACGGCAGAGCAACTGCTTATGTGTGTGAAAACTACATTTGTAAGCGGCCGGTTAATAGAATCGGCGACCTTAACAAAATGCTTTCTGAAATCTCTCGTGTTAAATAGCTGGTTGACGGCTAAAGTGGAGAGTTTTCGCGGACAATATATTAAACCGAGGGAGCAAAACGATGAATATATTTGAATATGCGCTGCAGATGGAAAAAGATGGTGAAGATTACTACCGTCAACTGGCTCAGCAAACAGCTAATAAAGGGCTGAAAACTATCCTGGTGATGCTCGCAGACGAGGAGGTCAAGCACTACAACGCCATAGAGAAAATGAAAACCGCCAAGCCACGCATGGCTGAAACTACAATCCTGACCGATGTGAAGAATGTCTTCGTTCAAATCCAAGAGTCCAACGAAAATTTCGGTTTTGACCTCGGACAAATCGAGCTTTACAAGAAGGCTCAGGAGATAGAAGAAAGAAGCCGGGATTTCTACATGGAAAAAGCCAGCGAGGTGGATGAAGAGTACCAGAAAGAACTTTTCCTGAAATTGGCTGAAGAGGAGAAGAAACATTATTTCCTGTTGGATAATATAATCGAGTTTGTATCCAGGCCGGAGCACTGGCTCGAGAACGCAGAGTTTTTTCACCTGGAAGAATATTGAAAATTGCACATTTGGAAAGGGGAAGCCCAAAATGAGAAACACAGTCAGCAAAAAAATAATTTCGATGGGTATTTTGGTTTTGGTAATGGTTTTTGCATCGATGGTGTATTCGCACTGTCAAATACCATGCGGGATTTATGGTGACCAGGCCAGGTTTGATATGATTGCCGAGAATATCACAACGATTGAAAAATCGATGCAGCAAATAACAGAGCTTTCGCACAAAAACAAACCGAATTTTAATCAGATTGTTCGCTGGGTTCAGAACAAAGAAAAGCACGCCGACGAGCTGAGCCATATAGTGACATACTACTTTATGGCACAGCGTATAAAGCCTGTCGATAAAGCCAAAGGCAAAGCTCACGGAGAGTACGTCAAGAAGCTGACGTTGCTGCACGAGATGCTCATCTACAGTATGAAGGCAAAACAGACGACAGACCTGTCGAACGTCGAAAAGCTTAGGACTTTGTTGGCTGAATTTCGAACTGCTTATTTTCAGGCTGGTACTCATAAACATTGAGCAGCCCACCTGCATAGGTGAATAAACTCATGGACAACAAGTTGTCGTTTCAGAAAAAGAACGGCCTCTCCATTGTGTTATGCGGCCAGGCCGGTCAAGGTATCCAGACCGTCGAGTATCTCTTGACGAGAATTTTTAAACTTGTCGGTTATAACGTTTTTGCAACAAAAGAATATATGTCACGCGTTCGTGGTGGAATGAACTCCACCGGAATACGCGTATCCTCATCATCCGTACGCTCTGCTCTCAGTCGGATTGATATTCTTGTTGCCCTTGGCAAAGGAGCTATCGAGCATGTCAAAAGGAGGATTTCTCCACAGACAATTATCCTGGCAGAGAAAGAGACCGCCGGCCATGAGTTTGCGGAAAAGCAGTACAACTGTATTGATGCGCCATTCACTAAGATCGCTGCTGACATTGGCAATAAGATTTATTCCAATGTAGTTGCTGCCGGGACGGTGGCCGGTTTGTTCAAGATTGATTTGAAAACAATTTCTGAGTTCGTAAAGCAAGCTTTTTCCACAAAATCTGAGGACATCGTGAAAAACAATCTTGCAGCGGCAAAAGCCGGATACGGACTTGCTGAGAGTCTGCATGGTTCTCGAGGGATCGGATTTAACATTAACAAAGATGCCAACGTTGAGGGGCAAATTCTTCTAAGCGGCACCGAAGCCGTAGCTCTTGGTGCCATAGCCGGCGGTTGCAATTTTATATCTGCCTATCCTATGTCTCCGTCGACGGGCGTGTTGGTATTTCTTGCCAAGCATGCAAAGGATTTCGACATAATAGCTGAGCAGGCTGAGGGCGAAATAGCCGCCATTAATATGGTAATTGGGGCCTGGTACGCCGGCGCCAGAGGGATGGTTACTACGTCAGGTGGGGGTTTTGCCCTCATGACAGAGGGACTGAGTCTGGCAGGTATGCTGGAAAGTCCAATTGTGATTCATCTTGCCCAAAGGCCCGGTCCAGCAACGGGGCTTCCAACCAGGACCGAGCAAGCTGACCTGGAACTTGCCCTCTATGCTGGGCACGGTGAGTTCCCGCGCATTATTTTTGCCCCGGGCACCCTTGAGGACGCTTTTTATTTGACACAAAAAGCATTTAACCTCGCTGACAGATACCAAGTTCCTGTGTTTGTTCTTACTGACCAATATTTTGTCGATTCTTATTATAACAACCCTCCTTTTGACCTTTCAGGCATAATAGTCGAGAAACACATCGTTAAGACTACCAAAGATTACGAAAGATATACACTAACTGAAAGTGCCATTTCTCCTCGCGGAATCCCTGGATTCGGGCAGGGACTGGTTGCAGTCGATAGTGACGAGCACGATGAGCAGGGACACATTACAGAAGACCTTGATTTAAGAACAAGGATGGTTGATAAGAGACTGAAGAAAATGGAATTGATAAGAAACGAAACGATTCCACCCGAACTGGTAGGCCCAGCCGACTTTAAGCAATTGATAGTGTGCTGGGGCTCGACCTACAATGTTGTGGGCGAAGCCGTGAAGAATCTCGACAGAAATGACATTGCATTTCTGCACTTCAAACAAGCATACCCATTACACGAATCAACACCGGATTACCTCAAAAAAGCTGAGAAAACCATAATTATCGAAAATAATGCAACTTCTCAATTCGCAAAACTGATAAAACTTTCCACTGGAATGGATATTGAAAACAAAATCTTGAAGTATAACGGGCTGAGCTTCTCTGTCGAGGAGCTAATAGAAGAATTGAACGGCCTATTGAATTAGAGCTAAGGCTATGGACGCTCAAATTTTTGATATGGGTGACATTGATATCGCCTGGTGTCCGGGTTGTGGCAATTTTCCCATTCTTAAGATATTAAAAGAGGCTTTGGCTGAATTGGAGATTGAGCCGACCAATCTCGTGCTCGTTTCAGGTATTGGCCAGGCGGCAAAGATACCTCATTATTTCAAGACCAATGTATTCAATGGGTTACACGGCCGAGCTTTGCCGCCTGCAACAGCAATAAAGGCAGCAAATCCGGCTCTTACGGTAATAGCCGAAAGCGGCGATGGGGACATGTATGGTGAGGGCGGCAACCACTTTTTGCACACGATACGCAGAAACCCGGACATAACCAATATCGTTCATAATAATATGGTTTACGGCCTGACAAAGGGACAAGCTTCACCGACAAGTCAAACAGGTTTTAGAACGCCTGTGCAGGTCAATGGTGTCTTTCTCGAGCCGTTCAATCCCTTGGCAGTAGCCATCGCTCTTGATGCCTCTTTTGTCGCAAGGGCCTTTTCCGGCCATGAAGAACAAACAAAAGAAATTCTGAAAAAGGCAATTTCTCACAAAGGCTATGCGCTTGTCGATATATTTCAGCCTTGTGTCTCGTTTAACAAACTTAACAGCTATCAGTGGTTCAAGGAGTACACCTATTATCTTGAAGATTCGCACGACCACTGCAATAGAAACGAAGCATTTAAGAAAGCAACAGAAAAAGAAAAATTCCCGCTTGGAATCTTTTATATAAACCCTGACAAGAAAACTTTTGAAGAAAATATCGGCATATATCAGGAAAATCAACAACCTCTATACGTGCGCAGGCCGGACCTTGTAAAATTGCACAGTCTGATTGAAACATTCAAAATTGCAGATTAGGAAGGCTTGAAGGAAATTCTGCCTGGAACAGAGTTGAATTAACTATATGGACGCACAAGGTCACCGGCCTGCACGAGGATGGCATTGTACTTGCTGCAAAGATAAGCCGCAGGCGGCAACAAAATAACCTGATGGAAGACTCAGCTTCGTGAATCCGAGGAGCAGACCAACCCAGATCACAATACAGAAAGTGATGCCTTTGAATCCAAGTTCACTTCTTCCCACGAAGATGAGTATCCAAAATACTACGAATGGAAGGAACATGAACATCATCGGTCAATTGCTCCTTTCTTTCATGGACCCAACAGTGTGGTTCCCCAATACCGCGTACGCGGAGTTCATCTACAGTCGAAGCAGCGCCAATCCAGAAATAACCAATAGTAAATCACAAATCGTAAATTGTAAATAATAAATTGCCTTTTCCATCCTTTTGTGGTATTTTGTGGCGTGAAGAATACCGCACCCATGAGCGGAGAACTTCAGCGAAATAAGCGAGCTTTTTTTAAAGGTGATATTATGCTCTGGAAAAAAATGCTTGGCGTTCTAATAATTTCAATTGTGATTGCAGTGCTCAGGGTATTCATCTCCGACAAGTCCCATCGAAACTTAGAAAACATACTGATAGTAACCATTGTATTATTCTCAGTCTATGCATTGAGTTTCTTAGTTTGTAAGCTTTTGGATAAGCTGAAAGAAATAGCAAATCGTGTAAATAGAAAATAGTAAATTGAAAATGGTTCGCCCACTGCGTCAAAAAACTACACGAAGTGACAGAGAGAATTTGCAAAGAAAAGATAGATAGTTTTGGTTAATGATGGTTAGACCACAAATTGAAGGAATGAAAAATGAAAAATAAGCCTATTAAGCCTAATAAAATGTTCTATCTTTTCCTGATCCTATCTTGGATTTTTTCTGGATTCTTTCTTTTTGTATTCTTTAAGAATTCGGGGTGGTTTCCAAATACACCCGTCACGATATATGATCTAACATACCTTATAGTATTTTTCGTCTTCTTTGTGCTGCCTTTTATAACCCGTTTCAAACTGGGACAACTAGAAGTTGAGTCGAAGCTATTAGAAGAGAGTGAATCAGAAGAGAAGCCCAAGGAGTCAAAAGAGAGGCCCAAGACCACAATTGAACTCAAAATACTTAACACCCTATGGAGGAGACAAATGCTCAAATTCCCCGAACTGAATGGATCTTGGACATTTAGGCTAAATGCAGCAGCACCGGAATTTCTTGAATTCCGAGAAGCTGGCAATCGTCTTATGGGTGAAGGCCTAATAAGTGAGTCAGATACAGGCCAATTCCTGATAACAATCGAAGGATTACGCTATTGTGCCGAACACTACAAGGAGTTTCCAGCGGACATGTGGTTTAAGGATGTCCCTATCCCAAAAGGTAACCTTGAAAAGTTACTTAAGAATTTAGGGCAAGATTGAATCATCTAACTGCGATTTCATTTGAATAGTTAGAATGGATGAAGGAACGTAATTCGCCAAAACACAAAAGATTGGACGAGTCCGCCATCCGTCTTCGCTAAAGCTACGCCGGACAAGTAGGCGGATAAATATTGAAGAAGCAACGGGAAATTCTTATACAGAAAGAAACAGCCTGTTTTTCCCATTTTATGCAGACTGTATAATTATTGTTAGACCACATTACAGAAGAAGGAGATCATAAAGATGGAAATGACAGTTGGTGAACTTAAGGCTATACTAAATCCTTATCCAGATAATTGCCCTGTAGAATTTCAACACATCATTCTACCTGACGGAAAACACTACCGTTTGCATTTATATAGAATTGATGACAGAGGTGTTAGTGACAACAGAGGCATTGGAAATGGTTCAGTTTGCCATTTCGAATGGAATACAATCAGTGAAGAAGATGAAATAAAATTTTAAATAGTACCGTGTAAGGATTATAAAAAACACAGGGTAGGGTATGCAACTTGTTTGCACACGCGGGAGAAGCTAAGCAATGACATACATTTGTTTATGGAAAATCTCATTAAAAGTATTTAAGTAGATACGAGATACAGTATGTTAACATTATCGCAGTTCCTTCGTTCCTGTCTGACTTTGCCTGGCAATATCCAAAGCCATAAATCTAAAAAGGATTATCTTCGTGAATTCAGACAGGTATTTAGCTCTCAAGAAGCAAAGAACGCCTCCAATGTTGTATACGTCTTTGTCTGTGAAAAAAAGATACCGAGAGTCAAATCCGAAAGTACTGTCCTGTATATAGGACAAACGAAACAAAATCTGAGTAGTAGATATATGAAATATGCGGAGGCCTTCTGTTCTGGTGAAAATTGGCCCTTATACAATTACATTATAACCCACTATGGCGGTATTAGAATTGCTTATTTGCCTGTTGGCACCGCGCAATCCCTAAAACAAGCAGAGTCTGAATTGCTGAATGATTACTATAAGCTCCACAAAGAATATCCTCCACGCAACTTTCAGCGACGATGAGGAAGAGAATTAGCCCTCGTAGCGTGTGCAACTTGGTTGCACACGCGCAATCTGCGTACAGAATGACCAAAAAAGGTGCTTTTTTGCCCGTTTTTGCTAACAAAGACAGTATTATTATGCTTCTTATCCGTTAAATCCGCACAATCTGTGGCAAATTTTCGTTACTTTTCGTGTATTTTTGGTCTTGCGTCTTTGGTCTTTTGTCTTGAGTCTTGCCTCTTCTGTCTTGAGTCTTGCCTCTTCTGTCTTGAGTCTTGCTTCTTGTGTCTGTTCCTAATCCGCGGCTAATAAAGAATTCCTCTTTTGCCGGCCTGCATTTTCTTATGCGGGCCATCTCTGATGGCCCAGCGGACGCCGGCCGCAGGCTTCACAGATACTGGTATCGAGAAAGCCGCTGCCAAGACCGCATCGGCTGGCAAAAACAAAATCCGCGTAAATCCGCGCAATCAGCGAAACTTGTGCCCAAGCTTGCACCCTAGGTGGTATTTATGCCCAAGGTATCCGCGGCTAAAAAAACTAAAAACCCCCACCTCAAAGCCCTCTTTCAAAAACCACGATTCTTAAAGCAGTCCATAAGTATATATGCATATACTTATATCTCTGTACAAAAACCATAAAGCCCTCTTTCAAAAACCACGATTCTTAAAGCAGTCCATAAGTATATATGCATATACTTATATCTCTGTACAAAACCCCCCCCCATACTCCCTAAATTAACAAAATGTTAACTTCAAAAAGTGCTAAATTTTTACCAATTTTCCCCAAAAGCGCGCACTTTGGCAAATTTCGGTTACTTTTTGTGCATTTTCGCGGCTAATAAAACACCTTCTTCGCCGGCTTCCCAAATGGGACATTGCAAAATGGCCCGGCGGATAAGGCCGGGCCTTTCGCAGAAGCTTGCTTCGAGGAAAGGTATGGCCGAAAACGTTAAAGCTGGCAAAAACAAAATCGGTGTGAATCAGCGTAATCCGCGATTAACTATTTCTTCGTGCCGGAGCCTGTCCGCCGTAGCTTTAGCGAAGGCGGATGTCTTCGTGGCAATAAATCCGCCCAATCCGTGAAATCCGCGATTGAAAATCAATCAAATGCGCGGGTAGTTAAGAGTAAAAATCAAATTTTTTGAAAATTTTTTTTACTCCTTTTCTCACATCGAGTTACGAGAATCGGGTATCGAGAATCGAGGACTTTTTTCAGCGCAAATGCGCAAGTTCGCCCAATTAT
>Ga0114922_10001005_pt1 | contig 26901 bp, 24 predicted proteins | sample AartaG_FD_100975 | JGI IMG/M metagenome (GOLD analysis project Ga0114922, IMG submission 100975) | Deep subsurface microbial communities from Aarhus Bay to uncover new lineages of life (NeLLi) - Aarhus_00045 metaG | ecosystem: Environmental > Aquatic > Marine > Oceanic > Sediment | place... | reverse complement strand
TTACCGAAATATGACAGGTACGTTTGTTAATGCGGTCTGCCCGCCCCCGTGCACGGGGCTTCCACCGTTTCAGCGTAGGACCTTCATTTACGATTACCCTATCAATAACCACTGTGTCTTCATCGATATTCTTGCTCTTTGCCATCAAGTTGGAAACGGCTGACTGCAAAACCCCGTTCAGCAACCGTGCCCCTCTGGCAGGTTCCAATGTCAGCGCCGCATGTGCTTCACGCCATCCAAGGCTCCGCACCGCTCTACCGTACTTATTCACTTTCCTGCTCGATATACGAACATATTTTGCAATCGCTCGTGCTTCCATTCACCGCTCCTTCACTTAACTCGAGAGGACCTCTCTGAACCTGCATGTCCCTTATATGTTCTGGTGGGGGAGAATTCACCGAGTTTGTGCCCGACCATGTTCTCGGTCACATAAACGGGAAAGAACTTCTTTCCGTTGTACACGTTGAAGGTATGGCCGACCATCTCCGGAAAAATAGTGGATCTTCGTGACCAGGTCTTAATGATCTTGTTATCATTCCTGTTGTTGAGCTCGATCACCTTCTTATAGAGCTTCTTGTCGATATAAGGGCCCTTCTTAATTGACCGTGACACAGGTTCATCCCCCTTCTACTTTTTTCTACGCTTCACGATATACTTATCACTCGGTTTGTTCTTCTTTCGAGTCTTGTAGCCCTTGGTGGGGACACCCCAAGGTGTCACAGGATGCCGGCCACCGGAGGATTTCCCCTCCCCACCGCCATGAGGATGGTCAACGGGATTCATTGCAACGCCCCGCACTTTCGGTCTCCGTCCAAGCCACCGGGAACGCCCCGCTTTACCAAGCGAGATATTGAAGTGCTCCTGATTGCCGACCTGCCCAACCGTGGCATAACACCGGGCATTGACATGCCGCATCTCACCGGAAGGAAGCCTCAGTATACAGTGATTCCCCTCCTTGCCGACCAGCTGCACCAGCGTGCCCGCTGAACGAGCCATCTGCCCTCCCTTTCCGGGGTAGAGCTCCACATTATGGATGATCGTTCCCAGGGGCATCCTGCCAATGGGCATGGCATTGCCGAGCGTTGCCTTGACGTTGTCACCAGCAACGACCCGGTCACCCACATGCAGCCCATCGGGTGCAAGGATGTATCTCTTCTCGCCGTCCACATAGGTAAGAAGCGCTATCCTGGCGCTTCTGTTCGGATCGTACTCGATCGTGTCTACCCGCGCTTCGATCCCCCTCTTGTCCCGTTTGAAGTCGATCTTTCTGTACAGTTTCTTTGCACCACCACCCCTCCGTCTGACCGTCATCCTGCCTGCATTATTCCGTCCACTGATACGCTTCTTGCCTTCGGTCAGCGGCTTGTAGGGTTCGGTCTCAGTGATATCATCACTGGGAACCACGGAAAAGAACCGCCGTGATGGTGTTACGGGTTTGTATTTCTTCACAGCCATGTTGATTCTCTCATTGCTTTTGGATTACCTAGGGTTACACACCCTCAAACAGCTCGATTTTATCTCCCTCTTTAAGGGTGACAATCGCCTTCTTCCATGAAGCGGTATAGCCGATCTTATACCGCTCCCTCTTTCGCTTTCCCTTCATATTAATAATGGCACAGGAGACGGGCTCAACGCTGAAGACATCACGCACTGCTTCCATGATTTCCTTCTTATTTGCCCTTGGATTGACTTTGAAGCAGTATTTGCCCAATTCCTGAAGGGCCGTGCTCTTCTCGGTGATGATAGGATTCAGTATAATCTCGCCCTTTTTCATCTTCTTACCTGCTCTACGTATTTCAGACTACCCTGCATACTTCTCATTCAGGACCTTCACAGCACTCTCGGTAAGAACGAGCTGTGTTGCATAGAAGAGGTCTCTGGTATTGAGAAGAACAGCATCAAAGTAATTGAGCCAGGGAATGTTTCGCCCAGCCTTCCGGTTCATGTCATCGCGGTCAGTATCGATGAACAGCACTCTGCGGCGTTTATCCTCATCGACAAGACTGGTTGCAATGGAGTAGAAATCTCTGGTTTTACCTGACTCTATGGAAAAATCCTCCACAACCTTGAGTGAGTTCTCGCTGTTCTTCATCGAAAGGATTGAACGGACAGAAAGCTGCTTCATCTTACGCGGCAGCCTGACCCGATAGCTTCTCGGTTTTGGACCGAAAGCTACTCCACCGCCGGTCCATATGGGACTCTTCCTTGTGCCGGCGCGTGCCCTTCCGGTGCCCTTCTGACGGTAGGGTTTCCTGCCGCTTCCTCTCACCTCTGATCTTCCCTTGGACGAGGCGGTTCCCTGTCTGTCATTTGCCAGCTCTGAATGCAGGGCATAGTATATGGCCGATTTATTAGGCTTGATCTTGAAAACGGCATCATTCAGCCTTACCGTTCCCTTTTCCTTGCCCTTTATGTCATACAGCTTCGTATTCATCTCCAACACTCGATTCTTCAATGTTATGCTGACCGATTGGATCAGCGAGGGCCGGTCAGTACACTGTGTGTACGGGTCGGTGCCGGTCTATGGGCCAGCAATGCCTACTGTTTGATCTCCACGTCAACACCCGCCGGCAACTCGAGTTTCATGAGAGCATTGATCGTATCACTTGTCGGGTTGATAATGTCGATGAGACGCTTGTGCGTCCGCATTTCGAACTGTTCCCTTGATTTCTTGTTCACATGCGGCGAACGAAGCACCGTATACTTGCTTATCTTCGTCGGAAGTGGAACAGGTCCTGAAACCATGGCACCTGCCCTTGTGACTGCATTCACGATTGACTTCGCGGACTGGTCAATAAGCTCTGCATCGAATGCCCTCAATCGAACTCTTATTTTCTGAACATCCATGATGACCTCTATTCAATGATATCTGTTACTGCGCCGGCACCCACCGTTCTACCGCCCTCACGGATAGCAAACCTCATTCCCTTTTCCATGGCGATGGTGGAAATGAGCTCAATCTCCATGTTAATATTGTCGCCGGGCATGACCATCTCGACACCATCGGGGAGCTTGATGACACCCGTGACGTCGGTCGTCCGTACGTATATCTGCGGCCTGTATCCGGTGAAGAAGGGGGTGTGCCTGCCTCCCTCCTCCTTGGTCAGTACGTACACCTGGGCCTTGAACTTCGTGTGGGGTGTTATAGTTCCCGGATGTGCCAGCACCTGGCCTCTCTCCACATCCTCACGTTTAATACCTCTGAGGAGTACACCGATGTTATCACCAGCCTGCCCCTCATCGAGCAGTTTCCGGAACATTTCAACTCCCGTCGCAATGGTTTTCACGGTCGGCCTGATTCCAATGATCTCCACTTCCTCATTCACATGGACCTTGCCACGGTCGACCCTGCCAGTCACAACGGTACCACGTCCGGAGATCGTGAACACATCTTCAATGGGCATGAGAAAAGGCTTGTCGACTTCCCTCTTCGGCTCAGGGATATAGCTGTCCAGGGCCTCGAGAATCTCCACGATACTCTTGTTTGCCACTTCATCGTTTGGATTCTCCATCGCCTGAAGCGCACTGCCCTTGATGACAGGAATTTCATCACCGGGAAACTCGTACTCGGTGAGGAGGTCACGGACCTCCATCTCCACAAGCTCGAGCAGCTCGGGATCGTCCACACGATCGACCTTATTGAGGTACACAACCATTGCGGGAACACCGACTTGGCGTGCGAGCAGGATATGCTCACGCGTCTGAGCCATGGGGCCATCATCTGCAGCAACGACGAGAATCGCACCGTCCATCTGTGCCGCACCGGTAATCATGTTCTTCACGTAGTCAGCGTGGCCGGGACAGTCGACGTGGGCATAGTGCCTGTTTTCTGTCTCATACTCGACATGCTGTGTGGCAATGGTGATGCCCCTCTCCCTCTCCTCAGGTGCATTGTCGATCTCTTCGAACTTCTTGGCCTGGGCGAGCCCCTTGTTCGATAGGTAAAAAGTCATTGCGGATGTCAGTGTTGTTTTCCCGTGATCAACATGACCGATGGTTCCAACATTGACATGGGGCTTCGTCCTTTCGTATTTTTCCTTTGCCATGTAGACCTCCTCTTCGTTCTTTATACCCCGCGGAACGAAGATACCTATGTATTTTTCAAAACTTGATCAAGGTAATATAAATTACTGTCAGCATCAATACTTAATTCATCCCGTCTTAGGCCACCGTAAATCGGCGCTTCACGCCACTCATAATCTCCTCGGCAACCGAAGCTGGCACCTCATCATAGTGGAAAAACTTCATGGAGTAGTTCGCCCTTCCCTGACTCGCCGACCTGAGCGATGTTGCATAACCGAACATGGCTTCGAGAGGACATCGTGCTGAAATGACCTTTCCCTGCTGCCGATCCTCCATACCGGAGATCTTGGCCCTTCTCGATGACAGGTCTTTGATGACTTCACCCATGTACTCTTCAGGGGTAAACACATCGACCGACATAATCGGTTCCAGCAGCACCGGCTGAGCTTTGCGCACACCCTCCCTGAAGGCATGCGCCGCCGCAATCTTGAAGGCCATCTCCGAGGAATCCACCTCATGATAACTCCCGTCGAGAAGCACGGCCTTGAAATCTATCATCGGATACCCTGCCAGAACCCCGTTTTCAGCAGCATCTCGTATCCCCTTTTCGATGGCCGGTATGTATTCCTTGGGGACTGAACCTCCCACGATGCGATTTTCAAAGATGAATCCTGCGCCCGGATCAAGCGCCTCGAATGAGACATGCACATGGCCGTACTGACCGTGGCCACCGCTCTGTTTGATATGTTTACCCTCGACCTTTGAAGTACCACGAATAGTCTCACGATACGCCACTTCAGGCTGCCCGACCAGGGCCTCCACACTGAACTCCCTCATCAGGCGATCAACGATGATCTCGAGATGAAGCTCACCCATTCCCGAGATTATGGTCTGACCTGTTTCGTCATCAGTACGGACCTTGAATGTCGGGTCTTCCTCCGAGAGCTTGTGCAGGGCCACCCCCAGCTTGTCCTGATCGCTGTTTGACTTCGGTTCGATGGCAATGGCTATAACAGGTTCGGGAAACTCCATCTCCTCGAGAATAATCGGTTTGTGTATATCACAGAGGGTGTCGCCTGTGGTCACTGTTTTCAGTCCAATTGCAGCTGCGATGTCACCGGCCACCACCTCTTTCACATCTTCCTTCTTGTTGGCATGCATCTGCACGATCCGGCCGATCCTCTCCTTACGGTCCTTGCCGGAATTGTACACCGTCTGCCCCACCTTGATGCTGCCGGAGTAGACCCTGAAGAATGCCAATTTCCCCACATAGGGATCGGTCATGATCTTGAAATTGAGTGCTGAAAAGGGCTCGTCCGTTCCCACCTTTCGCAGTGCCATCTCCCCCGTTTTGAGGTCAACCCCCTCAACGGGTGGCATAGCGACGGGTGAAGGGAAGAAATCAACAACGGCATCGAGCAGCTTCTGCACACCCTTGTTCTTGAATGCGGAACCGCAGAGAACGGGAAAAAGTGCGCACTTAATGGTTGCCTTTCTGAGCACTGCCTTGAGTTTGCCGGTCTCCAGTTCTTTTCCCGATAGATACTGCTCCATGAGTCCATCATCGAAGTCACAGAGACTCTCGATCAGCTTCTCGCGGTACTCTCTGGCCTGTTCGTGCAGCTCATCGGGAATGTCGATCTCCTCAAAGGTGGTTCCCATGTCCTCTTCATTCCATTCAGTCGCCTTCATGGTGATGAGATCGACAATGCCCCTGAAATGCGCTTCCCTGCCGTACGGTATCTGTATCGCCACAGCCCGGACTCCGAGCCGTTTGTGAATCATACCGAGCACATTTTCGAAGTGAGCCCCCTGACGGTCCATCTTGTTTACAAAAACAATGCGGGGCACCTTATACCTGTTTGCCTGAATCCATACTGTTTCACTCTGTGGTTCCACGCCGGAAACAGCACAGAACACGGCAATGGCACCGTCGAGCACGCGGAGACTTCGTTCAACTTCTGCAGTGAAATCCACATGACCGGGTGTATCGATGAGGTTGATTCTGCTGTCACGCCAGTAGAATGTGGTTGCAGCACTGGTAATGGTGATACCCCGCTCCTTCTCCTGTTCCATCCAGTCCATTTCCGCATCGCCGTGATGGACCTCGCCAATCTTGTGCTTCCTGCCCGTGTAGTAAAGCATACGTTCAGTGAGCGTGGTCTTCCCGGCATCGATGTGGGCCATGATGCCTATATTTCTGTATTTATCTATTGAAAGTGTATCAGACATCTCTCTTTACCATTTGTAATGGGCAAAAGCCTTGTTTGCCTCTGCCATCTTTCGCGTATCTTCCTTCTTCTTGATGGCTGATCCTGTGTTGTTGAAAGCATCGATGAACTCATCGGCCAGTTTCTCACTCATGGAGCGCCCGTGTCCTGCCCGGGCAAAGCTGATCAGCCATCGAATAGCCAGTGCGACCCTTCTCTCCGGACGCACCTCAACAGGGACCTGATAGGTGGCTCCCCCCACTCTCCGCGATTTTACCTCCAGTTCCGGTTTCACGTTATCGAGTGCCTTGTTGAACACCTCGAGCGGCGGTTTTCCCAGTTTTTCTTCGATGATCGCGAAGGAATCGTACAGAATACGCTGGGCGACACTCTTCTTGCCCTGCTTCATCAGATTGTTGATGAATTGCGCTGCGAGATCCGAATTGTACACCGGATCAGCAATGAGCGGATACTTCTTTGTTTCATGTCTTCTGGGCACCCTATCTCTCCCTCACTACATATTGCTGTTAGATCTTTCTCTGCTGACAAAAAATGAACCGGTTTGCACAAAAACCGGCATCAGTCCAAGGGACCTATCCGACTCAGCCGGTGGTTTCACCTTGCATAATCTGGAAATGTGTTAATCGTGCTGACTTATTCAACCATTGTCCAGAATAGGTTCAGCAAACACTAAGCCTTCGGTCGTTTGACACCGTACTTGGAGCGGGCCTTTTTACGGTTATCCACACCGAGCGTATCGAGGGCCCCGCGTACGATATGATACCGTACACCGGGAAGGTCCTTTACCCTGCCCCCTCTGATAATCACCACAGAATGTTCCTGCAGGTTGTGGCCGATTCCAGGGATATAGGCGGTAACCTCAATTCCGTTGGTAAGCCGCACTCTGGCGACCTTGCGAAGTGCCGAATTCGGTTTCTTCGGTGTGAACGTCATGACCCTGGTACAAACACCTCTGCGCTGCGGGCAGCTCTGCAGAGCAGGTGCACTTGTCTTTTTCAACTGCTTCTTTCTGCCCTTCCTGATCAACTGATTCACTGTAGGCATTTATACCACTCCAACTCTCTACTCGGATACTGTATTGCCGTCCAAAAAGGACATACTATACCCTCTTAAAGGACACTCGCATGAATATACCGACTTTAGATCTTCTTGTCAATAATTTTAAGGGGAATTTAGGAACAGAGGGGGCTCTTTTTTACGTCCTGTGGTATCCGGATGCACCTAGAATACTACGCCCCCCACCTCTTCCTTTGTCATAATGGTCCTGCCCTCTACCTTTTCCTTGATATCCTCGGGAAGTTCAAAGTCCCCCGGCTCCTCCTTGTAGAGCTCAACTTCCTTATAATCCTTAATCCCCGTACCGGCAGGTATAAGGTGACCGATTATGACATTCTCCTTCAGACCGCGGAGCTTGTCCACCTTGCCTTTGATGGCCGCATTAGTGAGAACCCGTGAAGTCTCCTGAAAGGAAGCTGCAGATATGAAGGAATCAATGTTGAGCGCGGCCCGTGTTATACCAAGCAGGACGGGTCGTGCTGTTGCCGGGCTGCCACCGAGTTGGGTAACCCGTTCATTCTCAGCCTTGAACCTGAACTTGTCGATCTGCTGTCCTATGATGAAATTAGTGTCACCAACATCGACAATCTCCATCTTGCGAAGCATCTGCCGCACAATGACACCGATGTGCTTATCGTTTATGTTTACACCCTGGAGTCGGTATACCTCCTGTATCTCATTGACAAGCCAGCTCTGCAGGGCCTGCTCACCCATAACCTGCAGGATATCATGGGGATTTATCGCTCCTTCACAGAGGGGCTCTCCCGCCTTGACCTGATCGCCGTCACGTACGGTGACATGTTTTCCCAGGGGCACGAGATGTTTGTATTCCTCGTCGTTCTCATCGGTCACGATGATCTGCCGCTTGCCCTTGGAAATGGATCCGAACTTCACCTCGCCGTTTACCTGTGCAATCACTGCGGTGTCTTTTGGCTTGCGCGCTTCGAATAGATCCGCAACCCTCGGTAAACCACCCGTAATATCCTTCGTTTTCGCCTGGCCGCGCGGAATTTTTGCAATGACATCACCGGCCTCCACGACCTGATTGTCATCCACATTGAGGTAGGAACCGCCGGGAACATTGTAAGTCTCGAGCTCATTACCCTCCTTATCCGTGATAAGGATCTTCGGCTGGAGCTGTTCATCCTGAAAATCAAGGATTATTTTGTTCACCACTCCGGTGACCTCATCCTTCTCCTGCTTCATGGTTGTTCCCGGTATGATCGATATAAGCTGCACCCTGCCCGAATGCTCAGTGAGGATAGATTCCGAAAAGGGATCGAACTTGGTCAGTGCACTCTTTGCCATGACTACGTCATTTTCCTTCATCATGATCTCTGACCCGATTTTCGTCGTAATCTCATAGGGGTCACCGAGCAGATAGAGCACGCCGCCCTTGACCATGACATGGGCACGTTCCTGCGCCTCGATATCGGTCTTGTCCTTCTTCAGTTTTGCAATGACCTGACCGGGTTCAACGATATCTCCCGTTTTGACCCGGGGCGTAACATCCTTGACAGGATACTGATGGTATATACGATTCACTACAATGGTTGCCCTTCTCGGCACGACCCGGCGTTCATCCTTCCTCTTGACAATGTTACCCTCGATCTTGCGGATAAAGACCGGATAGTTGAGGCTGATGGTGTTCTCCTCCGCCTGACGGGCCGCCGTACCGCCGATGTGAAAGGTTCGCATCGTGAGCTGTGTGCCGGGCTGGCCTATCGATTCGGCGGCGATGATGCCGACCGCTTCGCCGATTTGTACCGGTTGTTTGTTCGCAAGGTTCCGCCCGTAGCATTTCACGCACACACCGTGTCCCGATTCGCAGGTCAACACCGTTCGGACCTTTACTATGGTAATGCCGGCATTCTCGATTTTTCGTGCAATCTCCTCTGTTATATTTTCATTGGCATCGACAAGGATATCTCCGGACCGCGGGTCGATTATCCGGTCAACGGTATAACGCCCGACTATGCGGTCGAAGAGAGATTCAATGATATTGTCCTCCTCCTTGAGCGCACTCACCACTATGCCATTGATTGTTCCACAATCCTCCTCCGTGATAACCAGGTCCTGTGCTATGTCCACGAGTCTCCTCGTGAGATAACCGGCATCAGCTGTTTTGAGGGCCGTGTCGGCAAGACCCTTACGGGCACCATGGGTGGAGTTGAAGTATTCGAGAACAGTCAGGCCCTCCTTGAAATTCGATTTGATAGGCAGTTCGATAATTTCACCGGAGGGTTTGGCCATGAGTCCCCGCATACCCGCGAGCTGCCTTATCTGTGTCTTGGAGCCGCGTGCGCCCGAATGGGCCATCATGTACACGGGATTGAACCCGCTCTTGTCCTTTTTTAAATTGTCCATCATGACATCGGAGATCTTCTCATTTACGGCTGTCCATATGTCAATGATCTTATTGTAACGCTCCTCATTGGTTATGAGGCCGTTACGGTATTGCTCGTATACCTCGGCGACCTCACGTTCGGCCTTCTCAAGGTGTTTCTTCTTCTCACTGGGGATCTTGATATCATCCATGCCGATGGTAACACCAAAATGGGTCGCATACTTGAAACCTATCTCCTTGATGGCGTCGAGCATTCGTGCAGTCACCGCAGACCCGTTGTTGTCATAGCAGCTCGAAACGAGCGCGTTGAGCTCCTTCTCCCCCATGGGATAGTTCAAATAGTCTATCTCGTCAGGCAGTATGAAGTTGAACACTGCTCGTCCAACGGTTGTCTCAATACGGTCCTCGCCCAGACGAAGGAGGATCTTGTCATGAAAGGTGCATGCTTTATTCTCGATTGCCGCAAGCACTTCATCCATGGAGCCGTAGATCTTCACCTTCTTCTGTTCCGTGGAAGGATCATCCTTGGTAAGATAGTATATCCCCAGCACCATGTCCTGCGTCGGGCCGACGATGGGAAGACCGTTTGCCGGGTTGAGAAGGTTTTTAGACGAAAGCATGAGAACCCATGACTCGATCTGTGCTTCCAGGGACAGTGGTATATGTACCGCCATCTGATCACCGTCAAAGTCTGCGTTATAGGCATGGCACACGAGCGGGTGAAGTCGAATGGCCTTTCCCTCCACGAGAACCGGCTCAAAGGCCTGTATTCCCATCCGGTGAAGTGTGGGTGCACGGTTCAGCAGTACAGGATGTTCTGCCACCACCTCTTCAAGCACTGACCAGACTTCCGGCGCACGGCTTTCAACCATGGTCTTTGCCCTTTTGATATTGTACACAATTCCCTTGTCAACCAACTTCTTCATGATAAAGGGTTTAAAGAGCTCCATAGCCATGAGACTGGGCAAACCGCACTGGTGCATTTTGAGTGAAGGGCCAACCACAATGACCGATCGTCCCGAATAATCGACACGTTTTCCGAGCAGGTTCTGACGAAATCTTCCCTGCTTTCCCTTCAGCATATCGGAAAGGGATTTCAGGGGCCTGTTTCCCGGTCCCCGCACTGCCCGTTTCTTTCGCGAGTTGTCGAAAAGCGCATCAACTGCTTCCTGCAGCATGCGCTTCTCATTGCGAACGATGATCTCGGGAGCGTTGAGCGCAATGAGTCTCTTCAAACGATTGTTGCGGTTGATGACCCGGCGATACAGATCGTTGAGATCGGAGGTGGCGAAGCGCCCTCCATCAAGCTGCACCATGGGCCGGAGCTCTGGCGGGATGACAGGTATCGTGTCCATGATCATCCATTCGGGTTGATTGCCCGAATCACGGAAGTCCTCGACGATCTCGAGCCGCTTCAGGAGCCGCTTATCGGTCTTGAGCCCCTTCTCCATCATCTTTACCCGCAGTTCACCGGACATCTGTTCGAGATCAAGGTTGGAAAGCAGGGTCTTTATTGCATCGGCCCCGATTCCAGCAGTGAAGCTCATGCCGTAACGTTCACGGTACTCGTTGTACTCCTCCTCCGTGAGCAGCTGCATGGATTTGAGATCCGTGTCGCCCGGTTCAATGACGATATACTTCTCGAAGTAGAGCACGCTGCGCAGTTCCGTCATGGTGAGGTCGAGGAGCAGGCCCATACGGGAGGGAACGCTCCTGTAATACCATATGTGCGAAACCGGTGCCGCCAATTCGATGTGCCCCATGCGTTCACGACGAACTTTGAAATGGGTTACCTCGACACCGCATCGGTCACAGACAACGCCCTTGTATCGGATGCTCTTGAACTTTCCACAGTAACATTCGTATTCTTTTGTTGTCCCGAATATTCTCTCACAAAAAAGTCCGTCACGTTCCGGTCGCAGTGTCCTGTAATTGATGGTTTCGGGTTTTTTCACCTCTCCATAGGACCATTTGCGTATAATTTCAGGCGAAGCAAGCTTGATCTTGATCTCTGCAAACTCACTCAGACTTTTCATAGGTCTCCCTCTTTAAAGGATTGAAGTGAATCCACTTTTTCAAAGCCTTACTGCTACATCCGGGAATCATCCAGCATCTTGGCACTCCGGGTGGACTGGATGATCTCTTCGTCTTTTTCAGTGAGTGGTATCTGGTTGCTCTCGTTAGCGAAAACCGTGATATCGAGCCCGAGACCTCTCAATTCCTGTACGAGAACGTTGAAAGATTCCGGAATACCGGACATGGCAACGTTCTCACCCTTTACGATTGCTTCATAGATTTTCGCCCTGCCCGTCATATCGTCCGATTTAACGGTGAGCAGTTCCTGGAGATTGTTTGCTGCACCGTATGCCTCCAGCGCCCACACCTCCATTTCACCGAGCCTCTGACCGCCGAACTGTGCCTTGCCCCCCAGGGGCTGCTGGGTCACCAGTGAATAGGGACCGGTTGACCGGGCATGTATCTTGTCGTCCACCAAATGTGCGAGCTTGAGAATATATATGACGCCGACACTGATCTCGTTTTGAAAGGGCTCTCCCGTCAGACCGTCGTAAAGCGTGGTCTTTCCGGATTTTGGCAGTTCGGCTTTATCCAGATATTCCTCAACCTGCTCGATGGTAGCGCTCTCGAAGACGGGGGTACTGAAATACATCCCCAGTGTTTTCGCCACCCAGCCGAGGTTCGATTCGAATATCTGTCCGAGGTTCATTCGTGACGGGACACCGAGCGGGTTCAAAACGATATCCACGGGTGTGCCGTCCGGAAGGAAGGGCATATCCTCCTCGGGAAGTACCCGGGAAACAACCCCTTTGTTTCCGTGCCGTCCGGCGAGCTTATCACCCTCCTGTAGTTTGCGTTTCTTGGCGATGAATACCTTGACGACCTCTTCCACGCCGGGGGCAAGCTCGTCGCCATCCTCGCGCCGCAGCCTCTTTATATCAATCACCGTGCCCTCGGTACCATGCGGTACCCTGAGCGAGGTGTCCTTGACATTCTTTGCCTTCTCTCCGAATATGGAGTTGAGCAGCTTGTACTCCGGAGTAATATCGGTCTCACCCTTGGGTGTTACTTTTCCAACGAGTATGGAACCGGGTGACACAGGAGCACCCACACGTACGATACCCTCATCATCGAGATCAACAAAGGCCTCCTCAGATACGTTTGGTATATCGCGCGTGATGTTCTCCATGCCCAGCTTGGTCTCCCGCACCTCCACATCAAACTCCTCGATATGAATAGAGGTGAAGAGGTCCTCCTTCACAATCCGTTCACTGATCAGTATGGCATCCTCGTAGTTGTAACCCATCCACGGCATGAAGGCCACAAGTACGTTGCATCCGAGAGCAAGTTCACCGTTGTCAGTAGCAGGCCCATCGGCTATGACATCCCCTGTCTTCACCTGGTCACCTATATTCACGATCGGTTTCTGGTTGAAACAGGTGTCCTGATTGGTACGCTTGTACTTGATGTGCCTGTAGGTATCCAGTTCATTGCCCTTTTCAGGTTTGATACGGATTTCGGTGGAATCCACATAGTCAACGACGCCGCCCTGTTTTGCCCTGACGACAACCCTGGAATCAATGGCCGCGAGCTTTTCAATCCCCGTTCCGATGAAAGGAGCCTCCGGCCGTATAAGCGGCACAGCCTGCCGCTGCATGTTTGAACCCATGAGTGCACGGTTCGCATCGTCGTGTTCGAGAAAGGGAATCAGTGCCGTTGACACACTGATGATCTGTTTTGGGGAGACGTCGATGTAGTCGATCTCCTCCGGGTTAACGTTCAGGAACTCACCAGTTTTCCGGGCAGCCACATACTTCTGTACGAAAGACCCATTTTCGTCGATCTCAGCGTTGGCCTGGGCGATATTGTACCTCTCTTCGTCCATGGCCGTAAGATACTCGATTTTGTTCGTGAGTTTCCCGTTCTGCACCTTGCGATAGGGTGTCTCGAGGAAACCGTAGTTATTGACCCGCGCATAGATTGACAGCGACACGATCAGCCCGATATTGGGACCCTCGGGGGTCTCAATGGGGCACATTCTCCCGTAATGCGAATAGTGAACGTCACGCACCTCGAAACCGGCCCGTTCTCTGGAAAGCCCGCCAGGCCCGAGGGCATTCAGCCTTCGTTTGTGAGTCAGCTCTGACAGCGGATTGACCTGATCCATGAACTGCGAGAGCTGGCTGGAGCCGAAGAATTCCTTGATCGCCGCCGTAATCGGCTTGATGCTGATGAGGTCCTGCGGTCTGATTGTATCGGCTTCTTTGATGGACATCCGCTCCTTGGCTATACGCTCCATACGTGCAAAGCCGATTTTCAACTGGTTCATGAGAAGCTCACCAACTGATCTAACGCGCCGGTTCCCCAGATGATCGATATTGTCTATGGCGCCTTCACCGATATGTACCTTGATCAGGTACGTCATGGTATTGATGATGTCTTCCTTCCGAAGCACCCGGTCATCTACATCGTCTCCGTATTCGAATCGCTTGTTGAGCTTGTATCGCCCCACCTCTCCGAGGTCATACCTTCTGGTGTCGAAGAAAAGGGTGTTGAGATCGCGTTCAGCATTCTCCAGAGTAGTCGGCTCTCCGGGATGTATGACCGTGTAAATTCTGGTGATCGCATCCTCCCTGGAGGGTTCATCCTTGAAGGGCTCATCAGAGCCCTTTGGAAAATCCTCCTTATCGAGGCAGTTTATGATCACCGTTGAATTAAGGCTCTCAGCAGCCTCAAAATCGATAACCTCAATCTCCTTGATTCCCGCATGGAGTAGCGAATCGAGCGTTGTGGGGATCAACCGCTCCCCTGCACGCAGGAGTTTCTCGTTTTCCGCCTTTCCAAAGTAGGACTTCGCCGAATAGTGATTGTTCAGTGTTCCCGCTGCAATCACATCCTCACTGAGACGCTCCTTCTTTGTTTTGTAGAAGAGTTGTAGGACCTCATCCCGCGTCTCGAATCCAATGGCCCTGAGCAGCATGGTCGCGAGGATTCTTCTCTTACGGTCAATGCGGATATAGAGAAGCTCTTTCTTGTCCTCGAGCTCGAGCTCAAGCCAGGAACCGCGATCCGGTATGATCCTCGATGTGTACATCTGATCCTTCTCTTCATACCCAAAAACGACGCCTGGCGAACGGTGAATCTGGCTGACCACCACTCGCTCCGCACCGTTGATTATGAACGTCCCCCGGTCGGACATGAGCGGAACATCCCCCATGTACAGCACTTTCCGCCGTATCTCACCGGTTTCGGTGAAAATCAGGTCGATCGTCGCTTTCAGGGGAAGAGCGAAGGTAAGCCCCTTCTCCTTACATTCTATCTCTGAATATTTGAGCGAATCAAAGGTGTAATTCTCAAATTGCAGCACCATATCCCCATTCGGGCTTTCAATGGGGAAGGTGGCTGCAAACACAGATTGCAGCCCCTCGTTTATCAGTTCCTGACCGGCATCGATCCGCTTTTTCTGAAGAAATCGCTCATAGGAGTTGAGCTGGATTTCTATAAGGTTTGGGATCTCTAAGATTTCCTTTTTCTGTTTGCCGATGAGCACTCTTTCCCGTTGTTTACTCATAGGATCCTCTTGGTTAGTTGGTTCGTATGTTAATGAGATAAAGGCAGGTAGTACAATTCTGTTCTTGAAGCACTATAGACAATACATCGGTTCTAGAAGAAAAAGGTGAACCATGCGAATCCTGTGAACCCGCATTCCAGAAAACAGGATGTATGGAGCAGTTCACCTTTTTCATTAATATCCGGTATGTACCACGATATTTAACGCATCACAGCCATTCCGCACCATGCGGACCATGCCTCTTCCCCGGTATGCACTTGTTCGTTGAAGTTTACGCGTGTCGATCCTGAGGCAGAGTGTACCACGTAATATACAATACTATCAGAAATTTGTTAAATTCTTTATATTACTATCTTTAACTCTTGCGAATAGCTGCCCCAAGCACCTATTTCAACTCGACCGCTGCACCAGCCTCTTCGAGCTTTGCCTTTACCCCTTCAGCCGTTTCTTTGTCGACATTCTCGACAACCGGTTTCGACATTCCCTCGACAAGTTCCTTGGCTTCCTTTAAACCCAGATTCGTTGCGGCACGCACCTCTTTGATGACCTGAATCTTCTTGTCACCGATTGCCGTGATGAATACGGAGAATTCAGTCTTCTCCTCCGCAGCTCCGGCATCACCTCCACCAGCTGCCGCAGCTCCGGGAGCAGCAGCCACAGCTGCAGGAGCCGCTGCAGAGACGCCAAACTTCTCTTCCAGAGCCTTTACGAGCTCTGCAAGTTCGATAACGGACATCTTCTCAATAGCCGAAATCATATCTTTCTGTGTCAACTTTTCATTTGCCATATTATCTTCTCCTTCCCTGTATACACGAAACAGATGCAGGCAAACACGGTGAAGACATCCGTTCCGCTAGTTCATATGTTATACTATTCCTCTGAAAGTTTCGTAGCGCAGGTATTTCCTGCGGTGCGAAAGCTTTAATAAAGTACAGCGCGGTGAGCACTGATAAAAACTCTGTGTTGGTTGCAGCTAATGGCCGTGCTGTGCTATTCCTCTGAAAGTTTCGTAGCGCAGGTATTTCCTGCGGTGCGACCAACGGAAATCCCTTCAGGGACGACCATAGGGAGTGCCCGTGGTAATGGCGGAAGCCTGCAGAAAGCCGCGCTGTATATAGCTTACTCGGCCTTGCTCTCCTCAGCCTTGACCTCTTCTGTGGCCTTGCTCTCCTCGGCCCTAACCTCTTCCTTAGGTTTGCTCTCCTCCACCGCCTTGAGGATTCTTACAAACTTCGAGAGAATACCAGACAGCACCATAACGAGTCCCCGCGGAGGAGCATTAAGCAGTCCCAGGACCTGTGCAATGAGCGCATCTCTCGAGGGGAGCTTCGATATTTTCGTGATCTCCTCTGAGGAAAGCAGAGTCCCGTCACTGTATCCGCCCTTGAGCTCCAGCGTGGTCTCACCGGCGGAATCGACCAGAACCTTGGCGATTTCAGACAGGCCCGTGTCGAAATAGGCAAGCGCAGTAGGATTGACAAGAAACTGGTCCAATTCTTCATATCCGAGTTCCTGAAACACTCGCTTGACGAACCTGTTCTTCACCACGTGGTAATGCGCACCCTTTTCCCTGAGGCTGTTGCGCAGGCCGTTTATCTGCTGGACATTGAGTCCAAGGTAATCGGTGAAGATGAAGCTGTGAAAATCCTTCAGCTCCTCTCTCAGAGCCTCCACTTTCTCAACCTTGTACTTCTGGGCCATTTTTGAGCTCCACTCATATACACGAATCGCCTATCAGGCGATTGCCTTATGATCGACCTTGATCCCCGGACTCGTGGTCGATGAAAGATAAATCGATTTTATATAGTCACCCTTGAGGTCTTGGGGCCTCTTGGAGAGAACACCTTCATACAGGGCCTTGAAGTTTTCGAAGAGTGCGCTGTCGTCCATTGAGAGCTTACCGATTCCAAGGTGTACGATTCGCGTTTTATCCGCCCTGAACTCCACACGACCCTTCTTGAGCTCCTCGACGGTTTGTTTGACATTGGCGGTAACCGTACCTGTTTTTGGATTGGGCATCAGCCCTCTCGTACCGAGGAGTTTTCCGATTTTCCCCACATCCTTCATCATGTCCGGCGTTGCCACAGCAACATCAAAATCAAACCACCCGCCCTTAATCTTCTCGATCAGGTCTGTGTCACCGACAAAATCGGCACCTGCCTCCTCGGCTTCCTTCGCCTTTTCAGCCTTTGCGAAAACGGCAACGCGCACCGTTTTCCCGGTACCGTGGGGCAGTACGACCGTGTCACGTACATTGTGCTTCTGGAGAATATTCAGGTTTATAGCTATTTCCACGGTGGCATCGAAACCAGCGTAGTTGACCTCACGAAGCAGCTTGATGGTCTCCTCAAGTGGATAAGCCCTGCCCCCTTCGATTTTCTTCAGGTTCTCGCTGTATTTCTTTCCCCTCTTCACTGCCTTCCCCTTCAGCTTGCGGTATCCACACCCATACTTCTGGCAGTACCTGCAATTATCTTTTTCGCCCCTTCCAGATCTTTCGCATTGAGATCTGGGAGCTTGATCTTGGCAATTTCTTCGAGCTGTTCGTCGGTGAGCTTTCCCACCTTGTTCTTATTGGGTTCCCCCGATCCCTTTTCCAGATTTATAGCCTTTTTGATAAGTGTCGCTGCAGGGGGCGTTTTGGTAATAAAGGTGAACGATTTGTCTTCGTACACACTTATGATAACGGGAATGATCGTTCCCCTCTTCGATTCTGTCTGTGCGTTAAAGGCTTTGCAAAACTCCATGATATTGACACCATGCTGACCGAGTGCCGGTCCAACAGGAGGTGCCGGGTTAGCCTCACCAGCTGAAATCTGAAGCTTTATAGTACTGCTTACGGTCTTTGCCATGATGACACTCCGTTCCTATCTTTCTATACGTACACACAGAACTCTGAACATAATAATAGATAATGTTACGGTCAATTACATTCTGATGATTCTTTGATTTAGATCTTTTCGACCTGAAGGAAGTCGAGCTCGACGGGTGTGGACCTTCCAAAGATCTCTACGCGGATCTTGATTTTCCCTTTCTCATTGTTGATGTCCTCAACGGTACCCGCAAATGATTTGAATGGACCATCCACAACTTTCACAGACTCACCCACGGTGTACAGTAGCCTTGGTGATACAGGTTTTTGCCCCTTTATCTCACCCATGCGCTGAAGAATATTCTTCACGTCATCGGTTGAGAGGGGCACTGGCTTCTTGTTTCGACCCGATCCGACAAAGCCCGTTACACCGGGAATCTTCGTAATGACGGAGAGGATGTGTTTCCACTCATACTCGGGCTCATCAGGTATGTTCATCTCAATGAGAATGTAGCCGGGAAAATACTTCTTCTTAGAAACCCTCTTTTTTCCGTCTCTGACCTCCGCAACTTCTTCCGAGGGCACCTTGACCTGATATATGTATTCACCAAGGTTCTCGTTTTCCACAAGATTTAAGATGCCCTTTTCAACCTTGTTCTCGTAACCAGAATATGTATGGAGAACATACCAGTTCTTCGCCATTTCAACCACCAATAATTGCAAACACAACTGTCTTGATCACATAGTCGACGAGGGCAATGACGCCCGCAATGATGAGGATCGATATGATAACCACCCGCGTTGAAGTGAGGACCTCCTCTTTCGAGGGCCAGCTCACCTTTTTAAGCTCGGCCCTCGACTCCTTCAGGAAATTGATAATCTTCTTCAAAACGCGCTCCTCAACTGGTAATAATGAATTTGTATCGAGACAGGCATTGAAATAAGAAAAAGTAACAATGCAGGCCAGGCAGGATTCGAACCCGCAACATCCGGTTTTGGAGACCGGCGCTCTACCAGTTGGAGCTACTGGCCTAGGTGCGTCACCCTATTTGATACTGCTTTCCTTATGAAGTGTATGTTTCCCACAAGTGGGGCAGTACTTCTTGAACTCGAGTTTCGAGGGTGTACTCTTCTTGTTCTTGTCTGTCGTGTAGTTTTTCCTCTTACAATTTTCGCATACAAGAGAAATGAGCTCTCTCATGCCCTCATCCTCTGATCATAGTATGAGCCCACAACCGGAATTGAACCGGTGACCTCGTCATTACCAATGACGTGCTCTTCCTCCTGAGCTATGTGGGCAGATGATATGGGAATGGCTGTTCCGGTGTGAATTTAGTATAAATAATGCAAAAGTCAAGAGATTTAGCTATGCCTGGGATGCCTTGCCGGCCCCCTGAGAGAACTCTGTAACCTCGGCAACCTTGCCGGAATGCGGGAGCATCTCACAGGTACCTTCAAAAACGACTCCATCGGCCATTTTCAGCTTCTTTGTCTTTATATCACCGTACAGCTTGCCCGTGGGCAGCATCTCGAGCCTGTCATCTGCCTCCACATTGCCCTTTACCTCGCCTGCAATCACGATTGAATGTGCCTTAATATGAGCCCGAACCTTGGCATTTTCACCAATCATCAGATACCCTTTTGAAATTATCTTGCCCTTGAAGTTACCCTCAATCTTTATTGAGGTGCTGAATTTCAATGTGCCATCGAAGCTCGTTGTCTCGCTGAAAACGGTTTCGACTTTCTCACTCTCTTTGATATCCGAGTATTCGTCCTTCTTGGCCATGGGTCTGCCCCTATTTGGTTGTCATGGTGAAAACACCATTCCAGTCGGGAGGTGGAGGATTCTTACCGAGCTCTATGCATCGTGTGATATAGAGCTTGGTTGGACCATCCGCAGGCTCAAGCTCAAGTGCCTTCTTGAAATGGCTCAGGGCCTCTTTAAACTGCAACTTTTTGTAGAGTGCAAGACCCTGATTGTAGTGATCGAGCATCTCCCGCTTACTGCTACTCAGCATGATGTTACTCCTCGTCCTGTAATACCTCCATCAGTGCTCTGTACCTGCACTTCATGTCCTCGATTCTTTCAAGCTGTGTCCTGCCTGCCTCCACCACTTTCCGGATGAAGGGGTCAGCATTCTCGCTGCCTCGCGATTTCCCGCCGCTCCTGTGAAGCTCTTTTTCACCCCATTCGATCATGTCCCTTGAGAGACTCTGCGCGCTTTCAAGAAAGAGGTTCAGCGACTTCTGAAAATCATCGATAAATTCGAGCTTTTTCTCGTATGCCTTCAACTCGTCCCGTATGGAACCCACCTTGAGCACATTCCTGATCCGGGCCAGTATCTCGATGAAGTTGAAGGGCTTCATAATATAATCTTCGATTCCCAGCTCCAGCATATCCACTTTGTCCCTGATATCGCTGACTGCGGTGAGTACAATTATGGGAATCTCCATGGTCTTACTTTCCGCCTTGAGGCGTTTGGCAACCTCAAACCCGCTCATATTCGGCATGAGAAGATCGAGGATGATGAGGTCAGGCGTGAAATTCTTCAGTTTTTCAAATACCTCCTCCCCGCTGCACGCAGTTTCCACGTCGAATCCCAGCTTGGTGAGCATAACCTGAAAAAAATCGACGTTGACCTTCTCATCATCAGCGACGAGAATGTGACCACTGAATGTTACGTCCGTTTCTATCATGATATTCCGCACATATCCCTGTTGCCCTGACGCATGCAACAACTATAAGAACCCACAACCTTTTAGGGTGAACTATAGAGATGCATCTCTATAGTTCGTCAGCACGATGTTTAATAACAACATTGTGTCATGTTTCAATGATGGATTAGATAATCAACTCTCACCCTTATTATTCACCCGCCACTAATTATGTCAATAAATTTTTTAATCAGAAGTATCAGGGCACCTATGAGTGACAGAGGAAGGAACATGAGGGGAAGCACATCTCCATACTTTGTGTAGAAGGTAATGATACTGCTGTCAACTATATCCACGTCGCAGACAAGCACATCGCTTTTGAAGAGGTCCAGCTGCGCGTGTGGCCGGCCATAGGGATTGACGTAAACCGTAACCCCGCCGTTGGCGGCACGCACCAGGCTCCTGCGGTTTTCAATAGTTCTGAAAACCGATATGGAATAGTGTTGAACTTCTGCCTTCTCACTTCCTGTCCATGCGTCATTGGTAACATTGATGAGAAGCTGGCTGCCGCGAAGCACGAACTTTCTCGCCAGATTGCCGAAGACATCCTCGAAACATATGAGAACATTGAAACGGAAATCCGAATCATGATACACCTCATACCGGTCTCCCGGCGTGAAGTCTCCAGCCCCTGCATCCTCGAGTATCCTTACAACAAAGGGAAACAGCCGTTTATAGGGAAACCATTCTCCAAAGGGAACCAGGAGGATTTTACGATACCTCCCCTGCAGAACACCGTCGTTGTAATACACGGCGACGTTGTAGTAGTTGCCCTCCCCTGTTGCTGTTCCATCGAACTCGAGGCTTCCAAAGATAAAAGGCCTGTGTAGGGAGGCCGCAAAATGGTGAACCCGCAGGGCATAGGCATTCTCCCTGTGCAGGTAATACTCATAGGGAAAGGGGACTGACGATTCGCTCCAGACAACCAAGTCCGGCTCATGCTTCAAGGCGTCGGTGGTCAGGTCTATCTCGAGCATGATGTTTTCGCGAAGCTGTGGGCTCCACGGATCGAAGTTGGCCTGAATCAACACAAGCCGCTTTTGAGCATAGTGTGTACGCTTCTCTTCATGAAGTTTCAGAGCACCCCAGCCCATGGATGCAAGCAGAAAAAGGAGCACGACGAATAGGTGCGCATAGCGCTGCATGAGCGTGGTGTCCGCGGCATTTGTCCGCTGCATGAGCTTGACGATCACCGCAGCAACTGCGGCGTTACAGTACAGAATGAGCAGGTTTATACCCCATACACCAAACATGCTCGAACTCTGTATGAGCAGGAGGTTCTTATACTGCGAATAACCCAGTATGCCCCAGGGAAATGCCAGAAAACCAATGGTCTTCACATAGTCGATGGTGAACCATCCAAGGGCCAGTGCAACAACCCTGAAGGAGCAGTAGGGGTTTTTTTTTGAAGGAACAGAGTGAAACAGGAAATGTGACAGTATGACTGCACCGACCCAGAATACCATTTCACCGAATACACCGCCAGACAGTGCCAGTGGGTGCTTGTACTCCTTCATCCAGTAGAGATAGATTGTGTTGAACAGCACACCGGTGACCAGGGCGGCCAGGAGGGTTTTCTTCAAACTGGAGGTGGTCAGGATGAGGAACAGCGGAACCAAAGCCACCCAGGCGAGAAAGGAGAAACCGGGTTGTGGGAAAGTAAGTATAAGCAGGAGGGCGGAAAGCAGGGAGAGAAAGAACCACCCCGCTCCGGTGGTAAAAAACGGGGGCTCCGTAGATCTATTCCGCATAGGTGAACTGTGCATGGAGGATAGGCAAAGAGGAACAGTTATGAGAGGTCAGCCAATCTTATTCTTTGATATTGCCTTCAGGTCCTTTCCCGGTCTGAAATAGGGGACTTTTCGTTTGGGAACCTTGACTGAATCACCAGTCTTTGGATTTCTCGCCTCACGCTCCTCTCTGGTTTTTACTTCAAAGGTTCCAAAACCGCGCAACTCAATGTGTTCGTTGTTCCGCAGACCCTCTTTAATGATTTCAAAAAATAGATCAACGACCCGGGCGATATCCTTCTTTGTGAGACCCAGTCTTTCATTAATTTCTTCAACGATGTCTGCCTTTGTCAAAACGACCTCCCTCTCTTTACCCGGAATGATTCATCGAAGCACGTCAACCACCTGTCTTCTCTCCTGATAGTAAACAGGTTCCTCGATCAAAGCAGACTGTGAAGAGAACGAGCTGCTTAATGCATACGAACAAAGATTATACATACATTAAAATAAATAGCAATACGAATTTTACCCCATTTTTCATTTTTTTTAATTTTTAACAGGATATAGAGGGAAAATTCTATCTGCAGGGTGTGAAGAAAGAGGATAATCTTGCCTGCAGGAACTTCAGGATGCTTATTCGGACGTTTTCACGTCTTCCTTTTCTTCTGATGCAACATCGCTCTCCGCTGCCTTGGCAGGTTTCGCTTGCCTGCTTTTTACCTGCTTTTTTACCGGTTGGGGAGCTTCACCGGTATGCTTCATTCTCTGTGCCATTTTCGTTTTTTTACGGGAAGCGGTATTTTTATGCAACACGCCCTTGGATACGGCCCTGTCAACCACGGATTCATATTCCCTGAACAGATCATCTATGGTGTCTGTCTTGTTCCCTTCGATTGCACTTTCGAGTTTTCTACGGGCTGTCTTGATTCGCGATTTCCACGACCTGTTGCTCATTCGAGCCATTTCATCCGTGCGGATGCTTTTTTTCGCCGATTTAAGCTGTGCCACTCAATCCTCCCGAAATTGATTTTTACGACGGTACAGAGTATATACTATGTAAAGCCACTGTAAGGTATACCCAAGGCCCTTTTTCGTCAAGCCTATTACAGTGTTCTCGGTGGAACCGGCAATGGATATGAAAAAACGAATACTCGACATGCCTCAGAAACCTGGCGTGTATATCATGAAGGACGGTGCCGGAAGGATTCTCTATATCGGCAAGGCAAAAAACCTCAAGAAGCGGCTAACGTCCTACTTCCGGGGAAGAATTGAGAATAGCAGGACACAGGCCCTCATCACACATGTCAGCAGCATCGAAACCACCATAACGGACAATGAGATCGAGGCACTGATGCTCGAGAACAATCTCATAAAAAGATATAAGCCAAAGTACAATATAGAATTAAAGGAGAACAATCAGTATCCCTATTTAAAAATCACAAAAGAGACATACCCGCGCATTGTCAAAACGAGGGTACGGTCAGATGACGGTGGGCTCTACTTCGGCCCCTACACAAATGTGAAGAACCTGAACCGGACCATACGATCGATAACGGATATATTTCCCATACGGCGCTGCTCCGTCAACCTGGACAAAAAACCGAGAAGCACACCCTGCATCAACTATCACCTGAAAAAATGCGCATGTCCCTGCTGTGGGTACATCAACAGGGAGCAGTATAACGCCATGGTGCATCAGGTCATGATGTTTCTGAAGGGACAGAACAGATCACTGCTCAGGCGTATCGGAGATGAGATGGAACGGGAGGCAGGAAATCAGAACTTTGAGCGAGCGATTGAGCTCAGAGAGCGGTACAGGGCAATCGAGCATCTGCTTTCAGAACAAAAAATCACCTCCACCAGGCCGGAAAACGATGATGTCATCGGCATGAACTGCTCGGAAGATACCTGTGCCTTTACCGTCATGAAGAGGCGGGAGGGGAAGATCATAGGCAAAAACGATTATACGGTGCATGTCGCTTTGGGCAATGTGATTGAGCAGTTTCTGCTCCTCTACTACGAGGATGCCGTTGATCTTCCCGACAGGATACTCCTTCCCTCCAAACCCGAATCCAAGGTCTCATTACACGAATACTTCAGGAAACGGTTCAACAAGAGTATCCGCATCTATGTACCACAAAAGGGGGTACCACGCAGGCTCGTCGACCTGGCATGCAGGAATGCCGAGCAGCACCGAAAGGAGGAGATATACCGTATAGAACCAGCCCGATCGCTCGGTGAACTGAAAAGGGTGCTCAGACTCGGGCGTTCTCCCCACACCATCGAGGCCTTCGATGTGGCAACCACGCTTGGAACCTTTTCAGTCGCTTCCATGGTGCAGTTCAGCGGCGGTAAACCTGACAAGAAGCAGTACCGTAAGTACAGAATCAGATTTGTGGAGGGACAGAACGACATCGAGATGCTCAAAGAGGCGGTGGCACGCAGGTATCAGAGGGTCCTGAATGATAAAGGTCTTCTCCCGGACCTTATCATGGTCGATGGTGGCCGATTACAGGCACAGGGTGCCCGGCACATACTCGACAATCTGGGCTTACAGCGTATTCCTGTTGTAGGACTGGCAAAGAAGCATGAGGAGATCTACCTTCCCGATACTGAACAACCCTTACGTCTCGAAAGGAGAAACGAAGCGCTCAGGCTGCTCATGGCACTTCGAGATGAGGCCCACCGCTTTGCCAATACTTATCGCATTACCCTGCGCTCGAGAGAAGCCCTTTTGACGAAATTGAAAACCCTTCCGGGGATAGGCGACAGCCTCGCCCTGAAGATACTCACCGCCCTTCAAGACTCAGACAACCTCGTCACTATAGGTTCGTTATTGGCTGTGAAAGGGCTGGGAACGAAGAAGGCATCCGACGTATACCAGCTTCTCACCGAAGAATAAACAGGGTCAAACAGACTGCCCCCTTAACTCTTTGTATCCTCAGACTGCTCCTGCTGCGGCTGCGGGCCTTGCGGTGCGGTATTCTGGGCCCTTTGATTCTGAGAAGGGTTTTGCTGATTCTGCTGTGTATTCGGAGCCTGGGGACCCGTGCTGTGCGGCGGGTTCTGATCTCCCTGCTGCATCGGTCCCTGCTGCACCGGTCCCTGCTGGTATTGCGGTCCCTGCGGATACTGCTGCTGACCCTGATAGTTCGGAGGTTGGTTCTGAACGTATCTTACCCTGTTAGCGCTCTCATCATCGTCATCTTCGAGTCCCTTTACCGTTTTCTTGAACTCCTTAATGCCCTGACCAAGCGATCGGGCTATCTTGGGCAGCCTTGCTGCCCCGAATACCAGTAACCCAACAATCAATATGATGACGATTTCCTGAACGCCAATTCCCCCAGCAAACATGATGGAACCTCCATAGGGTATAGTACCTGTAGTGTATATGCTTTTCCTCTCAATAGCAAGATAAAAATCATGGTATACCAAATGCCACAATTACGCCGGCTGTGTGCAGGGGCCGGAAAAACATCGAAAGTTACCGATTTATTTGAAATTCAATCCATTATGTACAAAAATTAAATCAGGTCCAAAACCTCAATACACCTCCGACGAGAATATAACAGATGGTAGTGAAGACAGAAAACATGGGAACTGTTCTCATCATCGAGGATGAAGAGCATTTCAGGTCCTACCTTGAAAACATAGTGAAACGCAAGTTCCGGTACTACTCCGCAGGTTCCTGGAGCGAGGCGAAAAGCCTGCTCTTCGAAAACAGTATCGATATTGTTCTCGTCGACCTCCGGCTACCGGAGGTTCCGGGAAGGCAGATCGTTGAAACGATCAATCACGAGATGGGTGACAGGATCAATGTCATTGTCATTACCGGTTACGAAAACGATTGGGAAGACCAGTGTGCACTTAAATGCGGGGTACACTCCTATTTCAGAAAGGGTACCTTTAAACCCGTCGACCTTTTGAATGTGATGGATGAGTGCATCGAATCTAGAAATGTTCTTAATCTTGGTAATACCATCTCCTCTGAAGAGGACTATCTTCCCGCGCGGTCAAGGATCGCGACACTGAGCAAACTCTACGAGTTCACCAACAAGCTGACATCACTTGACAGCCTCAACGATGTGATCGACACCACCATCAGAACGATACAGAACATTACAGGCTGCAGCCGGATTTCAGTCATGCTTCTGGCCGCCGATGATCAGTACCTCTACATCAAGCGTGCCATCGGACTCGAGGAGGATATCATCAAATCAACGCGGATACGTGTGGGAGAACACATTGCCGGCAAGGCCTTCCATGCTAAAAAGGCCATATCCTCGAAACCGAGGTCCCATTTATATGACCGGTACTTCAAGTACAAGATGAGCGGTCCCTTCATGAGCATACCCCTGATCGAGGTGCCGAACAAGAGAGGGACGAAACCGATCGGTGTT
>Ga0114922_10001004_pt1 | contig 26903 bp, 27 predicted proteins | sample AartaG_FD_100975 | JGI IMG/M metagenome (GOLD analysis project Ga0114922, IMG submission 100975) | Deep subsurface microbial communities from Aarhus Bay to uncover new lineages of life (NeLLi) - Aarhus_00045 metaG | ecosystem: Environmental > Aquatic > Marine > Oceanic > Sediment | place... | reverse complement strand
CTCGTGGCTACTGATGGCCATAGGCTGGCGAAAGTTACCCGGAAAGACATAAAGATATCCGGCTACAAAAAGGATATTATTATACCGCCGAAAGTGCTGGACAATCTTGTGAAGCTGACCAGCGAGGATACCGGAGAAATCGGAGTTATCCTTAATGACAATTCAATTGTGTTTATCCTTGAGGATGAGGTGATTACCTCAAGACTTCTGGAGGGGCCATATCCGAACTATGAACAGGTGCTGCCCAAAGATAACAATAAACTGCTTCTTATTGAAAAAGATCTGCTGCAATCGGCTGTAAGAAGAGTATCAATTCTGTCAAACTCGCTTACTCATCAGGTTAAGTTTGCAATCAAGAAAAACAGCCTGGAGCTTTCGGCTACCAATTTCGATTTTGGCGGCGAGGCTAAAGAATCAATGAAAGCGTCTTATGAATTAGAGGATATGGATATCGGGTACAATGCCAATTATGTTCTTGATGTGTTAAAGCAGATCGATGATGATGAGGTGCGGTTTGAGCTTAACAATCCCACCACAGCCACAGTCATAAAGCCTCAAACAGATTCTGAGGACGAGAGCAGCTTATTTCTGATAATGCCGTTAAGGCTTGTGGAGCAGTAGAAATCGCAGGATACCATCTAAATAATTCGATATGATAACAAACCTTCACATAGAGGGTTTCCGCAACATAAACAGCGCCAAACTGGAGTTTTCCAGGCGCGTTAACCTTTTTTATGGACCCAACGGCGCCGGCAAGACAAATTTGCTTGAAGCCCTGGGGCTGTTCTCGCTCGGTAAATCATGTCGCGGGGCAAAAGATAGAGCAATGGTCGGCTTCACCAGGGAGATGGCCGAGATAACCGCCGAAATTGTCAATCAAAAAAAAAAGTAGAAATTACCGTCAGAATAAGCGCCTCCGGCAAGAGGAAAATTGTCGTTGATGGTTATAGGTCTATCAAACAAAGCGAGCTTGTTGGCGCCTCCCCGGCAGTCTTTATTTTCCCGGAAGATATAGAGCTTACCGCAGGTCCCGGCTCGTTTCACCGTCAGTTTTTGGACTTGTATATCTCGCAATACAGCCGGAGCTACCTTGATGATTTAATCGCCTATCGCAAAATTGTCTTGCAAAGAAATAGGCTGTTGAAAGATATTACTGCATCTGAGATCGAACTCAGACAATTGGAGGTCTGGGATAAAATGTTAATCGAGCATGGAACCAGGATAATTAACGAAAGAGATAACCTGGTGAAATCTATTTCAGATAATGTTCACCGTTACTACAAAGGATTTGACAGAGATTCGGAGCTGTCGCTTGCTTACAGGCCAAAGATAGCCGCAGATGAGGATAATATCAAAAAATCTATGGCGAAACTGCTTAAAAACTATCAGTCCAGAGAAATAAGAGCCGGCTTAACCCTGGTGGGTCCTCATCGTGACCGGCTGGAAATCAATGTAAACGGTAAAGCCGTTCGCCATTTCGGGTCACGCGGGCAAAAAAGATGCGCCATGATAGCGATGAAGCTGGCAGCAGCCGATTACCTGTCTCAGATCAAGGGAGAATCGGTGGTACTTGTACTCGATGAAGTTTTTGCCGAGCTTGATCTAAAAAAAAACAAGTCGCTGATGAGCATTCTATCAAAGTATGATCAGGTGTTTTTAGCGACTGCCGGTGAGTTCAGCCATAGCGGTTCTAAATATACGAAATTTAACGTTAACAACGGCAAAATAAGTAGAGTAGAAAATGATTTTAGCGGTTGATATTGGAAACACCACTACAATGGTGGGTATATATGAGGCTGAAAAACTGACGGGTTTTTACCGTATAGCCTCAAAAACTAATAAAGAAACTGGCTTATCCACAACAGCCGATGAGATTGGCCTGAAAATTCGCCAACTTTTGCAAATTCATCACCGGGCTGATGTTCCGGTGGAGAGACTGGCAGTCTGCTCGGTTGTGCCGGACCTGATACAAGTCTATACTAAAATGGCGGAGAAATATTTCAAGGCAAAAACCTGGGTGTTGGATCATAAAAGCGACCTTGGCATGAAAATCGATGTCGACGAGCCGGCGCAGGTAGGCCCCGATCGTCTGGCAAATGCAATTGCAGTGAAGGAAATACATGGCAGTCCGGCAATAGTAGTTGACCTGGGAACCGCCACGACTTTTGATGTTGTAAATGATAATGGCGATTATATCGGCGGAGCGATTGCTCCCGGTATTTTAACCTCCTCGGCGGAGCTTTTCCGGAAAGCATCACGGCTGTTCCCGGTTCAGCTTGAAAAACCCGATAGGTGTATCGGCTCCAATACCGCCGACTCGATGAAATCGGGGATATTCTATGGCGCCCTGGGAATGATCGATTACATAGTCGAGAAAATCATCGCCGAATTGGGGAAAAAGAAGGTGAAAGTAATCGCTACCGGCGGCTATGCTGAGATGTTTTCACTGCATTCGAAATATATTCAAAAAGTCGATCCTGTGCTAACGCTTGCAGGTTTGATTTTAGCATACAAGAGGAATAATGTAATCAATGATGTATAGAAAGGAAGACTTATGGAACTAAAAGACATAGTCTGTATCTCCGCCTGCCGCTCTCCTATGGGCAGATTTGGCGGAACTTTGAAAGATATGGCCGCTTATGATGTCGGGGCGGTATCGATTAAAGAAGCGGTAGAACGTTCCGGGCTAAAGCCTGAAGATATCGATGAGGTCATACTCGGCAGCTGCCGCCAGGCAGGCAATGGACCGAACCCCTCACGGACTGCGGCTGTTAGAGGAGGAATTCCCGAGACAATCCCGACTCAGACAATTAACATGGCCTGTCCGTCAGGGATGAAGGCGATTCAGCTTGCCAGCCAGTCGATTCGCCTGGGTGATTCCGAAATTGTACTTATCGGCGGCTTCGATTCGATGTCGACTATTCCCTACCTGATAAAAGGCGTCCGCTGGGATGGATTCAAGATGGGCGACAAGACTATTCTCGATGGCTGGGCCGATTCAATTGACCCATTAATAGGCCAGGGTATGGGTGGAACGGCTGAGAACCTCGTGGATAAATATAAGATCAGCCGCGAAGCGCAGGATGAATTTGCCCTGTCGTCTCATATGAAAGCCGCTAAGGCTCAGGATGAGGGTTGGTTCGATGAGGAGATCGTTCCTGTCGAGGTCGTCACCCGGAAGCAGACAATCCAGTTTAATAAGGATGAAACCATACGGCGAGATACAACGATGGAAAAGCTGGCGAAACTGAGACCGGCATTCCGCAAGGATGGCACAGTCACAGCCGGCAACGCCTGCGGCATGTCGGACGGTTCGTGCGCTTTAGTATTTACCAGCAGAGAGAAAGCAAAGGCATCGGGCATACAACCGTTGTTTTCGGTTCATGCTTATTCTGCCGTGGCGGTTCCGCCATCGACGATGGGCGAAGGTCCCGGAGTGGCGATTCCTGAGTTGCTGAAATCAACCGGTATGACAATCGATGACCCTGACTTGATCGAGGTCAACGAGGCGTTTGCGATTCAGGTTCTATCGAACGAAAAAGCGCTCGGCTGGAACCGTGACAAGCTCAACGTTCATGGCGGCGCAATAGCGCTTGGTCATCCAACCGGTATCTCCGGCGCCCGGATCATTGTGACATTATATTACGCTTTGAAAACCTATGACCATACAACCGGTCTGGCGGCAATCTGCGGCGGCGGCGGCGTTTCTATGGCGATGCTTATTAAGAGGGAGTCATAAGATGAATGACTATAAGAATATTGCCTTTGATACTAAAGATAAAGTCGCCACGATTACACTTCAAAGAGAACCGCTTAATGTGCTCAATATCGAGATGATGGAGGAGATTAGCTCGGCATTGGAGTCTCTCGGTGATGGCGCTCAGTTGAAAGCCCTTGTCATAAAAGCAGTTGGTAAAGCGTTTTCCGCCGGCGTGGATGTCTCCGAACATACATCTGAAATGGTCGAAAAGATGATACATACATTCCACAGAATGTTCCGTCTTCTGGATTGTCTGGAGTGCCCAACAGTATCGCTGGTTCATGGCGCAGCCCTCGGCGGCGGCTGTGAGCTTGCTTGTTTTTGCGATATGGCGCTGGCGGCTGAGGGCGTTAAGTTCGGTCAGCCGGAATTAAAGGTGGGAGTCTTTCCGCCGGTGGCCGCGGCGGCGTTTCCGCAGTATGGCTTTTTGAAAAGTATGTACGAATTAATCCTGGTGGGCGATACAATCAAAGCCGAACAGGCTAGGACTATCGGGCTGGTCAACCAGGTGTTCCCCCGTGATGATTTCGACAAACACTGCCAGGATTTCTTAACCAGGCTGACCTCGAATTCAGCGATTATCTTAAGATTTGCCAAGAAGGCAATCCGTGATGGCCTGAACAAGCCCTTCATTGAGGCTCTTGATATTGCCGAGAAACTTTACCTTGATGATATGATGGCGACAAAAGACGCCCATGAGGGCTTGGCGGCGTTTCTGGAAAAACGCCCGCCGAAGTGGGAAAATGAGTAGACGATTTTTGGGTGTCGGGTTTCTCTCCGCCTGTGGCGGATCGGAACCCGACCTGCTCATTTTGCGGTGTCGACCCTCTGGAGGCTGTGCCAAAAGCCTATTTAAGGTTGAAAATCTTATTCTAAAATTAAGCAGTTAGATTGCTTCGCCTATGGCTTGCAATGACTTACAGGAGCAGTCATTACGAGGAGCGGAGCGACGAAGTAATCTCACATGACTTTTGGCACAGCCTCTCTGCGGTCGACACAATGGCCTGCAGAAAAGCAGGGCATGTCTCCCCGAGACATGCCAATTATAGGCAAGAATCGCCCGCCATGTTCCACAATTACCTTGAATTCTACTAACAATATCATTACAATAACTCCATGGTATAATTAAAATATCAGCAATTATGGGAAACAAACCAAAAACCACAGACTGGTCAGAAGATCGTTTTAAAGACATGCTGGTCTATCAGCGTAAGTTCATGTGGCATGATGACACTGTCGAGAAGCTGGCGGTTTGGATGGGGCTTCATCAGGGGATGACTGCGGTCGACGTCGGCTGCGGCCTGGGGTATCTGGGCTACACATTCTGGCCTTATTTTGGCGAGGGCGGATATTATATCGGCGTTGATTGCTCTCTGAAGTTGCTTGAGGATTCATCGAAAGCATCGGCTGACTGGGCTTCAGGCGGCGATGCCTCTTTTGTTAATGGCGACGCTTATAACATTCCCCTTGCCGATAACTCTGCGGATTGGATCATGTGCCAGGTAGTGCTTATGCATCTTGAGAAACCTGAAGCCGCCCTGGCTGAGATGGTTCGAGTTGCCAAACCTGGCGGGCTAATCATGTGCAACGAACCGGACAACCTGTCATCGATGCTGATTAAACGATACAACTCAATACCAGAGTTAAGTACTGAGGAGCTATTGTTATCGTTTAAGATAGCGCTGGTTTGCAACAAAGGCCGTATAAAACTTGGGCAGGGGGATACCAATATCGGTATAAAAGTTGTTCACATGATGCATGAATTGGGGCTGACAAATGTTGATGCCCGGATAAACGACGGTGTATGGTTTATAGAACCGCCCTATGAAGGTCCAATACAGCAGCATCGTTTAAAAATTGTAAAAAAAAATATGCTGGATGAAAAGGAATACAAATTTTGGGAGAAGCGAACTAAAGAGGAGTTTTTGGCCGGCGGGGGCGATCCGGAAGAATATGACCGTTACGTTGCCATAGGCGACCGGCTAAGACCGATTATCAAAGTGCAATTTGAAAAAGATGAGTTTTTCGCCTGCGGTTCCAATGATCTTTATATTATTAAAGGTACTAAGCCAAATTAGCTAAATGTTCGGTCAGGTCGTAGGTTTCTCGACTATAACCTAACGGTTAATGGGGCCACACGAGGACAGGCTGTGTGCCGCTTAATAAATCTCTCACGACTTATGACCCAGCCTCAGAACATCTTTCACCAAAAAAATATTAATATAATTGACTTGAACGGGATATCAATAGTATACTCTTCCCATGATATAAAAATTAACTCAATAATCTTATTTAGCCTTGGGAGGCGTTAGATGTTAAAAAGAACCTTTTTGTTAAGCGCTGTCATTTTCACGCTGAGTGCATCGTTATGCTTAGGTTGGGTCGAGTCATTCAGGTCGGTATCAAGCGGAAACCTGTTTTACGGAGATTTCGATAATGATCTTGACCCCATTTATATATGGGATAATGATGGCTATCGGCTGTACTCGACACTGTCAAACCTGTCGTCATCGACAGACAGATTTATCTCTAATGCCAATAACGGCGTATATCTGTTTGGAACATCGGGTAATTTCAAAATTCCAGAAGTTGCCGGCTGGAAAAGCAGATCGATGTTAGTAGTTGAACTTGCCGACTATCGCGACGATGATAGTACATCTTTAGATACCGATTGGAACGGCTTTTCTGATATATTTGGTCAGGGATACCTCTCAGGGAACTGGGTTATCAACTATGATGATGATGATGACGGCGCATTCGATCGAAAGCTTAATATCAGCACATCCTCTGATAATTTTGACCTTTTGAAAAGACGCGATTGGGCTTTTGTTCACTGCTATAAACGCGATGATATCAGAATCGGCCTTAGCATAAGTCATAGAGGATTTGGCAATAACTACTCGGAAAACAACCGTAGTTCAGGTTTGTTTAATAACACAATGCCGACTCATAACTTCTCTTATTCATATAACATGGTTGAAACTACTGAACCGGCCTCAGACGTTACGGTAATCGAAACAGAAACCGGTAATTTTAAATCCACTTCAAATGCTCCGGCTAATATTTTTAATCTGGCAATCGAAGCGCCGTTTTATTTGATCCCCAATTCGGAGTTAAGATTTGATATTATTTATGAGAAACGTACTGATGAATCAAAAATAGATGACAGTTATTACCGTTTTAGCGACGATCAATCTTTTCCCGATAGCGCTGATTGGACCAGGAGAACTGAATCTGTCATCGTCGATTCGGTACAGAACGGTTCTATCTTTACTCCTCAAATTAGATTAACCAAACACTGGAACAAGAAAACTTACAGCTGGTTTGACCTTTCTTACGGTTTTGGTTCTTTTGACGCTAATATGGTATTTGCCGATAGATACGATTTCAGAAGCGAAACGGGAAATCTGTCCGATACTGCCGTAAGCACAAGAGACTACGATTACCTGATTAGCCAGTCCGGCGAAACAAAGCATCGCAATTTCGGGATTTATCACAAAACAGCGGTTAACTTTACTGAAAACTTTACATTCTCAGCCGGTATGAGATACAACTTGATTTCATATAAGACTGATTGGGTTGCGGATTCATCAAGAATAATTAGAAGAGTTTTCGATAATGGCGACGGCGTGGATGACGCATCCGATACTACGCTGTACAGCTTAACAAGCTCGATTAAATTTAACTTAGTCGATGAAACTAAATACAAAATTTTCAATTTGCCAGTGGCAATGGAATACTCCTATAAACGTTGGACATTTCGTTTTGGGGCCGAACATACTATTTTTAAGACGACCAACACTCAAAATTATAATGTAACCGAAGCAACTCAGACACAGCGAATCATTACCCTGGGCGACGGCACATCCGATACCACATATTACGATGATGAATACCTTTCCACAGGCGAATCTACCGAATCCAAAACCAGTTCGACGAATTTTGTTTATGGTCTGGAGTTCAGGGCTAACGACCATCTTAAAGTTGAACTGCTGCAGTATATGGCATCGGCAAACACTGATATTCTGAATACAGATTTCTATCGGCAATTTAGGATTTCTTTAACCGTGCTGTTTTAATTAATACAATTAGCAAGTCGGTCGGCCTCCAGGCGAAGCGAAAATGCCGACAATAGGAATGCTCATCTATTTTAGCAACACCATCCGCCTTGATTCCGAATAATTATCTACTTGTATTCGATAGAAATAGATTCCGCTGGATAACTCCGATGCATTAAATATAACAGTATGCATCCCGCCTTGCCTTTGTTCATCAACCAATGTCTGGATTTCTCTGCCAAGCAGGTCATATATCTTAAGTGTCACAAACTGCGGCTCGGATAAAGCAAATGAGATTGTCGTTGTGGCGTTGAACGGATTGGGGTAATTCTGCAGCAGAGCAATTCGGTCTGGAATTTGAACTTGATGATTTGCTATACCAACCTGTACCGAATCACCACCGCCATAGGCGCCCATATCGCTTCTTAGTTCACCCAGCCCCCAATCACAATCAAGCAAGCTGTCGAGTATATCGGGATGGCCAGCATCGATGCAGGGTGAATCATAGGGATCGCCGCATTCAATTGCCATCAGGTGAAAATCGCCGTTATTGGGGTCGCGGAAGAGAGGGTCAACGTCGATGTTGCCTTCGCCTTCCCAGCCGCCCTGGATATTGCAATATCTAAATTCCGGCAAACCGCCGCTGTAGCTGATTTCAGGCCCATATTGAGCATAATTACCCCAAAAGATACTATTACTTATTAAAGCATCGGAATGCTCGCCAAAAAAACCGCCGCCAACCGTAGAGATGTTAGCGGTAATAGTATTATTGGTTATTACTGGGGTAGATATATTACAGAAAATTCCTCCGCCGCTGGCAGCTGAATTACCATTTATAACATTATTAGCCAATAATGGATTGTTGCAACAATAAAAGAATATAGCTCCTCCTTTAGAAACCTGTGATCTGGCAGAATTATTGCTAATTATGTTATTGCAAATTAAAGGATTAGAGTCTAGGCAAGAAATTCCACCTCCCCATAAACCAGCATCATTTTCTATTATTACATTGTTAGTTACTATTGCATCTGCGTGACTTAGTTCAATACCGGCACCGCTGGTAGCAAAAGGGTCAGGGTCAGATGTCGTATTTCCTATTATCAGATTATTGGATATCAATGGAGTACAATTTTGGCAAGTTATTCCCCCTCCACCAATTGAACCGTTATTCCCGGCGATAATGTTATAGCATATTGTTATATCGGCTTCGCAACAATAAACGCCCCCAGCAGGCGCCCCATCTCCATTTTGGATAGTAAAGCCAATTAGCATTGCGGTACTGTCCTGACACATACAATTAACAACAGGACCTAATTGATAACCATCTAAAATAGTTGAAGCAATAAATGCGCTATCACCGGTTGTAAGATATAAAGAACCTATAACAATATTTTTGCTTTCCACAATAATAAATCCCCAATACGTCCCGGGCTGTACCAGCACCGTATCGCCATCAGCGCTGGCGTCTATGCCCTCTTGAATAGTTTCATAATCATCAGGCACATTGATAATCGTTGCCGATGCAGAAAAACAAATACCGATAACGAATATAGACATTAGAAAAACAGATTTTCTCATTTTACCCTCAAAAAGTTAACAGAAACACCTTTAGCTTCTTATTTCAGCAATACCATCTTTCTCGTTTCTGTATAATCACAAGTACTGATCTTATAGAAATACGTGCTGGATACAGCATCATCAGCATTCCAGATAACCTGATGGAAACCTGCCTGCTGTTTTCCACTGACCAGCGTCTCAACTTCTCTGCCAAGAATATCGTAAATGTTAATGGTTACGTGGGATGGTTCAGGTAGTGTATAACATATTGTTGTGGCGGCATTAAACGGGTTTGGATAGTTCTGTAATAAAGTTATTCGGTTTGGAGCATGAGACCTTTGATCGTCAATACCCACCCGATCGGCGGCGCCGCCGTAAGCGCCGATATCGCTCCTTAATTCGCCAAGTCCCCAGTCGCAATCCAGTATCTCATCCTCTATATCCGGATTGCCGGCATCGATACAGGGCGAATCATACGGGTCGCCGCATTCAATTGCCATCAGGTGATAATCGCTGTTATTGGGGTCGCGGAATTCGGGATTGGCATTGATATTTCCCTCGCCGTCCCATCCGGCATAAACATCGCAGTAGGTGATTTCCAGCGACTCCCCATAAATTTGAGAGCCGTCTTCACCGGCTGTGTTGCCCCAGAATATAACATTGGTTATCGTCGGATTGCTGCTGTTTACACGAATTCCACCGCCCCAGCGATCAGCCGAATTATGATAAAAGGTGTTGTTGATAATCACTGGATTTGAATACTGGCAATACATCCCGGCGCCGTCTCCGCCGTAGCTTCCGGTTGATACATTATCAACGAATAAACTATTGATGATTACAGGACTGGCATTACTGCAGTAGATGCCTCCGCCGAGACCGCCGCCATAATAAAGAAATGCATTATTATTGCTGATAATATTATTTATGATAATTGGATCGGATGCGAAACAATAAATACCGGCGCCGGTTTGATTGTAGCCGTTCTTAATAGTGAAACCGATAACCATGGATGTATTATTCTCGCCGTTTTCAAAAGTTATAACCCTGTCGTCGGAACTGCCGTCAATGGCTGTTAATGCAACATAAGAGTAGTCTCCTGTTGTTAGAAACAGGGAGGCTAAAACCAGATTTTGACCATTGAAGTTGATGCTTTCGAAATATGTACCCGGCTGAACCAGCAACGTATCGCCGCCGGAGCAATCGTTAATCCCCGCCTGGATAGTCGGATACTCATCCGGGACATGCCTTATCCTGGCTGAAACGGCAATTATTAAAACCGCAACAAAAAATGCAGTGAAAACCAACGTTCTTTTTGATTGAGTTAGCATATCGCCTCCACAATTTAATATTAAAATGTTTATGCCGTCTCTCTTTATCGCCTCAGATTTCTTAGAATTAATATAATCGAAATTCTAAAAATGTCAACATCTTTGCTGTTTATAAGCAATATTGAATCTCACTGTTGAAACAATGAAAAATATTTTCAAACTTCTGCTCAGATTGCCCGAAATATCTTGAGAAGAAAAGGCTTACAATAAATAGCCATTTTGAAAATTATGGGGAAAAACATATAAGGAGAAAAGTATAACGTTCAGAACATATCGAATTTTAATAATTTTTGGATTGTTGGTTTTTGCTGTTATCACAGGGAATGCATTATTAAAAAAGACCCCACCTGAACCAAGCAGGTACTACAATGAAGAACACAATTTCTCCATTAAATTCCCCGAGGGTTAGGAGATAACAACAGAATATGGAGGTAAATCGATTTTAGCTACCTGTCCCGATCATGATGAAGGCGACAATTTCAGTAAGGTTGTCCAGGTTATAATTCAAAATTTGCCTTATAAGCCAAAATTGGATTTCTTCTTTGATGCATTGTTAAGTGAATACCGCAGGAATATTAATACAAGAGTTAAAGAAACAGGTGATGCTGTAATAAACGATATAAAAGTAAAATGGGCGATAACTCATATGTTTAAGGAAGGCTATAAGGCTCAAGTTTTAATAAATTGCATGGTGAAAGGTAAAAAAGGATATATGATTCAATGTGTTGCCGAACCGCATAATTTTTCCAGACACAAAGACATTTTCGATATGGCTGTGCAGAGTTTCAGGTACGAATAGGTAAACAAGCCGCCCTGATAAGCAGTTTAACCCAGATTTTGCAGTTGAACAATCAGATATAATAAGGGATATATCGGGTATGCCCCAAACAATAAATAGCTTATATCTAACCTTATTTAATCTGTCTACTAAACCAGACCCTGATCCAGCATGGCATCGGCAATTTTCAGGAAACCGGCCATATTGGCACCGTTGACATAGTTGCCGGGAGCGCCGTACTCCTCGGCGGTCTCGGCAGAAGCCTTATGGATACTGCGCATAATACCATGCAAACGCTCATCGACTTCATCACGGGTCCAGCCAAGCAGCAGGCTGTTCTGAGACATCTCCAGGCCGGAAACCGCCACACCGCCAGCACTTGCGGCTTTACCCGGGCCGTAAAGGACCTTTTTCTCGATAAAGACATTAACAGCATCTGGAGTTGATGGCATATTTGCCCCCTCAGAAACGCAGTTGCAGCCATTTTTCACCAGTGCCCTGGCATCGTCGCCATCAAGCTCGTTCTGGGTAGCGCACGGTAAAGCAACATCAACAGGCACATTCCAGATGCCCCTGCCTTCATGGTACTTACAGCCGAATTTTTCAGCATATTCTTTTATGCGGCCTCGCTTAACATTCTTAAGCTCCATGACAAATTCCCACTTATCGTCGGAGACACCGTCCTTATCGACAATAAAGCCGCTGGAATCAGATAGAGTAATCACCTTTCCGCCAAGCTGATTGACTTTCTCGGTGGCAAACTGGGCAACATTACCGGAGCCGGAGACCGCTACTTTCTTGCCCTTAAAAGATTCACCTTTTGTTTTCAACATTTCTTCAGCAAAGTACACACAGCCATAACCGGTGGCCTCTGGACGAATCAGAATGCCCCCCCAGTTTAACCCCTTACCGGTAAAAACGCCCTCGAATGCGTTACGGAGTTTTTTATACTGGCCGAATAAGAAGCCGATCTCACGTCTGCCAACGCCAATATCGCCGGCCGGTATGTCGGTGTTAGGGCCGATGTGACGAAACAGTTCGTTCATAAAAGCCTGGCAGAATTTCATAACCTCGTTGTCTGATTTGCCCTTAGGGTCAAAATCAGAACCGCCTTTACCTGCGCCCATAGGCAGAGTAGTAAGGCTGTTTTTGAAAACCTGTTCAAAACCAAGAAATTTTAAGATGCCGAGATTAACGGTGGGATGGAAACGCAAGCCGCCTTTATAAGGACCAATAGCGCTTGAGAACTCCACTCTGAAACCACGGTTTACCTGAACCCGCTGTTTATCGTCCAGCCAGGGAATACGGAACATTATAACCCGTTCTGGTTCGCAAATCCTTTCCAGAACTTTCATTTCAGCATAGATTGGATGCCTGTCAAGGACCGGCATCACAGATTCAACAACCTCACGCACCGCCTGATGAAACTCATTTTCAGCAGGATTCCTGGCGATAATCTTTTCCATGAAAGCATCGACTTTATTAGACATCCAAGTCTCCTTGCATTTTTGAATTTTGCTATAAAGAAAGTTAAACTATTAATTAATCCATAAACCTGTATTCTTCCATCCAAGGATTGAATCGATCAATCCTCAGATTGTACAAAATTTCACAAATCGACACAAAATACAAAACTTTAAATATCAGTCAAGATAAATATTCTGCCATTAGCTCGTTTTATCTGGTTTTATAAAATTCGGATATATCGCCAGTTAAACTGCTATAACAGAAACAAGTAATCAGAAATACAGTTGTTGGTTGCCCCCTCGCAACATGTTGTTTGTCAATAAAATAACTCTAAAAACAGGGCGGTCTTTTATAATACCCGATACCTTGATATTACATCTGCTTAAAGGAGAAAATATATCCTGATAAAATTAACAAACCCCTTGCCAACTCAATTTTAGTCTTTTGGCAAGGGGTTTTAGCAATCACAATAACGTTAAATAATACTACCGACGAGCTTTCTTTTTCCTGGCTGCTTTTTTCTTCATTTTTCGTTTAGGTCTCAATAAACCGAAAACCACTTTTGAAATTTCTGACGGATCAGCAAATTGGAATTTAACGCCTTTGCTGGCTAACAGTTTTTTTGCTTTTGCCTGCTTGGTTTTAGGAACTATAAAAACAATCGGTATCTTATAGATTTTTAACGATGACAGCATATCACCGAGACTGTACTCCTTAGCAACCGGAATAAATTTATGAAGGTAACCGATCACCATTGAGATATTATCATTCCGGTTTATGTGGGCAAGATATTTGCCATGGTTGTCCCAGCCATTCGAAAGCGGTAACGTCTCATAACCTTCAAGTAAAAGGTTGGTCATGACTTCGGAGTTTGTCCCCTCCATATAGCCGACTATTTTCATTTAACCTCCTTAATAAAGAATTAAAATTAAGAAGCTTGATTTGGTCAACATTAAGTTTATTTAAAAAGCTCCATAAAGATTTCTATCTCAAGCTGCTGTTCCTTTTATATTATCATTCTTATAATTTAACAAGCAATATTTAAAAAAATTTAAGGCAACCATCGGTTATCTATTGACAGGCTTAATAGAATTGGTTTTTATAACGCTCTATTATAAACAATATGCAAAGATAAGGAGAGACGATGAACGGAATTTGTCACATTGAGATTCCCTCGAAAGACTTTGCCAAAGCAAGAAAGTTTTACGGGGATGTTTTCGGCTGGAAGTTCAAAGAGATGAAAGAGATGAACTATCTGGTATTTGAGGCTCCGGATGGGGTTAATGGCGGTTTCACCAGTGAAATTGAACCGGCAGCAAAACCGGGAATATTAATTTATATCGAGGTCGAAGACATCCCGGCAACAATTAAAAAATCCGATGACAACGGCGGCGCTACTGTGGTAGGTAAAACCCGGATATCGCCTGAACATGGCTATTTTGCCATGTTGAAAGATCTCGAGGGTAATCAGATCGGTCTGTGGGCGAAGAATTAAAAGAAAATGAAGCAGGGCAGGAGTCGCCCGCCTAAGGCGAGTTGCCCTGCTTTCTTGCAACCTTTATCTCTTAATGCTTAGTAATACATTTACCTAATTTCTTCAAATTCACCGATTGTTCTATTCTTTCTTACATTATCAAAATGAAAATATTTCCCATTCATGACGATATATACTCCATTTGGCAGCAATTGAACAAATGCCAGAGCGCTTCCTAAATTAAAAAGACCATCAGAACTCCAGAACGTATATGGTATCATGGCGCCTGTTAGAACTATTGCTTTATTTTTTATATTTTGACCCAAAAATTTTGCCGTTTCTGTTATTGTATCAGTGCCGTGTGTAATGATTATTTTATCTTCTTTGGAGTTCTGACAACATTCTAATATAATATTTCTGTGGCAGTCAGTCATTTTTAAACTGTCAATCATCATTAAAGTCTCTATTATAATATCAACTCTAGATCTTCCGAGCCTTAGCATCTCGGGTACATGTGTATTTTTAAAAATTAACTCACCAGCTAATTCCTCATATTCCTTATCGAATGTTCCGCCGGTTATTAAGATTTTGACTACCATATAAATCCGATCCAATATTATACGATATAAATTTTGCTATGAATTAGTCTCTGTTTCAAACTGCTTCAGCGCGGCACGTTTCCATTTAGCCGCCTGTACAACCTGAGCATCGACCGGATTTTTATCATAGTCGTTTGAAATATGAAATTGGATTGGGGTGCGGGAGCCATCGCGGTCTAACATGTCGTTCACGCCGCTATTAACATCCACGATCAACGGAACCTGAACCATTATCAGATTGAGTTCTTTGCACAGATTTTCCTCGATGTAGCTTTTCGCCGCAAAGAGAGCGTTCATCGTTTCCATAGGGGTTAGCAAAGAGCTGTAATCCTGTGGTAGGGTTTTCTCCAGTTCGTCATAGTTGCCGATGCCGGGCCCTGCCAGATCTGCTTTTTTGTCTGCCATTCAGTTTTCTCCTTATTATTTTGTAAATAACAGTTTTTCCATGCGGGCAAAGCTAATGATATATTGTAAAAAACGCAACTCTATTTTATGCTGAATCGAGTATTTTTGGGGCTTCTCGCAAATGAAATATCGACAGATATCCAATAATCGAATTTTACGTATCGGAACGGAATTTTCGGGCATCCCTGTGCTGCCCGGCATTTAAACAGCATTTAAATATTGTCTTTATATCGCATTAGATGATATATTTTAAAATGATCTGATAATAAGGAGGAATTAATACTTATGCCCTCATCACAATTCGACGAGAAACGAATAATCAATCTTCTTCGCTGGCTTACCCGCATACTGGGGATTCTGCTTATTTTTGTAATTGTGCTATTCGCTGTTGGCGAGAGGCTTCCAAATCCATTCGCGCTTACAGCCAATGAACAGCTTGGTTTCGTTGCCCTTATCATAATGCTCACAGGGCTTATTCTCGCCTGGAAGTTTGAAGGAATGGGCGGCTTGCTGGTTATAATCGGTTATATCTTTTTCGTTGCCTTAAACAGTAAAATCCTGGGGGCAGGAGTATTTATGATTTTTCCGATTGTCGGCTTATCGTTCCTATTTTGCTGGCAGCGCACCAGGAAAGCTAAGACAAAGCAGCAGCCCGACCGGCCTTAATAGCGAGCTAAGTTCTTCATTAGTCGAACTGTATTAATATAATCTGCATTGTTGACCCTTGTCGGGTTTCTTAGTATAATTCCCCATGGTGAAAAAAGGTAAGCCGGCTAACCTTAATCTTTATTTGATACTCCTGGCGATTGTTCTGGGCTTTGGGCTGGGCCATTATTATCCTCATACCGCTTTGAAACTTGGTTTTCTGGGCGATATATTTCTTAACGCTCTGTTTATGCTGGTGGTGCCGCTGGTAGTCGCGTCTATGGTAACCGGTATCGCCCGATTGGGGCATTTGCGCCGACTAGGGACACTCGGTGGACGGACTATCATCTATTATATGTCAACGACGGCCATTTCGGTTATAATCGGCATAATACTGGTCAATATTATTCAGCCCGGCAAGGGCATCTCCCGCAAGGAGGACAACCATCCGGATGCAGGCTACCGGATTGAATCGAGACCTTTAACGGGCGGTTCAATACTGACGCTTGTTGAGGATGATCGGCATTTTTACAGCACCGATTACTCATCGAAATTCATAGTCTATCTTCTCGATCAGAATATACGGGGTATTATCGACGCCGGCTCATCGATGAATGAAAAACAGGCCCCTATTTCCCACTGGATTGACTTGAAAGGCAAGAAAATCGAGCCGGATTCGACCGGTGTGGGTGTTGAAATCAAAATGGCTGAAAAAAAATTCTCGTTCCTGGATGTCATCATTGGCCTTATTCCACGCAATTTATTTACAGCGATGGCTAACAACAATATTCTGCCATTGATCTTTTTCTCGCTAATATTCGGCGGTATATTGACCACCCTGGGCAGCCGCGGCCAACCGGTAATCGACCTGTTCGGGGGGCTTAACGAGGCTTTCTTGAAATTTATCCGGCTTTTAATGTATTTCGCTCCGGCGGGTATACTGGGGCTGATTGCCGCGCGTTTGGGACTGGCAGAGCTTGGTCAGGAGGGCGGCTTTGTCGGCGAAATTACCCGCATGGGTAAATACGTCTTTACGGTCGTGCTTGGACTTTTGATTCACGGTATTTTTGTGCTCACCCCGGCATTATTGATTTTTGCCAAACGGGATATCCGTGAGTATGTAACTAACATTTCACCTGCTTTATTGACCGCATTCTCAACGGCCTCGAGTTCGGCAACGCTTCCGGTTACTATCGAATGCGTTGAGAAAAGAAATAAAGTCAGCACTAAGACCGCCAGTTTTGTACTGCCGCTCGGCGCCACAATCAACATGGACGGCACGGCTTTATATGAAGCGGTAGCGGCTATATTCATCGCCCAGGTGTACGGAGTCCCAATGGGACCGGTTGAGCAGGTTGTCATATTCCTGACCGCAACATTGGCTGCAATAGGCGCCGCCGGCATACCGGAAGCCGGGCTGGTGACTATGGTGATTGTGCTTAAAGCGGTCGGCCTGCCCACCGAGGGTATCGCCATGATACTGGCCATCGACTGGTTTTTAGACCGTTGCCGTACAACAGTTAACCTCTTTGGCGACACAGTGGGCGCCGCAATTATAGACAGGTGGGAGAGTAAAGAGTAAGTCCGTTTAAATAAATTGTCATACAAAGCGATGAATCAAATTTCCAGCGCCCCATCATTTGAGTTGTTAATAAAGAAAGACCAGGTCTTAAAGTTGCATATTTCACTTTCAACCCGCATTAGGCGGGCGGTGCAATTAGTATAATGATTTTATAATATTTTTGGCATGGTCAGGCGCTATAGCCCGCTTTATTCATAAATCAGTAATATTATTTTAAAAACAGTTTCAAAGTGAAGAGACAGCAATATATTAATAGTAACTGTACAGAAGTTATTAAAAATACATAGTGTTTTCATGCTGTCCTGCATTCTTTACAGGAACAATTGATAATAGTAGGACAGGGCGTCAAGCCATACGGCCTGTCTGGGGTCTTGTGGATTTTCAACCTGTCCGGACAGACTGAAAGTCTGTCCTACTTTACTTAACAGAACGTAAACAATCAAATATTAGCAGGTAGATTTGATTCTGTGGTGTCGACCCTCTGCGGTCGACACAATGGCTTGCAGAAAAAAGCTGTCGACTATGGCCATACGGCTCGTAGAGAGAGTCGACAGCACAAAGATTTATGAATAATGGAGGATAGTAATTTTAAAAATTTAATTGACATAGAAAAAATGCGCGTTTATATTGTTAACAGAAAGGGAATTAGGTAGATTATGCTGTTATCTCAAACCGCACATTATGCACTAAGAGCCGTTTATTACTTAATAGCAAATGATAATATCAAATGGCATCTTACCAAGGACATTGCAAAGTCAACCAAAATCCCGGCTCCGTATCTAGCGCGTATTTTGTCAAATCTGGCTAAAAACGGCATTCTGCTGTCACGCACCGGAATGGGTGGAGGATTCAGTATCAATGAGAAAAGCATTGGTGTAAGCCTCTACGAGATCATTAATCAATTTGATAATCTGGAAAACATTAATGATTGTGTTTTCGGTTTTGGTGAATGCTGCAATGATGGAAAATGCATATTGCATGATCGATGGATTGATGCCAAAGAACAGCTTGTTGACGCTTTTAAAAATATTACTCTTGGAGAGTTGAAAAAAACCGGCAGATATTTAGATTGGGCAAAAGTCAAGATATGATATCTCTACAGCAATTCAGAGATTTCTCTTATTGTTGCTGCAGCAGTATGATTAATTGAATATAACTGTAAACTCACAGCGCCTTTGTTAAAATGATTTTATCCACTATTAACAAACCATCTTTTTTAAACAAATCTCGCATTTTTAAATACCAAATCCTATTAGGAGCCGGTTTATAATATTGTTCGCAGGCGGCAAAATTCGGATTTATCTTTAAAATATCTTGTTTAAAATTGAAACGTGATGATGCAAAATGAATAAATATTACAGCGTGCTAATTTCGAAAAAAAGAGGTAAGCTCTTTATACATATTAAGATAGAAGATATGCCAGTTTTTTAGGGTTTTCAGAAAACAAATCATCTTCTAAAAGACAGCTAAACTCTTCAGCTAATCTATCGATAATGTATAAAAGATAATGCTAACTATAAATATATCCTGTCTTAATCGATTTAAGGAGGTGTTGATGACATAGGACATGCATGTTGAACGCTAAGCGGTCTAATAGAAAACAAGTAACTGATATAAATAAAAAATTACCAGGAGGAGAAAATGAAAGCATTATTAACCGTTACCTTAGCCGTACTGCTAATCGGCGGTGCTTCGGCCCAATGGAATGATTGCGACAACGTACCTTATTCACCAGGATTTTATCTTCAAGGCTACCCGGCGTTTTCCACCGCCACAAAGGGATATGACGCAGATGGTAATTCAGTTGATTGGGGCAGCACCTGGAGCGCTTTTGGCTTCTGCCTTAATCCGACATATTATGGTATGCTGGGCGAAAAGCGCTGGGCTGTTGGAGCATACGTTCCTTTCAATTCATACAGTCCGGCAGTAGGCGAATCACAGTCCGGTATCGGCGATATTCAGCTATCCGCCGCTTACTGGGTAATTGATGACCACAAAAATGGCAAATATTTCTCAGTTTGGTTCTGGTCTGATCTGCCTATAGGCGACGATGCCAAGGGTCTTGGCACCGGCCAGATAAATCTTCGCCCCGGAATCGGCTGGGGAATGGAAAAATTCCCTTACCAGATTGAGACATCGGTCTACTATAACCTTCGCCTGAAAGGCACCTATACCGTACTTGGCACTGAAGTAGACATTAAGCCCGGTAACGAGATCTGGGCCCTCGCTTCTTTCGGTTATGGCGTCAACGAGCAGATGATGCCGGCTCTCGAAATCGAAACAGGCTGGGGAGTCGATGGTAAGATCGATGATGTGGCATGGCCAGACTCCAAGGAACAATGGTTAAAACTTGGGCCATCGTTCTCATATCAGGTCAATCCGAATGCCAATATTGAGTTTTCAGGCCTGTACACTGTTATGGGCAAAAACACAGCTCAATCGATTGATATCGCGGCGCGGGTCACCTGGGGATTCTAATTCGTAATAAATAAGCGTCACAAGCTCCCGGTCTGCACAGGCCGGGAGTTTTTTTGTTGGGTAAAATATTTTTAATCTTCACTGACAGGTTTTGACAGAGGTGTTTTTTTATTATATAATAAAAAACGGAGGAAATATGAAAAATCCATATTGTCAAAATTGTGATATTGATAAGTATAGAAAAGACGGTAATTGCTCAAGAATACCGGCAGAAGATGGATTTATTGCAAGATGTACTTCATCTTGGACTAATCAAAAACACAATATTATAAGAGCTTATAGTTATATGATAACTATAGGTATGAAGAATAGATTTAACGATATTAATTATGTCGATCTTTTTGCTGGACCTGGAAAGTATTTTGATAGAACTAGTGGAAAAGAACATGATGGATCGCCTTTATTAGCAATAGAAAAGAATTTTAGTAATATTTTTCTGAATGACATAAAACCAGAAAACGTCAGCGCATTACAATCAAGAACAAAAAACTTTAAGAATACAATACACTTATTTAATAAAGATGCTAATAAAATAGCTGAAAAAATAAATAGTATGATTTCACTTAATTCCTTGAATTTTTGTTTTATCGATCCAAATAATATGGGAGAGCTAAAATTTGATACAATTATAAACTTAACAGAATCAAGGAAATTCGATTTACTTATAAATTTCCCAATTGGAACAGATTTTAAAAGAGCATCTGATAGAACAAAAGTAAAATATGATGAATTCTTTAATAATGATTCATGGCAAGAGATTAACCAGAAGCTCAAAACTAAAAATATTCGATTTTTGGGAGATGAGTTAGTAAAATTATATATTAAGGAATTAGTGAAAATAGGATATCAGCGTCCACCAACCGGAGAAGAATATAAAAATTATTTTCCAGTTTATAATAAAAAAAATGTATTGATGTATTATCTTATTTTTGTTAGTAAACATCCAAAAGGATATGATTTCTGCAAAAAGATGAGAAAGTACGCCAAATCTCAACAAGAATTTGATTTTTAAGATAATGCCGCAACCAACTAAAATAGAATGGACCTGGACGTCATGGAATCCACTTACCGGCTGCAGCAAAGTCAGCGTCGGCTGTCAGAACTGTTATGCTGAACGCATGGCTTTACGTCTGCAGAAAATGGGGAATAAAAAATATAAAAGAGGGTTTAAAGTCACTCCTCATTATGACCTTATTAAACAACCGTTAAGCTGGAAAAAACCGCAAGTAATATTTGTAAACTCGATGAGTGATCTTTTTCATGAAGACGTCTCTGATGATTTTGTCATTAAGATGTTCGACACCATGAATCAAGCTCACTGGCATACTTTTCAGATACTCACAAAGAGATCAAAACGTTTGGCTAAAATCGCATCTGATCTACACTGGTCTGAAAATATCTGGATGGGCGTCACTGTTGAAACATCTAAGCAATTATTCAGACTTACAGATTTGGGGAATGTGCCAGCCAGTATCCGTTTTGTTTCGATGGAGCCGCTGTTAGGTCATATTAACGATTTCCCGGTTGACAACTTGGATTGGGTTATAGTCGGCGGCGAATCCGGTCCCAAAGCAAGACCTATACAGGAAAGCTGGGTAATAGAAATCAGAAATCGATGTCTTAAACACAACATACCGTTTTTCTTCAAGCAATGGGGCGGCGTTAACAAAAAGAAAAGCGGCCGGCTTTTGGACGGTAAATACTGGGATGAAATACCTTCAACAAAAGATCTGGATTTAAAGTTAAGTTTATAATCTTCTAAACCAGCCCAATTATAACACCTGCTAAAGCGATAGTCCAGAAAATCCATCCAGTGCCCATAAACCTATCCAATAGCCAGAAATAAAGCGCCGCTAACGCTCCGGCAATTAATGCGTAAAAAAACATATCGCCGATTGAAGCGCCCATAAAGAAATTCCAGATGAGAATCACCGCCATATAGATGCCGGCGCACATGAAAGGCTTCTCGGTTTCGCGCAACAGCATAATTAGACCATACAATAACAAAAGCTTAATTAAAATACCCATTTTGATTATCCCTTTTAAAGCAATAAAAGAAGCCGCCGGGATATTTTCTCCGACGGCAGTTTATTGTTAATTATGTTCTATCCTTTACGTATTTTTGTATCGCCTCCCACTGGGCGGGACCGTCTAAGCCGACCTCCTGCATGACCATATCGGCTTTACCGCTGCCGGGATAAATCCCCCGTGAAAACGAGGACAGCGAATGTTTGATCCCATAATCAGAAGTAATCCAGCGATACATGGTGGGTATGGTGAAACCGGTTATGCCCATCGCTTCCCGCTTTCTTGCCTCGGGCAATATCGTCTGTTGTTTTTCCTCGGGCAGCATCGAGAATAACTCCGCGCTGCTGACATAATAGATATTTATGTTGAAATTGTTTTCATCGAGGCGAGGCAATATATAGGTGATAAAATCATTAGTTACCGCGCTCCCCTGAAGGATAATTGTACCATGATACGGCTGTTTATCCGGGTCGCCTTTGCGCAACTGGTAAACTCCGTCAACCGCGGCCGTTGCCGGCGGAATATTGTATTTTTTACGATCGATTACCGTTTCGTTTGGCCGGGTGACGAATGGCGCCAGCACTGCCGGTCGTTTTTTCAACCCCTCGATAACCAGCGGCCACAATTCCTGCGGATCCCATGGCACCATTGTGATAGCTTTACCATGCGGGAAATTCTCCTGCAATAACTGAAGCGCTTGCGGGTCGGCATGGGTCGGACCATCCTCACCGGTTTTGAGCCCGGCGTGTCCGCAAATCATGATGTATGTCTTAAACGGATCGCCAAAATACGTATGCCTGGCCTGCTGACTGATACAGTGAATCCTGGCGGCGATATGCTGAAGCGCCGCAATAAAGGCCGCATAAGAGGCGGTTACCCCTATGTTATAGCCAAATGACGACAGACCGGTCATGAAGGCGCCCTGGGCATCCTCGCAAATACCGCCGATTGTAATCAGCCTGGCATCGGGATTGTTGATGAAATTATAAAACCCTTCGGGGAAATCAGCATTAAGCTTATTTACAGAGGTCGAGCCGAGAAGATCGGCGGCGACGCCGATGAAAGCGCCTTTGGTTTTTTTATTGAGATAACCCAGAGTTTTGCCAAGCTCGCCTCGAAGAGTGGTACTGGCGCCCGGCTTGAGCGTTAACTCGTCGGGAATCTTTTGTGAATCAATTTCGTTGTCGTTATAGAGTATGTTCAATTCGGGGCTTTTAAGACGCGGTTTACGATTAAGCTTTTCAAGGCGATTTTTGCTCTCGACAATTTTCCCGCCGATATAATCGGACATATCCTGCTCGCGCTCGGCGATATCCCGTAAAACCATCAGGTTGTCATAATAAAGCCGTTCGATCTCTTCAGTGGTCTTCTGGCTTTTATGACGGGGCAACTGTATGTTAAACGCTTTTTCAAATTCGGCCACCGATTCATAGTAACCCTCCGAACAGAACTTATGACCGGCGCCATGAGAGATTCTCCCCTCCATACCGTATTTCCAGCCTTTGATCGTTTTATAAACTATAGCCGTCGGCTGGTCATTTATTCCCTCCTTGGCAATTTGCTGGGCCAGAATTATCGCCCTGAAATCAAAGCCATCAGGAACCCAGATAACGTTCCAATCATGAAGGTAGAAGAATTCCAGTGGATTCCATTGAACATATTCGCCCGGCTGGTCACCCTCACGGCAAACACGATTGGAATCAATTGAAGCCTGGTTCCAGTCGATATGCATGATCAGGTTTTTTATCTGGGCGGTGGCGGCAGCGGCTAATGATTCGGAGACTCGACCGGGCGTCATGCCGCCCTCACCCTCTATTACATGTACTTTGGGAGCGTCTTTGCCGAACCTGTCAAGCGCGCCCAATGCCAGCCCAAATGAGGAGGGCACACCCACTCCTGAGGCGCCTGTGGCAAGCTTTAAAAATGGCGTCATAGGTGTCGGATGACCATCCAGCGGTTTGGCATTGTACTTTTTGAATAGCGGAGTATTATGAGTCGGGTTTCTGCGAAAACCAAGCATGTCCTCAAGCCGAAGCTGTTTGGCTGGATCGGGAAGCAGTTCCGGTTTGCTGATACGGACCATTTCATTGCGGGACGCCCACATTGCATAAAGCCCCAGCGCCTTATGACCGGCGGCATAACTGATTAAATCTGCCTCAGGCTGATCCGGATCGCTGAAATTGTAATCCATGGTTTCGATAATCACCGAGGCCACCATATGACCCGAGGATATACTTCCACCCGGGTGGCCGCTTGACGCGAAATTATAAAGCATCGAGCATAATGTTCGATACCAGAGATCGAATTTCTCCAAAGCCTTTATTGTTTCATCGTTAATTACAGCTTGTTGGTCAGAATAACTGGAAATGTCGATATAAACTCCCCGTCGAGACCCCAGGCTCAGCTTCTGGCCGCTAATTTTATTAAAAGACATCTTTCCTCCAGGTTGTTTTAATTTATTGTCAATAGACTATAATATAAATTTTGCTTAATGAGTCAAGCGACATTTTTCACAAGCTCTGGCGTATATTTTCACTGGCTTATAATCATTCAAATTACGACCTTGAATTGTCGCTATTACTTTGAACTGTTGTCAGGTTAGTTTTCTATAGATATTATTTTCAACAAATTAGGAGGAATGATAGCTATTATTGGGAGTCATTGAAGGTTTTCAATTTTACTATTGTTCCACGCTAACAGGAACACCTTCCTGACAGGATTATTTTGTTCTGACAGATAGACTCATCTGATAGTAATATAAATTATAAAACATCAATGAATTCATGCGCTTTTATGGGTCAGCAAGGTATTAGATTATACTATTTTTTCAAAGTTATCTTACGTCTTGCTTTCTTTTTCCCCATTTTTCTGAAGCGTTTCTCGCCAAATGCTATAAGCTTAAATGGGTCTGTGAAAACTTTATCAGCCACATAATCCGAATCGAACTCGCAGTTTTCGTCGGTATGATCACGACATGCCTCAAAGCGCTTTTCATAGATGATGCATCGGTTATTTTCATCGAGATAGCGGCATTTGGTATTGACCGCCAGATACCATTTCTTCTCGTCATAATATATAGTTGTAGCCTCATGGGCTAAGTACCAGGCATAATTGTTAAAATCAAGCCTGCTTCTGGGAGTCGGCAAATCGACTAACGTGTAGCGACAGCACTTGCCGGTACAGGCGTCACACTTATCCGAGCTTATTTCGATTGTTTTATTTTTTGTCTTTGTTATACTCATGGAGGTATAATATATATTTTTGCTATTATGATGTCAAACGCAACTATAGAAAGTTAATATCATTGGACACGCAGGTTATTTTTAATGCTGTCGGGTGCCCCTCCCGACAGCTAATTTGGAGCGCCGTCAAATATTCATGCGCTCGACAATTTTTCCATTTCAGATAAAAATGTCTGATAGCCCAACTGATCAAATAGAACAAAACCGACTTTTTTCAGACTTGATGATATTTTCAAAAAATTAAGGGTCTCGTTAATCATCAAATTAGCGCACTTTTTAAGTGAGAAGCCGCCTACTCCGGTGCCCAGAGCGGGGAAATCGACAGATTCCAGATTAAGGTCTTCGGCTTGCTTCAGGCTGTTGCGTGTCGCCTTTTTGATATACTCCTCGCTGGTAACAAGGTCCTGCCCCATGGCGGCGGCATGGATTACATACTTTGCTTTCAACTTGCCGGCTTTCGTGACCGCCGCCTCGCCTATCTGAATCGGCCCCTTCTTGACAGCTTCATCCTCTATCGACTGTCCGCCTTTACGTTTGATAGCGCCGGCGACTCCCGAACCCATCCAGAGATGATTGTTGGCGGCGTTAACTATCGAGTCGGCATCCGAGTCGGTTATATCTCCCTGACAGCAATGTATCGTCTTGCCATCGATTGTTATTTCTGACCGGTCTTCCATCTTAAAGCTCCATGAAATTCATTTCTATATTTTTCAAGATATCTATCTTGACATAATTTCCATAGGATTTTTTTGGTTATGTACACAATCAGAAAGGCCGCCGCTATTCCCCAAACAGCCCCCGCGAAAACATCGGTGGGGTAATGCTTGCCAAGATATACCCGGGAAAAGCTGATCAATATTGCCATCGCCGCGAAAATCACCGTGTAACGGCGAAAAAACAAAGATAAAACTGCCGCCGCCGCAAACGAATTAGCGGCATGGTTGGAGGGGAAACCGTAAAGACCGCCGCAACCGATTATCATACGCAAATCATCAAGCGTATGACACGGTCGTAACCGGCCAAACAGCTTTTTTAAAATATAGTGGGTGGATGGATCTATAACAGCAATACATATTATGACAAGAATCACTGCCAGAATCGCTCTTGTTCCGCCTTTCCAGAGAAGAATAAATATCACAACAACCAGGGGCCATAAAAAGACGCTGGAATTGGAAAACGATACGAACAAAAAATCGAAAACCGGGTTTACCAGGTTGCGGTTGCAGAAATAAAGAACCGACAGATCAAGGCTTTCAAGCACAGTATCCTCCTTATCAAAATTACAGGATACTATGAGCGGGCAGCATTTTCAAGGTATAAAGGTTAGATATAATTTATAGTGGCTGGTGTACGTCCTCGTGCCCCAGCTTTTTTATCTAATCTATATGATGGCAGACAAGACGTCCCTGGCCGGGCAGGCCGCCATCCACAAAACTCTATTTTAATAGCAACATTCTCTTTGTCTGCACAAACTCACCGGCTTCAATCTTATAAAAATACAT
>Ga0114922_10001003_pt1 | contig 26912 bp, 26 predicted proteins | sample AartaG_FD_100975 | JGI IMG/M metagenome (GOLD analysis project Ga0114922, IMG submission 100975) | Deep subsurface microbial communities from Aarhus Bay to uncover new lineages of life (NeLLi) - Aarhus_00045 metaG | ecosystem: Environmental > Aquatic > Marine > Oceanic > Sediment | place... | reverse complement strand
CCTGAAATACCTGAGTCATTTTGGTATTTTTCTCAAGCTGTTGAAGGTATGAATGATTTTTGCAGAAATTTGAGAATTCCGATAGTGGGGGGTAATGTATCTTTCTATAATGAAGATGAAATCAAAAAAATCGCAATTAAAGCAACACCCTCGATAATGATTGTAGGGCTTATTGAAGGTGAAGAAAATATCATCACTCTTCCGTTTAAGCATGCTGGAGATGATATCTTTCTTATAGGTGAGACTAAAGCAGAATTAGGAGGTTCAGAATATCATTCAGTTATTTATAATCTTGAGGGTGGAACACCTCCTAGGGTTGATGAGAGAAAAGTTAAAGATACGTGGGATTTTCTTTTTGAGTTATATAAAAGAAATCTTGTGAAGGCGAATCATGATATAAGTAAGGGCGGACTTATTATTACAATTGCTGAAATGTGCTTCAAACACAAATTGGGGGCAGATTTAGATTTTTCAAACAGTTATGGTGAAAAATTAGAGGCTGATGAATTTCTATTTAGCGAATCAGTAGGAAGATTCATTATAGAAACGGATCCTAAGGATTATGATACCATTTTAGAAATTTCAAAACAATTTGATATTGAACTTAAAAAAATAGGTAATATAGTTGTTAATCCAGAAATTAATATTAAAGGATTAAGATCTCAAATTTTTAAATTAAATATTGAGAAAATGAAAGAACTATTTGATTCTACAATTCCAAGCCTAATGGAAATCTAATTTAATATTAAAAAAAATTAATTTCTATAATATATGTTCTCATATAACATTTTTAATCTAAAACCATAAATATGAAATAATTTTATAATTTCTTAATAAATGGACAACTACGTATGTATTTATTTATTTTTAAAAATTAAATATGGATAGTAATTATGAGTGTTCGATGCCGAGCTTGCATAAAATGTAGAACATATCTTGTTATTCATCCAAGTAATCCTGTCAATCAGGTAGAAATCAAGAGATTTGAAAAGCAGCATTTAGGTCATACAGTAGTAACTGTTGATCTTAATGAAATAAAGGGTAGTTATAGTTCTTCGAAGAATAATAAAACAGAAAAAACTACTAAGGAAGCGGAATAATCTCTTTCTTATTCTTAAGTCTATTAAAAAAAGAAAAAAAATTTAAAAATAAATTAATTATTGTTCAATCTGTGTACCACACCATTTACAGAAGCTTTCTGTTCCAGTAAGTTTACTTCCACACAATGAACATGTTTTTGCCGTAGCTGGAGTAGTTATTGAAGGAACACCGATTTGTCTTCCTTCTATTTTTCCCCCACATTTAGGACAAAATTTAGAATCAGGTTTTATTGACGCATTGCACCGTGCACATTTGGTTTCTTTTTCAACAGTTTTGGGAGGAGTGGTTTTATATGGTGATACCTTTTTTTGGTCTGGTGTTGTTGGTGCTTTAAGTTTCAATTTTTTCTGTCCTCTTCTTGCCACCACTGCAGCTATCAGTATAATAACAACAACTACAAGTATAATAATTAAGATCCATTGAATATTAATCCACCTGTCTTGAGCGGTTAGACCTGTATTATAGGTTACATCAAAAGTAATGACCGTTGATGTATCAGGAGGTGGAACATTTATTGGTTCAAAATAAATAAAGAAATACCATTCTCCTGCTTGAGGAACTATAAATGTTTGCTGCGGTATTGAGCTAGTTGTATTAATATGAAAATCGGTCTGACTAAAATCTACTACATCTGTAGCATTAAAATTAACGCTAAAATCAACATCAATACTTGTTCCTCCCCTATTTTCCCATACTACAAAGTAGTCATTTTCGCTTGTAATTAGCAAAGACCCATTTTCTGCAGGTGTATTCTGCTCATTTATATAAATGCTGTTTTCTATATCTATTATTTGGAAATCCACCAACCCAGATGAGTTAAACTCATAATCGATTGAGGATCCAGGTTTTAAATACATCCAGACATTATCATGCGTACTACCGCTCGGTATAGTAATTGGTCCGTTGTAAGGTATATGCATTGTTGTTAAAGGTATATGTTCAAATGGACGATTATCAATAGCAAAATTGATATTAACTGATGATGATTGAACAGAGAAAGTCATATCTCCTTCTTCAACATATTCATGTTCAAACCAAAATTCATTGAAGTATAAAGTTTCTGTAGAGCGATAATTAACATAACCATCTACATCTGCATTATTAAATGGAAATAATAATGCAACACCCGCTACTGGGAGGATTATCAATGTAAGAACAATTAAAAATAATATCCCACCACCCATATAGACAGGACTATAATACCAAGGTCTATAGTAATGTCCCGCCCAATACGGTGAATACCACCATCTATAATACCAAGGTCGATGATACCACCAATAAGGTCTATAATATCTACGATGTGGTCCATAATATCTATGTGAATAAGGACCCCTTGGAGATCTTGATGTTACTCTTGTGGCACCAGTTCTACCAAAGGGTCTTCCACCACCACGATATCCGCCTCTAGATGAACCAGAACCGCCTCGAAATCCACCACCACGGAATCCTCCGCCAAAACTACCACCACGGAATCCTCCGCCACCACGAGATCCACCGCCACCACCTCGGGGCATTTTTTATTTTGACACCTCACTTGTTATAGCTTCAGGTCCTACTTCGCTGCGGAAAATATAGTCTCGATTAATAGCTAATAGAAATAAAATCATCGAAATAATTGACATTGTTAATCCTACAGGATCAATAGTAATAATAGGTTGTGGAGTCTCAATTGCAAAAGCTATACCGAACAAGATCCATTCAAAAACCATAAAGAAAACAACTAATCCGGGTACTATAGTTCTTAAAATCCGACCTGTCTCTAAATTTCTAGTATCAGAAAAACTTGTGTAGATTATTGAAAATAACCCGATCATTCCAGATATCAACATAAGAATACTAAATATACCAATTACAAGCCATATTGGATCATTTAAGGTAAAAAAAGACATCCAAATCCCTGCACCTCTTACATCAAATAAAGTGAAAAACAATGTTGGATCCCCTACGATTGGTCCCATGCCAAGTAAACTCATAAGATCACTATATTTCCCGGTAAAAAATCCAAAAATTCCAGCTAAAGGTAAAATTATGCCTAGTGTGAATCCTATAATTGCACACACACTAGCAAACCAGAATTCAGCTACTTTAGTATTTCTCACTGGAATAAGACCAACTTCATCTACATTTTGATCAGGAATGAAACTCCAACAGTCATGGATAGAGCACACTCCTACAAGTGTTTCATTCTCTACTACGGGTACCACGTTTACGTTTAAATCACGCATTCTCGTAAATGCGTCAGTAACTGGTGTATCTAAATTCACTGGAGTTATTTTATACATTATAGAAATAACTTTTTCAGTTTTAACATCGCGCCCTTCTGCCACAGCATTTTGAACAATATCAAAGTCGGCGATAACTCCAAGAACTTTTTGATTTTCTCCTTCAACAACTACCAAGTCTGGTACTCCCAATTCTTTCATCTTTTTCGCAGTATCTTGAATCGTTGCTTTAGAATCAATTATCCCATATTCGTCGTTAATCACTAGATCTCTAACAAAATATTCTTTTAAAGCCATGGATTAAACATCCCATTTATTTTTAGATTAATTTTTATGAGGAATACGCTAAATAAAGTATATAAATCTTTCTGTTAAAAAGCAATACTCTTTTAAGAAAAAGAAAAAGAAAAATCGGACTCTTTATCTTTCATATAATGTAGTTAAAACTTGAATATGTTAGTTCAATTAAATCAATTTTATTCAAAAGATGTAAAAACTATTCTAATAAATGTTGTAGAATATGGCCTAATTGCTATATTTAGCATGATATATATTAGATAGTATCATCTGAATTTAATTAATTCTTTTAATGAACTAAATGAATCAATAATTAAATATGGTTTAATCCTCGATTTAGTTAAATCAAAAAATTGTCCTTTTCCGGTTTTAACTAAAATTCCTTTAATTCCTGCATTAATTGCTCCTTGAATATCAGATTCAATATCGTCACCAATTACTAAAACTTCATCGGGATTGAGATCTATTTTTTCTAAGGCTTGTAGAAAATATTCTTTTGAAGGTTTTCCAAATATTTTTGGAATTACATCAGCCGCTTTTGCAATCATTTGTACAAAAGAGCCCGTATCTATGACTGGTTCACCTTTACGGTCAAGATAATATTTATTGCCTTGTGTTCCAAGAAGCATTGCACCCTTAAGCACATATCTAAAGGCTAAATTTAAGCGATTAACATCCCAGTTATCATGAAAATCACCGATAATGACAAAATCAGGGATCTCAGAACCTTCCACTTGTCCAAATTCTTGAAATTCTTTTGCGACTTCATCTGTTGAGACCAAATAAGACTTTTTATTTAGATGCTTAGATAAAAATTCTTTCAATGCAATAATTGGGGTAAAGATCTCATCCTCATTTATGACAAATCCATAATCTTGTAAAATGTTTAGAACTGTCTTTGGAGATTTACTATCAGTATTCGTAAGAAAAAGTAGTTTTAAGCCAGCTTCCCGAAGTTTAGATACAGTATCAATTGCTTCAGGAATTGGCGTTCCTTTAAAATAAAGAGTCCCATCAATATCAGTTAGGATTCCTTTAATATTTTTTAATTTGCTTTTTTTATCCATTATTATTATAAAACAAAATGGTACTTTAAAGAATTATCAAGGTAATTATAAATGATCGTGAAAGCTTCATTTCACGTATTTTATAATATCTTCTAGTATTTTCTCAATAATGCTACAATATTACCTGAAAAATCTCTTACATTCACATTAACATTTATTTAAAGAGACATTAAAGTTTTTAATGGATATTTCAACATCGAATAATCAAGAAACTTTAATATAGGGACTAATCTAAGAATAAAATGATATATTACGATGCTTTTATATATTATAAATGATTTTTTCTTATTTTAAGTTAATGTTATTCATTTATTCCTGTTTATTTCTTTTTTCATTGGATATTCGATCTCCGATATATTTAAATAGTAGTCTTTTCTTTAATATCATAAGTTTTATCAAAAACTGATATATTGTGTGGAGTTAAAAAAAATGTTCTTTGGCAAACGATTTAGTGGCTATCATGGTGGACTTTTTTCAGGCTTAGATATTTTAGTACTTTCAATAATTAGAAATAAAGAAGGAAGATCTGGATATGAAATCATTCAAGAAATTAATAAAAAATTTAAACCAATGTGGAGAGCTTCTCCTGGAACTATTTATCCTTTATTGAATAGACTAGATAAAAAAGGATTCGTTGACACTGAAGAATACATTGATGAAAATAATCGTCAAAAAAAGGTCTATAGGATCACTTTTCAAGGCATTGAGAGATTAAAAGAAGTCTTAAAAAATAACTTTGAGCCAAGTATGAATACTCTTGGAGATTACATTCGTACAGTTGTAAATGCTTGGTTACCACATGAAAAAGGAATTAAAGGCGTTATGTCGTGTTTCCCCTTTCATTGTGCACCTATTGATAAAGAAATCAACCAAAAAGATTATTCTCTGACAAATATCAATAGAGTTGTAAGAATTGTCAATGATTTAAAATTTAGTAAAGAGAGGATTTCAATAAGAATAGCGGAAATTGACAGTGAAATCAAAAAGTATGAAGATATCTTAAGAGATCTAAAAATGGAAAGAGAAAAGAATACAAAGACAATTCCGATTGTGGATGATGAAGAGTATGAGAATTTTTAACTTTCACCAATTTAATCTATGGAAAAATAAAAAATAAGGAGGAAAAAAGCATGAATAATGAAAACTATCATGGACCGAGGGGGTTTGCTGGTTGTTTCCATTTTGGACCTCACGATGTGGCAAAAATGAAAAGAATGGCTAGGCATTTTATGGGGGGTTTTATGGGATCTCATATCCCCTATAATGTTGAAGATCTTGGAGATCGCTATTTGATTACTGTTCCATTAGCAGGTCGTACTAAGGAAGATGTTAAAGTATCATTGATTAATAAGCATATAAATATTAAAGCAGAGAAGCCTAAGATTCCTGAAGGAGAAAATGTGAAAGAAAAACCAGAAGGAGAGAAAATGCCCCAAGATTGTTGTGTTCCATTTTTTGGAAAAGGTTTTACATTTATAAATATGGATACGGACATTCCATTGCCTGCTGATGCAAATACAGATACACTTGTCTCCAAAATGGCAAATGGTCTCTTGAAAATAACTATAGAAAAGAAGCCAGCTAAAAACATTGATATTAGTGAAAACTAATAAAAATTATAGAAATTAAAGGAGGAGCGCTTTAGAATTAAGAAATTAAAAATTCACGGGGAGTGATATTATAAATTTTAACTCTAAAGCACCCCAATTAATAATATTTTTTTTTTCCTATTTAAATTGTTTTTTAGTATATTCTTTACTGAATAATAAAATTATTTATACAACTTCTTTCTTAAAGATTTTATAATTTAAAATCTAATCTCATGTTATAAGAATATACTTAAAAATTTGATTTTTATGAAGTTAAAAAAAAACAAAGAAAAAGATTCTCGACCTATAAATTTAGTACTTCTTGCTGTATCTTTTATTATATTTAGTGTTTTAGGTATTGTATTTATTACTCAGATGGAACTTCATGCGGGATGGGCATGGGAGGAACTTAGGGAAAGTTATCCGGTAGATGTGTATGCTTTTGAAACCGAAGATTTGAATGGAAATGGTGTTAATGAAATCATTGGTTATGCCGATATTGATGGAACTGATCGCCCAGAGTATTATGATACACTTAATTTTGGAGGAATTTTTTGTTTAGAAGGATCAAATGGAAATGTTTTATGGGCAAGGGAGTATGACGGGCCAGTGAAAAAGGTATTTCCTATAATGGATGTTGATGGAGATGGAGTTAAGGATTATTTTACAAGTAGAACTTCGGTAGGTGCCAATTGGACAGTCATTAATAGTCACTACGAACCACATATACTTCGGAATTTCTACACAAATCAACTTATTAATGGAAGTGACGGTACTGACATTCCTATTTTAACTGGAGATGGACTTAATTTCACTAATTTTTATGTTCATGATTTGATAAGTTTTAATGATTTGACTGATTCACAAGAAGATCTTATTTTATTGGAAGGGGAAGGCTATAAGGTTGTTGATGGTAATCATACTTGGACGGAGTATAATTGTAGTATTAATACTTATTTTATAAACGGAACTAAAAAAAATAGTATTTATGAAGTTTTTGATGGCAGTATTCGTTCCGAAGAATTTCTCCCTGCATTTGAATTATTTCAATACATAGATCAATCTCATTTGTTATTTCTTAATAGAGATTCTATGTTTTTATATAATCTAAGCTCAGATAATATGCTAGATGAAATTTATAATACTACGTTCTCTAAATCGATCAATGATTATGAAATCATTGAGGACTTAAACTTAGACGGAATCCCAGAAATATTAATTGAAACTTGGGACGGAAATATAACCCTTTTAGATGGCTTTGATGGTGGAGAGCTCTACAACATTTCAATAGGTATTGAAACGTGGGATACTCAAATAACGGAAATTCATAGTGCTGAAGGTGATGGTATCTGTTATTTCTTGATAAAGATGGGATATAAAGTTGAAGATGAAGAATATAAATTAATACATATATACTCCCTGACAAACACATCTCATGAATTAATATGGAATAAGGAGGGGCCGCGTAGAAATTTTGATGTCTTCGTTTTAGAGGAAGATTTTGATGGAGATTCTGTTGATGAGATAATTTATTATGTAAGTCATCGACCGATTGTGGGATTTGGGGAGGTAAATCGCTATAAAATTATAAGCATTGTTAATGGAAAAGAGTTTGCTCTTATAAATACAGGATATTCTGGTGATTCGGTAATTACAATTAGTGATTTCGATGGAGACGGCAAAAAGGATTTTGCACTTGCTGGAGATGATAGTATTATAGCACTTTCTACTCGAAAGCCATTGGGATTATGGTTATCGCCAATGTTTCCTTTAGGTTTCCCTCTATTCGTTGTTCTTGCAATATTACTAGTCGCAGGGGTAATTATTATTATATTACGAGGAAAAAGATTACAATATAGACGCCAAGCTGTTGGGCAATATAAACTCACTGTTGCTGTAAATGTTCTCGCGATTGGGTTAATGACTTTAACATTCATACTCTTCCTGATATTAATGAATGTTTTTAATAATACTCTAATAACAGGTTCTAATAATTCAAACATAGTAATTGCGTTCTTACTTGTTACCATTATTTGGTATGGTACACTACCATTAACCGCTGCTCTTTACAATCGCTTCGCTCCACAATTTGCTTATGTTTTTATTAAACTAAGGAACTTATTCTTTAAAGTTTCTAAAGGCTATAAACACGATATACTTGTATTGGATATGGGAGATAGAAAGGATATTGGTCTCATCATTCAACTCAAAAGGTTAGTATTGCCGTTACTTCTTTCAATAGCAGTCGGATTTTACACATATGATGCATTAACCACTTTATTTAAATACCCCACGACTTTCACCGTATTTGGGTCCACAGAATTCTTCAATTTCATGATGGGGTATATGTTGTTTTGTATTTTACCAATGATATTCTCATTTCTATTATTTGCATTTTTCATTTCAGGGAATTATTTACTTGATGACGCAGGGATTGTATATTACCGTGAAAATAAGAAATATCGCCAACCTGGAGATATTGAACCTATAAGTATCTGGGCACAATCTATTGTTAAAGGTATTGCTGGACTTTCGGCTTTAATTACATTTGGTGCATTTCTTAGTTCTGTAGATTTTTCTGGGTTTTTTGGAGAGGGAGATGCTTTTAATCTCATTTTTGGATTTCTTATTACAATAGTTATGTTTTTCGGTATTCCGTTTTTAACAGCTTTTTCCTATATACTCCTTGCGGGAGAAGTCATGGAATTAAGTGCTGAAGAAAATATCAAAAAACTCTATAACATCATGGAAAATAATGGATACGATACGAAACCTCATGATATTACAAAAATTTATCCCTCTGGCTATGAAGCTTCAAAAAGAGAAACTTCGGAAAAAAGGAATGAAGATAATAGTATTCTATCTGAATAATTTTTTACTTAATTTTTTTTTTATTTGCATTTTAAAATTTGCATTTTAGGAAACTAAGTCTGTTCTATACGACTTATAATAATGTTTATTTGCATTATAGTAGAAACGATAGACTTTTTTTTTCAATTTCATGTTAAAATTCACTTTTTAAGGATTAGATTTTGGATATATTATCGTAGTATTATACTCATATATTTACTTTTCAAAGTTTGTAAATTATAACAAAAACTATAAGTTTTGAATATTAAAAGGGGTTTTATAAAAAAAAATGAAATTAATAACATGTCATATTCCAGAAGCGTATCTAAGTGGAATAGAAGAGCTTGTTAACATGAACCTTTATCCTAATCGTTCAGAAGTGATCCGTGTAGCTATTCGCGATTTGCTTAAAACTGAACTCAGTTCACTTTTGAGAAAACCAGAATAATTAAATATATTTTTTTCTCATTTCTTTTTCATTTTCCTTGGGATTAAAATTTTATAAAGATAATTTAATTTTCATTAGTAATGACTTTTTCACATACCGATTTCGAATATATTGATTGCCATACTCATTTTTTTCCACCTAAGATTTTCAAAGCGATTTGGGAGTTCTTTGAAAGCCCAAATGAAGACCTCAAAATTCAAGGTTGGCCAATTATTTATAAGCTTTCCCCAGATGAAATGGTTAGATTCTTAGAAAAGCAGAATGTCAAAGCTTTTACCACATATAATTATGCTCATAGGAATGGTGTTGCAAATTATATTAATGAATGGGTGAATGATTTTTGTAAAAAGTATAAACATTCAATTCCTTTCGGTTGTGTTTGGCCCGAAGATAAGGATCGTAAGGAATATATAAGAAAGATCTTAGATGATTATAATTTTTATGGAATAAAGATCCAACCACTTGTTCAGAATTTTTACTTGAACGATGAGAGAATGTATGAAATCTATAAATTACTTGTAGATAGAGATAAATGGCTATGTGTTCATATTGGCACTGCCCCGTATAGGAATGAATATGTGGGCTACGAGAATTTCATAAAATTCTTAGAAAAATTCCCTAATATGAAAATAATTATCCCTCATATGGGTGCTTTTGAATATTCGAAATTTTTAGATCTATTAGATAAGTATGAGAATCTCTATTTAGACACGACAATGATTTATATTCCAGACAATATTTTTCCTGAAAGAACTACTAAAAGACCTAAACCAGATACCTTATTATCTTACCAAGATCGTATATTATTTGGCAGTGATTTTCCCAATATTCCTTATGATTATGAATATTCTACGAAAGGATTATTAGAATTTGATTTGCCAAGAGAATTTTATGAAAATATCTTCTATAAGAACGCTAAGCGATTATTCAATATTTTAAAATAATGCTAGGCTTATTGCCATAACAAACATTCCAGTAGCAATTCCTAAAAGTAACTCATTTTAAAATTATGAAGTTCTACACAACAAAAGTTATAATCATTATTTAAAAAATAATAAATAGAAACTTGTATAATCTGAAATTATAAAATAGATCGAAGATAGTGTTGTTAAATGCGAACGATAACTGACGCTGATAAAATATTTTATTTTGAAAAGAGTTTCTTTACTATGGATGGTTTATGGATGCTAGAAACGGAAAAGGAAGTAGGGTGGGATACTGCTCTAAAAATTGATAAAGCAGTTTGGATTAGGCTTATGAATATTACTTTTAGAAGGATTAAGAAGTATTTAAACATTGATAAAAATAACCTAAATGATTTAATTGAGATTCTTACATTCCGATGGTCTATTGAGGGTTGGAAATATTCAATTAATCAATACTCTGAATTTGAAGCAGTAATTGAAATAAATGAGTGCCCCTATAAAGCAATAATGGATAGAAATCCCGAACGGCGAGAAAAAATCTCTTTAATTTGTAAAGATATGTGTATTCCTTTTTATAACGCTGTTTTAGAAGATTTTAATCCAAAAATAAAATTAGAAAGGAGTAAATTTATGGGTTTAGGAGATAATGTTTGTCATTTTCATTTTAGACAAAGAGATAAATAAGTAGCCTTATTAATTATCTATAAATAGTTCTAAAATGTCTAATCTGATTTCTCGTTTTTGAGATAATCAAATTTGCCTCATTTTCTGCTATTGAAAATATATTAAATATAATATCATCGATTTCTCTTAACACACTATAAAACTTCTCTAAATCGATGCTATCATTTTGTAATAATATGTTGATCACATCTACTTTTTCTACAATTTTATTTTTAGTATTATTACCTGGTTTAATGATAGGTAAATGTCTAATCATATACTGATTTAAATTAATAGTTGTATCTTTCTGATTATTAATTGCATAAATACAATAAAACTGGATTAAGATTGAATTAAAAATGGCACATAAGTATTTAAGTTCACTAACATCGTTATGAAGTAATGAATAAATTGATGATGTAAAACATATATTTTCTTCTGTATAAATTGCTTCAGGAATTATATTATTATGTTTAATTAACAATTTCGGTTCCTTATAGTATTCATAATCATTACCCTTCAAGATCTTTGGATCTAATTCTTCAATATTAAAAGTCTTATTTTTTTTGAAGATATAATAATTAAAATCGTTTCTAGCACTTACAAAAAAACAAGAACCACTAATATCTTTTCTTAATTTTCTTTTTACTATCTCTAACCCCTTTTCTTCTTCTCCCCTAATCATCCTTGGAAAATCTACAGAATTTAAATAATTTAGATCTCCAATCTTTTCTATTTTTTCAATTAATTGATATATCTCTTCGTTTGGTTTAATCCTTATACGATTCAATTCGACCGTTTTTGATTCACAATATGGACATTTCTTCTTAAAAGTATAAACGTAAAATTTTTTGGACGTTAAAAATAAGGGGCATTCTAAATTGAAACAAATCTTTAAGGAATCTACATCTTGATTTGGATAGGTAATAATCTTAGTTCTAGGATAATCATAAATGATTAAATCTTTTCTAAAATACTTACTTTCGTTTTCATATATTATTATTTGAACTTCATTAGTTGCTCTCTTAAACATTTTGGAGCCAAGATCAAAGATTTTAAAGATATTTGCTTTAGAAAGGAAATTACTTCTAAATTTAATATAACCTTGCCTTAGAAGGAAACTTTTTGGAACCAAGAAACCGATGACTTCATTACTCCATTTTAAAGCTTTTAGTAAAAAAGCACAGTAAATATCCTTATAAAAAACATTTTCTTTTTTAAGAACTTCTTTTTCTTTCTGATTTAAAATATTCCCGTAAGGGGGGTTGCCAATTATTATATCAAATTTTGGAAATTTTGAATTGATTATGCTATTTTGTATTCTTAAATTTGATTTTAGAATTGATATTAATTTTTCCATTCTTGTTTTGTCCTCATTATTATACCACCTTAGAAGTTTTAAAATGCACAATTTAATCGCATATTCATTAATATCAAATCCAAATAGATTGTTTAGTATTTGCTTTTTAATTTGAATGTCAGGTAAGTGATAATTTAATTTGAGAATAGTATTATAAAGAATATGAGCGGCGCTTAAGAGAAAAATACCTGAGCCACATGCTGGATCGCAGATTGTAATATTTAATAGTATTTTTATTATCTTTTGTTTAAGATCTTGATCAAATTTAAGAATTTCATCTAGACTTTGTATATTTTTAATATTTTGAGTGTGATTATTTAATTTTTTATTAATTAAACACAGTAAAGTTTCTGTAACTATAAAATCTGATATGCTTCTATTTGTATAAAAAGTACCCTCTTTCTTCCGTTTGTGATATCCACTTAAAAATTGTTCTTCAAAACTATCAATTAAAGGAAAAAGGCTACGTATTTGTTGAAAATCATTAGTCTTTATAGATTTATCAAATAATCCAATAAAGTCTTTGAATTTTTCAAAATTTTTTTGTTTTTCCACTTTCAAAAATTACAAAATTCTTTTGTATATCATCTATAATTTTCAATTTAAAATATTTTATTGTTTATGCGATATTTTGTTTATATTTTTATAGTTAGATTACCTTAATATAATAGGATACTATGACTAATGATAAAGAGGAAGAAAAGGATTACTACGGAGTTGCTCCAATTAGTTCAATAGTTAAAAAAATGAAAAAAGAATATGATAGAGACAGAAAGGATTGGAGAGTCATAGGTTCAAATGATAAAGATGGCAATTTGGATACTTTTATAACAAAAAAACCCAATGCTTATTGGTTAAAATCAAAACAATTAAGTCCCTATTCAGCCTTGAGTATGGGCACGGTCGCTAGGAACTTAGATAAAGATATTGATGAAAAAATTGGAAAAAAGATGTCATCAAACGATATGTTTCGTTTATTTGGTATGATTGTTCCTATTAAAAAAGACCAGAATGTAATTGCTACCGGTATTGAAAAATATTCTCAAGAACATGGTAATTATCTTAAGAAATTAATAAGTGATCGAGATCCAAATATAGGCCCTGCATTAGGAAGGCGTATTGATAAGGAATTTTCTAAAAAACATCCACAACGACGTGGCTTATATATTTAAATAAGGAGTTATACTTTCTCTTTTAATTTACCTAACTCATCTTTACTTTTAATTATAAAATCAGTATTGCTAGTATATTTTGACGCGTTGTTTATTAATTCTGTAATAATTGTTACTATTAAATCAGAACCAGATTTTCCAGTACCTCCAGCAAATTCTTTTAATAAAGGTACTTTTAAATCTTGAACATAGAAAGTAAGGCCTTTTGAAATCTCTTCCATCATTAATTGGTAAGCAAAATCGGGGCTCTTCTCTCCTTTCATTAAAGGCTCATCAGGATCTTCGAAAGTATAAGATACTTCTAGCCATTTATCACCAGCAGTTGGTACCATACCATAAATGTAATCAGTAGTATAGAGCCATAATGGTGTTCCATTATCGAAAGAAGAATCTACAATTGCTTTAAATTCCTCACTCATTCTTAATCAAGACTTTTAAAATAAAATTACTTCTATTAGATAAAGTTAAGTTAATATATTTAATTTTATTATGATCTTATCTTTTAAGTTTATGCAAAAAAGAGGATTACATAAAAGTATTAAGGGAAAAAATCATGCGAAAACTAGATTATCAAAAGATTATTTCTGAAATTCAAGAATGGATAAAAGAATATGTAATTTCCGCTAAAGTTAAAGGAGTTGTTGTGGGAATTAGTGGAGGTATTGATAGCGCGGTCACAACAACTTTATGTGTTAAGGCACTTGGTAAGAAAAATGTCATTGGTCTAGGTTTACCATGTTCATCAATTCCCCAAGATTTAAACGATGCAAATAAATTGGCCAAAATTTTAGGAATTAAGTTTATCATATTAGAATTAACAAATACTTATAACGAATTTTTGAAAAATTCATCCTCTTTATTTGAATCTAACAAACTAGCAACAGCAAATTTAAAACCACGATTAAGAATGATGGCTATTTATTTTACCGGTCAATCTTTAGGAAAGTTTCTGGTTGCTGGTACCAGTAATAGAACGGAAATAGCTATTGGTTATTTCACTAAGTATGGTGATGGTGGAGTTGACATTGAACCAATAGGAGGTCTTTATAAATGTGAAGTAAGAGAGAGCGCCAAAAAGCTCAATATCCCAAAAGAGATCATAAATAAACCACCGAGTGCAGGATTATGGGAAGATCAAACAGATGAAGATGAAATTGGTTTAACATATAATGTTTTAGATGAAATTATCTTTAGGATTGATAATGATTTAGATTTAAATGATTTAAACCAAGATAATGTAAAGAAAGTAAAGGAAATGATGAAATCAGCGCATCATAAACTTACAATGCCGCCTACTTTCAGGATAAAGAATAATTAAAGATAGTTAAAAATTATAAACTTGAGATAACACGTCTTATTTTGTTAATTTTCGATGTTATACCATTTAGTCTTCCTCTTAGTTCTTCACCCTGCTTTTTGTATTTAGAATCATCAATAGAACCTGTGCTATAAGTTTTTTCTAATTCTTTAAAAGTTTTTTCTAGAGAATAACGTTTGCCCTCAAGAGCAATTAATTCTTGATATAAGGAATCTTTATCAGAAGGCAGTTCTTCTTCAATATCTGGCTCAGGTTCAGTGTAGCTACTAATTTTAGAATCAGAAGCTTTAAATCCAACAAAAGGTATTGTATCACTTTTTTCTTCCTTTTTCTTTTTCTTAACTTTTACTGGTGTCGAACTAAAAGCATCATCTAGCGTCGGTAGTTTTTTAGATGGTTTTTCTCCGACTGAAGAAAATACGTTAAATAATTCAGTTCCAGTAGAGTGAATTTCTTCATCTTCAATTTCTTCTATACTTACTGAGGTAATTTTAGGTTTTGTTGTAATAGCAGGCCTTTCAATAATTTTCGGTTCTTCAACATTTTTGGTTTCTTTGATGGTAAATGGTATTTTCTTTTCTTTTTCTGAGGTTTCAACTTCTATAATTTCAGGTACTAGTGATCTTTTCTTAGGTTTTTCAGGCATTATAGTAAAATTTGGTGGTTCTCGTGGTTCTAAAGGTATCTCAGATTCTTCAAGAATATCTAAAATCGATTCTGGGTCTTTCGAAATTTCTGAAATAATTTTTTCTTCTTGTATTTTTTGAATAAGATCCTCTTTAATCTCGGGTTTTTGCTCAAAAATAGAATTATTTTGTTGTCTTTCTAATTCTTGTTCAATTTTTGATTGAACTTGCTCAATCGATTTAATTCCAATTGCTTTTTTAGGTTTTTCTGCTTCAGATTTTCTTGGAGCTTTAAGTTGAGGAGGGTGATCAGGTTTTTTGATAACAGGAAGCTTAATTTTTGGTGGAGGTAATTTCACATCTTTTTTAGGAGTAATTTTTTTTATAACTTTGTTATGAGAAACTTGATGAATTGTTTCATCTTTTTTCTCTAACTCTATCTTTAAGACATCTATTTTTTGTTTTAGATCATCTATTTCTCCTTTAAATTGTTCAGAAACTTTATCTACAATCTGATCTATATCAAAACTAGCGGTCTCTAAATCTTCATGTAAGCGAGCGGTTGGAGACTCTTTTATATCTTCTTCAGGCGCAAATTCAGGAAGTTCATCAGTAATTTTGATAATTTTTTCAATATTTTCAGGCAACTCAGATTCTAAAAACCAAAGTTCCAAAGTATCCCAGTTATCTAATTTATTTAATGTTTCTTCAAATAAAGCTAGATTCGCTTCTACATTAAATGTTTTTACAGATTTTAAAGTTTGAATCTGGTTAATTAATTTCTCTCGAGCTGTAATCTCATCATCCGGAGTTGGTTCTCCCTTTGTCAAGTATAAATAAATATCTTTAATTTCTTGTATTATTGAATTGAACTTTTCTTCTTCGCTCATGAAAGATTACTTGAATGGTTTATTTTAATTATCTCTTAAAATATCTCTTTAAGTATTTAAAAACATTTCACTAATATATTTTTTTGCGATGTCAAAGGAAATTGAATCTTGAAAATTCATTATAAATATTTAATCTAATTAGAGAAAAATCTGAAATTTTAATTAAAGTCCATATCTCTTTTATCTTCAAAAACATCTTAAGAATTTTTTAGTATAGATGTAGAAAAAGTGAACTGAATAATTTATTTTGACCCGGCTGCTAAGAAAATCTACTTAATTATACCCTACGACCTCTATGGCCTCCCTTTCTACGGCAATGGTCATGCGATTTGGGAGTTACTTCTTCAATTCTTCCTACTTGTAACCCTGTTCGAGCTAAAGCACGTATACAAGCTTGTGCTCCTGGTCCAGGAGTCTGAGATTTGTTTCCTCCTGGTGCTCTCACTTTAATGTGTATTCCTCTAATTCCTTTATCCCGAAGATCATTCGCTACTCGGAATCCTGCCTGCATTCCTGCGTAAGGATTAGACTCATCTCGATCTGCTTTAACTACCATACCACCGGAGCATTTTGCGAATGTTTCCGCTCCGCTAAGATCTGTGGCTGTAACAATCGTGTTATTGTAAGAACTGAATATATGAACGATTGCCCATTTAGTTTCTTCTTTTTTACTCATTATTTAACCCTACTTAACTTTTTTCTTTAATTGCCGATAAAGGACTTTTCGGAGCAAAACTGATAAGATCTTCTTCCTCCCTTTTAACAATATAGGAAGGAGCATTTATTTTTTTTCCCTTTACTTGAATGTGTCCGTGAGTAATATATTGTCTTGCTTGATAAATGGTACTTGCAAGTCCTTTTTCATAGACAAAGGTTTGGAGTCTTCTTTTTAAAATATCTTCTGTTGTAAGAAGAAGAACATCTTCAAACTCTGCTTCTGAGCCAATAATACCTAGTCGATTTAATTTCTGAATTAAAGTCTGCTGAGCTTCCACAGCACGTTCTTTAGATAACGCTCTAGATTGTCGAGCAATATGACGCCAATTCCCTAAAATAGTACGCATTTTCCAGTATTCTCGCTTATTTCTTAGCCCATATTTACCGAGGAACTCGAGTTCTTCCATTATTCGTTCTTTTTGAAATGGATGTTTTGGTTTTTTAAATTTTTTCTTTAAACGTCTTGGATCTCCCATATTCTCACCTTAATTTCTTTTTACGTTTGGTCCCGTTTTCTTCTTCTCATGACACCCACAACTAAACCATGACGGCCGGTACTTTTTGTTCGTTGACCACGGACTTTTAATTTTAAGTGATGTCGGACCCCTTTATAACTTTTGATTTTTTTCATTCTATCGACGTCTCTTCTGACAGTTATCTCCAGCTTATTTCCAATAACATGAAGATCCTCACCAGTACGTAAATCTTTTGGTCTGTTTACCATCCAATTTGGAATACCATTTTCAATTGGATTTAAGATTATTTCTTCAATTTTGTTTAGATCTTTTTCAGCAACTGCTCCTATCCTTAGATTTGGATCTATTTTTGCCACTCTAATAATAGCTTGGGCGAATCTTCTACCTATGCCTCTAATTTGTGTTAAACCATGTTCAACTTTAGCATTTCCATCTACTTGTGTTCTTAGTTTACGAAAAAACAGCTTTTCACGGAAATTTTTTGGGCGAATAGCGGATAAAGAACTCATACGAACTCATTCAATTAATTTAATGTATTCTATTTTGATTTAATGTTAGTAAATACAGAATTTAATATTAAATTTTTGGTTTTACTTAAGAATAAGTTAGAGGATTCATAAATTTCTTAAAACTTAAAAGTCTAATAATTTGGAACTCTCTTATTTTCTTCTAATTTTGAATTTATATGTTTCTTACTCTTAGTTTTTTTGGAATTAGCAATTTTTTCTAATAGAGGTAAACCGGGTTTTACATCTCCAATTGGTTTAGACTCAATTAGTTTGCTTTTAATTAACTCATTATATAAGTCTTTTCCTTTTTCATTCCTAATAAGCACTGTGTTCCATCCTGAAGGAGATCCTATAGATCCAATTGATATATCTGCTGACTCAGAAGTTAAATCATAACAAATTTCACAGTCTTCTCGAGCTAAGTGCGAAATTTCTTTAATTGGGATATTTAGTTCGTCTCCTTTTTTGGTATAAACAAAGAATTTCCCTTTATTGATGTCCATCTTTTTCGCATTGTTAATGTCAATATCTAGTTTCTTACAAATATTTAAAAGAGATTCATACGAAAAAGATTCCATACAAAAGATACCAATTCGATATTCTATATTATTTAATGAGGAAAATCCGATATCATATATCTTTGATTTCAGAAGAGCCTGCATTTGGCATGGTACACCTACAACCGCGATTTTTTTTCCAGTAAGCTCGTTTTCATTTAATAATTGTAAGTTAGGATTGTTCACGTATTTAGTACCTGCTGAGAGGAGGATATCTTCCTTGTTTTTAATTAAAAAAGGTTCAGGTCGCCATAAAGTATTGCTCATTTTAGCTCCAATAGCCAAATCTATTTTGTTTTTTTCCAAAAGATAGTGTATACAAGTGCTTGAAATACCTCCATCTTGACATATCTCAGAAATCTCTTTTATTTTAGTTCTCGCTGAATATGCTTCAATATAATATCCAATTTTAGTAGAATCTTTAATTTCAGAGGCATTCTCTTGTACCATATTTAAAACTTTAACAGGTAAATAAGATCTAGGACAAACAAAATAGCATAATCCGCATCGAATACACTTATCTTCATCAATTTTGCCAAAACCATTATAAATTCGAAGACAATTTACGGGGCAGATTCCCGCACACAGTCCACAACCTGAACAATTTTTAGATTCAAATATGACCTTTACAGGTTCATAAATAGTTTTGAGTTTTGAAATTTCTCCTTCATAAACTTTGATTGAAAAGTCTTTAAAGATGAGTTTTTCGGGATTATTTTCATCTCCTTCAAGTTTATCATATATCTCTTCTGCAATTATAAGTTTTTCATTTTTAAGAAGTTCCAATAAGCTCAATGTTTTATTTAAATCAATGGAGCTTATTTCAGAAAATTGATTTAAGGTTTTTAGATTATTTTCAGAATTATTTTTTAAAAAATTAAATAAAGTGTATTTTAATTTCTCTTCATCTAACATTTTATAAAGGATACTATCATACTGTGATTCACTATAGATTCCAGCTTCTAAAATGTCACGCTTAGCATCAATTAGCGCTCGAATTCTATATGAATCTAAGGCATCTGCTAGATTTTTTAAATATTCCCATGAAAGATTTTTTTCAAGACTCATAATTATACTTAATACTTTTTAAATTCAAATTTTTCCGAAAACCCGGGCCTCGGGTTAGTTTCTCTTCAACTAAAATTTTTTTGAAAAGATCATTCTATTTCGGATTATATTTTGGTAAGGGAGGGAGGGCATGAATTCTGGATGAAATATCTTCAACTGATTTTATAAACTTTTCAACTTCTGCTGCTGAACAGAAATATTGCTGAATTCTTTCCTCAGAAATACCTTCATGTTTTAACAATTTCTTTAAAGTGAGAACATGTTCGTATGTATTAATATTACCATTCCCAAATTCACATTCTCCTTCTTTTCAAGAAATTATTGCAACACCATCAGCACCGTTTAAAAAAGCTTCCATAATTAAATGAAGTCCTATTCGCCCAGTGCATCTCACTCGAATGAGATGAAAGTCTGTTGAATATGATTTTCTTGTAACTCCTGTTAAATCTGCTACCGAATAACCTCACTTATCACAGCCAAAGGCTATAATTCTCCTTGAAATATCATTTTTTTTATTGGACATTATTTTTTACCTCTAATCTGTCGATTCTTCAATACTTTTGGGTGATAGTTCTATTAATTCTACTTCACTGCATCCGATACCTTTAATTTCTTGAGTAAACTGTCTATCACGGTAATATTTTAAGTCAATAGCTCTTGCCGGACAAGATGATATGCATACGCCACATCCTTTACATTTTAAATCATCTACTTCGGCAATTTCATTCTCATTTACCTTTATCGCTTCATAAGAGCAGAGCTTTTCGCATCTATGGCATCCCATACAAAGATTCCCATGTACTTCAGCAATAATTAATTCTTGTTTAATAGTATCATGAGATAAAAGAGTTGATACTTTACTCGCAGCCGCCAAAGCAGAAGATACTGAATAAGGAATATTTTTTGGACCTGCAGCACATCCAGCAATGTATATTCCCATATCTTTTGTTTCTTGTGGGTATAAACATCCATGAATTTCAGAGAGGAAACCTCCTGGACCTTTGCTTAATCCCATTACATCTATCATTTCTTCAGTTCCTTTTGAAGGAATCATTCCTGTTGATAAAACAACTAAATCAGCATCTATTTTTACAATTTCTCCAGTTAAAGATGAGTATGCTCTAACTTTTAACTTATTTGTTTTATTGTCTTCTATAATTTCACCCACTTTTCCTCTAATCATTCGAATACCCGATTCTCTTATTTTTCTATAGTATTCTTCATTGCCCTTATCTGTTGTTCGAATATCGATATAGAATATAATAACATCCATTTCTGGATATTCTTGCCTTAATAATTGAGCATTTTTAAGCGCTACGCTACAGCAAACAAAAGAGCAATAAGGATTGGCATTTATATCTCTAGATCCGACACATTGAATCATTACAACAGTTTTTGGTGTTTCTCCGTTGGAAACTCGATAAACGTGCCCTCCAGTAGGTCCTATAGGACTTAATATTCGCTCTAACTCTATTTGTGTAATTACATCAGGATAATATCCATAATTATATTCATTGGTCTCCCATATTGGATATTCATCCCACCCTGTAGCAATAATTACCGCACCAACCTTTACATCTATATACTCTGTCTCTTGTTCAAAATTAATTGCTTCTGCAGGACATATTCGTTCACAATTTTTACAATCAATACATACACTTCTATCCATAACAGCTAATTTGGGTACCGCTTGAGGAAAGGGGATATAGATAGCACATCTTTCACCAATACCCCTATCAAATTCGCTAGGAACTTTAATAGGACAATTTGTTGTACATAATCCACATCCCGTACATTTTCTTTCATCTACATAACGGGGGTTTTTACGAATCTTAACATTGTAATCCCCAGGAATACCACTAAATTCCACAACATCACTATATGTAAATAAATTTATATTTGGGTGTTTTGATGCATTTACCATTATAGGTGCTAGAACTCATATTCCACAATCATCTGTAGGGTAAATTCTATCTAGTTGTGCCATTTTTCCGCCAATTGTAGCTTCTTTCTCAACCAAATACACGGGAATTCCTTGATTGGCTAGGTCTAAAGCAGCGTTCATACCAGCAATACCCGCACCGATAACTAAAACCGCTTTTTCTACAGGTATTTCTTTTCGAGGGATAATTTCTAATTCTCGTGCACGATTAATTCCTGCTTTAACCAATCTTATAGCTTTCTCGGTTGCTTTTTTCTTATCATCTCTGTGGACAAAACTACAGTGTTCTCGTAAATTGACCATTTGAAAATAATAGGGACTTAAACCCGCTTCAATTAAAACTGCTCGATAGGTAGATTCATGAATTGCAGGCGTACATGCGGCAACTACTACTCTATTTAGATCTTGTTCCAAAATATCATTTCTAATTGTATTTTGTCCTGGATCTGAACACGTAAACGAGTTAACTTTGGAAATGACTACATTTGGTAAGTTTTCTATTGCGTCTTTAACTGCATCACAATCAACAGAAGCTTTAATATTCACTCCTCACTCGCATACATAAACTCCAATTCTAGGTTCATCCATGGTCTGTTTATCAGACATTTTTTTCACCTTTTTGTAAAGTATCACCACAATTTTTTGTTAATTTGAAATTTTGCACTAAATTTTATTGAGTTTTGAAATTAATGAAATAATTTATTTTTTCTGATTAGACTTCAATAAGTGGTATTAATTATTTTCTTTTATTTTATCCCTTAATCATTTAATTTTCAATTAATCCTTTATAGGACTTCTCGTGAATTTTTTATTGAAAAAATAATTACTTATTAATATGTCAGAGGAAGAAGAAAAAAAGAAAGAAGATTATGCAAAAGAGTTTATGGCAGAAGAAGGTTTAAAAGGAAAAGCAAGAAGAATTAAAATAATAAAGATTATTGATATGGTGGGTTATGATAAAAGGAAAATTAAAACGGCATTAGCTCGTTCCACTATAACTGATAGGATTCAGCATGAATAATATCAATTTTTATAAAAATATTTTTGAATCAACTTCACATTTTAATAAAATAATATTTTATAAATCTTATATTACAATTTCCAAGATAAATTAAAGGAGCTAAATTTTGCTTGATATTGAACTATTCAGAAAAAATATCGATAAAATAATTAAGTCGGAGAAAAAAAGATTTAAAGATACTTCAATTGCAGAAAGAGTATTAGAATATGATAAAAAGTGGAGACGAAATTTACAAGAATTACAAGATTTAAGGAAAGAAAGAAATGAAATTTCAATTAAAATTGGAGAATTTAAAAAATCTGGCGATAATAAGAAAGCCGAACAATCAATAGCTAATTCAAAAAGAATAAAAGATAAAATTGATGAATTAGAAAAACTGAAAATTGAATATTTAGAACAGCGAGAAAAATTTCGATATATGATTGGAAATATATTACATGAATCTGTTCCCATAGGCGAAACTGAAGAAAAAAATGAAATTTTAAGAACTATTGGGAGTTTACCAAAATTTAATTTTAAACCACTTTCTCATGTTGATTTAATCTCTAAAATTGGTGGAGTAGATACAAAAAAGGCTTCAGAAATAGTTGGATCAAGGTTTTATTACTTAAAAGGAGATTTAGTACTTCTTAATTTAGCTCTTTTGAAATTTGCTTTAGATAAATTAATAAGTAAAAATTATACCCCTATGTGGACTCCCTTTTTTATTAAGCATGAAGTAATGAAAGCTGCGGCAGAATTGACAGATTTTGAAGAACAATTATATAAAATTCAGGATGAAGACTTATATATGATTGCTACTTCCGAACAGACATTAGCAGCTTATCACTACAATGAAATAATTGACCCCGAGAAATTACCATTGAAGTACGCTGGAATTTCATCATGTTTTAGGAGAGAAGCTGGATCACATGGAAAAGATACCCTAGGAATATTCAGAGTTCATCAATTTGAAAAAGTTGAACAATTTATTTTCAGTAAACCAGAAGAATCATGGATATATTTTGAAGAATTAATTAGTAATGCTGAAGATTTGTATAAAGAATTAAAAATTCCATATAGAATAGCAAACATAGCTTCTGGAGAAATAAATGATAATGCAGCTAAAAAATACGATTTAGAAGCATGGTTCCCGGCTTCAGAGACATATCTTGAATTAATATCATGTAGCAATTGTTTAGATTATCAAGCAAGGAAATTAAAAATACGGATGGGAAAAGTTGGTTCACAGCAAGCGAAAGAAGTATTACATACTTTAAATTCAACAGCAATAGCAACTGAACGTACAATTTGTTGCATTCTTGAAAATTATCAAAATAAAGACCATTCAATTACAATTCCAGAAGTACTTCAAAAATATATGAATGGTAGAAAGATTATTAAAGCAATAAAATAAAACCTAGTAGGATAAAATGATTGAAAAAGATCTTGAAGATTTTGAGGAAATCTATAAACAACGGGTAAATGCACAATTTTTTAAAATTAAAAAAGTTACCAAGAAATTAATCTTAGAGGTTAGAGAGAATTTAATCGAAATCAAAGTAAGTTTAGATCACTTCTTAGAAACTGGAAAGGATAAAATTGACCAAAAAGCTCAAAGATCATTGAATTTCTTTTCTGATCGTATTAGAAAAGAGATTAATGAGATTGAAATCCCTGAAGAAGAATTAAATTATGATAATATTAATGATGTAATAAATTCAATTAAGAAGCTATTTACTAGCATTAATGAAATTGCTAAAAAATCTTTACCAAAGTTTCATAAAGAAGTACAAGCAGAAATTAAAGAGTTAAATTATATTACTCGAAAACTAGGGAAAAAACAAGCACAATTAGATGAATTCATGAGAAAAAAATATACAGATGTCAAAAATGCAGAATATTTACTTAAGAAACTACCAAAGCTCTATCATCTTAAAGAAAATATTGAACATGCAAAAGTAGATTTGGATGAGTTTGAAAATGAGTTGGAGGAGCGGAATAGAAAGCAAGAGGATTTAAACTCAGAATTGGTAAAGATTGAAAAAAATGATCTATTTAAAGAATTAGAAGTTGAAAAAGACAAAATATTTCAATTACAATTAAAAATTAATGATGAAATCGGATTTAAAAAAGCTTTAAAGAAGTTAAAGTTTGAATTAGAAAAAAAATCCATTCACATTTCAAATATTGATCTAAATTACATGAGGGATTTTCTCAAAAATCCAATAAAGATGTTAATTAATGAACGGAAAGATTTACCTAAATTTACAGCTCTTATGGTCCAATTACGTCATACGTTAGAAGAAAATAAATTAAATCTTAAAACTGAAACGAAAGAAAAAACTATTGACCAAATAAATGCAATTTTTGATGAAAAGAAACTACAGGCAAATATTGAAGAATACTTGCAAATAAGAGATAATATTAATGAAATAGAAAAAAAGATTGAGGATGCAGGATTAGCTCAGAAATTAGAAGAGGTAAAGAATCAAATTTCTTCGAATACTATAAAACTCGAGCGTGTCGAGGTAGATTTTAATCGAAAAAATAAAGATTATATTAGATACCTTAACGCTCTTAAAACCGAAAGAGAAGAATTCCAAAATTCAGTCGAAGAAATCTTAAATGAGAAAGTAAAAATAAATATAACATTTTCTTTCTAAAATATTACTTTCTTCTTGTAATTTTAAAGCTTCGATTATTATTGGCGTCAATTTTTTTGAGAGTTAATTTTAAATTATTTTGTAAGAATCTAAAAACATCAGTATCCATTAAATTAAAGACTTTTAAGTACTCATATCCTAAAACTAAATCTTGCTTAATATCTATATCGAATCCCGCTCTAAAGGAATCATAAAGAGCTATTTTATCTATCCCTTTCTTAGAAGCATTACTAAGCAAGGCAACTAAAGAAGGTATTTTTGGATCTGAAAAATAAGATGAAATGATATCAGGAGGTTTCCGTCCAAAAATAGAAATACCAGCAGAATGGATTGCAGGACAAATAACTAATTGATTCTCTCGGATTAATTGATTAATTTCATAGAAATTTTTTGATGACACTAATATCAAATCCAAAAATGAAAACACCGTTTGCTTCGCATCAAACTTTTTAATAGCTATATTGTTAATATCTTCTATAACTTCATCAAATGATTTAGGGGGGGATGTTAATTCCTCTTTGATCCCAATTAAATCATAATCTTTAGCAAGTTCTAATATCTCAGGAGTATTGCAATATACTATCTTTTGATCGAAACAAGTTACATCTGTTAACGTCTTTCCAAGATCTTTGAACATAGCAATTGTCAATTCTTTAAGCTGTTTATTGGAAAAACAATCTTTCAATCGACTTTTTGTTCTTGTGAGGGGGGCAACAGGAATTAGTAAAATACTCATAATATATGTTTATTTAACCTCGAAACCAAAATATAGTGTAGGTATTATTGTCAAAAATGAGTTTTAAAATTTAAGATTATTTAGATTTTATTTAAAAGTGTTTAAAATCTGAACTGATAAACTCTCGAAGGCTTCATCTACATTCTTATTTAATTTTGCGGAGGTCCCAAAATATTTTACTCCAAGACTTTTTAATTTATTTTCAATCAATTCTTTATTAACTTTTCTTTCTAAATCTGTTTTATTTCCCACTATAATGTATGGCACATCTCCACTTAATTCTTTTAGTTTTTCGATCCAAAAATCAATTTGTTCAAAGGAAGTAACTTTTTCTAAGGAAAAAATAACCATCGCTCCAACTGCTTGAACAAAATAATATTCATTAGCCCAAAGTTTATCTGTTTGCCCTCCAATATCCCAAAAGTAAAGCTTAAAACCTTTATCTTTAATATCTTTCTTTAATTTTGGGTTTTTTATATCCAATTGATCTAAAATCTTAGTCAAATCAATTTCTTTTATTAGAAAATTAGCTCCTATGGTTTGATGATATTCTTCACTAAATTGACCATCAACATATTGAGCTAATAGACTAGTTTTACCAACACCGGCGTCTCCGAGTAATATAACCTTTCCACGATAAGACATAATGCTTTTCCCCTATTTACTTGAAAATGTTAAATAATTATGTTTTTGACTTTAAATTATATATTTT
>Ga0114922_10001002_pt1 | contig 26936 bp, 44 predicted proteins | sample AartaG_FD_100975 | JGI IMG/M metagenome (GOLD analysis project Ga0114922, IMG submission 100975) | Deep subsurface microbial communities from Aarhus Bay to uncover new lineages of life (NeLLi) - Aarhus_00045 metaG | ecosystem: Environmental > Aquatic > Marine > Oceanic > Sediment | place... | reverse complement strand
GTCTCCAGCTCTACGATGGTTATCTTTGTGCAACCGGGAAATGCTTCTCTGGTGGCTTTCTTCACCCGGGTCTTGTTCTTTGCAGGTATGACTAGCGTCGTGTGCCTGCGGGCCCAGCAGTCTTTGTAGAATGATACACAGTAATATTTCATGATTCGTCCAAGGCAGTCATTGCGACACCAGCCATTTCCCATTCCTCAACATCATCGGCGATAGCCTCCAAAGCCTCCCGCAGCCTGTCCCGCTCGGCCTCAAGCTCGGCAATGCGCTTGTCATTGGCGTTTAATTTGTCCACTGCATCTTCCCAGTTTTCTTTGTATCTGCGGCTACTTATAGCATCGTGTTCACTCATGTGATCTGCTTGCGTATCAGACAAAAGCCCTTCAAGTTCTTCAGACCTACAGTAAGCGCATTCGTCATCGCCAACCCAATCATGGTGGCATAAGTCAGTCATTGTCTATCTTCTCCAAGGCAGTCATTGCGACACCAGCTATGCTTCCAAGCAGGTGACTACCAAACTCTTTTTCCCATTCCTCAACATCATTGGCGATAGCCTCCAAAGCCTCCCGCAGCCTGTCCCGCTCGGCCTCAAGCTCGGCAATGCGCCTTGCCATTTCTGATTCATTTGTCCACCCTTGTCCTTTAACCGTCATTTTTCCTCCGCTGCTATAACTGCTATTCTTTCGTTATTCATCTAAAATAGTTATCCACGAAAAAGAAAATAAATGCGGCGAGCATACTGAGCGCCACGCCGCCTAGAGTAAATCCCAGCAGGGTCATGAACGCTTTCACATCATCACCAGTATGATAGCGATCATTAGAATGACGAATACGACGTCGTCTTGGTTCATGTCCAGTGCCTGTGATCAGGCCCAATGACCAAGCATACCAAGGTGAGGAAGACCCAGAAGACGCGCATCACTTCTTCCCCACCAGTGACTTCGGTATGTTGTCGTTCTCGATTGTTTTCTTGAACCCGACGTTAGCAGCCGTGTGAAAAATGATGATACCTTCTGGCTTCATGAAGCCCTCAGCGGCTTGGCTTCCGTGCTGTTCCAGATGTTCGAGCCAGTACCACGCTTGCTCGTTCGCATCTTCCATCGAGCCAGTCCACAGGGTAGGTACAACACCGCAGCACGCTGGGCGTGTTTCTGGGTCGCTCCACCGGTGCACGTTGAACAAGCTGAAACGTTTCTCGTCAAGTCCATAGCCGCGTTGGATGCCCTTGCCCCACCACTCGCCGAAGTGGCGACCGGGGCCAAGCTCCATCAGCTCGTCCTGATTCTCGTAGGCCCATGCAGCGAAGCCGAAGTTGTCGTCGCCCGGGATGATCCAGCGCTTACGCGAACCGACGTACATCTTCTCGCCGAGGTCATCGATTACGATCTGAGCATTGGTGCCGTCGAGCTTCTCGGTGATGATGCAATCACGGCTCCAGCGTCCCATCTTGGGGAATCCTTGGAAAGTTTCCATCACGTCCAGTGCCTGTGATCAGGCCCCGGGGAGACAGTCCACCCAGTAGAGAACTGTTCGTTCCCTTCTTCATCCCTGCCATTTGCCGTGCGCCGGGCTTCCTTGGCTCTTTCCTTTCGCTCGAAAGTAAGGATTGCGTCGTCGTGCTTCAGGGTCTTGCCGGTCTTGCTGTTACGAACTATAAATAGGTTCATTTCTTTTTCCCTCTGTGTCTTATTGTTGTTTTACTTCCTGTGCCCGGGTCTACCTTTCCTGCGATCTTGACTGCCTCCTGTGGGTTGGCTCCCATGTGCATGGCGGCAAGGGCTGCCTGTGCTCCTGAACCGATAGCCGAGAACGGGTCATCTAGTTCAAAGAACTTTGCGTGCCCATCGAAGCAGAGTATACGTCCGCTGCTGGTGAGCACTAAAGCTTCTACGTCATCCATCTTTGGCGGCTCGCCCTTGGCTCCGTTCTTCCACCAGCTTACGAAGACCATGCAGTCCACGTACGTGCCAGCAATACCGACGCAGCAGCCTCTGTACTTGAATACTTTCTGTGCATGGCACTTGACATCGCTTGTCAGCAGGGTGTCACCAGCCATGACGAGATTGTTACAGGCTATTGTTGTCATAGTTCCCTCTGCAATGCTTTGAGTAGATCGTCGTAGATCACGTGGTGGCGGTACTGCCCCGCGACTAAGTCAGCTGTCTGCCACCCTAGTCGGGTGCTCCATATATGACGCTGCCCTTGTGCGAACGCTGAGCCTCGCTCGGGAGAACGGCTTACTTCGTAGCCCATCGCGAGGGCCGCTTGCTCTTCTTCTTCGCTTGCGTATGCCATTTCATTCGTCGATCAGTACTAAATACAACACGATGATGAAAGTTGCTATGGCCGAGAATGCTCCGGCTAGTAGGATAAAGTCATGCATTAGTCTAACTCCGCTCTGAATCCTTTGAATACCGGGAAGCGTGGCTTCTTGTCCCCGGGGCTTGGTTGGTACGTAAATGTTACCGTGCGGCCAAGATATTTGTTCTGGTTGTCCCAGATTTCTTGGCGTGTTGCATCATCATACCCGGTGCCTACTCTCAGCACTCCCCACTCGGTATTTAGTACGATGGCACCGAGGGTTCCCATGGGTACCATGTTCTCTTTGCAGCTGGACCGTTCCGTATGGCCGGTGGCATCCTTCTTGGCTTCGTTACCGTTATGCATACGCTCATCGAAATCGGTGACGACTCCTTCAGCGTCTGAGAAGAATTTAATTTTGGTGAGCCATCCCTGCCGGAGGGTAGCCCTGCCTTCTTTGTACTTGCCTTCCAGACTGCGTAGCATTGCTCCTTCGTAGCCCTTGGCTATGGCCTTGTCGGCAAACAGCTTGATGGCTTCCATACTATGTAGCTTGCTGTGAGGTACGATGGTTACGAACTCAGGCATGTTGCCTGCGTAGTCGATGTCCCATAGTCTGCTGAATCTGGAATTGAACGGGAGGTCGGTGTCTTGGAAGTGATCAAATACGTGGTACTTGAACTTCGGTGTTCCTTCCGCTCGCATCACGTCGCCTTGGATCTCGTTGAAGGTGCGCTGGGAGCCGTCGTCGTTGTAGGTCATGATCTCGCCATCGAAATACAACGGGCACCAGTGGCCTATAGCCTCACGGATGTGATTGTTCGGTATAGTTTTGAACTTCCGGGTACAAGGCCCATGGGTGGGATGGTGCAAGATGCGTATGCCGTCAAGCTTGATGGATACGAGGTACGGGAGCATGCTCTTTACGATGGCCGTTTCTTTCCGGCCACTAGGAGCTTTGCTGGCAAGCATTGGTTTTTTAATCATTGGAGGGCCTTTGATGTTGTTTCCAGTTTTCAAACTGCTCCGGGGTCATGTCCTCGGGACAGTACTCCAGCATGAGTGCATCGATCGTGGCTTGCAGTGCATCTACTGTGCGTGTCAACTCCCCGATCTCTGCCTGCAAGGATCCGTATGTTTTAGGCATGATTGTTGTGTTGCTCCAGTAATCCTTCGAGACCCATCTTCTTGAGCCGGGGCCTCCTTTTTATACCAGCAGCAAGGTTCTTTTCTGCCTTGGTGTGGCCGCGCAAGAAAGTACGGATCATGTTCTCAACAAAGGTGATCAGCACCCGTGGACGTGCTTTCTTGAGTCTCTCCTGCTCGATGTTTTGTTCCATGGCACAGATCACTTCGTCGTGATCGTTGAGCGCTTCGATTCGAATTCTGTATCTAACGGTTCTCATTTGCACATTACCTCAAGCCTTGCATTAGCAATCCGCAGGTCGTCTTCAGTAGCTCGGAGCTTTTGCTTCAGCTCGTCGTTGTGCTGCAGCAAGATATCTAACTGGTCAATAGCTGTGTTAAGACCGGCCTCTAGTGTTTCGTTGCGCAGTTTGAGTTTCTTTACTGCTTGTGTCGCCTTTATCATGGCGTCTGAAATTGTTACGTATTCGGGCATTGGGTTTGTACTCCTTTAGTTCTTGCTTTGTCAGCGGGTAGGTACGACCATCGACGCACTCGAACCACGCTTCTGTAAAACATTTGTTTATGGTTTTACCACGAAGCTTTACTGCCTTCCCGGTTTTGAAAGCATCACTCCAGATCTCTTGTATCTGTTTTCCTGATTGCTTTGTTTGATCTGTGTTTTCCATATTTATTTCTCGGCGGCCCGTACGATTGAGCGAAGCGCCTACCCAATTTCCGGAGGAAGAGTGCGTTACTTATCCACTTCTCTTTAATCCTCATTGAGCAGCCCCTTTAATATCCTGTGCAGTGGTCCAACTAAACCTATCTGCTTATTGATCTTCCGCATTGCGACCTTGATGATAGCGTTAGCAGCTTCTCTGCGCTCCCTGAGGATGATCTCCGGGGTCAGCTGCACTACGTTGTCCGGGCTTTGTGCTCGAACTTTTTTATACAGTTCGTCGCGTTCCTTAGTGCGGATCTCCAACACCCGGGCGTAGTCTTCCTTTGTTTTCCGCTCATTTGCTAGCAGGCTCTTTAGCTGCCCTACATCTTCGGGAGTGAACATGGGTCGTCCAATGCCTGTTTGAGTGTGTTGACGATGGCAGTAGCTATGTCGAGGTATGACTCTCCATACTTCTCTCTGGATATCTCAATCCGCTTTTCTGCACCTATCTTCAGGAAGATAGCTGCGTGCCCTTTGCTGGTACGTGTGCGCGATACGCGTATATCGAGGAGTTGCGCCCGGTTTATGTCGACAGTATCGAGGAACGTGCGTTCTCTTAGTATGAAGTCTTCAGCAGTTGACATCTTCTCTTCTCCAGTAAGTGTTGCAGTGTACGCACCAGATTAGTTCGGCTGAACCCATTATGACGTGTGTAGAGTCCACCGGGCAAACAAACGAACGATCTAGCCGCAAGGCTGTAGGTGGGTGATCAACAATGCCTGCGGATTCCTTCGGCAAGACCTTTGTTTGCGTTGTGAAGCACTCGCTCACTTGTTTTCCGTTACCGAAAAGCCTGCTGCATGCTTGTGACCACCGCCACCAAATGCTTGGGCAATGGCGGCCACGTCAACGTCCTCAGTGTTTCGTGAACGCAATGAGTAAACTGTCTTATCCGGCAGCGTGATAAAGCCAACCGCATAAGGGCACTCTGGGTGGTCTTCCAGAGTCTGAGCCAGAGCATCGGAGATCATAAACCCGGGGAGGTTGAAGACCGGAACCACGTCGCCAGTTGCAAAGAACTTGCGAGGTGGGCCTCCGATGATGCGGGCTGTCTGCACTTCAAGGAAGCGGATGATAGCATTCCCTTCCGATATGAGTGGTCTGACTTCGTACAAGAATTGCGCCCAGTCTTTCCAGTCCTCATACATGTCGAGAGCCCGATGAATCTTTCTTGAGCCGTGCATCGTAAATAACCAGAGATCACGGTCCTGAATATGGCGGAGCAGTGGGGGCACCTCCCTGTCTGGATGAAAAAACTTCCACGTGAGTACAGCCCCCGACTGCTCCATATCAAAGTGCACCTTGATGTTGGGGTGATCAACACATGCCAGTGTTTCTTTGGCTGTCTTGTGGTGGTCGAGGATCTGTATAAACGAAGCGTGCTCGGCCATTTCTAGCAGAACGTCAGCCGAGTAGCTGAAGTCTACTATGTAGATCATCGCATCCTCCTCCATTGCTGGAGGTGCGTCCCCGTACTGAACAGGTATGTACTCGGCGCTGTCACCGAATACCAAGTATGCGGATAAAGCGGAGCCAGCCCCGTCAGTGCAGTTTGCGTGGTATAAAACGTAAGTCTTCATGCGATGTTCCTCTAAATAAATAGGGGCGACGGGTGCACTTAATTTTGGGCGATCAACCCATTGTTCGTGTCTGAACCCAATGACAGGCACCGTGCATTCCTAGAACATCCTCGTCGCGATAATCAAAAAAGACCAGCCAAACCGCGCACTAGGCAACGGCAGGCCGGTCAATAAAGGAACAGTATTTCGTTATTTGTAAAGGTCTCGCCCCGTTCCCGGCGACCTTTGAGTGTTACTCGCTGGTGTCAGCGTACCGGTCATCAACCACGCGCAGCAGACCTTCCTTCTCGGTCTCCAGACGTACGGTGTGTGCAGTAACGGCCTTGCCGTCGCCCAAGCCGCCCAGCTCTTTCAGCTTGGCGTCGATGTTGCGAACATATCCGAAGATCTGGTCGTCAGACATCTGGTCGACAGGTGTGCCGTGATAGTACTCGATGGTGGAAAAAGCATTTTTGTTTGTAGCCATGAGATCAATCTCTCCTTGTTGCGTTGTGTCAATGAATCCTGCTGCGTACCGTAAGGCATCTAGCAGGTGTGATGAGTTTGCCCGGTCAACATCGATGTCAAGAAACACCTGTGGTGCAAAGTCGAGCGGCTCGTCCCAAGCGAGGGCATCAAATCCTTCTCCCAGTACCCCGCCTTTTGGCAGGGGCTTCACTTGGTCCTTCTCGTACGGAGGGTAGAGCAGGTATTCAACCCGGCCATCGTACACAACACCAACAGAATGTCGCATGTCTTGCCCGGGTGCTACTTCTACTACGGCTCCATTGCGGAGTTTGAAGCGCTTAGCCATGATGAGTAGCCTCCCGGACACGTTGGAATGTTCCTTGCAGAACCCCTGTGCCCCGGTCGCGCCTCTTCTTGGCGAAGTACAACGTTATTGCTGTGACAACCGAGGTTGCCAGTATTGCTAGTGTAGTTTTCATACTACGGGTTCCTCGTTAAGCGACCGCTACACTCAAGGCGCTCAATTCATCACCGCACTCTATGTCGAGAGCTTGGTGCAACCCCAAGGTGGTCTTGGGAAGTCTGGCCAGCTTGCCTTTCACGACTTCTGTGGTCGCGTTGAACAGCGTCCAAGCTGTGCCCTTGCCGTACTCGTCGTGGGTAGGTTTATCATAGACGTCGATGATCTTACCGACTTCTTGTGTGGTAATCAGGTTGTCTCGATACATATCCACAACGATCTTCTCCGTACGCAGCTCTTCCAGTGCATGCACCTTATAAGCTTTGTAACGGTTTTCCTGATTCACGTACAACGTGTTCAGGTTACCGACGCCTTGTCTAAAGAGCATCGGTAATTTCTCAAGCACATTTGTTGTGTGCTTGTGTTTGAAGTTAACCTCACCACTGAAGGCGAGATTATCACAAACGAATACTTGAGCACCCGCTACCATGCTGGCAGCGAATGACTTGCAGTGTGAGTTCCGGAACCCGACGACCAAGCCGTATTCCTCTGTTTCCAGATAGTCGGCGTTCACTTGGGCGAGCCCGAAGTAGTTGCTTCCCTTACGACTGACAGCGTGCACTGCCTTCATGATTTTGTACCCTGAATCGGTAAGGGCATCCATCATGGTCTGGAATACGGTGGTGTGATCAATCGGGTTCCAGATGCCTACGGGAGCTGGGGCCTTGATGGTCTGAAGCTCCTCGTACTCCACTCGGTGTCCTCCGCAATGGAGCATTAAATTTGCTGTGAGATCTTTAGTCATATTGTTTTCCTCTGTTAGGTGGCGTGGCGTTCTATGAATCTTGCAACTTCGTTCGAGTGCCATGTGTTCATGAACTCCGGGTGCTTTAGTACGTCTCCCGCATATGGGGCAATCCACCCTGAGTCCGGTTTTTGTTTCTTTTTGGCTGATGGCATTATGCAATATACGTGGTTCCATGCGTACATGCGCAATGCAGAGCGGTACGCATTTGCCTGTGACCGTATACAGAGCTCGCCGTTACGTTGTATGATATGCCCAGTGCCGTAGAGGAACGGATATTCTCCTTCAGGAATGTGCGCGTTGATTAAGAACCGTGACTCTCCCATGTCTCCAAGGATGAAGTCCAATAAGCTCAGGTCGATGTCATGTGGGACTAGTACGCCCCGTTTATTAACTAACATAAACGGCCACCTTCTCAACGTCTTCCTTGTTGAGCTCCTTGATGACTTCGTACTCACAGCAGCGCATCTTGGAATTCTTGTAGTCAACTGGCACGGACACCACGTTCATCGGGTGCACTTTGATGAGCATTGTTTTGTTGCCACCGAAGTGGTTGAGGTAACCACCAGAGCATACATGGAGACCTTGTGCACAGGTTATAGTCCTGTCAGCCACGACGTCTTTGCGTGGCATCTTGACGATCTTGCCCGGTGAGTTATCAAACTTCCCGCTGTGGCAGTCCGTGAAATCGGCGCGGACCTTCTTGTATGCAAGGAAGTGTCCATCAATGGTAACAGGCAGTCGGTTCGTTTCGAGGAACCCGTACAGGTCTGCTTTGGCATCTTCCGATGGGTTCAGGTTGATGTTGGATAAGAACTTGATCATCGGTTCCGGATCGAATCCCTGCTCACGCATGTCGATGATACGATCAACCAGAGCGTTGTGCAGAGGACGCCACTTGTCGAACTCGGATTCTCTGAACATGATGGTGCGCCCGCGAACCTGCAGTGTAGCTGCTTCGTTGACCCAGTTCTTAATGTCTCGGTCCTTATTGATAAGTGCCAAGGCAGTTGTTTCATCGCCACGTCGCAGTGCGATCAGAACTTCTTCTGCGCATGGGTGGTCTTCTAAGGAGCAGGTGGCGATAGCATCGTTTGTTATGATCGTCACCGACTGGTTGTTAATTACGTGGGCCATTACTTTCTCCGGTGTATGAGTTTCAGTAGCTCTTCTACGTAGGTCTCTTGCCTTATTCCAGAAGAATAGGTGTAAACAGTATTGAGCATCGTCAGTAGCAGATATTTTTTGAGGGTTGGCGTATCTTGCGTTGCTATTTGTTTCTCTGTCTTGGATTTCAGTTCCCATCCAAACAACTCGCGAATCTGCCCTGTACGGCGCGTTAGTGAAGCTGTTTCTTGCCACAACATGGCTTCCTGCACAATTGGGAGGTCTCCCCATTTCTTTCGGTCGACGTTAGAGGCGAAACTACTAAACCATTTGATGCCTGAGCGTGAATAAAAAGCTGAGTTGTAACGCCCCTCAGTACCAATAACATCAATCATTATGGCTCGGGCGTATTCTTCGATGGGCATCAAAGGGATGTGCTTGGACTTGCGAGCGAGGGATTTTGGTAGTCCTACTACGCGGAACCCGGGGTGGAAGCTACAAAGCATATCGTATGCGCGTCTGTCCTCAGCGTTTGCCCAAGGCTCGTTGCCGCCGCCGCTTAATGATACCCAGCAGGCCTTTTTCATAGCGTTGATTTCTTCGATGCTAATTTTCTGCGCAGACCAATCACCCTGTGCTTCGCGCACTTTCAGCTGCACCTTGCTCCGGGAGACTGACTTGTAAGTCACGTCCTCTTTATCCGGCATAGGCAGGTCATTAGTGGTGATGTCGTCCATGCGCTGGGTAGCAGCTTGGAAGGAGTACAGGTCTTGCAGGTCGTTGAATACAATATATTCCTGTTTGCGGTGTTGAAGTAAGGCTGTCTTCAGCCTGATCTTGTTATGCGCGATCAGTGGATCATAGTACAGGATAATAGCTTCCATAGCTGTATCGAGGGATACTGATCCATACTTACTGAATGTAAGCGACAGTGCATCTGATCTGGTAAGGCTTATTTGACCGGATACGATAGTAGCTCCGGCCTCGCGCTTGAGATCAAAGGTGCGCTGTAATGGGGTTCCCCTCCATTGTAGTTTGTCGAAGGCTGCATCTGCTTGGGTTGCAAGCTCCACACCCTTTTTGCAGGCTTCCAAGTATGTGTTGCAGCTTTTAATCTTTTCTATAATGTCGTCTGCTATGACATCTGTCACGCGCTGGAGTACAGCTATGATCTGCTTCTGGGATTTCTTGTCGTACGACAGGGCTTCCCGGGATGCTTGGATATCGATGTCGCCGATGTTGCAGAATATGTCTAGCCGCCCGTTGTTGAGTAGCTTGCTGTACCTGCGTTGGGTGTCTGCATCTAGCGCATTCTTGTCCAAACGATAGGCAATTGGACCCATGGTTACACGCGGCCAGCTTGCACTGCTGTTGCGGAATCCGTATTCATCCTGTTTCAGCGAATACGCTACCTCAGATACTTCGATGTCGTTGGCTTCAAACGAGCCCTTGGGGAAGTACTGCAATACCGCTTTGGCCTTGGTCGAGAACGTGTAGAAGTCCTCTGCCTTGACAGGGATGATGTATTGGATGCCACGGTCTTCCTTGCACTTGGCCTTCTTGACCATGGAGATTGAGGGCTGCCCATCTTCTTGGATCATGCACAACCATGTGTATTTCATTCCTTCCCAGAACGAGAGGAGTGTGAAGGTGTCTGTGTAGCTGAACGGAGTCTTCGAACCCAGTCCCAAGCCACCAATGGCTTCGTTGTCTTGGTTCTTGTCAGAGCCAAAGAACGTGGTGTACAGAGTCATTATGGTGTCCGGGGACATTCCGATACCGTAGTCCCGGATCTCGAACGAGGGGTTCATACGGTTGGGGAGTGTAATGGAGAACGGTCGCTCTTCCTTGGCTTGCTTGTGGGCATCCAGTGCGTTGGCACTCAGCTCCCGGACAATAGCCAGAGGCTTGTCGGTGTACAAGTTTGAGGACAGAATCTGGAATGCCTTTGCAGATGCTTCAATTGTGAAGTTCTGTGCCTCGGCTTCAAAGGTTGATTCTATATTCCGTTTTGCGATATTCGTTTCCATTGGGTTCAATCTCCAGTCAGTGTTTTTTGTAAATAACTTTTCGTATCTTTGGGTCCCAGCAGGCTCGGCAGTCGTTACACTTGCCGCCCTGTGAGGGAGCTAGACAGATAAATCCATCTATGTTTGTATCTGCTGGGTTAGTATGAACCTCAGCCATCAACGGTGCGTTCCTCAACTCCTTGTCGGGGTCGATGATTGCGTTGGTCAACCTGATCTTCAAGTTGTCCGGTATCTTGTGCTTGCAATCTCGTATGAGCTTGTGCTCTTGCGTCGGTAACCAGAAGTTTACATCTGGTAACTGAGTTGCAATCAGGATGATCTTCAACAGCTGGGATCGCCCTTGGATGTCTCCTGAGTCGAACCATCTGAAGTGATCACACTTCGATTTAGTAATCAGTACTACCATCGCTTCTACCCATTGCTTGTGGGTAATGCCATCAAAGCGAACCTCTTGTGCGTTTCGAACATTTGGGAAGTTGTACATTCCCTTACATGCATAGCAGATCGAGCATGTCGTTCCTTTTTGTTTGCGCAATCTCTTTCCTATCGCGCAGTGCTTGGGGTTGATTCCCCATGACGGGCAAGGCATCTTGCTCGTGTTACTTAATTTACCCGCTATTACTTCCGCTTCCCTCACAGTCAAGGTCATCGAGATACTCCGCCCATTCGAGCTCTGTCCATTTGTGGTTCTCGATCAGGAACCTTTTCGACGCAGTGTGTTGGGATAGGTATTGCTTTCCTAATAACACAATGCAACCTTTTGGGTAACCTGCTACCACTGCAACTCGGACTAGATTTCTCGAAGCTCTCCCTAACCAGTTCTGCTGTAGCATTGACAGGTGTGTCTTTTTCTTTGTGTCGCAGAGATCAATCGCTTCGGGCTCTTCGGGGTACCACTTGTATTCTACCCATAACGCTCCTTCACTCCCTTCGTAGTAATAGTCAGGGGTTCCGTTCGTGGAAGTCAGTCCCATGCCCTGCTTGAACAGAGTTGGTTTGATCTTCCGATGGATCCGGTTGATGAAGTTGCGTTCTGGTTTAGCCATCTTAAACTAAGCCCCGGTTGCCCGGGGCTTGCCTTTACATAAAGAGTACGTTAGCTGGAGGCCGCACGGGTATGTTACCCAGTGCTTGTGTCTCACGAACTACGACGCGAAACTGCTTCCAGCTGAGCGGGTGCTCGTCATTGAAGTCCTCCGGGATGAGCGAACCCATCCCGAAGATCATCATGAACACCGTGCGCTGGGCCGCATTCAACCGGATGAGCCGGAATCTATACGTGCCTTCACACGCTCCAAAGCCCTTTGACGCTTGATCAGTAGTGCATCAACGTCCTTCACCTTTTTCTGAGATGCCCGCAGCTCTTGGTTGGCTGTTGTACGGGACTTGCGTATCTCAGTGATTTCGGAACGAATCTCCCGAGCCTGCTTTCTGAGGGCGGTGAGATTAGCCGATTTCTTGGCGAGAGGCTTCTTCACTGTTTTGGAGACTTTCTCCGTAGGTGCATTCATAATGAACGAGCTTTCTTCCCGCTTGCTCACTTACGTCGAGCAGCTGCCCTACGCTTCGGGGGCGGAGAGCGGCGCTTGGTGCCATTGTCGTTCTGAACCTGAGGCTCAGCCGTCAAGACACCGATTGCTTCCGACCGACGCATGAAGTCCTCGCGATACTGAGGATTAGGAATCGTCTTGCCGAACGACAGCGTAAAGCCTGCGCCGCTGGGGACAATACTAAGTTCTACGATCACGCTGACCGGAGGCTTCTTCATACGAGCTGCCACGCCGGAGACGAAAGAGTTGAAGCTCTTCAGACCCGTTGGGCTGACCCGGATGTATGCAAGCTCATCCTCGTCGGTGGAATTCGGTGGAAGGACAGCCAACAGCTTGGTGTTCTTGCACGCCTTACCAGCACCGTCGCTACCGAACTCGTTGTTCGGGCAGTCAGCGCAGGAGTCAGCTTCCGGGTTCTCGACCCGTTCGCTTGGCACCATGAGGCCAATGTCCTTGTTGATCGCCCAGCAGTCTGGCGGAGCGATGTTGCTCGGATCGTACTTGCCGCGATACAGCGAGTTGACCGAGATGTAATCCACGATGACAACTGACATCGGTGACTCCGACTGACCCAGATTCGGAATGTCGAAGTACTCGCCATTCTTCTGGTCCAGCTTGATGAAGTTACCGCCACTGCTGTCAATAGTGGATGAGATGCCAGCCGCTTCAGCTTCCAGCTCCGCGTCGATGTTCGCCGGGAGATTGGCTTCCTTACGGCGGGCCACTGCTGTACTTGCTTTCTTTTTTGCTACCATATTACCTATTCCTCAATGATATCGTTGTCTTCTCGAATGTCACCACACCCGGTGGTGGCTTATGACCACGACTATTTTCTACATATTCGCGGAATGCTGCTTGCGCTGGTCGTCTCTCCAGCATGTACAGCCGGTTGGTTTTACGCAACCATTTGTGGAAAACTTCCCAGTCTTGGACGTTCGCCACGTTTGTTGTTTTGATAGAAGCTGAAGCAATATCAGACGCTCCACCTGTCTGGCCAGTTGCTTCCAGCGATGAGATGAGGCTCGCCTGCAGGGCTTCGTATTCTTGCCCCAGCTGCTTCTCTTCTTTTGCAAGTTCACGCCTGCGTTCGCGGATGTCGTGCATCTCGTCGATGAGGCTACCTACTGAGTCTGCCATAATGTGCTCCTAGTTGAGTTGATTGCTGGCGATGCCGAAGATGGGCTTCTTATCATCAGCATCTACTACGTGTATGATTAATTCTGGGGACGGGATGATGAACATTGGTTGCACCAATTCCATCTCCTCGTTCTCTACAGCAGCAATGACTGTGCACGGAGCACCATTAATTTCTGCGTGTACAGCCCCATACGGGTTCTCCGACAGGTACTGAATGTAAGACTTCACAAGATTGTTTACATCTTCTGAGCTTGCATTACTTGGAATATTCGTCTGCATAACCGCCCTCTGCTGCTAATGGGATATCTGAATACCAGCTCTTGCTGGTTGCGAAACACTCAAGACCGAAGTCCAGTGCTTTTTGTGCTTCGCGTGTTGGTGCGAGATACACAGCCTCATCGTGCGTCATCATAACGATGCGGTACTTGTCTGCTATTTCAAGCATCTGCTCGCCTACGATGATTCGAGCGATGGCTTGGGTCAAGTTTTCTGCGAATAGGCCACCATATATCTTGGTGTAGTGGTTGCCGTTCCAATACTCGAATCCCATTTCCCGGTTGTCGATTTGACGCCTCTGCATTTCCAGAGCCGGGTAATGCAGGTTCAAACCATTTGGAAGACTTACTTCCTCGTGCATGAACTCAATCATGTTCTGCAGTTTGTAACGGTTTTGTCCGTGTGGGAGATTCTCACGTTGCATCTCATAGAGCCGGTTGTTCATCCACTTCCAGAACTGCACAATTTTGTGGTTACGTTCCCTGTAGACTCGAACGGCATCTTGGGCTTTCTCTTCGCTGATGTTTACTTTCTTGCCCATGGCTCCGGTGGCTAGGGTGTAGCGATACTTTTCCCAACCCATGCCGAACCCCAATCCAAGAATTCCCACCTTCCCGACGAATCTTTCTGTCTTCATCTTTGGTGTGATTGTTTTGCCAAATATCTCAGATGCGTACTCGCAGTACGGGTCTCTGTTTGGGTCGGCAAATACATCCAGTAAATCTTTTTGTCCTGCAAGCCATGCTACAACCCGGGCTTCAATCTGTCCTGAGTCAACTACTACGAGCTTCTGGCCGCGTGGTGCTATGATGCATCGGCGCAGGACACCTGCCCTCGGGAAGTTCTGCGGGTTCATCTTGTCGCCGCCTGTCCAACGGAAGGTGTGGGCCTTGCCGTAGTTTAGGTAGATCGGTAACGCAGGCTTGGCGTGCAAGATCAACTTTGTTGCCTTGGACTCTTCCACCGTGGACTTCACGATGAGCCGTGCTTCACAGATTTTACGAACGTCTTTGTCCGGATGGACTTGTAGCTCTTGGAAAGCCAAGTCCGTTTTTGCAAAGGCAGGTTTAATGTTGCCTGTCTTTGTTGTTTTCATTGGTACTGTCACGCCCAAAGTAGTCAGTGCCTCGGCCAATTTCTTGTCCGAACGCAGAATGCCCCGGCACTCTTCCATGCGGTCTTCACCTCGCACTGTTCGTGGGATGGAGAATAGGGGTGCCGTGCTCTTGACCACGCGTTTGTTACGCTCAATGATGCGTGACAGTTCTGTCTCGGCTGTTGGCAGGTCAACCTTTAGTACAGGTTCTGCAAACATCCGTATTGTTATGTCGATGAGATCAAGTTCATCGTCTGGGAAGCCTTCGCCATACATTAGGTCGAAGAGCTTCAGTGTTAGGTCAACGTCTTGGTTGCAGTACTCAGCTACTTCACGCTCTAGCCCCGGGAGCAAGTCGCGGATGCCCTTTGTCTTCATCAGGACATTCTTGATCTTGTTACCAATGCCGTAGTACTCGGCTACTGCGTCCAAGTTGTTGTATATAGTGCTGTCGATCCATACCCGGGCCATGCTCAGGGTATCCAGCCAATACGCTGGTGTGTGCTTGTAATGATGTGTCAGGATCAATCCATCAAACTGTGTGTGATGAGCCAGCATTGCTGTGGTGGACCAGTCAATCTTGTCCATTGCAGCAGGCAGGTCGTCGTGAGTAACCCAACGCGCCTTCCGCTCGTTGTGCTTGCGGATGCCTACACCATGTGCCTTGAACTCTTCGTGGCGGACGTACTCGCTGGTAGATAATTTCCTTAGCGTGTACTCTTGACTGAAGTATGTCTCCCAGTCAAGGGTGAGGATGGTCTTGATACCCCGAGAGGCAAGGAACTTTGGTATTCTCATTATGCACTCATTACTGTGAATGGCTTCAAGACTATGTTCTTGTCTTTTTGCATTGCGCGTTCCAGCTTTAACTTGGATGGTTCCTTCAGCGTCGTGGTGGCTGTGCTTGTCGCTGTTGCAATCATATTCAATGCATCCAGTATGACGGTTGTGATATTCTCCTGTTTTATAGTTGGGACGATCGCTCCGGGGAACTCTTGCGAGTGGATCTGCATTTCGTCTGCGTTGTCTATATGACGCAGGAAAATTACTACACCTATCGGGTTCCACTGGTGTCTTTGTTGCCCCGCTATGAGTGGGACTACGATCATCTCGTCGGCATCGCTACCCTCAGGTCTGTATCGTGTGACAGACAGCATACGTTTCATGTCAGGCTTGTCTGCTTGGAGGGCGATCAGGACTTCGTCCTCTACGAACTTAAAGGGGTGGACTTCCTTCTGTGTGGGGAGGGAATCCATATCAACAACAAGAAATGTTTGCTCCAGCATGTCTTTGTGGAGGTGGGAACAGGCTTCCTTATACTTATCCGAGTTTCGGATGAAGTAGTCCCCCAGATCATGTGGGAACGAGCCCAATGCGCCGATTGAATTGATTGCATCGTAGAAATCCTCTGCTTTGAATTTGTAGCTCATCTTTTTCTCCGAAATATGCTGCTGGGTTTGCCGAATTCTTCACGAATATTGCGCATCAGGATCATTACCCGTAGCGCTACCACGAGCGTTACACTTATGTTCATGAAGATTCGGTAGTACATAACTGCTCCTTAAGTTGTTTTACCTTGTACTCTAAGTCCCGATTCTTCTGGGCTAAGCGGTTGTATGTTTCGCTGTTCTTACCGAGCATGTTGAGGAGGCGTTCAATACAAGCCTCTCGGGTTTCTCCCTTACGGCGTTTTAGTCCTTCGTCTAAACTCATGCTGCAGCGGCTTCTCGTTCTGGCCACTTGACCTTTACTTCTGATACATGACCACAGCGTCTGCATCTGACCTGTGCGGTATTGTCGTAGTGAAAAGTCTCAATGATGTCATTCAGGTGTCCACGCTTCTTGTCGGTGCGTGGGTTGATCTCGTTGCACTTCCACGAGGTGCGATTGATGCGGGATTTTTGTATTCGCTTTCCTTTACCCAGATGTTCGCTTTCCTTCCAGACTGCGAAGGGCATGTGGAAGGGTAGTGGTATTAGCTTTTCCATACCTAGCGCAGCGGCGATCGACTTCACGTATGGGCGAAATATGTCACTTGTTCTCATGGGTATACTCCTTGGGTTATTCCAAGAACTCTAAGAGCTCTTGCATTCGGATGTCCTTGCCTTCCATCACTGAGAATACTTTCTCGTCAGCGGTGTGCCTTGCACAGACCATGATGTTCTCTGTCAGGTACTCTTGACCGGCGCGGTAAACACGTGCCAGCCCCTGCCTCATTATGTCGGGTCGATATGTCGGAGAAGCCCAAATGGACGCAGTTGCCCGAGTGAGTGTAAGCCCATGCGCAGCGCTTTCAGGCTGTAAGAAAAGAGTTTGGTAGTCACCTGCTTGGAAGCCTCGCACGATGCTATCTCGTTTTTTGTCAGGAACAGCGCCATATATCGATTCATAGGAGATACCTTCTTTGTCAGCTAGTTTCTTGAGTTCTGCGAGTTGGTGTTCCCAATTGAAGAACACGATACTATGTTTGCGTTCTTTTACTAATTCAATTACGAGTTGAACTCGTTCCGGGAATAGAGCAATTTTGTTTCCAGCGGATGAGTAGACTGACCCAGAGGCTATCTGGATTAGTTTACCCGCTAGTACTGCTGCGTTTCCTGCTTGTACGCTCTCGCCTTTAGCTTCTATGATGGCATGCTCTTTCATCTGGTTGTAGACTTTGCGATGAGCTGGTGTCAAGTCATAGAAGATTTTGCGTTGAACGTTTGGCGGGATGTCTACGCAATCTTCGAATTTGTGCCGTATTGTTACGTCGGATATGAGCCCGGCAACTATGGTGCTGGCGTTCGCTTTGTCGCGCCACTGACGGTGTTCAGGACGAGGTCCTACTTGTACGACATCACACATCTCTGTGCGGAATTTATAATAGCTTGTTCCCAGTCGGCAGCCATCGTCCACAAGGAACATCTGGTGCCACATATCAATGACGCCCTTAGGCATCGGTGTTCCACATAGCAAACGGCGGAACTCGAAGTGATCTTTTACTTTTGCAGCTGCCTTTGATCGGGCAGAGCTGGGGTTCTTGTACGCGGTGGCTTCGTCGATTACGATCTCATCGAACTTCTTAAAGAAGCTAGGTGGTTGTTTCTCAAGCCATTTTACGGCATCGAGGTTGGTGATATAGATGTCAACCTCATCGTTGAAAGCGCGTTCCCTATTGGCTGCGTTGGCCACTACATAGGTAAACTCCAGTGGGAAGAATTTATCTATGTCGTCACCCCATGCTACTTGCATGATGGACTTCGGGCAAAGCACTAACAGACAGCCTCCTCCAGCCCGTCTGCGTGCCGCCCACGCTTCCATTTCCGACCGAGTCTTACCGGTACCCGGATCGGATGCATCATACGTACATGGTTCGTTGAGCAAGTGGTCGCGTGTCTCCCCTTGATTCTGAAACATTGGTGGTACGCCCGGTGCTTCATAGAATTCTACGGGCACGTCTACCTTTTTCCGACGAACGGGTTTCTTGATCTTCGGCATAGCCTTGGCCTTCCGCTTAGGGGCAGCTTTGGGCTTTGCTTTGACTTCAGCCTTCTTTTTTGGTGTCGTGTTCCAAGGCATCTTTCAGATCTTCCTTCGTATGTATATCGTCGCGAATTTTACCGAAGCCTCCGGGGCCAATGTCTCCGGGCTTAGCTCCGTTCATTTTGTTTGGTTTGCACATCAGGCAACCCGCACGTTGGTTCTTTGTTTTGCGGTACTTGTGGTGGCTCATCGTAAGACTACGTTTACAAGCTTGTTTGGTATATATACAACATTTTGTATACTGTACGGGCTAACATTATGTTTCATTACAGCAATGGTAATTGCTTTTGCTTTAATATATAGTGCGGAGAAATCTTTAGCTTCGAGCTCGATTTCACCTTCCGCTTTGCCATTGACTTGCAGTAAGAGGTTCATAATCTTGTCCTTTGTAGCTTTGCTCTTAGGGGGTAGTTCAGCTGCAGCTGGCGTTCAGCTGCAGCTGGCCAGCGACATCATCCGATGTGTTCTTGGACTGAACTACCCTATTAAGTCCGACGCCCAGCGGCATCAGCTGGGACTAATTGGTGTAAGCTCAAGCACCTAGCAGGTTGCCGCTCCTCGTCGGGGTTCTTTACTTCACGTTCGTAACTTGCGGCTGCAACTTCTCCAGCAGAACGTGGTATTCCTTTTCTGTTTGTTCGGTATTGTCCGGCGGGTTAAGCGTGCAATCTCCTGTGCCACAAACCCATTTGTTTGCTCCGGTCCGATATGGGCAGAACCGACAAGCGTATTGGCTAGGCTTGGCTTCGAATTTGACATCGTCTGTCATCTTCTTACCGCGCTTGTCAAAGCCTTTCATGAACCGCATGCCTTGGTCCCGTGAGTACTGCTGCTGAGCCAATTCGTCTTGGTCGAGGTACCAGACCTCGGTGGTGATGAATTCAGTCTCAGGGTATCTCACGAGCGTTGCCAGCTGATACAATTGGATCTGCTGACCGTGCTTAATTTCGTTGCCGTAGCGTTTGCCTGTCTTGTAGTCAATGGCTACGGCTTCGTTCTGGTTGATCCAGATGAGTAAATCGATGATGACCGTGAGCCAACGATCTTCAGTACTCGTTGTTGGGTTCCAGTCCCGGTCGAAGTACCATTTGTGCTCTGCAGTCAGGTTCTCCCGGGGTACTGCACGTGCATGCAGGAACTCCTTCTCGAAGTTCATCATCTCGGGGATCATGTTGTCTTCTTCACGTTTCACGAACTTCTCTGAGTGATCGTGAACCCTTGTGCCCCGGTCTGCCGCTTTGTTCCCGTCGGGACGGCGTATCTCCGGGAGGTATTCCGAGTATGCAAGCTGAGCCCGTTTGGGGCATTGCTCATATACGCTAAGCCTTGAGAAGCTCCAACGTTCAATCATAGTGACTCTCGCTGTTTTTGGCCTTGTCGTAGCGTGCGTCGAGTATCCGGCGCAGTAACTCCGAGCGGCTCAGTTCGAGGGCCTTGGCTTCCTCATCGAGGAGTTCAAGGATGCGTGGTGTAGTGGTGATGTTTATACGTAACATGCACACACTATATACGCACCCAAATACAATGTCAAATAGGTAAACAGCTGTTGTGGGCAAAACACTTGGTGGTGTTAACATCTTTCCAGATGCAGATGTATGATCTGGCTGCGATAGCGAGTCAATTACTGCAGAGCAGGTGTACTGTAAACCTCACTTGGGTTATGACTAGATTCACACAACAGCTGTTATTAGGAGCACTCGCAGGTGCCATATTCGTCACAGCAGGTACGGCTCCACATGTTGCAAAGGTCGCACCATTCCCTCTGTCCGCCACATTTGTCGCAGTAATCTTCTTGCGATCTGTCGAATTCATCGTCCAGAATGGATTGTTCGGACTTGAATCCCACTATGCAACCTTGGGCATTGGGGTGGCCTTGACGTCATGCTCGCTCTTGGCTTTGTACATGACCGAGGTGCCTGTGATGTTGTGCAGCTTCTCGACTACCCGGACTGCTCCGAGGCCAAGTTTACGGCTCTCACGCTTGGCAGCATTTATGGAAGCGAACTCCTTGACGTGACCGTCAGAGTCTTGTATGCGGTGCTTGCAACGTTTGTGAGTTGGTTCAATCATAGTCTTTTTCTCTTCTCGTATTAGGTTGTGGGCTTATGTCTCTGCTTCTATGATGTTTGATCGCAGTATGCCACCGCTTGGCTTGGCAAAGCACAGCTTGTCGCCAATGCGCAGAGGTGTTTGGTACGTCATGATTGAGTGAGTTCTGTTGATGTCGATGTCTAGCATTACTGGTAAAAATATTCCCTTGTGGGGGAGGTGAGGCACGAAGCCTTCAGAGGTCATCGTGCCATATTTGTTTGTGCGTTTGGTGTCAAGCATCGGTCAGTAACCTCGTGTTGAATTCGATGGCAAAGTGGAGTTCGCGGCAAACTAGTTTTGTGATGGCTCGATCAAAATTCTTGCCGCGTTTTGTTTGGCGGATAATATGTCTGTCAACCATGTTCCAGAGTTTGAATATGTAGAGCTCATTCATGGCGGTTTTCTCAGTAATTGTGGGTTTCGTCGATCACTTTCGCCCCATTTGGGATGTCTAAGTGGGAAATATCTCTCGCTACGCTGTTATTGCAGACCCAATAGACCGTTGTATTAGGATCCTGTGGGACTATGCGTGCTTTGTGGTATGTGATGTCGCTTTCGATAGCACCATGTGAGCAGTAGGGACATGCCTTCCATGGTTGCTGCTCTCCGTTTGGGTACAAGCGTCCAGTGTCGAGGCAATCTTCACATTGTTTACCCATGGTATGCGTCCTCTAATTCCTTTTTGGCTGCAGCTGCATTGAAGCCCGAGCAATCTGGGCAGGGCCATTCCCTGAAACTAATGTCGCCGAACCCGGCGTCATCGAGTTTGCCTAGTCCGTGGCATGTTTTACATGGGAACAGGATTTTTCGCAGGATTTCATTTTCCATGCGTAACTCATCCCGGTTTTTGTATCGGTAATCTGGCATTATCTTTTCCGGTCAAGTTCTCGTTGTGCAAACCAGATGATCTTACGTAGATCTCGTTGCCGAGAGGAGTGGCTGCATGTACCTGCACGGTAGCAAGCCTTGAAGATGTTACCCATCGCGAAGTTCATACGGCGATGTTCGATCAGGTCTTGCAATTCTGTTGCTCCCTCGGGTAACCCGTATTGGTGCGGAGTGCTACCACCCGGGGCGCCGAGTACATAGTCACCGAGATTGGGGTGAGTTTGTATAGCTTTGTCATGTTGCTTTACGCGTTCGTCCAAGTCTTCGACGGCTTTGTCTATTTCTTCTTGGGTGAACATCCTGAAGTCGTCATTGGTTTTCCTTATTGTCTTGTTCATAGTTGTAATCCTTCCAAGTAACGGTGGAGTTGCGCTGTATACCGTACTGTTCTTTTCCGCAAGTTTTACATTTACGGTGGTTGCGCAGTTTAGGATGAGTTGTGTCACACTGGTACATGTAGTCATGGCCCAGTACAACACATATTAGCCAGTTCATCGTGTGAACCATAATACAGCGAGGATAGCGATTACCTCTACTGCATATATGATGTACGCGGTATCAGCTTCCACGAGCGTCGAGGAAACCAGCTAACTGCTTGGCATTAGCACGCAGGGTTTCAACTTTCTTGGTGATATATTTGGATTGTGTCTGTACTTCACTGAGGGTATTGATCTGATGTTCACATGCGCTGATGTGATCGATCAGTGCATCATCACTCATGGTGTCCAGAACAATACCATTGACGAGCGTTTGGGTTTTGATCTTCATTTTAAATTCCTCTTTCTTGGGTTTAGGTGGTGAGTACATTCCTTTTAATGCATAACATTGCGCAGAGAGATGCAAACCATCTCCCATATGGCTAGGACAAAGCATACGTTTTTCTATCTTACTAAAATCCATGGTGAGTATTTCTTGTAATTTAGCTTCCTTGTCTTTTGCTATTTGCTCGGCCATACGCTTGGCTGTAGCTCTTAGTTCTTTGTCTGCAAAGTCGTATTGTTCTTTGCTTATTCCGTGGTTCGAGAACTTTATGTTTTTATTATATCGTGCGCCGTATCGTGCTCGTTTTTCTTGTTCTATGGCTTCGTCTGGGTTAATAAGTTTTGGGTTTGCGCGTTCGAAGTCCTTCCACCTGTAATACTCGTCAGAAGTAGCTTCGTCGCTTGGGATCATGTTCCATTTGCCGAAGCGAAATTGATTAGACCGTAAACTGCCTAATGACATTGGCCCCTTGAGTTTGTGTTTGGTTCTTACTTCTCTGGCTATGGTGCTGACTATATTATAAACAGCTTGTTTGCGGTCCTTTTCGGTGAGACCTGTGTTAGCGGCCCATGCTATTCGTATGCAGAGTGCGCGGCTTTCGTTGATTAGACGAAAGACTTGCTGTGTTACGGAGCGATGCTGCATTGGGTTTCTCCTAGGTTAGTCGTTTTCGTATTCAAACTCCACGTGCTCAAGTTCAACTATGTCGTTATCAAATACGTTTTCGATACGAGCTTGCATTTCGTCTTCGAAGTTTGGAGACACTTCTGTATCCACGTTTGTATATAGAATGATGCGCAATCCAGCCCTCATGATTTCTTTTCCTCCTGCTTCTTTTTACCGAAGATGCGTTCCCAATTATCGCGGTACTTTTTGTTTGGTACACGCGATCGTGGGTGCTCTTGATGTCCTTTGTCTTCCTTCATTTCTTATCACCGGTGTATTCACCGAGGTAGCCGTCGAGCCACTCTTTGGGTGATTTGTTGGTCCATTCGGCATGATCGTGTATTGCCCATAAGGAGTGGGTCATGCGCTTCCCATAGCTCTCACGTACCTTTTTAGGTACACATCCTAATGAGTCTAGCGCTGTTGTGAAGCGCTTCATGGTGACGCCTTCCCATCCACCCTGTTGGAATATGTCTGATACTTTGATTAGCGCTTGGTTGAATGGTGGCTCTTTATTTACCAGTCGTTCCTTGATGAGGATCTCAAGGTCCGTACCGCTCATGTCGGTAATCAGTTCCTTGTATTCGTTGGTAGGTGGTAACATAGCTGGATTGAATTCAGTTACATTCCTTTCTTGCAGCCAGTTAATTACGATCTCGTGTCCTTTCTTCTGCTCTAACCACGCATAGAAGTTACGATAATAAGTCTCACTCTTCGGAGTGACATCGCACCAGATAGTGAAGTACCGTCCATCGCCTTTCGATATCTTCAAGGCGTTGCGATGGTTCGACATGAAGACACATTGTACGAGGTTAGGTGTGGTGTAGAACCCCGCTCCAAATAACCGAACGCGTAGCTCATATGGGGGAGCTGCCAGCATTGGTTTGAGTTTGTTTTCGATGTTGAGTTTGTCGAAGTTTTGAATCTCTTGGAATACAACAAGCTTTGTGTGGTGCAAGTAATCAGTGAATTGCTCTTTCAACTCTTCTGCAGAGGGCTCAGCCACATTGTACGAACCGAGGAATTGCTTCACTGGTTCAATCAGCGTGTCTTTACCAATGCGTTGGGGACCACCAATCAGTACTGCGTGATTGATCTTCTTGTCTTGGTGTTGCACCATGAATGCAAGCCAGTTAAACAGATGCTCGCGATCGTCTTTGTTCGGTATGAGCCAACGGGCATGCTTCAACCACGGCTCTATGTCGCCTTCCTCGGGGATGATTGTGACCTGTTCCTTCCACAGGTTCACTACCTTTGTATCCTTCCATGTTGTTACACGTGGATGCCCGGGCAGGTAGATCATTGTGTCTACGCGCACTAAAGCGGGGTGCTGTAGCAGTGCTGTGCCTGCTTGTGGCCTCCGATGTATATGAGCGTATGCGTGATTTATTGCTTCGAGCCGGTGCAGTGCACCTGATGCAAAGTCGTAGAGTCTGTCTTGGTCGACAACGAGCGCATATCTTCGTACGAGCGCATCGATGCTGCCATCGTCCTCGGCGCTATTCTCGATCGGGTCAAAGTCTTCATGGTTGTCATGCAGCTCAATGGCTGCCATGAGGTCTGCGATGCCTTTATCTTTGCAGTGCTCGTGTTGGCACTTGAAGGCATGCTGACTGTACCCGCTGTAGTTGGGTAGCATTAGCACGCAGCCGTCGTCAACCCCACCGGTATGCTCATGGACCCATGGGCATGTGATGTCAAACTTTCCGGGGCTGATCTTGTGCTTCACCGCACCTTGCTCGTACAAGTGAGCGAGGATGACGTCGCCACCTTCTGCCTGTTCTGGTACGGTAGAGTCAACGTCTTTTTCTTTGACGTCGGGCAAGGCTGCTATCTCGTCGAACTGACCATCAAGCATGCCAAGTCTTTCCGCAGCGGGGAAAGGTGGTTTTCCGTTTATAAATTCAGGGTTGGCAATATAGATGGGCTGCTGTGCGTCATATACTTTGACGTCGATCATGCCAGAAGCGCCTGCCCACGCTTTTATTGATTCGAGCGTTGCTTGCTCTTCAAGTATTCCGCCTATCCGTAACCTGACTGCATTGGGTTTTTGGCCTGCCTTCGAGGTCCAGTAGTAAAAGAGACGGGTGTCATCCAGTTCTTTGAGCTTGCCGTCTTGTACCAAGAGCTCACGCACACGTTCAGCGCCAGTTTGGTCAAGTGTTAAGTCCGGGAGGATCAAGGTGTCCACATCTAAAAGCACGATGGAGGCAGATCTTGCTTTTAGAGTTGCTTCTTGGTCCTCCCGAGCGAGGGTAAGACGTCTGTGTTTGTCAGATGGGCGACTTAGAACATGGTCAGTTGGTGCTCCGTAAACAAAGAAACAGTATTCGTTCTTGCTGAGCTCGGCCAGATCCTCGTACAAGGCGTCTATGTTTGTGATAGCCAGTTTGTAGAAGTCAAATTCGTAATGCTTTTGATATGACTCGATTTTCCAGTTGTCTGGGTCTTCGATATCGATTTTCTTGTTACATGGCTTGTTCGATTCAAGTACTGTGACGTAGTCATCAAGTACTGTGTCAATGGGTTGCAGCATTGGGGGCGCTGCTGTCTTTTTCTTGGTGTTCCAAGCCACGAGTGTTCCTCCGAGCGTCTGTGCAGTAAATTACTAGGTGAGGTTCCTCAGCATACGCCCTTCGTGTGTATAGTCAAGTAACCCGTTCGGGAGGTACTGTATTTCGTTCCTCGTTCTTTTCATTCGCACCACCGTCTATGCGCATCAGGTATCGCTCCGGGAATACGTTTATGTCCAGAGTGAGTCCGCTTCGTTTGCTTACCCACGGGACTGCTGTGTCTATTTCCCAGCAGTCATTGTAGTCTGTGTTGGCTTTAAACTGCGCAGCATCAGGGTGGCCTATGAACTTGAGGCATGTTACTTCTTGTCCTGCTGCTTTGCCCTTGAGGATTATTGCTCGGCACCCGGGGACAATTGGTATTAAGTCAGACATGTCTATCTCCAACGAGGTATCCGTGCATCTTTATATATGCACAATAGGATACAATACTGTTTATTCCGTAGTCGCGTCTCCCACTTTTTGCCCACGCCCGGTTGATTTGGCGTCGTGCTCGGCGCACAGTACCCGTGTTGCCCCATTTATCTGGGTGACCTCGTAGCATGTAGAGGTCGTATGGTTGGTCGCAGTGGTGCATTGTTGTCAGAACTTGATGACTACGTCTGTACATTCTTCTCGACCTGCGGCGAGTCCTCGTTCGAATCCGAGGGTTGCTACGTGCTTGGTCATAATCAATACGGCCCCTCTGTACAGGAACTGTAGGCAGTGAGCTGGGCTCTTGGCCTCTGGGATTTCTTGCCAATTCTCTTTGCACCAATCCAAATTCTCGGCGATAGGGGTATCAAATATCTCTGCTGCTGATTCGAATGAAATGGCATACGCAAGCAATGAGGGCTCTTCAGCCAATAGCTCTTCTGTCCACAACAGCCCTAAAGCAAGTCCTATTGCCAGCAAATTGTACGTAAAAGCTTTCTTTAAGGTCGGTATAAGGAAGCGGGTTGAGTCTTTCATAGTGTGTACTCCGTGTGTTAGGTGGTTGGGATTTTGAAGTCAGGTTGTGAGTTTTGAAGGAAGAATTGGGTCATATTTCCTTCATACCCGCAGTTTGTGGTAAGAAAGCAACAAATTATGTCACCATGTCACCTCATCCGTCACTCCTTGAAGTTGCATGAGGACCATGTTGTAAGTCCTTGAACTCTAAGTGCGAAAGAGGCCCATGTCACCTTGTCACCTCTTATTTATATATAGATAGATATAGTAATATAATATACATACACCCCTCTATAACAACACGCTCTATACACCTCCCGGGGCTTGGTGACATGAGGTGACATGGTGACAAATAGGGTATTATGATGAGAATCAAATGGTTAGGTCTGTCACCATGAAGTGACAAAGGCCAAAAAGGGCCCTTTTTAGGGGTAAATTTTGTAGTTTGGTCCCATTGTGGGTATGTTCATACCCATTATGGGGTATACAACCCCACTGTCCACGCCCGGACCTTAAGAGATAAGGACCCAAGCTCCGAAGAGCCCGGGTCCTTGCCTTGGAGGAATAGTGCTGGGTTCCTAGAACCCAGACTTCTGTTTACCTACCGGGTTGCTAGATTGTGTCGCCCGGGGTATTAGGAGTAATAACTCCATATCAATAATTTATAGGGGTGAGGTGTTCTGGTTTTTAATCGCCCATGACTCTGTCCTCTTGCGGTTAGGTAGGGAGCAGTTTAAACAGGACATGCTTAGGTCACTGGGTTGCAATCACTTAAGTGACGACCTGCAACCGTTTTAGCCGGATGGCTCCACCATCATCGGGGATACATTTCTATACCCCGCATCCATTCATCGGGGTCG
>Ga0114922_10001001_pt1 | contig 26943 bp, 19 predicted proteins | sample AartaG_FD_100975 | JGI IMG/M metagenome (GOLD analysis project Ga0114922, IMG submission 100975) | Deep subsurface microbial communities from Aarhus Bay to uncover new lineages of life (NeLLi) - Aarhus_00045 metaG | ecosystem: Environmental > Aquatic > Marine > Oceanic > Sediment | place... | reverse complement strand
TTAGGCTCAAGCCCAAGTTGTACCAGGTCGTGCTTTACCGCCGATGCATCCAGGATTCGCATCACTACCTTTTCACCATATATTGTCGGGATTACCGATACTCGAACGTCTATACTTCGACCGGATGTCTTCATTTTGAATCGTCCGTCCTGGGGCAGCCTGCGCTCGGCGATATCCATCCGCGCGACAATCTTAATTCTGGCGATTACCGCTGCCTGCATCTTTTTGGCCGGCGGTACCATATCACGGAGCACACCATCAATTCGCATGCGAACCATCGTTGTTTTTTCCTGCGGCTCTATATGAATGTCACTTGCTCTGCTTTTGACCGCCTGGCTCAGGAGCAGGTCAACGAACCGAATCACCGGCGCTTTATTTGCATCTTCTTCGCCGCTGGTTTCCTGTTCCTCTGAAAATGCATCTTCCGCTATTGTCCTTTCTTCGTCGCCTTCACCCTCAACAATGCTGCGAAGCTGTTGTTCTTCAACATCCGAACCGTGATAAATCAACTCTATCACCCGGCGAATTTCCCGGGGTGAGCTAATTGCCGGCTTAATCTGACGCTTCATTTTCAGGGCAACTGTATCTATGGCGATAACGTTGAGCGGGTCAGCCATCACAACGACAACTTTGTCATCAGCCTCACCTATAGCCACAAGACAGAATCGCTTGGCGAGGCTCTCGGGCAACTTACGGGCGATATCCATATCTATCTTGTCCATCTTGCTCGTATCATCTAAACGGATATACTCCATCGAGAGGTGCTCAGCCAGGGCGAGAGTAACATCCTCTTGATTTAGCTTCTCAAGTCGAAGCAGTATCTCACCCAGCCGACCGCCTTGCTTGCTTTGCTCGTTTAGAACTTTCTCCAATTCTTCGCGGCTTATCAGACCTTTTGAAACAAGCAATTCACCGAAAGGAAGATTGGCTTCCAATTCCGCCTCAGGAGTTTTGGAGGTGGTTTGCTTTGATCTAAAAATCTTGGAGATGCTTTGTGCCGAGCCCATCCGATTAATGTAACCTCCACTTCAAATACGGATACATACGCCTCTACTACTACTAATAGGCACACTGCTGTTTATCGACTCTAATTGGTGAGTGGTTAATTGGAGAATAAAAATACTCACAACTCACCAGACTCCTTGTTTAAAGATAAAATAAATACCAGCAAAGACAAAAAACCGCCTTTGTTTGGTTTCTTGGCGATAGTAAATAATCGAACTTCATGCTTTTTCGGACAATCTGCGGAAGTGATTAAGTCCTATCTTGTAATTCAATGCTGCAGGACGTTGAAATTCCTTGCATTCAGGCAGACTGTCCACGATCTTAAATGCGATGTAACCCCTTGTTCACAAAAGCTTTATACTGCTCGACTTTCGATGCCGGATGCTCGATGCTCGTCGAGAATCAAGTATCGGGTGTCGAGATTCGAGACTGCTTGTGTAAAGCCTGTTATGGTTTATAGGACGGTTTGGTAACGTTGTCTTATCAGGAACAAAACCTCTGTTTCGACTCTGATAGTTCGGAGTGGTTCTTAAAGATTTACACTATCGAGCTTTGCGTTACTAATGGAATACAGAGTGGCACCCTCAAACTTGTTTGGGGGTGGCCTTGGCGGTAAAGCCTGCCTCTCTCGTCTCGGCGCTCGTCGGGGCGGAGCCCGCCTTAGCCCGGAAGGCCGAGGCCGTAGCGGGATCTGTAAATTTTTAGTTTCATTCGTTTTGCAAAGACCAATAAAATTCTTGACGAAACGGCAGGAATCGTTAATACTGTTACCACCTAAGACATTGTTGTCTGGGAAGTGCGCAAATAGAAAATCTTGCGGATGTGGCGGAATTGGCAGACGCGCAGGCTTCAGGTGCCTGTGGGCTTCGGCCCGTGGAGGTTCGACTCCTCTCATCCGCATTAAACCCACCTTATACCAATTGCATTTAAAAATTGCCGAAAGAATTATACATAATATAACTGGAAAGCCTGGATTCCTGCTTTCGCAGGAATGACAAGCTGAGGCAATCGGTAATCAATAACTAAAATTGGTATTAATCGCCCAAATCAGCCTTTTTGCGCTCATATTCGCGAAGTATTCAACTCTTTAACGAAAATTGTGCAAATAGGCCGATAAATAAGGAATAAACTAACCCCCGTTTTCACGGGGGCGGGCAATAGGTTCGCGCAGCTTAAAAGAACGCTATGCTTCAAATTTTACAAGATTTAGAATCCGCCATTGGCGGAACGGCAGGTCTCAGCCCTGTAGTTTTGCTCGGTCCGGGCCTGGTTTGCGTTATAGCCGGTTTATTTATCTGGCTTGGCGGCCTGGGCTTTAGAAAGACTTTAGTTGCTGTTGCCGGCGCGATTTGTGGAGGTATTTGTGGTTTTTTTGCAATCGGCCAAAATATCATCTCGACAGCGTTCGCTGCAGCTCTAACTGCAGCCCTCGCAATGGTATTTGAAAGGCTATTTATCGCAATACTTACAGCCGCATTGGCTGCGGCGGTTGCCTTTGTCGTTTTGGCCGGGCCACACATTGAATACGCACAAGAAGCAGTCACAGTAAGGCCAAGCGAAATGTCAGCTCAGGGCACAGTTATCAGTGTTCGCAAAAGTGCGGAAATAATGAAAGATTATATAATCGATGCCAGCCAAAAGGTAAAACAAGCTGGTTTACAAATGTCCATACATCACTGGGCGATAATAATGGTGTTGGCACTGATTTTTATAGTGGCGGGAGTTTGCCTGTGGCGCTTGGCCATGGCTTTGTGCTGTTCGGTCTTGGGAACGGTGCTCATTTTCGCCGGTATGATTTTGCTGTTGTTGCATAAAGGGGCTGTGCCTGTAAGCATCATCTGCAGTAAGTCATCATATTATGCCACTGCCTTTATAGCAATGACGGCTTTCGGCACGATTGAGCAGCTATTACTTTGTAAACATCCAAAAACACACTCGGGGCGAAAAAGAGGAATTGGTAAGAATAAGGAAGAACCCGACCGAACAAAGGAAAGATGGCGGACAACATAACAGCTCCTGCGTTTTGCGAAAAAAACGAGCTAAAAAGAAAATTTAAGGAGAAAGATAATGGATTGTGTTACCATCCTTGCACAGGCGGTTGAAACTGCCGGTCCACAAGCCGCGGAAGAAGCAGTTGTGCCAATCGAATCCTTCTGGGCATATATTACTTCTCTCAATCTAGTTGAAGCGGCAACTTTCATATCTTTCGGTGCCGTCTGTCTTCTCTACGGCTGGCGAGTCTTCAAAGTATTGGTTGTAATCAGCTTTGCTTTGTTAGGCCTGTTTCTTGGCATAGTAATTACTGATAAAATCGTCGGCCTTAACAGCCAGCTCATAGGCGGACTGATTGGCATGGGTCTGCTGGCGGTTCTTTCCGTGCCCCTGATGAGATGGTCTGTTTGTATATTGGGTGCGGTTGCCGGCGGAATACTCGCATCCGGTATATGGTACGCTTCCGGATTTTTGGAAAGATACATCTGGGCCGGGGCGCTTATTGGGATGGTTGCCGGCGGCATGATTTCGTTTATAATTTTCAAAGTTGCCGTCATACTGTTTTCCAGCCTTGGCGGCAGCGGATTAATCGTCGTAGGAATCCTGGCGCTTTTATATCGTTATCCGGATACCTCCGGGAGCGTGGAAAACGTTGTATTTACTCAAAGATGGTTTCTGCCCGTTGCCCTGATGGTGCCGACGTTAACAGGCATATTCCTACAGAATAAATTCATAAAGAGCTCAAAAGACTGGGACCTCTAACCTTTTAGATTTATCCGGCCTTAAGCAGAGCATTTGTCCGCGACGGCCGCCGCCCGGGCCCAGAACCTGCGAACCCATATATAAAGTAACACAGATTGCTACAAAGATTTGTTAAGGGAAGAATCCCTTTTTCCTGCGTAAAACCACCCCCACCCGGGCTGAGCGGAAAGAACGACCACGGGCCCAACTATCCTAAGCACTTATCCTTTATCTCAGGAATTCAATAACGCTTTCGCGATAAACTTCTAAAAGTCTCGATTTTACTTTCCCATTTATGGGTGTCAATCCCGGTCAACAGCCTTTCGTTTGACCGCCACAACTTACACAAACGTTTCCACACAATTCCAAATAATTTCATACCACACCTCCGAAATATTTAAAATATTATACCACAAAACTCGTTTCAATGCCAGCTTAAAAATTGATAAATATTGTTTAAGAAACGTATTAGTGCGCGCTGAGGCAACCAGCAGGACTTTTTATCAGCCCAAAGCGAAAGATTTCTTCAGCACCCGGCCCATCGCCATACGAAAAAAAGGGCTGTGAGCTTAATACTCACAGCCCCGGCTGTTGGTAAACGGCGAACCGTTTTATGCCTTTCGTTTTCTTAAGAAAGCTAATGAACCAAGAGCCAGCAGAGCAATGGTCGCCGGCTCAGGAATTGACATAGCGCCACTGAAACCGTTGCCCCCGACATAACCGCCGGCCAGCATTTGGGCAAAGCTGCGGTAATTAGTTCCACTTCCACCATTCAAAGACAGCTCAAAATCAAGTCCCGGAGTCTGTGTATAAAGCATCATGTTCAAAGCTGCCGAACCAAGGGCCTTACCAGCGTCTGTTATTACCAGATTGGTAATATCCGTCTGAAAATTAGTGTAGCCACCGGCGACGGTTCCGATCGTCTGCAGGTCACCCGAACCAAGAGTTCCCATCATGTAAATAGCGCTCTTGTCGGCGCTTGTAATCATAATGGTTGAACTGCCTATTGGTTTGACCTCATAGGTATCGCCGCTTCCACTTACTGTGAGAGTGGGGACAAACACCAAAGAGCCGACCAGGGGATCGGCATTACTACCCATTCCACTGTCAACGGCAATATTCTGGTTAAAGCTAAGCGTGCCGGCCCCATCGTAATACCAGCCTCCTCCGGTGTCCGGATTAGGACTGAATTCGACTGCCGGGGTCGCGAAAGCCGGCGCGCCGGCAAAAACCAGCACGGCGAAAATTAATAGTACTAACTTTTTCATTTTGTGCCCTCCGATACTTTTATGTTCCTAAATTTCTATCCGCTTTTTATCTTTGTGCTGCAGACCACCCGCAGCATCTCCGATTGTCTTCTCAATCCGTTGGTTTCGAGTTAATCCCTTTGTTAACTACCGATTTTTTTATATTTGCTCCCCCTTTCTGCCGAACACCCCTGTGGTTGGCTTATCGTTCCTGGCCTGTCTTATTAATGATTGACAAAAAATCTTTTTTCCCCTTCCAAAAATTTCGCTTAAGGTCACTAACCGCTTACTTAGCTAGCGCCTTTTCCTCCGCAGCAGGCTAAAAACACCCCCGAAGCCCAGCAGAACTATCGTTGCCGGTTCCGGAATCGCCGTAATATAGTCCTGCTGCCCATCGTAACTAAAGGCACGAAGGTCTTCCCTCGGTCCGGTTCCATCCAGAGAGTGCAGCATGTAATTGGCTAAATCCGCACCAAAATATTCACAACGGAAACCACGGTCACCCGGTGAACCATCCAACGTCACATCCCAGCCTAAAGAATTCATAGGAAGATCCTCGTGAACTATCTCCCATACCGCTGCGGCAAAAGACGCCGCTTTGGTATTCTGCTGGTAGGTAAATGAACCGCTGCCGACCCAGGATGGGTCAAAGTACCTGCCCCATAGCTCCTCGAGATATTTGGTCTTGGTCAGGCCCATTGTTCCTCCTAAAAGAGTTGTCGGTATCGGACCGTCCTGAGGCATTATCACATCGTATGTCAATGTGCTGCTTGAGACCATCTCCGCCCATTCAATGCAGAAGGCGCCAATCGGGCCGTCGGGCCAAATTTTACCTTCATTCGTGCCGTAGGTCTTCTCGAGCATATAAACTCCGGCATACGCGGAATCAACTTCGTAGCCGGCAGCCCAAATATCCATTACGTCATAGGCTCCACGACCGGTATGGGCTATATCCACAGTACCAACAGGGGTGGCTTTTGTTACGCACGGCAGAATCATAACCGCTGCACAAAAAACTGCTGATATCTTTACCAACTTCAACTTCATCATTTTCCTCCCTCAATTAGCTAATTGGTGAGTGGTTAATTGGTGAGTCGACTACTCTACTCACCACTCACCATTTAACTACTTAACTTGGGTGCTCAATTGGGGAAATTTGAGAACCCCCCATTCCGATTTTGACCACCCCCCGGAACTACTATTACAAAAATTAGTTTATCCTATTTGCTCGCAAAAGTCAAGAGTTTTTAGCAGCAATACCACCGGAAGGATAAATTTTTCTTGGAATGCATCCTTGCCTGCCTAAAAACAAAATAGTTTTAGGACCCAACAGACATCAGACCGACAATTAGCTCTGGATTTTTACGCTAAGTCTGTCACGAGCCAAAAAAAACCTGCCCTGAATTATAGAAGGAACCTGAATTATAGAAGGAAACTATAGAAATGTTCGATTTGGTTGCAGAATGGATATGGCTGGCAAAAAAAATGGGGCTGACCGTGTGGTGACCAGCCCCCCAAATAGAAGAAAGGAGTAGTATTATGTTAGCAAGCATGCTTGCTCTATATATATTATACTTGATATTTGACTAAATGCCAAATTCTATTTTCTTACAAAACCACATTAACGGATATCAGGACATCAGAAAACCAGGATGCAGGATATCAGCAGAACAGGGCATCAGAACAAGCTAATCCGGCTTTATGCAGATCAACCTGATATCCGGATAACCTGATACCCACCATCTGATACCCGGATAACCCTAATAACAGGCTTTTTTAATTCTCTATTGGGGTGAATTCCCCACCGCTTGCGGCGAAGAGTTAAAGTTAATCCACTAAGATACCCCGCTGCTCGCGGCGGGGAGATTCATTGTTGAAAAACTGCTTTTTGAGCTTTTCACCGATTTCCATCATGCAGAACTCAGTTCCATTCAACTACGGCATAGATGTAATCTACCAATGTTTTTCTCTTGGCAACGTCGTCATTGTTTTTGACCTGCAACTGAAGGGAATTTACCTTTTCGGGCGTGTCTACGAAACTTGTTACGTCCCATAAATCTGTTGCCTCATTTGGTTCTCCTTCGTACACAGGAGCATTTATTGACGCCCAGACCATCGGTTCACTCGGCCAGCCTGTGCCGGCAGCCCATTGTAATTTCCCCTCAGAAAATTGTTCTTGCTCGAAGTGTTCCACATAAACAACCACAGACGCTATCGCAGCACCTTCCGGAATAGATATATCTGAAAAATTATAGGATGTGTATAAACCAGAACTGGTTTCCCGCCGATTGTCGTCACTGGCCTGGACAACATCGCTCTCTACTGATAATATTTTCCTGCCTTTTTGGCTGGAACCGTCTGCTGCGCTCGGGGCGGGTGTCACAGGCGTGTTTGCCAGGCCTGTTGTGATGGTAAATGGCTGGGTATTTGAAGCTGGAACACTACCGCTATCTGCGACCTTGACCACAACATCATTAGCCCCCGCCTGGGCGCTGGTCGGTGTCCATTGTATCAAGCCGGTCGCTGCATCTATGGTCATACCTGTTGGCTCGATGGTTAAGGAGTAAGTTAGCGTATCTCCAACATCTGGATCCGTGGCATTCACATCATAAGTATATAGTGCACCCACTGTAGCCGTGGTTACTGGTGTTGAAGTAAACGTTGGCACATCATTTACCGCTTTGACCTTAACATTCACCTTAGCTGTATCAGTTCCACCTTTGCCGTCACTGACAGTATAGGTGAAAGAATCGGTGCCGATAAAGTTCGCCTTGGGGCTATAGCTCAGAGTGTTATCAGCGTTGATGGTGACCGAACCGTTCTTGCCCTGAGTAACAGCAGACGTTGTGAGCCGGTCATCATCCACGTCAGTATCATTCATCAGCACATCAATCGCTGCTATCGGCGTGTCCTCATCCGTCGTCGCATTGTCATCATTGGCCGTCGGTGGGTCGTTGGCCGCCGTTACGGTGATTGACACGGTTGCAGCATTACTGTCCGCCGTCTCATCACTTACCTTGAAGATAAAGCTGTCTGACCCATTGAAATTCGCCTTTGGTAAATATCTCAGGTTTGGCGCTGTCCCTTTTAAGCTTCCGTGAGATGGCCCTTTGACAATACTGTAGCTCAGGGAATCTCCATCGGGGTCATTGCCCACTAAAGTAATCGACACCGATTTATCTTCCTGTGTCGTCACCCTGTCATCTTTGGCCGTCGGCGCATCATTGACCGCTTTGACCATAACATTCACCGTAGCTGTATCAGTTCCGCCTTTGCCGTCACTGACGGTATAGGTGAAAGAGTCGGTGCCGCAAAAGTTTACCTTCGGACTATAGCTCAGTGTATTATCAGCGTTGATGGTAACCGAACCGTTCGTGCCCTGAGTAACAGCGGACGTCGTGAGCTGGTCGTCATCGGCGTCGGTATCGTTCGCCAGCACATCAATCGCCTCTATCGTTGTGTCCTCCCGCGCCCTCGCATTGTCATCTTTGGCGCTCGGCTTGTCGTTGACCGCCGTTACTGTAATTGACACGGTTGCGGTTTCGCTGTCCGCCGTCTCATCGCTGACCTTGAATGTAAAACTGTCTGACCCATTGAAATTCGGGTTTGGCGTATAATTAACATTTGGCGCTGTCCCGCTCAGACTTCCATGGGACGGACATTCTACTATAGTATAGCTCAGCGCGTCTTCTTCGGGGTCACTGCCCTCTAAGGTAATCGATACCGGCGTGTCTTCCTCCGTCGTCACACTGTCGTCCTTTGCCGCCGGCGGGTTCTTCTGTACCTTTGCACCGACATAGCTGGCTGTCGGCGGATCGTTGACCGACTTCAGCGTTATCGAGACGGTTGCAGCAGCGCTGTCCACCGTCCCGTCGTTGACCTTGAAGAGAAAACTGTCTGACCCGTTGAAATTCTCATTTGGCGTATAGATCAGATTTGGCCCTGTACCGCTCAGAGTCCCGCTGGATGGCTCTTGTACTACGCTGTAGCTCAGCGCATCACCGTCAGGGTCACAGCCGGTTAAGGTAATCGACGCCAGCGTGTCCTCCTGCGTTGTTACATTGTCATCATTAGCCGTCGGCGGGTCGTTGACCGCCTTTACCATGATTAACACGGTTACAGGAACGCCGTCCACCGTCCCGTCGTTGACATTGAAGGTAAAGCTGTCTGTCCCGTTGAAATTCGACTGGGGCGTATAGGTCAGCTTTGGTGCTTTTCCACTCAGGCCCCCATGAGAAGGCCCTGTTACAACATTGTAGGTCAGCGTGTCACCATCCGGGTCACTACCAAGTAACGTGATAGACACCGGTGTATCCTCTTCCGTCATAACGCCTTCACCTTCAGTCGCATCAGCGATAATGACCGAAATACTAAGCAGCACCACCAGACAGAATACGTGTTTTAAAAACTTTGTCTCTAACATAACTTTCCTCCGAGTGAAATTTACTGTTTCTAAAAGAAATTTCTTAAAAAAACAGGCCGGCTAAGGTAACCGGCTTTGCCGGCATAAAAACCGACCATCCGCGAAACAGAAAACATAAAAAATAGTCTTTGGACATACTACTCCTCCGAAAAAACTTAGAACACTGCAATATGCAGATACTTATATACTATGCTTTATAGGTTCATTTTCGTTTGACTTCTCCTCCAATCGGCCGTCATGCAGAAGCCCGACATTATGAACCCGAAATTAATTGAGACAGTATACTTTAGTCTTCTCGTATCTGCAAGAATATTTTTAAATAAACTTTTAATAAAAAGTGGTCTCTCGGACCTTTGCAACATCCTGCATCTTTGTTATGTCCTGTAATAGCTGGACTTATCGCAATACGATACCAGTCGAAACCACCCAAATTCCGAAAAGAATAATAACACTACATCACGGTATATATACTCAACAGGCTTTGGACTTACACCCTTTGAGACGCTAATTGACAGATTTTGTCCTTGCAGAATTGCCTCGGCGACCTTACAATTTTTGTTTTACCGGAATGTTCAAAGTTCAACGTTGCGGTCAACCCCCTAAAAATTGGGGGTCGTTTAGCTGTCGCTGGTAAGCCTGCCCTGAGCTTACCGAAGGGGCGACGACATCGAGAATCGAGTATCGAGTTATGTTTGAATCGTTAACTGAGAAATTTAACTCTGTTTTCAGGTCGCTGGCCGGCCGAGGACGCATTACCCAGGCAAACATCTCGGATGCTATGCGGGATGTCCGCAAGGCCCTTTTGGAGGCGGACGTCAGCTACAACGTCGTAAAGCAGTTCTGCAAAGATGTTACACAAGCGGCCATTGGTGCTGAGGTTATAAAGAGTCTTCATCCAGGCCAGGTTATGGTAAAAATCGTCAGCGACGAACTTACAAAGTTGATGGGCCCGGTCGATACCCGTATCTATTTTGTATCACCCGGCCCGACCGTAATTATGTTAGCCGGCCTCCAGGGCTGCGGCAAGACCACCACCGCCGCCAAGCTCGCGAAATATCTCATCGCAAAGGGTAAAAAACCGCTCTTAGTGGCCGACGACCTCCAGAGACCCGCTGCTATCGAGCAATTGATTGTTCTCGGTCGGCAGATAAATATTGATGTTTACAGCGAGGACAGCAAAAACGCCGTAAAGGTCGCGAAAAATGCCGTAAAGCACGCCCGTAAAAACAACCACGATGTGGTCGTGCTCGACACAGCAGGCCGACTCCACATAGACAAGGAAATGATGACCGAGATTGCCGACGTCGCAAAAGCGGTCAATCCGCACCAGATTTATTTAGTCTGTGATGCGATGACCGGCCAGGATGCTGTTAATTCAACCAAAGAGTTTAATGAAAAACTCGAGCTCGACGGCGTCATCTTGACAAAACTCGACGGCGATGCCCGCGGCGGGGCCGCTCTCAGTGTAAAAGCCGTGACCGGAAAGCCCATCAAGTTCATCGGCATAGGCGAAAAGCTGGACAAGCTCGAAGAATTTCACCCCGACCGTATGGCCGGCAGAATCCTCGGGATGGGCGACGTCGTAACGCTCGTTGAGAAGGCTCAGGAACATTTCGAAGTGGAAGAAGCCGAGAAGCTGCAAAAGAAAATGGCCAAAGGAAGTTTCGGATTTGACGATTTCCTAAAGCAGATGCAGGCCGTCAAAAAAATGGGCGGCATGAAAGATATGCTCAAAATGATGCCCGGAATGGGTGGGCAGCTCAAGGACATGGACTTCGACGGCGCCGAGCTCAATCAAACCGAAGCGATTGTCTATTCGATGACACCTGCCGAACGACGCGACCCGGACATTATAGATTCCTCCAGACGAAGACGCATTGCCGCAGGCGCGGGCGCTGAAGCTCAGGATGTTTCCGGCCTGGTAAAGACATTCAAACGCAGCAGAGATATGATGAAGGCAATCAGCGGCGGAAGCCTCGGCGGGCTGAAGAACATGCTCTCGGGTGGGTTTAACATGGGCGCGCTGAACCAAATGATGACCGGGGGAAGAAAAATAAAGCAGCGCTCTAAAAGAAAAAGAATCATAAAGCGAAGGGGCAAAACTAAGCGACGATAATATTTGGCTGTCATTCCCGCGAAAGCTTGTCCTCGACTCCGATCGCGGGCGGGAATCCAGTATTTAGCCCCTTAATTTCCTTATTGTGGGTTGCTAATGGAAAGACGTCATTATGAATAAAAACTTAAACCGTCGTAATTTCTTAAAGCTTGCCGGCGTAACCGCCGCCGGGGCGATGCTGCCCGGCTGCGCAGAAGAACTACACCAAAGTGCAGGCAGCTCAGCTAATAAGCCGAACTTCATTATCATTTTCTGTGACGATTTGGGCTATGGCGACATCGGCTGTTTCGGCTCAAAGAAGCATCGCACGCCAAACATCGACCGAATGACTGACGAAGGCATGCGTTTTACGAGCTTCTATGTAACCAGCGGTGTATGCACACCATCCCGGTCGAGTCTGATGACCGGCTGCTATCCACGCCGAGTTAATATGCACCAAAGCGGAAGAAACGAATGGGTGCTGTTCCCGGTTGCCAATAAGGGACTAAATCCGAATGAAATCACCATCGCCGAGGTGCTCAAAGCTCAGGGCTACGCCACTGCGTGTGTTGGCAAGTGGCATTTGGGGGACCAGCCGGAATTTCTGCCCACACGCCAGGGCTTCGACTACTACTACGGCATCCCGTACAGTAACGATATGGGAGCCAGGCAGCGCAAGCAGAATCCGCCGCTGCCGTTGCTGCGAAATGAAAAGGTCATCGAAGCGCCCGCCGACCAGAACACCCTGACAAAGCGCTACACTGAGGAGGTGCTCAAGTTCATCACCACCAATAAGGACAAATCGTTCTTTGTTTATCTGCCGCACACCATGCCGCACAATCCGGTGCATTCGAGCGAGAAATTCCGCGGCAAGTCCGCCAATGACGGCTATGGCGACTGCGTAGAAGAAATTGATTGGTCCACCGGCCAGATACTTGAGACGCTCAAGAAGCTTGACATCGATGACTGCACGCTAATTGTGTTCACCTCCGACAATGGCGCAGCTAAAAGCTGGGGTGGCAGCAATCTGCCGCTTTCAGGGTTCAAAGGCAGTACGATGGAAGGCGGTATGCGCGAGCCGGCCGTGTGTCGCTGGCCCGGCAAAATCCCCGCAGGCAAAGCCTGCGATGAACTGGCTTCGACGCTGGACCTGATGCCGACATTAGCACGACTGGCAGGTACAAAGCCACCAACCGACCGAATCATCGACGGAAAGGATATCTGGCCGCTAATGGCCGGCAAAAGAGGAGCAAAGTCGCCGCACGAGGCGTTTTACTATTATAAGATAGACCAGTTACAGGCGGTGCGCTCCGGCAGATGGAAACTGCATCTGCCCTTCGAGATAAAAAAACGCAACCAGGAAAAGGCTGCATCTAATGCTCCGCTAAAACTATACGACCTCGAAGCTGACATTGGCGAAACAACAAATGTCGCGGCTGACCATCCCGAAGTGGTCAAGCGTCTTCTTGCCTTGGCGGAAAAAGCACGCCAGGACCTCGGCGACCTCAATCGCAAGGGCAACAACCAGCGACCGGCCGGCTGGGTAGTAACTCCGATGCCATTACTTTTTTCATCAAAACCGCAAGATAGTTATTGATAATGGAAAAACGATAGTGTAAATAGTTAGCCCTCCAATTTATTGGAGGGTTGTTTAGCCATCGCCGGCAAGCCTGCCCTGAGCGGCTCGACTGAGCTCGCCGAAGTCTTGCCGATAGGGCGATGCTTAAAAATTTGAAATCAATAATATGGCGATAATAAATAAAATTTCAATTGAGCAATACCTGAAAAAAGTTGCCCGTTTTTCGAACAGCGACTATGGTATGATGATAAGAAACCAGTTTAAGGATATCGAGGGCGCCAGCGAGCTGGGTATGCTTGCGGCACCGAGCGAAGAGGAGTTAGAGCATTTGAGAAAAGCAGTAGCGATAATGACGCCGGATGAAAAACAAAACGCCGGCAATTTAACTGATGAACAGATACAAAGAATCGCATCCGATGCACAGATTGACCCCGCGAACTTTGCTATCTTCATAAACGGCTACGCATTACATTGCAAACGTGTTTTGTGATTTGCACCGGGCATCTCACGGAAATTGATTATAAATTAAAGAAAGGAAAAAATTATGGCAGTAAAGTTAAGAATGACCAGGATAGGCAGGCGGCATCGGCCGTTCTTTAGAATCAATGCGGTTGAGTCCCGCACGCCGCGGGATGGAAGGATACTTGAAAAGCTGGGCCATTACGACCCGATCGAGAAGGACCCTGCCAGGCAGATTGTCCTCAATCGCGAACGTACAGAGTATTGGCTCGATAAAGGAGCAATACCATCCGATACGGTCTCACAAATTCTGCTTCACCAGGGTATCAAACACAAATACGCCGAACAAAAGGCTGCTCGCCAGGCAAAGGCCAAGGCCATAGCCGGCGCCAAAGGTAAGCTCTTCAACAATACTCAAAGAATTGCAGCAAAGAAAGAAGCTGAGGCAGCAGCCGAAAAGATAAAAAGTGAAGCTGATGCCAAGACCAAAGAAGCAGAAGCTAAAGCTAAAGCTGAAGCCGAAGAAAAAATCAAGGCCGAGGCCGAAGTAAAAGCCAAAGCTGAGGCAGCAGCCGAAAAGGCAAAAGCTGAAGAAGATGCCAAGACCAAAGAAGCCGAAGAAAAAGCCAAAGCCGAAGCCTCCGAAGAAAAGGCCAAAGTAGAAGCCGAAGCTAAAGCTGAAGAAAAAATCAAGGCCGAGGCCCAAGCAAAAGCCCAGCCCGAACCCGAGGCAAAGCCTGAGACTGAAACAGTGGAGGAAAAGGTCGAGGCCAAAACTGAAGCTGTAGAAGAACAGGCCGGCCCCGAAGCAGCAGCCGAAGAAGAAACCGAAACCAAGGCTAAAGCAGAAGCCGAAACCAAGACCGAGGCCGAAGCGAAGCCTGTCATTGGAACGCCGCAGGAAAAAACCGAATCCAAAACCGAACCTGTAGATGAAAAGGCCGGCCCCGAAGCAGTAGCCGAAGAAGAAACCGAAGCCAAGGCTAAAGCAGAAGCCGAAACCAAGACCGAGGCCGAAGCGAAGCCTGTCATTGGAACGCCGCAGGAAAAAACCGAATCCAAAACCGAACCTGTAGATGAAAAGGCCGAAGCCGAGGCTGAATCTGAGGCAAAAGCCAAGGCTGAACAAAAGACTAAAGCAAAGGCCAAAAAGAAGACGCCTTCGAGCGAAGAGACAGACAATAGTGATGAGAGTTGATGTCCTTACGCTTTTTCCCCGGATGTTTGAATCGCCTCTGAGCCACTCGATATTAAAGAGGGCTCAGGAAGCGTCTCTGGTTGAAATCGCTCTTACCGATATAAGGGACTTCGCCGCTGATAGCTATAGAAAGGTAGATGATAAACCTTATGGCGGCGGCCCGGGTATGGTTATGATGCCGGGCCCCGTCTTCGACTGCGCCGAGCACGTCTGGAAGTTATCACCGGACAAAGGCCGGGTTATCCTCCTTACCCCGCAGGGACAAAGATTCGACCAGAAAAAAGCCGTCGAGCTAAGCAAAGAAAAACGACTAATCTTAATCGCCGGCAAGTATGAAGGTTTCGATGAGCGAATTCGCATCGGCCTCGATGCCGAGCAAATCTCGATAGGTGATTACGTCTTAAACGGCGGCGAATTAGCTGCTATGGTAATCATCGACGCGGTTGTCAGATTATTACCCGGCGCCCTTGGCGATGAGGACTCACCAAAAGAGGATTCTTTCAGCGAAGGCCTTCTGGAATATCCGCAATATACCAGACCGGAGGTCTTTCGCGATATGAAAGTCCCTGACGTTCTCTTAAGCGGCGACCATGCCAAAATTGCCGAATGGCGCAAACAACAGGCTCTCGAACGAACAAAAAAATGGCGACCCGATTTGTTGGAAACGGAGAGGGGCCAAGAGGAAAAGAAGAGATGAAAATAAAGTCGGAATCCACAAACTCAAAATCGAACTCACATAGTAAAACATCGTTGGTCAGCTTTAAATCGCTTGGGCCGGTCCCTGACCTCGAAGAGCACGTCCAGCCCGACTGGTGGCGGAGGATTTTCAACTCAACCTACCTGAAAACCGATGGAGATGTTATCGACGATGCGCAGATAACCGCCAAGGAAGTTGACCTTTTCTCAGACATCTTGAAATTGTCGCCGCAGGAAAAAATCCTTGACCTTTGCTGCGGACAGGGACGCATCGCCCTTGAGCTGGCAAGACTGGGATTCAGTAACGTTGAGGGGCTTGACCGCTCCCGCTATCTGATTCAAAAAGCAAAGGCCCAGAACAAAAAAGAAAATCTGAATATAAAGTTCAGAGAAGGAGACGCCCGAAAACTCCCCTATCAACCAGATACTTTTGACGTGGTTATGATTCCCGGAAATAGTTTCGGCTATTTCGAAACGCCGCAGGATGACGTCAGGGTCCTCAAAGAGGTCTTCAGGGTCTTAAAACCCTGGGGTAAAATTCTCATAGACGTTGCCGACGGCGAGTATCAGAGAAGACGTTTCAAACCCAGGTCTTGGGAATGGATCGACAAAAACTACTTCGTATGCAGAGAGCGTTCTCTCTCCAAGGACAAACAGCGTTTAATCTCGAGAGAGGTGGTGACCCACGTCAAAAAAGGCGTCATCGCCGACCAGTTTTACGCCGAGCGCCTCTACACCCGGAAAAACCTGGAAGAGCTTTTTGCGACGGCGGGTTTCAGAGATATTACTGTACACAAAGAAATATCCGCGGACTCCAAACGCAACCAGGACCTCGGCATGATGGAAAGGCGCATCACCTTAACAGCCGTTGCCCGAAAAGACTGGACGCCCCGGAAAAAAACCAAAGAGCTCACTCATAATCTGGTTGTTATTTTAGGCGACCCCGCCAAGCCCGACCCCTTAAAACCCCTTTGCGTTTTTGATGACGATGATTTCTATACAATTGACCGGATGAAAAACGCTTTAAGGGACCTGAATAAATACAACGTCACCTATCTCAACAATCACGACAGCTTATATAACGACATGGTCAAATTAAAACCAAAATCGGACTTGTTCCTGAATCTGTGTGACGAAGGTTACTATAACGATGCCCGCAAAGAGCTTCATATCCCGTCAATGCTGGAAATCCTTGACTGCCAATACACCGGCGGCGGACCTCAGTGCCTGGCTTTCTGTTATGACAAGTCACTCGTCCGCGGAATTGCGATGGAAATGCAAATCCCCGTTCCCGATGCCTTCTTCATAAAACCCCAGGACGACACTTTCGAGCTTCAGTTCGCTTTTCCTGTGATTGTAAAACCCAACTATGGAGATTCCAGTTTTGGTATAACCCAGAGAAGCGTTGCCAACTCTATCGAAGAGCTTGTAAACGCCATCTCGGAAATAAGAGAAAAATTCGGCTACGAAAAACCCATCCTCGTGGAAGAATTCCTCACCGGCAAAGACCTGACGGTCGGCATCATAGGAAATACGCCGGAGTCCTATACTGTTCTGCCCATCATCGAAGAAGATTACTCGGTGCTCCCCCCGGAGCTGCCGAGAGTATGCGGTTATGAGGCCAAGTGGATGCCCGATTCGCCCTACTGGAACCTCAGGTCTATTCCCGCTAATTTGCCGGAAGATACCGAAAAGTTCCTTGTTGAGTGTTGTTTGAAGCTCTTCGAGAGGCTGGACTGCCGCGACTACTGCAGGCTTGACTGGAGACTGGACTCGAACGGCACTCCCAAATTGCTCGAGGTGAATCCCAATCCCGGATGGTGCTGGGACGGCCATCTGGCGAAGATGGCTAAATTGGCTGGAATGTCTTATTCGGAAATGCTGGGAGCAATCCTCTCCGCGGCCGAAAACCGCTTAAGCGCTCAGAATCCAACCGATAAAGAATCCCCAGTCGTAACACCTGAAAAACCACCGCTGAACGGCGAAAAAAATAAAGTAATTTGAACCAGCACCAAATAAAAGGATTGTTGTAAGCGGATATGTCCCAGCATAAATACCGGGGCATACTTCCATTATTTCTTAAACGTTACCGAATCATCCAAATAAAAATAGTAACACTACTTACTAAAAGATAACAAAGACCGAAAACTACCAACGTTTACTAATTATCCCAGACATAGACCCCGTCCTCCACAGGCAACCAACACTCAGCCCATTCATTAATATTCAATGGAGGAGTTGCCATATCCTCCATACCTATCACAACGCCCCAATGAAAAAAACCACCGCCCCATACAATTCTGACTGAAGGATTACCATTCTCATCCGCAAAGAGATTTATACCTGGGGGATTTAATACTCTCAATGATTTCGGCCATTCGTTCCGAGGTAATCGAACGCCAAAATCATTATAATCTTCTTTGTCAAGAGTTCCTAACCAATCCCGTATGGCTTCAATATCAGCCTTACTTTTCATTCGGTCTCTAAAGCCATACGTGAACGCTTTACCAGGAGGCCTTAAGTCTGATTCAATAGGAATAAAGAAAGGTATGATAAATAACGTGACAAACACTATCGGAATGCCAATTTGGGCAACGATCAAAATTCTTTTCTTCCAGATGTATTTTTTCCAATCTCGAAATAATCGTATAATACCTGCAAAAAAGCAGTAAATAATGAAAATAGCTGTTACCGGAAATATCATACAAATAGCAAGACCCATGTGAAGGTTTAATCTCCCGCATAAATAAGGTAGTCCTCCCAAAGGAACAAGGATTGTCAATATAACAGGCAAGACTAAGAAAATCATGTACTGCTTATTCCAGTCAAGACGAGGTCTTCTTTCTTCTGTTTTTGCTGTCTCTATATTCTCTTTTTTATCCATGCCTGAATGATGCTCTAATCTCACTATCCTTGGCTGAGCTTTCTCAGCTTTCTTTCTTGATATCTCGTTCCTTTATATCTATAGTAAAATCAAAAGGAGTCTTTAAGTCAATACTTTATATTCAAAAACATTATGGAGAGAAAAATGGATCCCATTAAAAATTCAAAGGTGAACCGACGCGAATTCCTGTCTCTCGTAGCTGGTGGTTCTGCCGCGGCAATGATGTCTTTGGCCGGCTGCGAAAGCGAGCTTGCCGTACCCCATACCGCCGCAAAAAAACAGCCGAACATCATTTTCTTACTGACCGATGACCATCGAGCCGATGCTATGGGCTGCGCCGGCAATCTCATTATCCAAACTCCCAATATGGATGACCTGGCCAACAATGGCGTAAGGTTTAAGAATGCCTTTGTCACCACCTCTATATGCGCATCCAGCCGTGCCAGCATCTTTACCGGCCAATGGACACGGCGGCATGGCATCATAGACTTCCGCACGCATTTCTCTGAAGAGGTGCTGGCCCAGACTTATCCGATGCTTTTAAGTCAGGCTGGATATCGAATCGGCTTTATAGGAAAGTATGGAGTTGGGCCAAAGAAGGATTTACCCATCGACAAATACGACTACTGGAAGGGCTTCCCCGGCCAGGGCAGATACGAACATAAAGACGAAAACGGAAACTACAAACATCTGACACAGATTATGGGTGAGCAGGCAATCGAGTTTCTTAACGGCTGCTTAGAAGAGAAGCCGTTCTGCCTGTCCGTAAGTTTCAAGGCCCCTCATGTTCAGGATAGTGACCCGCGACAGTTCATTTACGACCGCGCTTATGAGAATCTATACAGTGACGTCACCATCCCGACTCCCGAGACAGCTAACCCGCGTTATTTCGACACCCTGCCCGAATTCATCCGAGCTTCCGAGGCCCGCAGGCGATGGAAGATGCGTTTTCCGAATCCCGAAAAGTTTCAGGAATCCGTCAGGAGCTATTACCGCCTTATTAGCGGCGTCGATGTCGTCATTGGAAAAATCCGCGACCAGCTAAAGCAGCTCAACTATGATGACAACACAGTCATAATGCTCATCGGCGATAATGGCTTCTATCTCGGTGAGTATGGCCTGGCCGGAAAATGGTTCCCCCACGAGCTGTCCATCCGCGTGCCGCTACTCGTCTATGACCCGAGAGCGCCCCAAAAGCTCCGCGACCTCGTCCTCGACCAGATGGCTCTTAATGTGGACATCGCCCCGACGATTCTGGAGCTGGCCAACCTGAGTGTCCCACAACAAATGCAGGGCCAAAGCCTGCTCCCACTGCTCAAAGGCCAAAAACCAACGTGGCGAACCGAATTCTTCTACGAGCATCCGTTTGTGCACAAAACCATCGCCCGCTCCGAGGCCCTCCGCACCCAGCGATGGAAATACGCCCGCTATATTGATTATAATTACGAGGAGCTTTACGATTTGAAAAACGACCCGTCCGAAACAATCAACCTGGCCAAAGACGAAAAATACCAAAAGACCCTGACCTCCCTGAGAAAACGCTGCAACCAGCTTGCCAAAAAGGCCGAAGGCAGCTAACAAATATCAGGAGAAAACAAATGTATTGTCCAAAATGTAACAAGGAAAATCCGGACAATGCCCGGCTCTGTAACTCCTGCGGTTGTGTATTGTCGCAGGCCCCGGGGACAACCGAACGCGTAAATGTTCGGGTCAGCAGATTGGCAATAGCATCATTAGTCTGTGCTCTTTGCGGCTCGGCATTAACCTTGCCGTCCCTTATTGCAATAACTTCACCGCGAGCGCTCAGTCCCAGATCAGAATGGGTTGGTTTAACCTTCTCGATAAGTCTGTTTATATTAGCCGTTTCACTTGTTCTCGGAATCATTAGCATAGTTAGAATTGAAGCAGGCGGCGGCAAAATTACCGGCAGAGCATTTGCCATTGCCTCTGTTCTGGTTGCAGTATTCGCCGGGCTCTTACATGTTTGGTTTATTACCTTGCCACGAACCAGGAGCACCGCCTTTCATATGGTCTGCGGAACAAACCTGTCCGGCATCGGCAAGGCCATGCTGATATACGCCAACGATTACGACGACGAATTGCCGCGTGCGGGCGGTAAAAATAGTGTCTGGAGTAACAGCATACCTGACTGGCTGGCCGACAACCGATTCACTGCTTACGGCTTAAAATCAGATGGCACCGGCGGCCGGGCAACCATCTCGTCAAGTTTCTATCTGCTTGTCAAGTATTACGATGTAACACCCAAGTCATTCCTCTGCAAGAGTGATTCCGGGATTACAGAATTTAAGCCGGCAAAATATGGCGCGCGGAAAAAAGAACTTCTTGACCTCTGGGATTTTGGCCCCAAGTCGACAAAGCACTGCAGTTACTCTTATCATATGCCTTATGGCCCGTACGCCCTGACCACATCGTGCGATCCGGGTATGGCGGTGGCAGCCGACCGCAATCCGTGGATACGCTCTCCGTTTGCGAAAGCTAAAGATATATCCAAATTCAATCCCGATGGCGATAGAAAAGCAATTAAAGCGGGAAATTCAATTCCCCATAAGGAAGATGGACAGAACGTTTTGTTTATGGATTCCCATGTAAACTTTGAAAAATATTCTTTCTGCGGCATTAACGATGATAATATTTATACGTATTGGGATGGGCCGGATATACGACGTGGCGCTATTCCTGACCTTAAAAGCCAGCCCGCAGGCAGGCTGGATTCAATGCTGGTGAATGACCTCCCCTAACGAATCAGAATTGAGTAGTAGGTGGGATTTACCCCACCAATTATCTTGGAAAGCAGGAAAAGAATAAAATGCACAACCTTAACCGACGTGAATTTCTCAGTTTAGCATCCGGCAGTGCTGCAGCAGCAATGTTACCTTTAGTCGGTTGCCAAGGGCAACTTAACGGAAGTGAGTACTCAACTAAAAAACTGCCGAACATATTATTTATCATGGTTGACGACCTCGGCACCGAGTGGCTAAGCTGCTATGGCGGCGAGGAAATGAAAACTCCCAACCTCGACAAACTTGCCGAAGGAGGAATGCGATTTAACAATGCCTATTCGATGCCCCAGTGCACACCCACCCGCGCTACCCTGCTGACCGGCCAGTATCCCTTCCGCCATGGCTGGTGCAACCACTGGGATGTCCCCCGCTGGGGGGCCAGCTGCCATTTCGACCCCAAACACAATATCTCTTTTGCCCGCGTTCTCCAAAGTGCCGGCTACGCTACCGCCGCCGCCGGAAAGTGGCAGATAAATGACTTTCGCGTTCAGCCGGATGCTATGCAAAAACACGGATTCGATGAGCACTGCATGTGGACAGGCTACGAATCACAAAACCCGCCCAGCGCAGAACGCTACTGGGACCCGTACATCAACACCAAACAGGGAAGCAAAACCTATAAAGGCAGATTCGGAACCGATGTATTCGTGGATTTCCTGATAGACTTTATGAAGCGCCATAGGAATGAACCGATGATGCTGTACTTTCCCATGGCCCTGACCCACGGGCCCCTTACCAACACCCCGCTCGATCCCGAGGCCGAAGGCAAAGTAGAGCGGCACAAAGCAATGGTTCGCTATACCGACCTTGCTGTCGGCCGGCTCGTAAAGGCCCTCAACGCCCTTAATATACGCAACAATACAATCATATTCTTTACAACCGACAACGGAACCAGCAGGGGCATTAGCGCTCGCATGAACGGACGAAACGTCAGAGGCGGCAAAGCTTCCCTTGGCGAGCCTGGCGTCAGAGAGCCATTCATCGTCAACTGCCCCGGCCTCGTCCCCGCCGGCGTTGTAACCGATGCGCTGACCGACTTTACTGATATGTTGCCGACCTTCGCCGAATTAAGCTCAGCCAGATTACCAAAAGATGTTGTCATTGACGGCCGTTCCATCGCAAAGCATATCCTGGGCAAGGAAAACGATTCTCCTCGGAAGTGGATTATGGCTATGGGCTTTGGTGCTGCGAAGCTTACCGCCGACGGCGTTAGGCCCCAAATGGAATTTACCGACCGCGTCGTGCGCGACAAGCAGTATAAGCTCTGGGTGCTGGATGGCAGAAGCGCAAAGTTATTCGACCTGCTCGCCGACCCAGCGGAGACCAATAATCTCATCGACAGCACAGACCCGAAGGTCCTCGCCGCACGCAGAAAACTTGAGGCCGTTGTTCGGGCCTTTCCCCCCGAAGATGCTAAGCCAAAATATAACCCTACACCGCCTCAGCCCTGGGACAGAAAACCGGACTAATAACACATAACAGAATAAAATTACTAATGAAAAGACGCGACTTGCAGCAGGTGGTTCGCTGGTGTAACTACAAGGCCGGCCGCCCGGCCCCGGGAAACCCGCTGGAGCTGTACGACCTGAATAAGGATATCGCTGAAGATTACAACATCGCCGCCGAAAATCCCGATGTGGTCGCCAAGGTCGAAGAATATCTGAAGACCGCCCGCACCGACTCGCCAAACTGACCGGTTTAATCAGGCTGGAAGAAAAAAGAGCTGGACGAATAGTTGCTAGATTCGATTTTGCCAGAATTTCGTACCGAAACGGCCTAAAACCAAATTTTTAAAAAATTACTTGCCTTTAGCATAAAAATAGATATAATTCTGTGCTTTCCCTGACTATGAACTAAAAAGGAGATAAATCAGTGAAAACAGAAATATTGGATGCGGTTGAAAGCAAAAGTTTGAAGAAAGATATACCGCACTTCGAAATAGGCGATATTGTAGATGTCCACTGCCGTATCAGAGAAGGCGACAAAGAGCGCACGCAGGTATTTACCGGCACAGTAATCGCCCGCAAGGGCCGAGGCATTAACGAAAACTTCACAGTTAGGCGGATTGTCAATAACGAGGGCGTCGAACGAATCTTCCCGCTTCATTCGCCCAATGTTCTCGATGTCAGGGCTATTCGAAGCGGCAAAACAAGGCGGGCAAAATTATATTACCTCCGTAAGCGGACCGGCAAAGCCGTCAGGCTCGCCCAGCGACACAGCACCCACACCGTCTCAAAATAACGATATATAAAACCTGTCCTGAGCACAGCCGAAGGATACGAAATTTGCTCCTGAACAGACACAAGCTGTTGGCCGACCGCGAGCTGCTCGGCCGATGGGGTGAAAAACGCTGCCAAAGGTTCCTCAAAAGAAAAGGCCTAAAAACCCTTACTCGCAACTTCTCCTGCAAGACCGGCGAAATCGACCTGATTATGGTCGCTCCCGACAGGACCATCGTCTTCGTCGAGGTCAGAACCAAAGCCGATGAAACCTTCGGATCGGTTGAATCTTCCATCACGGCGCCCAAGAAAGCCAGATTAGCCAGAACCGCCCGTTATTTTCTTGCAACAAACAATATTGATGACAGGCCTTTCCGTTTTGATGTTGTAACAATAGTCCTGGGCCCAAAAGGCACACCGCAGATAAGATATTACAAAAACGCTTTCGTACCCTAAAACTAATGGAACTGATTGATACACATTGTCATTTGACTTTTGAACAATTGGCCGACGATGTCCAGGCCGTCGTGTCTCGCAGTATAGCCGCAGGTGTTGTCGGCTGGCTCACCGTCGGCACCGACCCGCAGCAAAACCGCAAAGCCATCGAGCTTGCCAACCGATTTGAAAATATGTACGCCGCTGTCGGAATGCACCCTCACGATGCCAAAGATGTAACCGATGATACGCTGACCCGGCTAAAAGAGCTTGCCCGAAACGAAAAGGTCGTCGCCATCGGCGAGACAGGTCTGGATTATCATTACAACTTCTCGAAACAAACGGACCAAAAGCGAGCTTTTGCTTCACAACTGACAATCGCCAAAGAATTGAATTTGCCGGTAATCATCCATTGTAGAGAGGCTTTCGATGAAACCATGGAGATTTTAGATAGATTCGGCCGGGGCCTTAAAGGCGTGGTCTTTCATTGTTTCAGCGGCTCAGCCGAGCAGGCAAAGATTGTTCTCGATTATGGTTTTTATATCTCGTTTACCGGCGTAGTTACTTTCAAAAACGCCGAGCTTACTCGCCAGGCCGCCCAAATTGTACCGGTAGATAGATTGATGCTCGAGACCGATTGTCCCTACATGTCGCCGGAGCCGATGCGAAAGCAGAAGATAAACGAACCGGCCCTTATGCTCCACACAGCTAAGTATTTAGCCGAATTAAAGCAGATGGATTTAGCCGATTTCGCCAATGCCGCAACCGCCACCAGCAAAACCTTCTTCGCCCTGCCCTGAGCCTGTCGAAGGACCTATCGTAGTGCTCTGTCAAGCATGCTTTGAGCCTTGACAGAGCAGTAGAGTATGTTGTGCATACCATTTCCAAGTGTATATACCATTTCTGACTAAATGAGCAATTTTCTGCTAAAAAAGTGCGAAACGAACAAATCGTCTCATAGTCTTTTTGATTAACCAAAAAGACTATGTGCTTTTCTCCTGCGCGATTCACTTAGCGACCGGGGCAAAGGGGATACTTGATGGAAATGGCGGTCTGCTAAGCGCTTTTTAGAGTCATCTCTGAAATTATCAATTATCATTTTAAAAGGGGCTTATACCAATTCGGTATAAGCCCCGAAATAATCAAATCCTTATATCATTCCCGCACAGAGCCGCTGAGCAAAAAAAGCCAGCCGAATGGGCGGGAATCCATTTAGCCTTATATCAATACTCTACGGCTGCGGCCACAGTTACTCATCAACCCACTGACCCACAAGGACAGCAAAGTCCTTGAAGTCAACCTTGTCATCGGCGTTCAGGTCGGCCAGCCCGGCACGCCTCACAGGAAGCACATCCGGCAATATCGTTTAGTCAACGTCATCCGTAATCACGATAGCGTCAAGGAGTGTACCATCTTCACGCTTAGCGATTTCCAGCGTGTGCGTCCCGGCTGGCAGCGTCCAAATCACAGCCTCGTTGTCGTGATCGTTACTATGAACATCGTCCCAGCCCCATTCGCCAAAGGGAAGATCCATCGCATTAAAATCCACCCAGCCGGTGCCGGGCTGATCAGGGTCTTCAAGGGTTTGACTCGTAGCAGTCGGAATCCGGACCCAGAACGAGTCGCTGTCGGCCGCTTGGCCGCGAAACAGGACTTTGTAGGTTCCACCGGCTACATCAAAATTGTAAACGGCGATCCATTCAGCTCCGGGGGCAGTGCCATTGTCGTCGCCGTCGCCTTCGTCTGAGCCGATGTGCTGTCCAGCCGATGAGGCCGGATCATCATAAGTCCGCCAGCTCGCTCCAAGGGTGCCGGCTTCTGCTTCAAGCCATATTTCCTCAGGAGGCTCGGAAACCAACCGATACAGCCGAACGTTGTCAAAGAACACTACACCTGAACCGCCGGCCGTGATATTCGTCTCGTTACCAAAGCCAATACTAAGCTCCGTAACACTCTGCAAATTCACGCCAAACGATGCAAGGTCGATACTCCACTGCCTCCACTTTGGTTTGACTATGTCAAACGAATCACCGTCATATACCACCTTAGAGCCGTTGACCTTCACATACATCTGCTCGGCAGTATTAGACGGATCTCCATGGAAGTATAGTGACAATACTTTAATACCATGCTCTGTCCAATCCTGCGCCGGGCTCAACGACAGGTCTGCCTCTGAGAACTTGAAGTTGTTGTCGTAAAAATACGGCATCGACTGCCTGCCGCCGTGAACAATACTTTGCTCAGCAAAAGGTGGATTCAAGTTACCTATCATGGAGCCGTTTGTCGTGGTCCCATATCCATCTATCCACGTATTAAATATCCTGTTGCTCTCGGGGTCACCGGGGTCAAGGTCATTGTAGAGCTCAAAATCGTCCACAACAAGAGAGTCGGGTGTCGTAAAGTTCCAGAGGTCGCCTTGCCACGTTGTGGGGGTATCGGCGTCATTGACCTCATCGACCCGCCAGTAGTAAGTCCTTTCCACGTCAAGGGGTGAGGCACTGTAGCTGGTCTCACTCACCGTACTAACAGGCGCAGTACCGTCTATCACGGCCTGCTCATCGGTGCTCAAGTACACATCGTGCTTAGCCGCCTCTCTTCCCGCTCTGAAGCCGAGGGTTACATCCACGTCCACATCTGTTGCACCTGGATCAGGGCTTGGCTCTCTTGCGAAGACGGGTAGATATAAGAATCGTACCTCGCTCAGACCATATTGAGGCAGGAAGCCTACCCAGTTGTTGTTAACCGTAAGCCTGACAAACTTTGCTGCTACAACACCAAAATCAACAGTGGTATTGTGTTCATAGTCGGCCGCACCAGTTCCCTGGGCAAACTCATGAGTAGTTCCCAATGTCGTATAGTCGGTGCCGTTGACCGAATATTCAATGGAAACTTCTTTGAACCCTATACCCAGCATTGGCTCCATAATTCCATTATGGTTCCATACCCACATCTCGTGCAGCTTATAAACCTTGTCGAACTCATATTGGATCCAGGTTGGCTGCGACCCCGCAGCAGCGCTGAGCCACATAGCGTTAATTTCATTCGAGTGCCGGTCATTATCCAATCCGGAACCGTTCACTGTATTTTCCATTACCTGATCTTCTGCCTGGCTGGAAGCTGTGACAGTTATTCTCTCGCCGGCAATAGGATAAGCAAATAGCTCAGCCGT
>Ga0114922_10001000_pt1 | contig 27001 bp, 27 predicted proteins | sample AartaG_FD_100975 | JGI IMG/M metagenome (GOLD analysis project Ga0114922, IMG submission 100975) | Deep subsurface microbial communities from Aarhus Bay to uncover new lineages of life (NeLLi) - Aarhus_00045 metaG | ecosystem: Environmental > Aquatic > Marine > Oceanic > Sediment | place... | reverse complement strand
GCAAATGTCATGTAGCCCGTATGCCCAATCATTCGAACTTCAGGATGAGTTGCATTTTCTTTCACTTGAAATTTTCTTTTACTCAATTCGTATGTATTTATTTCATAAAATCCGTTTTCTTGTAGAGCAAAAGTTGTTTTTTTAACTTGTTCTATAGCAGGTGAAAATGACACAAAGGTTCCACTAAGTTTTAGATAACTCTTAATTTTTTCAACAGCCTTCCAGGGTTGTGGCATATCTAAAACAACTGAGTCAACATTAGTATGGCCAAGATCGTCATTTAAAATATCTCCGAATTGGATTGAGACAAAATCTTGTAAATTTGCGTTAATAACATTCCTTTGAGCTCGTTTTAGACTTTTTTCTCTGATATCATACGAAAATATATGTCCCTCTGGTCTCACATAATTTCCTAAAATACATGTTAATGCTCCCGAACCACACCCAGCTTCAACAACCTTACTGCCCGGACCAATCCCTGTGTATATTAAAATTAATCCTGCGTCTTCCGGATAAATTATTTGAGTTTTACGGCTCATGTAAGTTACATAATCAGAAGGTAAAGGTTTAAAAATGTAAAATTTATATCCTTGAGTTTCATAAGGTCGAGAAAAGATTACAGAACCAAAAGATTTTCCTATTAGATCATCAAACTTTATGATTCCTTTATGTGTGTGGAATTCCCCCCCAGATTCTACCTTGACCAACCACTTCCTTCGGTCATCAAGAATTAGGTAGATTAAATCATTTTCTTTTATTATCTCTTCAGTCATAATTAATCTCTTTTCTAAAACTCTAGTTTTTCCAATAATATTTAAATTGTTCTAATAATTTCGGCGCCATTAATTTTACAAAATTGTATCTTTTTTATAACATTTAACAAAAAATATAAAATATATGCATAATTGATAGAATCTATCATTGTTTATGTAACCTTTTTTATAAATACTCGTTAATGATTTAATCTATGAGTAGTGCCAACAAAAATACATCTCAAATTTCAAAAATCTCTTTTAAAGAACTTCAAATTCAAATTGAAGAATTTAGGCAAAAACGAGATGATTTAAACAAAAAAACTAAAAAATATATTACCGAATTACAAGAAATTGACGGTAAAATCGAGGACTACTTAAAAGTTGTGAAAGATGATTATAAGAAAAAGCGCGATTATTGGAACGATAAGGTAAAGAAATTAAAAGACAAAAAAATAGAATACAAGCAATTATTAGATAAATGCATCGATGAAGGAAAAGTCCTTTTGAAAACAAGCAAAAAGGGAAAAGATACAAAGAAATTTATCTCTATTAAACAAATCGATAAGAAGATAGATAATCTTGAAAGAAGAATTGAAATTGAAAATTTAGAGATTGTAGAAGAAAATGCAATTGTTGACAAAATTAGAGAATTAGCTAAAATTAAACATGACTTCTTGGATGAGCAACAGAACAGTGATTACCTTAGAATTGAGCGTAAAATCAAAATTGTTAAAATTAATTTAAATAAGATTTATGAGCAACTAAGTAAATGGTCTAATAAATCTCAAAATTACCATGCCAAAATGCATGAAACCTATGAAACAATTAACGAATTAAGAGAGAAAAAGAAAACTCTTGAAGAAGAGTTGATCGAAAATAAAAAAGCAGCAGACGGATACCACGAACAATTATTGCGAGTTATGGATAAGAGAAAAAAAATATCAAAAGGAAAACGACCAAATTATTCCACTAAAAGTAAGTCAAAAACGCCGTATAGAAAGAATACAAGAAAAAACTATGAGCTTGAAAAGTTAAAGCGAGACAAACTAGCTGTTGCGTTAGAAAAACAAAAGGCGGGTAAAAAACTAAACCTTTTTGAAGCTCGATTAATCCTCGAGCAACCTAAAGATTAATTTAAGATTTAGGTTAAAAATTATTCATTGTTATGATTACTTTTAATTGATTATGGAACAAATTCATAAATAGATTTATTTTTTCACTTTGTTTATCTTAATTTTCTAAATATTTTTTTGACAAATCTAATTGTAATATAATCCAAATTTCAAACATATAGATAAAGTTCTTAGAAATTTGTCGTAAGATTTAAAATTATTTGCATTTTATTATAATTCAATAACTACTTTAAAATTCCAAAAAAAAAGATTTGATAAAATTTGAAAAAGAAAGCCGAAGAAATTAGAAATATATTAATTAAACATGGTGAGTTCTTTCAAAATGCAATTCCACTCATAGCTTCCGAAAATATCACTAGTCCTGCCGTAGATGAAGCTTGTAATTCTGATTTTTCTCATAGATACGCAGAGGGGTGGGTTGGACAACGCGTTTACGCGGGATGTAAATATATCGATATGGTTGAAGACATCTGTATGGAACTTGCAAAGGAATATTTTAAATGCGTCCATGCCGATGTAAGGCCTATTTCGGGCGTTGTTGCTAACCTAGCAATGTATAACGCATTTACATCAGATAATAATGGTAAAATGTTAATAATGCCAATTCCAAAGGGGGGGCACATCTCTCACGCACCCAAATTCACAAAAAGTGGGATGGCAATTTATGGAACTGCGGGAACCGTACGAGGGTTGAATATTGAATACATGGCTTTTGATAACGACGAGATGAACATAGATCCTGATGCAACTGCAAAAATTATAAGGGAGGTTAAACCCGAAATGGTTTTATTTGGTGGTTCAGTGTTTCTTTTTCCCCATCCTGTCAAGGAACTTAGTGATGTAGCAAAAGAAGTGGGCGCTAATGTAGGTTATGACGCTGCTCATGTGGCAGGCTTGATTGGTTCAGGTTACTTTCAAGATCCTTTGAATGAAGGGGCGGATGCAATGACGTTAAGCACGCATAAGACCCTTCCAGGGCCTCAACATGGCGCTCTTCTATCAAATCGAGAAGATTTAATCGATACATTAAGATTGTGTACCTTTCCTGCTTTATTATCTAACCATCACTTACATAACGTGGCTGGATTAGCTATAACATTAGCGGAAATGCTAGAATTTGGTAGAGAATATCATAAAAATGTTATTGATAACGCTAAAGCTTTAGGTCAAGCTTTATATGAAAGGGGTATAAATGTAATAATGGAACATAAAGGTTTCACGGAATCTCATCAAATAGTTGTCGATATAACTAATTTTGAGAAAACTATAGGTTTAGGAGGAGATATTGAAAGATTAGTAGAAGAAGCAAATATCGTCATTAATAGAAACCTCTTACCGTGGGATATCGCGCAAGGACGTCACTATCAAAACCCAGGCGGTTTAAGATTAGGAACTTCAGAAGTTACCCGTCTTGGAATGGGCAAAAGTGAAATGGTAGATATAGCAGAATTTTTCAAAGATTTGTTGATTGACAAAAAGGATCCTAAGAAAGTCAAACAAGATGTATTGGAGTTTAGAAAAGATTTTCAAGAAATTAAGTATTGTTTTCAATCTCCAAATAAAGCGCATGAATACATGAAATTTTACTAATTATTTTTTTATTTTATAAATGTTTAATTACTCAAGACTTAATTCCATTTCTTTGTCTGAATTCCCCGAGTATTAGTCTTTTATCATTTTAAAACCTTTTTGATTGTAAACTTCTAAACACATTTTTCAATATGCGAAAATATTTATAAAGCAATTTAAAATAATATAACTTATAATGAAATCCGGGTTATAATGAAATTATGATCTCTAATCAACAAGATAATATTGAAGATTATTATATTTGGACAAATAAATTCACAAAAGTTTATGGAACTGGTACAAAAAGAATAGTAGCTGTAGATGGAATTGATTTTAGTATGAAATCAGGAGTTCATGGATTTTTAGGCCCAAATGGTGCTGGAAAGACATCAACAATTAACATGTTAATTGGAGCTATTTCAATTACTGAAGGAGATGCTTTCCTAATGGGTAAAAAGGCTGGTACTAAAAAAGCTAGAGAATTTATAGGATTTCTTCCACAAGATCCTGCTTTTTATGAAAAACTTTCGGGATTAGAATATCTAATTTTTTTAGCACGTTTGAATTCGATTCCTAAAAACATTGCAAAACAAAAAGCACTGAATTTACTGAAGTTTTTTGATTTGATGGAAGAAAAGGATAGGAAAATCAAGACTTATTCTATGGGCATGAAACAGAAAATTGGATTAGCAGCCGGATTAATACATAATCCTAAACTCTTAATTTTAGATGAACCTACTAGCAACTTAGACCCTCTCGTAAGAAAAAAAATTATTGATTATGTGAGGAAAATCTCAAAAGATATGAGTATTTTTATTTCAAGTCATGTACTTTCTGAAGTCGAACAAATGTGTGATAGAGTCACCATCATCAATAAGGGGAAGATCATATTAACTGATACTGTACAAAATGTTAAAAATTGGTTTTCTAGTTCTACTAATCTCTATGTAATTGATACCAATTCTAATGAGACATTCCTATCCGTGATTAAAGGATTAGAAATGGTTACAAATGCTTGGATTGATGAAAAAGAAAAAAAAATTTATATCAATACTAATGATGTCAAACAATTTCAAAAGGAAATACCAAAATTAATTATCGAAAAGGAATTAATTCTAAAATCTTTTTATCAACCCGAATCAAGTCTTCAAGATGTATTTTTGGAAATTATAAATAAGGACGAGGGAAAACATAATGGGTTATAAAATTATAAGAGCTGAAATGGGGGAAGAAACAACGAATAATGTAAATATGAAGGGCGAGAAATCGGGGAAAATAATGAATTTAACAACAACAACAGCCGTTATTCTTTTTAAAAAAACATTATTTAAAGACATGTTTAAAATTCCTAAAGTACTCGTTTCTATCTTTCTCATGATTTTTGGTCCTTTAATGGCTATTCTTACTATTCCTACAGGTATTGAATTTTATTACAATTCATTAAATGATTTTCTTGGTTTAACTTATAGCTTTTACACATACTGTATGATGTTTCCAATTATACTTACTGTTGTTGGTGCTCCCCTTATTGCAGAAGAGTTGAAATCTGGAACAATGTTAACACTCATAAGTAAACCAATTTCAAGAGGAGGAATTTTGATTACAAAATATTTAGCACTTACTTGTTTCGGGTTTTTAATTAATATAGTATCGTTATCTCTAATAACATTAATCGCTCCATTGAAATATGCCTTTGAGGGTGTAGCAGATTTCTTCATTATAAATCTACTCTTTTCTCTAATAATTCAATTCTTCTTTCAGAGCATCGCATTTAGTTTTTCTTGTTTATTTAAAAAGACACGAAATGCAATATTAATGCCTTTATTGATTATTATTATTACTTTTTTTGTATTAATGACTTTTCGACCTCTATTTATGTATATGTATTTGGATGATAGTGAAGTTCCAATATATATCCAATTTCAATTGTTCCATTTTGATTTGGGCTATCATTTGTTTAATGCATATATAGGGCTTATAAATATCATTTCAGGGGGGGTTTCTGAGAATATGATGTATTTCCTTTACATGTTTGGTTTATATACTCAAGAAATTGATTTTGACACATGGGAGTACACTTTTACTCGCAATGATTTTTATTCACCTTTAGGATCCTTAATTTTTTTACTCTCAATAGCTATTGGGTTAATGTTTTTAGGATACTTCCTCTTTAAAAAGCGAGATATCTCGAGATAATAATTTTTTCTTATTTAAATTAATTAATCATATGAAATTTTTTTAATTATTTTATTTACTTTTTTTAACTTAAATAGTAAAATTTATCTTAAATTACATATTTCTACAAGTAATTATACAATATTTACAAAAGTATGAGATATAAGTACTATGAGCCCTCTAAAACTCGATGTTCTTAAAGAAAGTGAGCATAAAATAGTATTTTTAACAGAAGGTATTTCTATTGAAATGATTAATGCTATAAGGCGAATATTACTAACTGAGATTCCTGTTATGGCAATTGATGAAATTATCATCTTAAAAAATGATAGCCCGCTTTACGACGAGATTCTTTCTCATAGGCTGGGTTTAATTCCTCTGAAAACAGATTTAGAGGCATATAAGCTACCTCACGAGTGCGATTGTTTAGGATATGGATGTCCCTTATGCCAGGTCTCTTTAACGTGCGAAATTACAAATACTACTAATGCGCCATTAGAGATTTACTCGGGTGATTTAAATTCGAACGACCCTAAGATCGTACCAGTTGATCCATACATCCCAATTGTCAATATTGATAAGAACGGTAAAGTTATTATTGAAGCTTACGCAATCTTAGGTTTCGCTAAAAACCACGCAAAGTGGCAAGCTGTATCAAATGTGGCTTACAGATATTATCCCATAGTTGAGTTTGATGCAAATGAGCTAAAGGACTCAGAGGAGAAAAAATTAATAGTTAAAATGTGCCCAGAAAAGCTATTTGAATTAAGTAACAATGATTCTTTAAAATTAAAAGAGGATTATTGGAAATCTTGCACTTTATGTATGTCTTGTGAGAAAAATAGTAATGGTAAGATTAAAGTAGTTCCAAAGAAAGACACTTATATCTTTTCAATAGAGAGCGATGGTGTTTTACCTTTTAATGTATTAATCAGAAAGGTTTTCGAGATTTTTAACGAAAAAACTGATGAATTTGTATTAAAATTAGAGGAACTTGAGATAGAACCATAGTCAATCAAGAAATTATTAAAAAATCATAAACCTTACAGATTATATTTAAATAATTAATGTTTTCGATTCTTTTTTACTTATTTTGATGTCACATTTGTAATCTATATTTAGTCTTAATTATTCTACTTAAATTATTGTAGATTTGTTTTAGTTAAGATAACCCATACTATTTTGAATTAAAAAAATATTTTTTCTATTTGATTTCATAGAATGGACTGAATTTTGCCATCAAATAACCAAACAAATCGAGCTTTTGAAAAATTAGAACTTTAAATTTTATCTAAGCACTAATGGAAAAGACTTTCAAATTAATCGATAAAATATTTAAGTTTTGAGCAATTTTCAAGATTAATATTCTAAAATTTCAATAATTGAGCATAAAATGAGTCATCGTATAAGCGGCCCTTCAAATTATTATAATAGAAGGTTAATTCGTGATTTATGGAAGACAAAAAGGCGAATTTGGAGAAAGGTCTCAAAAAAGCTGTCAGGACCTAGGAGTAATAGAGTAGAAGCAAATCTCTACCGAATCAATAAGAAAACTAAAGAAAACGATGTTATAGTGATTCCAGGTAAGGTATTGTCACTTGGTGATTTAGATCATAAATTAACTATTGCGTGTTTAGATTGTTCTAAAACTGCTCGAAAAAAAATTGAAATTTCAGGGAGCAAACTCTTGTCAATTGAAGAATTGCTTAAACAAAATCCTGAAGGAAAAGAAGTAAAGGTATTTTACTGAATATTTAAAACGAGAGAGATTTTAATGCAAGAATATCTGTTAATAGACGCGAAAAACAAGATTTTGGGAAGATTGTGTAGTCAGGTAGCTAAGAAAGCGCTATTAGGTGAGCAAATTATTATAATTAATGCTAAAGAAGCAATAATTAGTGGTACTAAACGAAATATTCATGAAAAATATTTATCTAAACTCAATATTAGCACTGCTACAAATCCTAGAAGAGGCCCCTTCTGGCCAAGGCGACCTGATACTTTCATGAGAAATATAATTAAAAAAATGCTCCCAACAAAGAAAATCCGAGGTAAAGACGCTCTTAAAAGGGTTCATGTATATATCGGAGCTATTCCACACCGCTTCCAGAACAGATATCAAAAGTTAATTCCTACAGAGATACCTAATGCAGATAAGCAAAGACTCTCGTACTATAACAAATTTATTACCTTAGAAAATCTATGCTCTCGAATTGGATGGAAAAATACACAAATTGAGGCTTAAATACTATGTCTGAAAGAACAAAAATAATTCAATCTTCTGGTAAAAGAAAAACGGCGATTGCTCGAGCCGTATTAAAATATCCTGCGAAAGGACAGATTAAAATTAACAACGTCCCTCTAAAAAATTATGAACCGGATATTGCTAGAATGAGAATCCAAGAAGTTTTCGAAGTTATCGATCATCCCAAGTTAGAAAAATGTGATATCACTATACATGTAAAAGGTGGTGGGACAATGGGTCAAACAGATGCCGTCCGTATTGCTATTGCTAAATCCATAAATAAATTTATTGGAACAAAAACTATTGAAAAAACCTTTAGAGAATATGACGAATCGTTGCTTTCGGGGGATTCAAGACGCACGGAGCCCAAACACTTCGGTGGAAAAAAAGCTCGCGCTCGAAGGCAAAAATCATTCAGATAATTTATAATTCGTTTTACAATTTATTTTAATTCTACTTTTGCTCCTAATTTTACAATATCTTCAATAAAATTTGGATAAGAATCCTTCACAATTTCGATATCCTCTATCTGAGAATTACCTTCAGCACATAAACACGCAACGGTAAACGCCATAGCAACTCTGTGATCGTTTTCGTGATTTATGTTAGCACCTTTTAAGTTATCACAATGATATATGGTAAGTTTATCTTCCTTTTCTTCTACTAAAACTCCCATTTTACCTAATTCTCTAGCAATTATTAATATTCTATCGCTTTCTTTATCTCTTAGGCTTGAAGCATTATATAATTCAGTCTTACCCTTAGCAAATGCGCCAATAATTGATAATATGGGGAATAAGTCGGGATTTTCGCGGATATCAATGTCCAAACCAATTAACGGATATTTTTTTAGATTGCCATTAACGGTAATAGAATTTTTATCTCGATTAACTTCGATATCTGCTCCCATCTCTTGTAAAATCTTAATTATTTTTTGATCCCCTTGAGGTTTGTCAAAATTAAGATTGGTTATAATTATCCTAGAATCTTCGGGAGATAGTATAGCCGCAGCTATAATAAAAGATATTGAAGAAAAGTCACCAGGTATTTCGTAAGTTTGGGCTCTATATTTCTGTCCACATGTGATTAGGTATTTACCAACTTTCAGTTCGTCTAAACTTTCTTGAACGTTAATTCCAAATGAGTTTAAAACATCTAAAGTTATATTTATATATGGATAGGAAATAAGAGGAGTTGTAATTTCAACTGTAATATGATTGGTTTTTTTACAAATTAACAATGGGCACACCATCAATAGAGCTGAAACAAACTGAGAGCTAACATCTCCCTGAATTTTAACAGTACTACATTTTTTACTTTTCCGCTTGATAGTTAATGTTTCTTCAGTTAAGTCATAGCTACCGCCAATATTTTCCAAAGCGTTTAATAATGGAAGAAGTGGTCTCCTTCTTTTAATAAATTCACCCGAAAAAGAAAGACCCCCTTTAATAATCATAGCTAACGCGCTAAATATTCTAATAGAAGTACCTGAATTTTTACAGTCGAATAATGGATTAATTTGTTTAATTAAACCTTCATATCTCTTAACTAGATATGTATCATTTGATGCTTTCGTAATTCTATGGCCCAAAGACTTTAAAAAGTCTATAGTAACCTTAACATCACCAGAAGTTAAAGGGTTTTTAATTATTGATACTCCTTCGGCAAGGCTCGCAGCTATAAAAGCGCGATGAGAATAGCTTTTAGAAGGTGGCGCAATAATCTCACCTTGAAGTCTCGTTGTAGGGGATATTCGAAGTTTCATTTGGGATATTTCAACATTTAAAACTATTAGTTACTAAGTAAAAATAAAAGAAAACCTCGATTATAACTTTATTTTTTTATAACTTAAAATTACGATGGAGAAAGCATTCATAAAAAATAATAAGTGAAAACTACTCATAATATATTAATTATATCGTATAATTGATTGTATCCTTGAATTTTTTTAGTTGAGATGATAAAATTGGGAGATAACACATTTGGAAAATTTTTTAAAATCACTTCGTTTGGAGAAAGTCATGGTAAGTTAGTAGGTGTTATTATTGATGGAACGCCTGCTGGGTTAGAATTTGATTTAGATATTATTCAAAGAGAATTAGATAAAAGAAGTCCTGGACAATCTCATTTAACAACATCTCGAGCAGAATTAGATAAAGCCGAAGTTTTATCGGGAATTTTTAATAATAAAACGACAGGAGCTCCAATTTGTCTGATAGTCAAAAATGAGGATGTAGATTCGTCAAAATATGAGAAATTTAAAGAAATGATTAGACCGTCTCAAGTGGATTATGTTCTTTCGCAGAAATTTGGTGGTTTCGCCGATTATCGTGGTTCTGGCAGATTTTCAGGAAGAATTACAGCAGGATTCGTAATGGCGGGAGCCCTTGCTAAACAAATCTTAAATAAGGTAAATATATCAGTTTTTGCGTATACAAAGAGTATTGGGAAAATTGAAGATTCACTAAATTATTATATTAAAGATATCAACACTTTTATCCAGAAAAGAGAAATTTCACCTGTAAGAGCATTAAATCCAGATTTATCAAAAAAAATGGAACATGAAATTGAAGTAGTACAAAAAGCTAACGATTCGATTGGAGGAACTATTAGTTGTATAATCAATAACTTTCCCGTCGGAATTGGAGGACCTATTTTCAATAGTCTCGAATCCAATATTAGCAAGGCAATTTTTTCCATACCTGCAATAAAAGGAATTGAGTTTGGTGCTGGATTTAAGGCTGCAAAAATGAAAGGGTCTGAGCATAACGACCCATGGACTATAAAAGAGGGGAAAATTAGAACCGTGAAAAATGATTCTGGTGGAATTATAGGAGGGATATCTACGGGTATGCCAATTAAATTCACTGTTGCAGTCAAGCCAACGCCTTCTATAGGATTAGCTCAAAAAACAGTTAATGTTAAAACAATGAAAGAAGAGGAAATTAAAATAGAAGGGCGTCATGACCCGTGTATTGTCCCAAGAGCCGTTGTAGTTGTGGAGTCTATGGCGGCTATAGTTCTATTAGATTATCTTTTAATAGAAGGAAAAATCCCTTCAGTGTTAAAAACCTAAATATTTTTATTTTTTAAAGGAACTTAGATTTCCTTATAGATGTTATAATTATCGCGTAATAATTAAAAATGTTCTTAATTTTCTAAAAATATCTTGCTATATTTATTCAAACAATTTATGATAAAAAGGGGAGAGTAAAAATAATGAAGGAAGCAAAAGAAACTTTAACAGCAATTTTACTTGGTGCCGGTAATAGAGGAATGACTGTTTATGGTGAATATGCGTTAAAATATCCAGAAAAGTTGAAATTTGTAGCCGTTGCTGAACCTATTAAGATCAGAAGAGAAAAATTTGCTGAACTTCATGAAATTCCCCCTAATAAGTGTTTTATAAGTTGGGAGGATTTATTACAAGAAGAAAAATTAGCTGAAACTGCTTTTGTTTGCACACAGGATCAAATGCACATTAAACCAACAATCAAGGCGTTAGAGATAGGGTACAACGTTCTATTAGAAAAACCTATGGCTCACACTTTAGAAGGTTGTATCGAAATCGTCAAAAAAGTTAAGGAGACTGGTAGAATACTTGGAATTAGCCATGTTTTGAGATATACAAATTTCTTTTCGACTATTAAGGATACTATCCAAAAAGGGTTATTGGGAAATCTTGTAAATATTTCACATCGAGAAAATGTAAGTTGGTATCATATGGCGCACAGTTTTGTTAGAGGAAACTGGAGGAATGTAAGATCATCATCCCCTATGATACTGGCAAAATGCTGTCACGATCTCGATTTGTTGTTTTGGATGGTTGGTGCTTTACCAAAAAAAATAAGTTCGTTTGGAAGTTTATTACATTTTAATTCAGTTAATGCACCAAAAAACGCTCCAGAATTTTGCATAGAGGGTTGTCCTATAGAGGATACTTGTTTGTATTACGCTCCAAGAATATATATTGATATAATTCCGATTATTCAAATATTAAAAAAAAGCGAGAAAAAAGGATTTAGAATTCTCGCTAATCTGAGAAAAAATCATATAAAATTTTTAACTGGACTGAGTAAATTAATTAAACTTTTACAACGATTGAGATATTGGAGGGATTGGCCCGTGGAACCTCTTTATTCCGGTCTTCCTGAAGAAAGTACCGAAGATTACTCTGATGAAACGAAAACGAAAATTCTAAAAACAAGTCCTTACGGTAGGTGCGTCTATAAATGCGATAACGATGTAGTTGACCATCAAGTCGTTAATATCGAATTTGAAAATAAAGTTACAGTTAATTTAACAATGCATGGATTTAGTGAACGGGAGGGGCGCACATTAAGGATTGACGGAACTAAAGCTACGCTAATTGGACAATTCTCCGATGCGGGGCAGAAAATTACCTTATTCGATCATTTTTCAGGTACTGAAATAGTAATTTTTTCTCAACAGCTCTCTCTTGATTATTCTGGCCATGGTGGAGGCGATTTCTCATTGATCGATGCGTTTTTAGAAACTTTAGTTGGTAAGAGTAAAACCCAACCTTTAACAAACGCAAACGAAACTTTAGAAAGCCATCTCATGGCTTTCGCTGCTGACGACTCTCGCTTAAAAGGAAAAGTTATTGATATGGAAGAGTTCCGGATAAAAGCACAAAAATAGAATATTAAATATTTAGTTAATTTTAATTAATTTAAGTTTATAAGATACATATAGTCCAAAAAAAAAAGAATTGTTTAGGATGAGTAGAAAAATTGATACTTCTGCGCAATTTATCGAGTTTTTCGTTAAAAAAGGGCACTATCTAGTTGAGCTATCAGAAAATCATTTTAAAAATAGAGAATATAAAAAATCCCTTGAATTACTATCTCAAGCGCATACGATGTTTGAAAAGGGAGGCGCAAAAGCAGAAGCAGAAGATGTTAAAGCAAGATTTAACGATATAAAGAAAAACCACTTTTAAAAACAGTAATTATTGAATATCAGCTTCATTCTTTATCTTTTTATTGATATCTATTATGTGTGGTCCGTACCAAAACACTTTATTACAGCTCGGATTATTGCACTGATAAAATTCAGTATAATTTTTGAAAGTTTCAGGTTTAACCAATTTTTTTATCGAATTTTTATTTTCTACTTTTTTTAATATTGTATTACAAATAGAGCATCGTGCTTTTTCAATATCGAAGTTATAGTTTAATTTTAGCTTTATCTTAAGTTGGTTTAAATAGTTATAGACACCTTTTCCTTCTAGAAATATTGCTTTATCCCTCATTTTTTGATAGAAAGGCAAATCTTTAGTTATAACTATTCTATCATACTTTTCGGCGTATTGTTTTAATTTTTCGTCCGGAACGGGATCAGCGTGATAATAGTCGATTAAATCGTTGGCATAAATTGCATCGAATCCAAAAATTCTCAAGAACCGAGATAATTTGCCAAGCATGGCATCTACAAGAAATTTCATTCCTATTATAAATATATTTAAGTCATAAAATAAATTATTTATTTGATATTTTTAATAAATCTAAAATTATTAGCTGATTTTGAATGGAAACTAGAGAATTAATGAAAAAAGCTACGATTTTTCACGGTCATTTATGCCCAGGTGTCGCTATAGGCGTATTAGTGGCTAAATATATTTTAGAACACGATTTTGAGCGTTCTTCTGACGAAGAGCTAGTAGCTGTTGTTGAGACGGATAATTGTAGCGTTGACGCGCTTCAAGCATTATTAGGTACCACATTTGGTAAAGGCAATTTAATTCATAATGATTATGGTAAGAATAATTATAAGATATACAGTAGAAAGGGCCAAAAAGGGGTTAAATTAACTTTAAAAGCTTCTGTTTTGGATAAAAAAAAATTATCAAGGGATGAAAAAATTCAAAAGCTTTTAGATCTAGAACCTGGAGATCTCTTTGATATAAAAGAAATTGAATTTGATCCTCCAATATTGGCTCAAATAGAAGAATCGGTTCCCTGTGACATATGTGGTGAACTTACAATGGACAGCCGTATCATGAGATATCAAGATAGAAATATTTGCATTCCTTGTTATAAAGAAATAAAAAAATGAAGAAATTTATAGCCAATTTTTTTATCAAAAATCCGATTTAATTTGCGATTTAATATGAACGAACAATCTAAAGTTACTTTATCTGGTGCTGGACCTTTTTATTTTGATGGAAATGGTATTGGGATTATAATTATTCATGGTGGAGGGGGTGGAACCTGTGCGGACCTAAAACCATTAGGGGAGGATTTACACAAAAAAAAAGGGTATACGGTTCATATACCATTATTACCCGGATTTGGAACCTCACCCGAAGATTTACGAATTACTACTTTAAGTGCGTGGAAAAGAGCTTTAGATAAAGAAATAATAATAGTTAGAGAAAAATGTGAAAAAATTATAGTTGGAGGTCATTCTATGGGGGGTGTTTTCTCTTTAATATTAGCAAGTAATATTAACATCGATGGTGTCTTTACTATAAGCGCCCCCATTGGAATTCGAGGATTTGCTCCCAAATTAGTTCCATTGTTAAAATTATTCGTTAAATATTATCCAACTCCGTTAAAAAAGTTTAAACAAGAAACAAATGGAAAATGGGTGGGTTACGATAAAATTCCCCTTAATATTGTTGGAAAATTTAATAAGCTAATGAAAGAAATGAAAAAAGCATTAGGAGCAATAATTTGTCCTGCTTTATTTTTTCAAGGACGTTTAGACTCACAAATTAAAAAAAATAGTATGGATTTTATTTATGAAGTTGTTAATTCTAAAGTCAAGAAAAAAATATGGTTAGACCATAATGACCATCCAATTTTATGTAGTCCAGATCACGATGAGATTGTTTCCACACTAATAACTTTTATCGATGAGGTTTGCAATTAATTTAGAAAGATCAACAAATAATTTAAAAAAAATTAATTTATTATAATTAGATGGATGTAATTTAAAAATTTTTAAAAATGCTAATTAGAGAATTTTCAGAAAGGGATACAGAGGAAATTACATTATTAATGAAGAAGATTTGCATATTAAAGGGTCAGGAATTTGATGAAGAGAGATGGAGAAATAGTATAATCGAACATATGAAAAAAGATTCAAATTCTGAAGTAATTGTAGCATTTGATGATGAAAAAAAATCCATTATTGGAATGGCAAATTGCTCAATTAGAACATCAGATAAAGCTTATCGATTTGGTTTCATTTCTAACTTAATTGTAGAGGAAGAAAAAAGGAGATTAGGAATAGGGGAAGAAATAATGAGATATATTGTTGATTTTTTTAAAAGAAATCATGTTTATTCAATCAGATTAGCTTTAGAGCAAAACGCAGATAATGCCGCAAAAATTTTGTTTACGAAATTAGGTTTTCAAGAAACATTACGTATTTATGAATTAAAAATTTAAGATAAATGTAAGAAGAAAAATAATTATTATTTTATTATATAATGATTTGAGGAATGTATGATACAAGAAGTGCAAAAAGGACATACTCTTTTAATTAAAGGTCCTACAAGGGTTATATTATTAGAAGGAAAAATTGAAGTCTTTGGAAAAACATTAGTACCTAAAAAGGACGAGAAAAAAAACACGATAATCGTTCCAAGTGCTAATAATTATCCATTATATGCGTTGGAGCCATCGAGGTTAGAGATTTTCACTGGTAATAAAGATAATGTAGAAATAATTGAAGAAAACACGATTAATAATGAATGGGTGAAAATTAAGGATTCAATTATTAGCACGATTAGAAAAAACGAACCTAACAAACCATTAAAAGTAATGGTGTTAGGAGTTAGTAGTGGGAAAACTACTCTCGTAAAATTTTTAGCGAACAATATTATTAACGAAGGATTAAAAGCAGCTTTTCTCGATTCAGATTTAGGACAACAATTGTTATACCTCCCAACAACCCTTAATATAGGGGATATTAAAGAAGGTATTGTATCAAGCGCTGAAATTGATACCGATGAAACGATTTTCATTGGAAGTACTTTCCCAAAAGCTAATTTTAAATTTGTTGTTTCACATTTTTGCAAAAATTTGATAACTAATTTTGTTGAAAGACACAAGGATACGGATGTCATTCTTATTGACAGTGATGGATGGATAAGAACTGAAGCAGGAATTATTTATAAAACCTTTTTCATAGATACTGTCGATCCTGATATTCTGATTGTATTTCACGACGATTCTATCGAAGAATTAAAAGAAATTGAAAAAAATGCTGTTAAATCAAAGAAAAGAAAAATCTTTCTTTTAAAGGAGCACAATGAGTTTTTTTACGAAAAAGATAAAGAAGAAAGAAGATTTATTAGACAGAGTCAATTTGCAAAGGTTTTAGAAAACTATAGAAAGATTTCAATACCATTAAACGATATTAAATTCATAAAAAACGATTACGATATTGAAAACAATGAAATTATAGAAGTAGAAATCAACCCTAATAATTTAATTAATCTGCCTTATCATTATGTAATTATTTCTTTGCTTACAGAAGATTCTAAGATGATTAAAATTGGTCTTCTTTTTCTTATCAATTTAGAGAAAAATTATATTCTATTATTTTCAGATCTGAGTTTTAAAGAACAAAGTAAAGTGAAGAAAATATTACTTGGAAGTTTACGACTCTCGACCAAAGGCAACCATCAGGGGTATTTGTATTTATAGAATTTCCCCCCTTTCTGTTTGTTTTCATCAATTTATAATTTTATTAAAATCACCAAGGTTATCTTTATTTATAATTGCTATCTTTAAAAGCATAATAAGATTAATTGAAATCAGACTATCCATATTTTAAATCACGATTGAGTGATGTATTTGGGAGAGAACTTACTAACCAAATTCCTTAAATTAATGTCAAAAGATATCACTGAGTCTGATTTAGAATTAATTCAATTAGGAAGTACCTTAGGACTTAACCTAATCTCGTTCGCGGAACTTCGTTCATCTCAAGAAGACAGTTTTATAGATCGAATGAGAGAAAAAGCTTTGATAAAATTAGCTAAACATGGGGATAATGTTCTAGTTAATACTGACAAATTTTATGCGGGTAGCATTGATTTTATGGTGTGTGATGAGCCCGAAGGTAAGAGATTTTTTCTTCTCGAAACAAATGGAGGTTCTAATCGAGGTTTGTCTATTCTTACTAATAAGCAACAAGATATAATGTATAATGGGTACTTGCAAGCAATTAGGCAGGCAATAGAAAAATCTAAAGGAAATAATGAAAAAGTATTAGTGTTAGTAGGCGTCCCCGTAAACGACGCTTTAATCCATGAAAAAGTAATTATGGTTGAATTTTTTAGGAAAAAAATTAAATCGATGGGTTATTCGCTTAAAATTTTTAATTCTGATAGTTATTCCAAGGAATATAAGGCAGAAGTTGTGTTTTTAATAGCGGATTATAAAGAATTAGATCAAACATTAACATTTTCTAAAGGATGGATTAAATATCTAGGTGAAAAAGTTAATGTTTTGATTGGAGATGGTATAGCGAGACGTCTAAACGATGAGGAATTTGTTAATCTAATTAAAAAAGACTTTCGCAGAATAAATACTATAATTGTAAATCCAATTTTCAAAATTACTGATGATAAATCTCTCACATATCTAGCAAGTTTTTACCATAAAAGTCTCCTTGAAAAGTTTAATTTGAAATATTTACTTTTCACAAAAGTTAATAATGAGAAGGAATTAAGCCAAAAAATAGACTATTTAATAAAAAAATACAATAAATCTTTTATCATTAAACCTATGGGAGGATCTGGTGGAGCAGGAGTAATCCCAATCTTAAAGAATGAAAAACCTCAACGAATTAAACACATTATAGAAGAAAGTAAAAGAGAGTTCTTTGCAAAATTTATGAAAAATCGTAATCCATATCCTTATACAATTCAAGAGATGGCTAACTTTAATACTATCTTGTGGAAGGGCGGAAAACATACTTATGACATAAGACTCTATTTAGCCCAAAAAGAAGGTCTTATAATTCCAGTTGGTGGTCTAGCAAGAATTGCTAGAGGTGTATATAAAGGCTCTTTAAAGAAAGAAGAATTTGTAGTAAACTTATCTGGTTTCGATGGTCAAATTGAAGTTGAGCGAGGTATTGGATTCTCACAGAAAAATAGTAAACTATTAAATTTGTCTATAGATGATTTTGTTAATATGTCTTGCATTGGATGTACCTTAATCGCTAAGATATGTAAAGATTACCAACAGTTAATTAATTTCTCAGATTGGGATAAAATTATTGGTTAGAACAAGCATAAATCCTATAATATTCTAAATTTAATGAAAGTTTTCTGATGACACTGGCCCTTTTTTAGAACCTATTGGCTTTTCATAAATTTTACTATAAATAGCTAATAATACTTATTATTTTATGCTATTAAAAGCTCCTTCTCGTTGAGATTTTTCTCACTTAAACAATCCTTATGATAATAAAAAGTTTTGTTACCGTAAAATTTCCCGTTTATTAAATTTCCTAAAGTTATTTTGAAGTGTGAATTTAACTTTTGAAGTTTAATTTCTTCTCTACAAATAGGACAAATCATTAAAATACAATTTATATACTTTAAATTAAATTAAAAAAGAAATATTTAAAGTTAACAATTTTAAAATTCTAACTTAAGATTGAGCTAAGAGTTAAAAAATTTTAGAGAAGCTGCGACTAAAACTATTTCGTTTTTCTTTTGAGTGTGGCCACCCTTTTTTAAAACTAATGTGTTTTCATCTGAAAGATCTAGCAGTTTAACATTTTCCTTGAAGTTCTTAAATTTTATAATTTTATCGTTTCTAGCATGAATAAGAAATATTCTCTTAGAATAATTACGCCATATATCTTCTGATAGTAAGCGTTTAGATTTCTCGATTACGATGTATGGAGATAATTCTTCATTTTCTTCTTTATTTGGGAACAATTTTACACCCCTTAATAGATAGCTAAGCATTACTATAGGACTATATTTAGGTAAGTTTTGTTTGTAATAAGATATTGAAGAAATGGCAATTATTTTTTCAATATGAACATTTGAAAACCCTCCACATAGAACAGTTATAGCTCCGATGCTGTATCCAACGGAATAGATTTTTTTGTTCTTAAGCTGGTCATTATCCTTAACCCATTCTATTATTTTTCTATAATCATCTATTCTCTTTAAAAATTGACTCCTCCTTCCTACCTTTTTAGACTCTCCAATGCCACGTGCATCATACGCTAAGATTGTATATCCTTGGTAAGCTAACGGTAAATAATAGTATTGTAGAGTTTCTTTTGTGTCTGAAAAGCCATGGCAGACAACGACAATAGTATTTTTGGATTTAACAATTTCTTGATCGTTTGAACGTATTAAACAAGCTACAATACACCTACTTTTTCCTTTTTTGTTTTTACCAACTTCGATTTTAATTTTAGAAATTATTAAACTCCCAAATTTAATAGGAGCCCATCTATCGAAGTACAAATCCCTAAAGCTCCAGTATATTTCAAATGGAGTGTAAATGATTAAAAATGTTGTTGTTGATAATATCAAACACGGTTCAAAAGGATTACCCCACGAGGTATTTAGGTTCCAGATGTATGCACTAAAAATAATTCCAATAATGATTATAAATATACGTTTTTGATTCTTTGAGAGCATTAATTATCCCTAATGTTAGTTTATGGGGCTGAATACGATAAGATTTGAATAAAAAAATAAAAGGAAATTGGTTTTTCATGGCTTATTGGGTTTTGGACAGCCGTGATCATGAGCAATTTTACAACCTGGTATGCTCTTTAAACCAGGACATGGATCGCATTTCACTTTTCTTAACATTTTTACAACATCGTCAATTTCTAATCCGAATTCTTCTTCTTCTGTTTCGTCCGTTAACATATCATCTTTAATTTCACTTAGATCGTAATCAAGATCTTCTTCTAAATTATCTTGTTCCTCATATAAATCAAGAATTTCGTCTCCTTCATCATCCATTTTTCCTTCGGGAACATCTTCACTTTCGGTTTCTGTTGGTACTTTCTTTTTTTTAGCCATTGATTTCACGATTAATATTAGTTATTTTATTTAGTATTAATATAAAATAAATTAATTCAATAAAATTTAGATTTTATTATTTTATTTTCGAAAAGTGAAAATCTAATTCAATTCTTAGTTAGTGATAAATCTTAATGCCAAATAATAAGTTCAAATATATTACATTAAAATTGGTACAGAATTGAATTTCTTAAAAAAAGATACATTTAATAAAGCCAAGATATAATTTAATTTTAATTTAAACTATTTTAAAAAAAAATTGGTGAATTATAAATTGGAAAATATTCAAGAAGCACCTAAATTTTCTACGAAAATGCGATTGAATTGGGCGATGGCTAGTTTTGGAGGTGCATTGATTAGCGGGATATACGCTGCGCTCCTCCCAATTTTCTACATTGATTATCTTGGATTAGTGGAAAATGCTGCTGTGATATACTGGGTACAAATTATTTATGTTTTAGTAAACGCATTCAATGATCCAATATTTGGGATAATGTCTGATAGATCCAAAGCAAAAAAGGGAAGAAAAATACCTTTTATGAGATATACTGCGCCTTTTTTAGCGCTAACATTTATCCTCATATGGTTTTCTCCGGATTCAAGCTCTGGAGAGTGGATAGTATTCTTGTGGATGGTCATTACTACTTGCCTTTATGATACAGCCTACACAATCATTTTTTTGGTTTATTCTGCATTATTACCTGAAGTAACTGAAAACGAACAAGAAAGAACTGGCCTTCAAGTGTATGCTTCGTTCTTGTCATTGATTGGTATGGTTTTGGGATTTATAATACCTGATATGTTTAGAAATCAATCTCGCTTTCTCTTGTTAATGTCAATGATAGGCGTTGGAATTGTGGGTGCGGCGTTAATAATGTATACGACGTATAAGTTTAAAGAGAGACCAGAATTTACAAAAGTCGATAAACCATTAGGTTTCTTTGACGCGTTAAAGTTCACATTCAAAAACCGTTCCTTTTTGAGCCTAGTTGCTGCTAATTTTATGGGAATCTTGATTCAATCGTTAATCCTTGGTTCGCTCTTCTATTTAGCAGATTACATCCTGCAAGAATCTACACTTACCTTATTAATATTCGTATTTTTACCCTTGATTATAGGTATATGGATCACGCCAAAATTAATTAAAAAGTGGGGTGTAGTTCGAAGCGACCAAATTCTTTTACTAATTGGTGGTACGGGGTTAATCCTATTGTTTTTTATTATAGGTTTAGAGAGCAATATAATGATATACATTTTTCTAGCAATAGCCGGTTTTGGATTTGTTGGTCCATTAATCTTTACAAATGTTATGTTTGCTCAAGTAGCAGACGAAGACGAATTGAAAACTGGAGTTAGACGAGAAGCAGCGTTCTTTGGGATAAACGCTTTATTAACAAAACCAGCTCAAAGCCTTGCTATTGTAATTCCTACAATGCTCTTAGATCTCTCGAACTTTATTCCACATGCCTTAGGGCAGCCTCCAGTCCTTCCACAACCCGCTGAAGCGATATTTGCAATTAGACTTTTTATTAGTCTCATTCCAGGGATTGCTCTTATTTTAGCAGCCTTTATCTTGCAATTATATCCAATCAAAGGAAACTACTGGGATAAAATACAAAAGGATATTTTGATTTTGCACGATCAAAAGCATAAAAAATTGAAGGAATTAGAAAGGTAAAGTTCCATCTTTAATTTTTTTTTTTTTTTAATTATTACTATATTTTAATATTCTTATCTCTATTTCTTATAAAAATTAAAAGAGGTATATATCTATTAAAAATTAGAATTTATACACCAAACCTTTGTTTATTTGATCCACCAATTTGGAATTACCATATAAAAAATTAAATGAATTATTAATTTGATTTAGGTTTTCATTCACTTCTCCCTTTAAATAAGTAAGGTATTTTGGTAGAGCAAAACGACGTTTAAAATTTTTAATTTTTATATTTGGTACCGAATTATGAGAATTTAATAATTTAGTTAATTCATCGTAAGGCTCGAATTGTAAATATAGTTGAGCAACTAAAGAATTTGTTAGGTTTTGATAAAAATTTAAGAGTTTTTCGATTTCTAATAATTGAATTTCATCGTTTGGTTCTTGGAGAAGTTCAAATCTTAATTGCGATAAAAATTGATTTATTTTGCCTAAATAAGAAAGCGACGTGGGAAAAAGTTCTGGCATGGGCAGTTTTTTTATAAAACTTCCATTAAACCTTAAATAACCTCCAGACATGTGAAGAGTTCCGTATAATGCTTTAAATACTGAATTAATAATATCTGAATTCATTATCGAAAGTAAACAAAAATAGTCGTTTGTTTTAAATGAAGGTACCCTTAAAAAATAAAGCCCCGTTAAATTAACGTAAATACCCGGATCGTACACACAAGTAATATCCTTAGCAATTTCTCTAAAAATTATTTTTTCACTATTAAGGTTATCCCAAACTTCTTTTTTCTCTGATGGAAAGCTAAAATATGATACTTCGTGATTTACTTTTGCGATTTTTATGCGTTTTTTGAAATCAATATAATATTTACCAACATTTCCGGTTCCTATCAATATTAAATCTTTATTAGAAGTCTTATTTTTACTAATATTTTTGAAGTTTTCCGCCCATTTAATGAAACCGAAAGGACGATATGTAATTTTTAAACCCTTTATAACTTGTATCATTGGTTTGAAATAAGTATACAAGAAGTTAACTAAGTTTATATCAGGAGATATTGGTATTACAGATGATGGGAGGTTTTTTATTGAATCTTGGGGTAATTCAGTTATTTTTTCATTTTGCAAATGCTTAAAATCTTTCATGCTCTCAAATTTTTTTATTAGAATCGTATTTCCTGTGTTAGTTCTTTTTTTAAAAGAAATAATTATTGGATAAGCAGCAGTTTTTTGAAATATCAGTAATGAGGATACATTAATAATTTCCTTAAGCTCTGTATCTCGCAATAACATCTCCCTAATTTTCAGACCATAATCGGCTGATAAAAATTTATTGGTAGTTAAAAAAGATAGGCATCCAACTCCTTTTTTCAATAATTCTATCGATTTTTCAATAAAAACAACACTAAGATCAAACAATCTATAAGCAGATTCAAATTTTTTTTTGATTTTTTTTTTGAAATCTACATCTAATATCTTCTTATTTTCGACGTAAGGAGGATTTCCGATTATGAGGTCAATATCAGTTGAATCAAATTTAAGAAGGTAATCTAAATTAAATATATTAAAGTTCAGATCGATTTTATCGATATAATTTTCAATTTCGTCTAAATTTGAATTGATACGAACTAAATCGTCTAAAAATGGGGACTTTACATCCGAATAAAGCCATAATATCAGTCTTAGTTTTGAAATCAAGTATGCTGACTTATCAATTTCGATTCCGTATAAATTGTTTTGAATTATTTTTTTCTTAATATCGTAATCAGGACACCCTAACTCAAATATCTTATTGATATTAAAAAGAACTTCGGCGATGGCGATCAAAAATCTTCCCGTGCCACAAGCGGGGTCTAGAATTTTAATATTTCTTATTTTTGCTTCAAATCTATCTTTAAGACTTTCATTTTTTGCGAGTAATTGTTTTAGACTGGCGTAATCACAGTTTGTTTGAAAAACTTTTCTTAGCTCTAAAAAATCGTCAAAAAAGATCCTAAAAATGTTTAATACCATAAAGTCCGCAATTGGTTGAGGAGTATAAACTACTCCACGATCTCGATTATTCTTCTTTTCAGTAACTATCTCATTTTCGAATTTGCTAATTATGTTTTCCAAAATTTGTATCTTGTTTTTAGATGACTGCATTTTCGTGGAATCCTAACAAAAAAAATCGTTTCTTTGAGATTTTTTATTAACACTAATTCTAATAATCAAATCCTTTATTTATAAGAATGCAAGATATTAATTTAAAAGTTAAAGTACAATTAATAGAGATAAATTAAAAATTATACTTGCAAATAAGATTAAAAAATGATAGACAAACCGTTTTTAAATAATCTTATAAAGGAACCATATAAAATCTCTAAACTAGAGTTCAAATATATCTCAGAGATTTTACGAAAAGCAGAAGAGATTTTTAAAGAAGAAAACCTGTTATTAGAGTTTAATCTCGATGATTCCAAAAACGAAGTATGGGTTATTGGAGATATTCATGGAAATTTAGAATCTTTACAGAGATTGATTGAAATAATAAATGTAAAAAAACCTGAGTTTGTAATTTTTCTAGGTGATATTGTTGATCGGGGTGCAAATCAGTTAGAATGTTTAATTTTGGTTCTTGCGTTAAAAATTAGATATCCAAATAGATACTATCTATTAAAAGGGAATCACGAAACTTTAGAAATTAACAAAGCTTATGGATTCTTCCAAGAATTTAAATATAGATTTAAAGATCAAAAAAAATTTGACGAAGTTTTAGCCGTATACAATGTACTTCCCTTTTGTGCTTTAGTAAATAAAGGCATATTATGTCTACATGGCGGGATTCCCGAAGATATCGCGATTTTAAGGAAGTTGAGTGGATTAAAAACAAGAGATATTGTTTCAGTATCCAAAACAATAGCAAAAAGCCTATTACAAATTATGTGGAATGACCCTAAATCCGATTTAAAAGGATTCTCAGAAAGTTTTAGAGGTCCTGGAACAAAATTTTTTGGAGAAGATGTTTTTAATGATTTTATGAAAGAGTATAATTTAAAATATTTAATTAGAGCGCACGAAGTATTCCTTGAAGGTTATAAATGGTTTTTCAACAAGCGGTTGTTATCTATATTTTCTTCTGCTAATTATAGAGGTAAGTCATCACCAAATCCAGCGTCCTACGCCGTTATAAAAAATAATTTGGTAAAACCAAAATTAATCAAAAAATTATAACACCAATTCGGGAAATTTTTCAACAATCTCGGGATATTTTTTAATTTCTTCCTTCCATCGATCGATTTTATCTAATTCCAGAGATAATTTTTGTGAAGCTATTGTCTTTTTTGTAGGTATATAGATATAAGCAGACAATAATCTATTATTTTTTAAATAAACTTCGGCGATTATTCGTTCAAATAAATCATCAAAAACTCCTTCGATTGAATCTAAAAATTCTAATTCTTGTTGGTTCACATCAAATTTTAAAGTCCAAAAGGAATTCTTTGAACGTAAAGCATAAGGAAACCAACTATTTTTAGGAAAAACTCTTGTAAAATTTTTTACAAGACATACTTCAACATTGAGTTTATCCTTCCACAGATTCCGAGTTATGAAGGTTCCATAACCAATAATTGATACGAGATTTGAATCTGAGCTTTTTTTATCAATCAATTTAAGCTCTCAATTTATATAACTTAAGAATTAAAAATTGAGCATTTGAAACAAGGGAATTAGATGAAATGCTTCCTATTTTTATATTTTTAATTGATTTGCGTCCGGTTTTATGAAAAGCAAATTATTACCGCGAATAAATATCTCGTTGTACTTAGCCACAGGGCTACCTTCCATGATTTCTGTCGCATTTTCTAGAATCATGTTCATGTATGCATCAATTTCTTTTAAGTTCCCCTTATATTCAGTGCCATCTTTTAGTCTGAGCAATATCTCACTGTTCTGGGCATTTTGAAGTATTGTTAAAGGGTTCTTATTTCTGATATTCTGATTTGACATATTTTAACCTTTATAAAAACATTTATAATATAATTATTGAAAAGATAATTTAAAGAAAAACTTTTTTGAATTAAAACCTTTTTATCGGATATTAATTATTCTTATATTTTGATCTGTTTGGTAATTTTCTTGAAACCTTTAAATAAAGATTTAGATAAGAAAAAAAATATTATTGAGAAATATAATTCAACCTCAAGCTTCTACGATAATAGATATAGCAAAATACAAAAAGAAAAGTATAAAATTCTTTTTAGAAATTGTAATTTAAATTATAAAACCATTCTAGATGCTGGTTGTGGTACAGGCCTATTAATTGAATATGTTTTTAACATAAATATCGATAATATAAAGAAGAAGGTCAAATATGTTGGAATAGATATCTCTTGGAAAATGCTAATGAACTTTTGTGACAAATCTAAAAAAATAAAAGATAGTGAAGATATAAATCTAATTTTAGGAGATATCGAAAACTTACCGCTAAGACAAGAAAGTTTTAATGTAATTTTTTCAATCACATCGCTCCAAAATTTACCGGTCATAAAGAAAGGTTTGGGTGAATTTATTCGAGTTGGTCAAAAGGATTCGCTTTTGAAATTATCAATCTTACGAAAACAATTGAAAGTAGATGATTTAATAGCATATTTAAAAACAAATACCCTAAACCTTAAGACTGAGTTTTTAGAAAATATAGAAGATGTGATTATTCAAGGAAGTCTAAATAAAAAAAATATTATTGAGGAAAACATTTGAAAGCTTTTCCGTTACGTTTTAAGGTAATACTTTAAAGAAAAAGCTACTAAATTTGAAAGATATTCAACAAATTTATCATCTGTATCAAATAATTCCATTACAGATAAATGATGATATAAAATCGCATTAACAAGATTATACAAAAAGATAAATACATCAACTAATCTTTTCTCGGATATTTGTTTAAAATTTTCATTTGTATTCCTTAATTTCTGCACTTTATCTTTAAAAATATTGAAAATCTTCTCTTTGTGTGCATCATGTAATATTTTATCAGATTGTATAGCAGACCTAAAAGCTAGATTATATCCTTTATTTTCTTCGTGATTCTTAAATAAATCTAAAACAAAATGATTGAGAAAATCTCTTATATTTTCCTCATTCATGTTACTTAAATTCTGACTATCCAAAAAAGTTTCCATCGATTCACCAAAATATTTTCTTATAATATCTTCTTTCCCTTTCGGAAAATATTTATAAATCGTACCAATACTAATCTTAGCCGATTTTGCAACATGATTTGTGCTTGTTTTGTGATATCCTTGTTTTAAAATTAGTTTAAAAAATGTATCATAAATCTTGTTAATTTTTTCTTGTTTATTTCGTGAAAATTTTTTGCTTGACATTATAATAATATTAAATGAGTAATTACTCATAAATTTTATAAGT